>Ga0255047_10001289_pt1 | contig 18510 bp, 18 predicted proteins | sample JV7_2_1_MG_FD_183640 | JGI IMG/M metagenome (GOLD analysis project Ga0255047, IMG submission 183640) | Seawater microbial communities from Jervis Inlet, British Columbia, Canada - JV7_2_1 | ecosystem: Environmental > Aquatic > Marine > Inlet | place: Canada: British Columbia | collected 2016-10-06 | reverse complement strand
TCGGGGGCGGGACGCTCGAACGTCGACATATGTCACAGCCTACGGCCGCTCGATCCCTCTCGGCAGCCCGGTCTTGACTTTTGTCCGATAAATTTCTATTGTTCGATATATGTCGGACATTGAGTCATCTGGACCCGCAAAAGGCAAATCAATCGACTACGAACTCGCCGACGAACTGCACGTCGATACCGCCGAACGTATGAAGGCATTCGGCGACCCGCTGCGCCTGCTGATCGTCGACCTCGTGCTCGAGCGAGCGATGACGGTATCCGAGCTGGCCGAGCGAGTCGGGCGACCGCGCGGCTCGGTCGCCCACCACGTCGGCGTGCTGGTGGACGCCGGGCTCCTCCAGATCGTCCGGACCCGCAAGGTCCGCGCGATCGAGGAGCGGTTCTACGGGCGATCGGCGACGACGTATGTGATGCACCATGATTCGGGCAAGTTCCCGTTCCTCGACGAGGTGTTGGCTGAGGTCGACACCGATCGAGCCGTCGCCGACGGCGCGCCCACCGGCGTCACGTACCGCCGGGCCCGGATCCCCACCGAGCGCGCCGCCGAGTTCGCCGAGCGCCTGATGCAGTTGGCGCTCGAGTTCGTCGCCGAACCGCGTTCGGGCGAGACCGAGTACGGCATGTACCTCGCCCTGTTCCCGACAAAACGATCCGTCGCCCCACCCACCGAGGAAGATTCCCATCGATGACTAACACCAACCCCGTCACATCCACAATCGGCAAGGACGGCGAGCCAGCTCCGAGCGGCGGCCCGCTCGGGCCTAGCTATCGCAAGCTGTTCAGCGCCACCGTCGTCTCGAACCTCGGTGACGGTATGGCAATCGTCGCCTACCCTTGGCTTGCATCGGCGATCACCCGCAATCCGATCCTGATCGCCCTCGTGGCCGTCGCCCAGCGGCTACCCTGGCTGCTGTTCACGCTGCCGGCGGGCGTGATCACCGATCGCGTCGACCGCCGCCGGGCGATGATCACGATGGACGTCGCGAGAGGTGCCCTGACGCTCGTCGTTGCGTTCGCCGTGCTCGGCTCGCAGAGCGGTCTACCGGGCCCTAGCGATCTCGACCAGGTCACGGGGACACGCACCGGACTGTTCCTCGTCGTGCTCGCCGCGGCGTTGTTGCTCGGCATGGCCGAGGTGCTCCGAGACAACTCGAACCAGACGATCCTCCCGAACATCGTCGAGCCCCACCAACTGGAGAAGGCGAACGGGCGGATCTGGGCCGCCGAAGGCGTCACGAACACGTTCGCCGGACCTCCGCTCGGCTCGCTGTTGCTGCTCGTCGCCTTCTCGCTGCCATTCTTCGTCGACGCCGCCACGTTTTTCATCGCCGCTGCGATCGTGCTCTTGATCCCCGGCTCGTTTCAAGCCGAGCGCAACCCCGACGAGCCGCCACAGAGCTTCCGGCACGACCTCGGCCAGGGCGTGCGATGGCTGATGGGTCATTCGCTGCTTCGCCCGATGGCGATCATCCTCGGATTCATGAACGCCGCCGGCATGATCTTCGGAGGCACGATCGTCTTGTTCGCCCAAGAGGTCCTCGAGGTCGGCCCGTTGCTGTTCACCGTGTTGTTCTTCGGCGGCGCAATCGGTGGGCTGATCGGCGGCAACATCGCACCGCTGATCTCACAACGACTCGGCAGTGGCACATCGCTCGCGATCACACTCGGCGGGAGTGCGATCGGGCTGGTCATCGTGGGTCTGTTCCCCTGGTGGCCGCTCGTGATCGTCATCTTCGGGATCGAAGCATTGCTGGGAATCCTCTGGAACGTGATCACGGTAAGCCTGCGTCAGACGATTATTCCATCTCACCTGCTGGGCCGCGTAAACAGTGTGTACAGGTTCTTCGCGTGGGGCATGATGCCACTCGGCGCCGCCTTCGGTGGCGTCCTCGTGTGGCTGATGGAGCGCCAGTTCGATCGCGACTTGGCGCTGCGGTCGACCTGGTTCGCGGCAGCTGCCGTCTACATCGGCCTGTTCCTGTTCGGGCGCGCCAAGCTCACGACCGACAAGATCGAGGCGGCCCGCTCAGCGGCTACTGCGACCGCTTCTTGATCGCGTTCTTGCCGGCCAAGTAGGCGTTGGCAGCGATCCGACCGGCCGATCGGCCGACCACATCGCCGGTCGACCCGGCGCTCGCCTGGCGGCGGGTCTTGCGGTCCCTGCGCTCGGCCCAATCGGTGTAGAACCACAAGAACCCGAGCGGGACCAGCATCACTACCATGATCAGCCGGCCGGTGAGCTCGACATCGACCCGCGGTTGAACCGCTCCGACCAAGATTGCCGCCATCACCACGAGGTCGAGCCAGCGGTGGAGGCCCCGGCTCACGATTCGAAAGGCCCCGAGTGGGCCGCGAGCGATCGATGTGTTGATCATCACCAGCGCTCCCGCAACCGACGGTACGACCGGTGAAATGTCCTGCATGCCCTGGGCGACGAGAGAGATACCGATCAGGTACTCGGCGAGTTGGTGGATCCAGAAGGGTCGCATCGCACGTTCGCCCATCTCGGCAACCTACCCGGCGCCGGCCGCCGCCCACCGATTGGCTGCACTAGCTAGGAGCGGTCCAAGATCTTGCCCGCAATGCTGACGAGATCTTGTTTCGAGTGACCCTCGAACCTTTCCTCTGAGAGTTTGCCGTAGGCGGCACAAAGATCTTCGCAGGCCTGCCCGGCGAGCAAATTGTCGGCCATCTCGAACAATATGTTGTCCTCTTTCGCGATGTGGGCGGTGATCAACTCGACGAAGCCGGCGGCGGCGTTCCTCAGGTTCACATCGGCGGAAGCTTCTCCGGCTTGGGCTCCTGCCAGCGAAGCAACCATCGCCCGCACCAGCGTTCGGCCTTGTTCGTGCTCTTCGAGCATGACCGCAACAGGTCCGCCCTGTTCGGGCAGCCCATTGGCTGCCAAGGCCGGGAACAACAGGTCCTCCTCCTTTCCGTGATGACAAGCGTCGGCATACAGGCGGAAAAAGGTGATACAGCTTCCGAGAGCGTCATAGTCGAGCGGTTCGTTGTCGCCGTCTGCCAGCATTCTTGAAACAGCGCCGGCGATCTCGAGGATCAATTCGTGCTCTCGCCGCAGGAGCGCCGTGGGGGTTGCGTTGTCGTCACCAGCCATGGCAAGAACATAGATCGCCCCAAACATTTCCGCTCGGGTTATTGACAAAGCCGCTGGTTTTCTTCAAGATGGCAACCGACCGGTCAGTCGGTCGGTCAATCAGCCGATCAATCAAATGGCGAGCATGATGAGTCTTTCCCCGACAACAGCACCTACCAAGTCCGAGGCGACCGCCGCTCGGATCATCGACGTCTCGAGAACCCTGTTCGTCTCTCGGAACTACGCCGACGTCACGACCGACATGATCGCCCAGGCCGCCGACGTCACCAAGGGCGGCCTGTATCACCACTTCGCCAGCAAGGAACAGCTCTACGTGGCGATGATGCTCGGCGACCTCGAAAGCAGGCGGCAGCTCTTCCGACAGGCCGTCGCTGCCCCTGGCACCTGTCGCCAGCGGCTCGGCAAACTGACCCGCGATTTTCTCGAGCTTCCCCACGAGGACCGCCAGGTCACCCAGCTGGTTCGCAGAGACATCAACACGTTCTCGGGTGTCGAGCGGGATCGTCTCGTGCGGGCCTATCAACGGGCTCTCTCCGAACAGATCGAAGCGATCGTCGGCGACGGAATCAGAGACGGCGAGCTCGGTCCCGGAGACACTCGAATCCTGTCCTGGTCATTTATCGCCTTGGTCGAAGTGGTGATCGGAGAGTACGCAGGCCGCCTGCTCGGAAGCACCGAGGCCTGCCTGGACCACGTTCTCGACCACTTTTTCGACGGAGCCGCGGCTCGGACACCTGGAGGAAACTGATGATGACGACGACGACAACCAGGGTTTTTGACGAATGGCGCGACAAGTCGCTCGATGATGCATTGCTCGAGTGTCGCGATCAGGTCGAATCCCCCGACTTCGAGACGGTTCAGCGTTGGCGCGACGCCGGGGGCAAAGTCGCCGGTCACTTCCAGGTCTACTTTCCCGAGGAGATCGTTCACGCCGCCGGCATGCTTCCGTTCAAGGTCCGAGGCGCACCGCTCGAACCTGACCACGCTGATTCACATTTCGGCTCCTACCTCTGTTCGATCATCAAGACATCGATGGAGCTCGCACTGAGCGGACGTGTCGAGTTGGACATGTTCATCTCGCATCCGATCTGCGATGCGGCTCGAAATCTGGCCGCCATTTGGGATCGCAACTTCGACTACCCCTGCCAGATCTTGTATCTGCCCCAAAACCCGAACTCGTCGGGAAGTGTCGAGTATCTGTTCCGGGAATACGACCGGATGCGGAGGGTCACCGAAGAGGTCGCCGGCTGTGAAATCACCCCATCGGCGCTCGCCAACTCGATCGCTGTGTTCAACACGAACCGCCAGCTCTTGAGAGAACTGTACGAAATCAAGCGCGAGACTCCCTGGCTGATCGCCGCCGAAGATGCATACGCACTGGTCTCGCTGGCCGGGATGATGCCGCGCGAGGAACACAACGAGCTGCTGGCGACGTTGCTGCCCAAGATCCGAGAGCGGACGAACAAGGCCGAGGATCGAGTCCGCATCGTCTTTGAGGGAGGGTTCTGCGAGCAGCCTCCGTTCGATCTGGTCAGGATGCTCGGTCGCACCAGCTACTTGGTGGATGACGATTTGCAGATCGGCCTGCGCTGGCTCACGGAGGACGTCTCGGTCGACGGAGACCCGCTCGAAAACCTGGCGGAGGCATACATCGAGAAGTCCTCGTACAGCGCGGTGCAACACGATCTACGCAAGCCCAAAGAAACGATGCTCATCAACAGGATCCGAGCCGCCAGGGCCGACGCCGCGATCTTGGCAGCCGCCAAGATGTGTGAACCCGGCCTCGAGGAACAGGTCACGTATACCCACGCACTCGATGCCGAGAAGATCGCCTATTTCGTCAGTGAGTTCGAAGAAAATATGAGCTCATTCGACAGCCTCGAGTTGCAGGTTGAAACATTTGTCGAGCACTTGTTGTTCGCATGATTGCACTGATCACCGGGAGGTGCTTATGAAAACGCTGGAAGATAGACAAGAGCTGGTCGGGCGAGGCAACCGCGAAGGCGCGGCCCTCTTTCGTGATTGGTTCGCCGAACTCGAACAGACCGCCCAAGACGGCGGGCAGGCGGCGTACGTGTTCGTGATGGGGAGCACCAACGAGATCTTGAAGACCTTTGATATTCCGGTCGTCTTTCCCGAGATCACGTCGCTCCAGACCGCGGTACGCCGCATGGCCCACGAACTCCTTGACGAAGCAGAGGATTACGGATACTCACCCGACATCTGCGGATACGTCAAAGCCGACGTTGCGGTACAACTGCGCGGTGGCAAGCATCCAATGGGTCAGCTCCCGACGCCGAGCCTCTCGGTTGTCACCAACGCCTGTAACACCTACATCAAGTGGGGCGAGATCTGGGAGCGCATGTACGAGACTCCGATGTTCACCATCGATGTCCCCGGTACGCGCCAAGCCGGAACCCAGTCGGCTCCGGGCAGTTCCGATTTCGAGGCCGACCGTCGTTACGTGGAGACGCAACTCGGCGAACTGATCTCGTTGTGCGAGAAGATCACCGGTACGAGCTTCGACATCGACAAGTTCCGTGAAGTTCTCGGCCACGCCAACACGATGAGCCGATGCTGGAATCGGGTGCTCGAACTCAACGCCGCACAGCCTTCGCTGTTCAATGCCGTCACCGATGGCACGATCTTTCTCGGCGTCGCCAACGCGTTCAGGGGCACCGCAGAAGGGGCTCGCTACTTCGAACGGCTCGTCGAGGAACTCGAGTACAAGGCGGCCAACGGCATCGGTCAAACGATCGAAGAGAAATATCGGCTGTTGTTCGTCGGGGTCCCGTGTTATCCGATCTTTCGGCGGTTCAACGAACTCTTCAGCGAGTGGGGTGGAACCTTCGTGAACTCCACCTACCTGTGGTTCGCCTCAGGTGGCACCAATCGCGGGTACGAGTACGACCTCTCCGACCCGATCGCCGGCCTCGCCGAGGGCATGCTGCTCTCCGTTCGAGACGCCATGGATTCGATGTTCCATCAAGACCTGGCAATCGCCGACATGGCGAAAGATTTCAACGTGGACGGCGTCATCTATCACCCGATCAAGAGCTGTCGAACAGTCTCGACGGGCCTAGCCGACGGGCGCCGACAGATGACCGAAGACCTCGGCATCCCAAGCCTTTTCATCGAGTCCGACATGATGGACCGACGGGTTGTCTCCGAGGCGCAGATGAAGAACCGGATCGACGCCTTCTTCGAGGGCTTGGTAACTCGTCGCCAGCATGCGGCAGCCGCCACAAGAGAATCACAGGAATGAGGTAATCGTCATGTCGTATGCAGCAGGCGTCGATGTCGGATCTACACAAACCAAAGCGGTCGTCATCGACGAGCATCGCAACATCGTTGGTCGGTCATTGCTCGACACCGGCGCCAACGTCGTCAAAGCGGCCGAATCCGCATTCGTTGCCGCCCTCGCCCAGGGCGATATCGACGAAGAAGAGGTCGAGTATGTGATCGGCACCGGCTACGGCCGCTACCGCGTCACATTCGGCAACAGCCAGATCACCGAGATCAGCTGTCACGGACGAGGCGCCGTGCACCTGTTTCCAGAAACCAGAACCGTGGTCGACATGGGAGGCCAAGACACCAAAGCCATCTCGGTCAACGCCGACGGTGAAGTGACCGATTTCTGTATGAACGACAAATGCGCGGCGGGGACCGGCCGGTTCCTCGGAGCGGCCGCCGCGGCGCTCGACATTCCGATCGATCAACTGGGGCCGGTATCGCTCAAGAGCAGCAAACCGATCAAGATCACCACCACCTGCACCGTATTCGCCGAATCCGAAGTACTGGCATGGATCGGCAAGGGCAAGAAAATCGAGGACATCCTGTGGGGGGTGCACAAGTCGATCGCCTCTCGTTCCGCCGGGCTGATGCGCCGAGTCGGCATCGACAGCGAGATCACTTTCAGCGGCGGCGTCTCGCGCAACAATGGCATGGTCAAAGCACTCGAGGAACGCCTCGAACAACCCCTCAACATCAGTGAAGAATGCCATTACATGGGGGCGGTGGGTGCCGCTCTATTCGCTCTCGACCACGTAGAAGCCGGTCGAGCCCCCGCAATCAAGACCCCCGCAACCATGACCACCGAGGCACGATCATGACCATCACCGCCGGCATCGACGTCGGGTCCACTTACACCAAGGCCGTGATCTTGAACCACGACCACGAGATTCTCGGCACTGCGGTGACCCCGACCGGCTTTCGGCTCACCGAGGTGGCGCGAGCTACCTACGACCGGGCGCTCGACGACGCAGGTATCAATGAAGAGGACATCTCCTATGTGATCTCCACAGGAGCGGGTCGCCATCAGGTCGACTTCAAGGATCTGCACGTCACCGACCTCACGGCCGGGGCCCGAGGCGCGAACTTCTTGTACCCCGGTACCCGCACGATCCTCGATGTCGGCGGACAGACGATGAAGGCCAGTCGCGTCGACGAATCCGCGAGGGTCCAGTCCTTCCGCCTCAACGACAAGTGCGCCGCCGGCACCGGCGCGTTCTTGGAGAAGACGGCTCGCTACATGGGATACAGCACCGAAGAGATCAGTGTCTTGATGGGAACCTCCAAGGAGCCGGTGCCGATCTCGGGTGTATGCGCCGTGTTCGCCGAGTCCGAGGTGATCAATCACCTCTCGTTGGGTACCGCGCCAGCAGACATCATGCAGGGTGCCGTCGAGTCGTTGACCGGTCGGTCCGTTCAATTGATGAAGCGGGTAAGGACCGAACCCGAGTTCACTCTGATCGGAGGCATCCTGCGGTTCGAGACGATGGGCGCATCTGTCTCCAAGTTGCTCGACGCCGAAGTCAATGTCCCCGACAGCGAGATGGTCCAACACGTTCTTGCGCTCGGGTGCGCCCTGCTCGCCCATCGCCGCTTGGAGAAAGTCCGCGAAGAAGGCCGCTCGATGGCCCCGGCTGGAACTTCGGCATGAGCGAAGCCGACGACTCTGAGCCGGTGTCCTGTACCGATGAAATAAAGGTCCTCGCCGGGACGGCTCCCGCCGAGCAGGGCTGGGAACAACGCACCGTCGGCGATCCAACCCGAATCGGTGAGCTCGAGCAGCTCTACACCAGCATCGGTTTCGAAACCAAGACGACCAAACTCGATCCGACGAGTTTCGGTTCTGCCTGCACCGGTTGCGTCGAGACGGCGTGTTCGAACTACATCGCTCTGTTCACCCGCGATCAAGAACCCTCCGACTGACGGTCGGCCAGGTACCCGAAAGCCAGGAACCCGAAAGCCAGGAACCGAAAGATGGACGTGAAGTTCTTCGATCGCGAGGTCGAGACCCTGCCCCCAGAGCGGCTCCGCGCCCTGCAGGGCGCCAAGCTTGTCACGCTGATCGAAAAGACCTACCAGAGCAATCCGTTTGTCACCGCCAAGCTCGATGCCGCCGGGGTCACACCCAAGGATGTGCGCAGCTTCGACGATTTGTCGAGCCTGCCGTTCACCACCAAGGCGGATCTCTCCGCAGCTCAAGACCAACGAACCACGAGCGCCAACTGCACCTTTCCAGAGAGCTCGTACACACGCTTCCATCGGACGTCGGGCACGACCGGCGAACCACTCAAGGTCTTCGATACGGCGCAAAGCTGGGACTGGTGGGCGGATTGCTGGGCGATAGTTCTCGCCGGAGCGGGGGTCACCGCCGAGGATCGACTCTTTTTTCCGTTCTCGTTCGGCCCTTTCATCGGGTTCTGGTCTGCCCTCGGCGGTGCCGAGAAGATCGGCGCTCTGGTCGTCCCCGGCGGCGGCAGCACGTCGATACAGCGCCTTCAGCTGATGGCCGACCTCGGTGTCACAGCGATGTGCTGTACCCCCAGCTACGGATTGCACCTGACCGAGGTCGCTCGCGACGAGGGCTTCGATCTGACGAACATCCCATTGCGGCTGATGGTGGTGGCCGGCGAGCCCGGCGGGAGCATCCCTGCAACCAAGTCTCGTCTCGAGGACGCATGGGGGGCCGAGTGCTATGACCACGCCGGGGCATCAGAAGTCGGAGCGCACTCGTTTGAGTGTCAGGCTCGATCCGGGGCGACCCACGCGATAGAGAGTGAGTTCATCGTCGAGGTGCTCGAACCAGGCTCGGACCGGCCGGTGGCGACCGGTGAGGCCGGCGAACTCGTCATCACGAACCTCGGTCGATTCTGCTTCCCTGTCATCCGGTATCGCACCGGAGACATCGTGCGGGTCGACGAGAGCCCCTGCCCGTGTGGGCGAACCTTCACCCGGTTCAGCGGGGGGATCATCGGCCGCGCAGACGACATGGTCGTCGTGCGCGGAGTGAATATCTTCCCTGGCGCAGTGGAAGGACTGCTGCGACGCCACCAGGAGGTGGATGAGTTCCGCGTCACGATCGCAAGGCCGGGCGCGATGGCAGAGATCCTGATCGAGATCGAGTGTCGCGATGGCACCGACGGCGACGGCGCTGCCGATCGAGTGACCAGACATTTCGCCGAGACGCTCGGCCTGCGGCCCAAGGTGACAACCGCCGCTCCAGGCACGCTTCCTCGATTCGAGTTCAAAGCGCGCCGCTTCTTCGTCGAGGACAGCCCCACCTAGCCCAACGTTGCGGTCCCGACCACGAATGACCCAGGCGAAACCAGCGGTTCTAGCTGTTTGTCCACTCGGGTTGGCGCTTGTCGAGGAAGGCCTTGATGCCTTCGACACCATCGTGGGTCGCCAGAAGCTGATCTAGGTACAGATCTTCGACCTCGGCCAAGCGTTGCTCGATCTCCGCCACGCGGCGGCCTCTGACAGCCTTTGTTGCCAGCCGTAGCGATAGCGCGGAGCGGGGAACGAAATGTTTGCGGACAAACGTGTCGACGGCTTCATCGAGACTCCGATCAGCGGTGATCTCGTTGACGATCCCCATCGAGCGAGCCTCTTGGGCGGTGAAGCTGCGACCGGTGAGCAACAGATCCTCGGCGGCGCGTCCCGTGAACAATGCTGTCGCGGCCGGCGCTATTACGCCGAGCTGAATCTCGGGGTTGGCGAGGGTCGATCCCTCTTCGGCGATAACGATCCCGCATGCCAGCGCCAGTTCGAGACCGCCGCCGAGGCAACTGCCTTGAACTCCAACGACGGTCGGGTAGGGAAACCTGATCAGATCGCGGATGACCCCTCCGAGAGCGGCCAGCATTTGCGCTGCCTTGTCCGGGAGATGTTCTTCGACGCTTGCCCCGAACGAGAAGTGTTTCCCCGCCCCCCGCACAACCAGGACTTTGCCATCGACCGATTCGGCGGCCGCCGCGATTGCGGGCCGAAGCCGCTCACACATCGCGATATCGATCACGTTGCCGGGCGCGCTGTCGAGTGTGATCGTGTGAACCGACCCATCGGCGGCAACGTCGTAGCGGATCGGTGAGTCGGTCATGAGCCTGACGGGGACTGAGGAGAAACGGCGGCGATCAACTCGTCGCCCCAGATCTCGCCTGCAGCCAACCGGCGGCGCAGGTCAATGAAATCGACCTCGCGTCCAACCTCGCGATCGCCACGGTGGAACGCCTGGAAGCCGGCCTTGGCCTCGGTCATCATGTTGAGTGAAAGCCATGCGCGGTTGGACTCGTGATTCTTGTCCCAGTGTTCGAGCTTTTTCTTGCGCAGCGATTCGATCGTCTTGAGCGTGCAGTCGGGCATCGTGTACAAGATCTTGGTGACCATCGCGTCGACTCCCCGGTCCAGCAGTTCCATGTCGATCGTGCCCGAACCGAGGAGTTTCTTGCCGGCTGCCAGGGCCTCGCCCGTCTTTGACTTCCCGTGGACCAACTTGCCCCACTCGTCGACGTACCGATCGGTGACCACGAGTGGATTTGGAACAAACTCCCCGTCGACTTTGAGGACCGGGAAAATGTCGTTGACCAGACCGATACGCAAGGCCTCGTGAGCACTCCAAGGATCACACAGAACGCAGCTGGCAATCGCTTCACCCCACCCGACATACAGATCGAGAAAGTCGGTCGAGCCCCCATCGGGGGCTGAGCCATGTTTTGGTCCGGCCTGCCCGAATCGGGCGAGGTCACTGGCCACGCTGAAGTCACAGGCCATGCCGATCTCTTGGCCCCCGCCGATGCGCATACCGTTGACACGGTTGATGACCGGTTTGTCGCAGGCCAGGATCGCTGAGACCATGTCATTGAACAAACTCATGTATTGCCGGTACTCGCCGGGTTGACCGGCGTAGTACTCGGAATACTCCTCGGTGTTTCCGCCGGTGCAAAACGCTCGATCGCCTACGCCGGTAAAGACGACGGCGACGGCTGAGCGATCGACCGAGGCCCGCCCGAAGGCCAAGATGACGTCCTTGGTTGCACCGGTCGTGTAGGAGTTGAGCTGTTTTGGATTGTTGAGCGAGATCCAGACCGCGTGCAATCCTTCGACCACGGCGCCAGAGCTGTCGAACACCGGCCGCTCCTCGTAGAGGATGTTGTCGAACTTGTAATCGGGTACCAATTCGTGATTGAAGAAGGTCATTGCTTATTGCTCCTTGGATGCTGTTGCGATGTTGTCTGATTCTTACGGAATGAGGATCGGTCGGCGGGGATCGCTCCCCTGGCGAGCCTCATCGAGCACGGTGGCGATCTCGCTCATCGGCACTTTGCGGGTGAACGGAAGCAACTGGATCTGCCCAGAGGTGACCAACTCGATGGCGTCGGGATAGAGGTCGGGAGCACACCCCCAGTTGCCGATCGCTCTGGCGTCGAAGGCCATCAGGTTCGACAGCCTGATCGTCACCTTGTGCGGCGTGAAGCCCACGATCGAAAGCGTTGCTGCGGGGACGAGCAACCCGTAGGCCGTTTCTTGTCCCGAAGGGGTGCCGGAACACTCGAAGATCTTCCAGCCGATTCGCGAAGCGCCCAGTGAACTCGCATGCTCGCGCACCTGTTGGCGAACATCGAACGCTGAGAGCCCTGTTGCGTTGACGGCGGCCGCCGCGCCGTGATCGAGCAGGGGGGCCAGTCGACTGGCCTCGATGTCCACTACGACGACGGTCGCTCCGCGTGCCGCCGCGATCTGGGCCGCGAAGGTCCCGATCCCACCGGCACCGATCACGACGACGAAATCTCCTTCGGTGACCTCGGCCCTGGTGACCGCTTGAAGTGGAGTGGTGACCGCGTCGGCCACGACCGACAGGTCGGCAAGTTCGTAGCCGGCCGGCACGTTCTCGATCACCGAGAGGCCGGTGGCGGGCACCGTCACGTGGGTCGCGAAGCCCCCATCAAGATTGTTGCCCGGCAATTTCTGGTTGCTGCACACGTTGGGCAGGCCGGCCGCGCACGGTTCGCAGGCGCCGCAAGCGATGACGGCGGGCACCAGGACATCGGAACCGATCCATTCGGTGGCACCATCGCCTGCCTCGAGCACCGTCCCACTGATCTCATGGCCGAGCACGAGTGGAAGTCCACCACGGGTCGGGACGTGCCCATCGAGGAAGCCAATATCGGTATGGCACACACCACACCCGGCGATCTCGATCAGCACCTCGCCGGGCTCGGGTGTTCGGGCCGCGCCTTCGGTCCGTTCGAGAGGCTGACCAGGCTCGACCATGCACCACGAGTATCGATCGCGATCGGGTTTTGTCATGATAATTGTCCTTGTAAGAATCGATTACGAATCTTCGACGACCAAGTCTCGAAGCGCTCTCGAGACATACACAGGCGTCATCCACTTCCTGTAACGCGACCCCGTGTCGGTGTTGTCCTGGGTCCGCACCGGTTTCGAAGCGAGTTGTGCCGCTTGGTCGATGACGTCTTCGGTGAGCTTTCGGCCAACGATGAACTGTTCTGCGTCGGTGGCCCGTAACGGCGCTGATGCGACCGCTCCGATCACGATCCGAGCCGACGTGCAGGTCTGAGTCTGATCGAATCGAGCGGCCGCTGCGACACCGACGAGCGGGAAGTCGATCGAGTCCCGCCGCCTCAACTTGCGGTATGTAGCTCGCCCGTCAAAGTGTGGCAGTAGCAGTTCGACCAATATCTCATCCGACGACATCGTCTGATAGGCGATCCCGTCGTTGCGATACAAATCTTCGATCGGAATCACTCGTTGTGCGTCGCGGCTGGCGAGCCGTACGGAACCATCGAGGGCGATCGCAACCGGTGCCAGGTCCGACGAGCTGATCGCCCAGCAGTGATCGCCCTTGGGCGCGACCCAACAGACCGTGCCGCCGTCCTTCAGGCAGTGGCCGCTGGCCTGGCGCCAGAGTTCCGGCATGTCGATGTAGTTGCATCGAGTATCGAGGCACAGGTTGCCACCGATCGTGGCGGTGTTGCGGATCTGGGGCGACGCAATCTTGCTTGCCGCCGAGGCCAGCACGGGAGGCACCTCTGTCGATGCCACGATCTGTTCCAAGATCGTCGAGGCGCCGATCACACAACGACCTTGCTCGTCGGTGCGGATGCCCCTCAGTTCATCGATCGCCCTCAGCGACACGACTGTGGGCGGTGTCATCTGCCGGCGTTTCATCTTTGGCAACAGGTCCGTGCCACCCCCGATGATTGTCGTCGCCGGATCCGCCACCAGCTCGACCGCTTCTTCAAGCGTTTCTGGGGCGAGGAAATCGAACGCCGGGAGCCGCATCGTCATGGCGCGCTGAACCCTTCGGGAGGCGCGACCCGAATCCGATCGGGGAACTCGAAGTCCGGAACCGTCGTCGGTCCAACCCGAGCCGGCTTGCCGCGGGCCGCACTACGCAGGGCGGCAACGACCTTGTCCGGTGTGATCGGAATCTCAGCGATTCGCACACCGAGGGCGTCGTCGATGGCGTTGGCCACCGCAGGAATCACCGGCAACAAGGGCCCCTGGCCGACCTCTTTGGCACCGAACGGTCCTTCGGGATCGTCGGACTCGATGAGGATCGTGTGAACCTTCGGCATCTCGAGCGTGGTCGGCAATTTGTAGTCGAGCAGCGATGGACCCCTGTGTAATCCACCACGGAAACCGTGCTCCTCGAACAACGCTTCACCGAGGCCCATGTAGACCCCGCCTTCGACCTGGCCTTCGGACAGCAGCGGGTTGATCGCTTTGCCGATGTCGTGAGCGAGCCAGACGTCATCAACTTTGACTATCCCGGTTTCGGCGTCGCAGTCGACGGCGACGACACACGCCGAGTAGCTATAGGCGGGAGAGATTCCGACGCCGGCGCCCTTGTACGGCCCGGCCAGCTTCGGGGCGGTATAGCTACCGGATTCGACCAGCGGGCCCGACGCTTCGGTTGCGAGGACTACCGCCTCGACCCAGCTCACCCCACCGCTCGGGTCGCCGGCGATACCGATTCGGCCTGCCGCCGCGACGAGGTCCTCCGCGGCGGCTTCGAGCTTGTCGGCCACCGCTTGCATGACGCGAGTTCGAAGCTTGGTCGCCGCCTCGAGCGCGGCATTTCCGGCCATGAACGTGACCCGACTCGAGTAGCTGCCGAGGTCGACCGGCGTCAGATCGGTGTCGGCGGTCACCATATTCAGATCGCCGGGCTCGAGGCCGAGGCACTCCGCAACCGTGGTGGCCAGCATCGTCGTCGAACCCTGCCCGATGTCGGTGGCCATCGAGTACACCGTCACACCGCCGCCCCGGTCGACCTTGAGCTGCACCTCGGACTGGGGCATCTTGTTGAAATAGATCGGCAGACCGGCTCCGCACAGATACGCACCCACCGCCAGACCGACGCCCTTGCCCGCCGGGAGCCGCCCGTACTTGCTGGTGAATCCGGAGGCCTTGACCACCTCGTCAATGCACTCGCGCAGGGCACAGCTGGTGATCCGAAGGTGATTGACCGTCATCGAGAACGGCTCGACGGCGTTGCGGAGACGAATCGCGACCGGATCCAGTCCGAGATCGGCGGCGGCCTCGTCCAACTGGCTCTCGATCGCAAACCGTGGTTGAACCGTCCCGTGACCACGCTTGGGTCCACACGCCGGCTTGTTGGTGAACACCCGCAGGCCCTCGAACCGGTAGTTGGGAATTCGGTAGGTCGAGGTTTGCAAGGCGCCCGTGTAATAGAGCGATGCGACTCCGTAGCTACCGAAACCACCGCCGTCGAGAAACGATTTGAAATGCATTGCGGTGATTCGACCGTCGGCTTCGAACCCGGTCTTGGCCCACATCAGCACGGGATGGCGACCTCGGTGAGCGTAGAAGACCTCTTCACGACTCAGATTGAACTTGACCGGAGAGCCCGTGATCATCGCCAGCTTGGCGGCCACGAACTCGTGTGAGAAAGGGTCGGTCTTCCCCCCGAATCCCCCGCCGTTCGGCGTGGCGACGACTCTTATGCGACCGGCCGGGAGCTCGAGAACCTTTGCCAATGCTCGGTGCACATAGTGGGGAACCTGCGTGGATGACCACAGTGTGAGTTTTCGATCGGCACCATAGGTGGCGATTGCGGCGTGAGTCTCGAGTGCGGCATGGGTATTGCCACCAAAGAAATACACGTCTTCGCGTATGTGGTCTGCCGCCGCCAAGCCCTCGTCGACATCGCCGAACTCGAGCGCCGCGGTACGGTCCACGTTGCGGCCCATTCGATCGCCATGGATCAGCGGTCGATCATCGGCGAGAGCCTGTTCAATCGTCACGATCTCCGGCAACGGTTCGTACTGCACGTCGATCAGGGCGAGCGCACGTTCGGCGGTTTCGGCGTCGATCGCCGCCACCGCAGCCACCGGTTCTCCGACGTGGCGGACCTTGCTCAGAGCCAACGCGTGCTCATCCTGGCTGACGGGCAGAATCCCGAACGCGATCGGAAGATCGGCACCGGTGATCACCGCTTTGACCCCCGGTAGCGCTGCAGCTCGAGTTACGTCGATCCCTGTGATCAAGGCATGTGCGTGCGGGCTGCGCAGCTGGCGGCCGACCAGAGTGCCGGCCGGATTCATGTCGTCGGCATACACGAGCTGACCGCTTGCCTGCTGCATCGCGTCGACGCGCGGCAAACGGCGCCCGACGGCGGTTGGTTCGCCGGCCATCAGCCTTGTTTCGCCGCGGCGGCGACGTGTACCGCCTGAATGATCTTGTTGTAGCCCGTACACCGGCAAAGATTGCCTGCGAGAGCATGGTTGATCTGATCGGTTGTGGGCTCGGCCACGGTGTCGAGCAGGGCGGTCGCCGAGAGCAGCATGCCGGGCGTGCAGTACCCACACTGAGCGGCGCCCAGCTCGGCGAACGCTGTCTGTAGCTCGTCGGGGACCCCACCTTCGGCCAGGCCCTCGACGGTTGTTACCGAGCATCCCGCGACCTGGCTGGCGAGCACTAGACACGAGAGCACCGGTTTTCTGTCGAGCAGCACGGTGCATGCCCCACACTCGCCAACATCACATCCGTGCTTCGTTCCGGTCATACCCAGGTCTTCGCGCAGTACTTCGAGCAGGGTGCGGTTGTCCGAGGCGAGCACCCGGCGGGTCTCGTCGTTGACCAGGATCGACAGGACACGTTCCGACATCAGGATCCGGCCCGATCGCCGACAGCACTTCGAAGAATGAAAGCCGACCCCTCCGCCAGACGCCGGGCCGTACGATGGTAGACGGCCTGCTCGGAGCGCCAGACCCCTCGATCTTGAGTTGCGGCGGCCCGCACCGGCATCACGCCGCTCGGGTGACCGATCCGGATCTCGCCCTGATCCACCCGGTCGGGTCGGGTGACCTTGTGGACGGTAGTGCCCACAATTCGGGCCGCCACACCGGTGCAGGCGGCCAGCGTCCCCGGATACGCCTTGTGGGCCACCGGAGGCCGTCCTCCGACAACTCGGGCTACGAGGTCGACGTCTTCTGACTCGACTCGACCGCCGGTCGCATAGCTGACGTACGGAGCGGGCCCCGCAACTATCGCCGGTACCGGCGTAAGACCGTTTGACGGCATGCCCAACAAACTAGCCGCCGCCTGTTTCACGGCCTCGATCGACTCGAGCTGCTGATCTGAGATTTCCGATGGCGCTTCGGTGCCGGTCATGCCCACCGAGTCGGCGGCGAAGAACACGGTGAGGTTGGCGAGATCGATGATGCTGATTTCGACCGGGCCGATGCTGGTCTCAACAAGATCGCTGGGGTTACCGGTCGGCAACAACGACCCGGTGATGCCTCCCCCGGTCTCACTGAAGTCGAGAGCGATCGGGGCGCCGGTTCCGGGTACACCGTGGATCGAGAGCGAACCTGCGATCGCGGCCGCACCGTCGACGATCGGTACCTCGGCCAACAGAATTCTGCCGGTGTTGGTGTTGTGGATTCTCACGGTTGTGATCGGTTCTTCAACCGCGACCAGTGATTCGTCGACAGCGTAGGCACCGACGGCAGCCGAGATATTGCCGCAGTTGATGTCGAAGTCGACCACCGGCTCGGTGATACTGATCTGGGCGAAGGTGTAGTCGATATCAGCATCAGGCCTGGTGGGTGGGTCGATGATGGCAAGCTTGCTGGTCAACAGGTCGGCGCCTCCGAGACCGTCGATCTGGCGCGGGTCGGGGCTTCCGAACAGCGCCAAGATCGTCGCCTCGCGATCGGACTCGTCGATTGGAAGCGTGCTGCCGCGAAGGAAGACCGCTTTGCTCGTTCCCCCTCGCATCAGTACGTAGGCGAGTTGGGTTTGCTCCCCGGCGCTGACGTGAGCGCCGGGGCTCAGCGAACCAGTATCTGGACGGTGCATGCTGCTCCTTCGATACCGACCGCCTTGCCGCCTCGACAATGTGCGAGGCCGACCCGCGGGCCCTCGATCTGGCGGTCTCCGACTTCGCCGCGCAGTTGTCTGACGACTTCGACGACCTGAGCGACACCGGTACCACCGAGGGGATGGCCCTTGCCGAGCAATCCGCCGCTGGGGTTGACCGGCAGTCGACCGGTGATGTCGGCTTCGCCGCGTTCGACGGCCGACGGGTACTCACCTTGGGCAAACAGCCCGAGGCCTTCCACCCGTAACACCTCGGCGATGCTGAAACAGTCATGGACCTCACAGAAGTCGACGTCCTCGGGGCCGACGCCCGCCCTCTCGTAGGCATCGTTGGCGGTGGCGGCGGTGAGTGGCTCGAAGGTCATCGAGGTCGGTGTGACATCGACCGATCCTGTGCGCAATGAAGACGCGGCGAGGCGGATCGCTCGCCCCGAACCGTGCTTCTTGGCCGCCTTGTCGCTCATCACGATCACCACGGCTGCACCATCGGTGACCGGCGAACAATCGTGAAGATTGAGCGGGTCGGCGATCGGGCGCGATTGCAGTACGTCTTCGACAGTTATCGACTTTCGGAAGTGGGCCAGGGGGTTGCGGGCGGCGTTCGACTTGTTCTTGACGGGGATCAGCGCCAGCTGTTCTCGGGTCATCCCGAATTCTTCCATATACCGCCGCGCCCGCATCGCGTAGACCGACGGCATCGTCGCCCCGACCGCCGCTTCAGGG
>Ga0255047_10001288_pt1 | contig 18516 bp, 29 predicted proteins | sample JV7_2_1_MG_FD_183640 | JGI IMG/M metagenome (GOLD analysis project Ga0255047, IMG submission 183640) | Seawater microbial communities from Jervis Inlet, British Columbia, Canada - JV7_2_1 | ecosystem: Environmental > Aquatic > Marine > Inlet | place: Canada: British Columbia | collected 2016-10-06 | reverse complement strand
TCTTTTCCCAAAGATCTATTACGTGACCTCTTGAAACAAGACGCGCCGCGTTCTTTGTATTCTTTTAAATACATCTTATAATCTTCTTTGCTAAGTTCTTTCATCACACACTCCTTAAAAAGCAAAAAGCAACCTAACTCCGTTAAACCTGTCAAACAGAGTCAAGTTGCTTTTATGTGCCCCCTAATTTTTAATACTACCATACTTTTAATTTTGTGTCAAGCTTAAAATGCATCAGCCCAAGTACCAGTCATGGCACCCTTCGCATATTCCGTAGCTCTGTTCTCAAAAAAGTTAGTATGTTCTACTCCGTTTACTACCCAATCGACCCATTCGAGTGGGTTTTCTTTGACTCCATAGTTAGGCTTTAACCCTAGCTGTAGTAGTCTTCTATCAGCTATGTGCCGTATATATTGTTTGACCTCATCTGGAGTGAGTCCTTGAACAGGGCCCAAGGCAAACGCCAAGTCAATAAATTTATCTTCAAGTGATACCATATCACGACATATACTATATAAAGTTTTCTTAAAATTATCATTCCACACCTTAGGTTTTTCATCCAATAGACAATGGAATAATTTAATCATGCTCTCCACATGATGTGATTCATCTCTGATAGACCATGCGACAATCTGTCCCATGCCTTTCATTTTGCCAAAGCGGGTAAAGTTTAACAACATAACAAAGCTGGCAAACAATTGAAGACCTTCTCCGAATGCAGAGAACACCGCCATATCCCTTATCATTTGTTCTTCCGCCGTGCCCCCTTTACTTTTCCAAAGGTACTCGTGCTTGTCATTCATAGCTTTTATTTCTTGGAAAGCCTGGTAGTCTCCATCATCCATACCTATTGTATCATTCAATAAGGAATAAGCATGGGCATGATTAGCTTCACTTGTTGCTATAGCTGATAGCATCATGCGTATTTCCAATGGTTTGAACAAAGGTATATAAACATCCATGTAAGCTTGCGCCACATCAACGTCTCCTTGCGTGAAGAATGTGAGTATTTGTTTTACTAAATTCTTTTCAGGCTCGTCCATCCTATTGTTCCAATCATTAACATCTTCATGTAAGGATACTTCACTTGGTAACCAGTGCATCTTCTGTTGCGTATCGTAGGCTTCAAATGCCCACGGATAACTAAATGGTTTGTAATAATTTCTTTCTTTAAATATGCTCATTGATTCTACCTCTTATGCTTGGCACATGACACAATCTTCTTCGTCATCCTGCCTTACTTTCCTTTCTATTTTTATCGATATGTTTTCCGTATGCTTTATTGCTTCACTTCTACAATAATACAAAGTCTTTAATCCCTTGTACCATGCACGTTTGTGTACGTTGTTTAATCTCCTCACGTTAACATCTGGTGGGAAGAATAAATTTAAACTTTGGGCTTGACAAATATATTTTTGACGCGCTGCAGCCAAGTCCACAAGCCAAGCTTGATCAACTTCAATTGCTGTTTTAAATATATTTTTTTCCTGCGCATTGAGGAAGTCGAGTGACTCAACTGATCCTCTATTAGTAATAATAATTTTCCAAACATCTTTTGTATTTTTTCCTTTCTTCTCTAATAATTCTTCTAGATATTTATTCTTAATTAAAAAAGAACCACTCAAAGTCTTTTGCGAAAATGCATTAGCGCGTAAGGGTTCTATACTTGGAGAAGTATTACCACAAATAATAGAGCTACTTGCATTGGGTGCAATGGCTACCATATGTGAAAATCTTTTACCCGTTCCCTTAAGGTCGGGTGCTTCCCCTCTTTCCTTTCCTAATAACATATTCGCCGCATCACATTTATTCTTGATGTACTTAAATATTTTTAAGTTGGGACCCATGGACATGGGGCTTTGTAATGCAATGCCACTACGCTGTAGATAAGAATGAAAACCCATAGTCCCCAATCCCACTGAACGCTCAGACTCTGCACTTGTGACAGCCTTCTTCATGGTTAAGGGGGCACTCCTAATGAATTTAGTGAGAGTGTTGTCTAGCATTCTCATTAAGTCCTCTATAAATAATTCCTCCTTTGACCACTCATCAAAGTATTCTAAGTTAACACTTGACAAACAACACACGGCTGTTCTGTCCTCATTGGTAGGCAAGGTAATCTCACTACATAAATTGGAGTGATGAACCTTTAACCCTTTGTCTTTTAATTCCTTAGGCAATCCCTTATTAACCGTATCAATGAACATAAGATAAGGCTCGCCCGTTGATATCCTAGCTTCAAGGATCTTTATCCATATGCTTCTAGCTTTAACTGTCTTTACTTTTTGTTTGCTGTTGGGGTCAATTAAATCCCAATCACCATCATCTTCCATAGCTTTCATAAACTTGTCTGGAATTATAACGGCGTGGTGCAGGTTAAGATTCTTTCTATTGATGTCACCACCTGCAGGTTTTCTCATCTCTATAAACTCTATTATTTCAGGGTGTGAAACATCCATATAGCTGGCGTAAGACCCACGTCTGGTGGCACCTTGATTGAACGCCACCATTTGGGAGTCCACTACGTGCATAAATGGAATAACCCCTGTAGTCTTATTACCTTTGCTAGTTGACTGTCCCTGTGAGCGTATATGGCCCCAATAACCCCCTATTCCGCCCCCCATACTCGATAACCAAATGTTCTCGGTATAGTGCGCCGCTAATCCTTCTCTGCTATCGGGTACATAATTTAAAAAGCAACTGATAGGCAAACCCCTATCTGTTCCCCCGTTTGACAGAAGTGGAGAAGCAAACATAAACCAAAGATTTGAAACATATTTATATAGTCTTTCTGCATGTGCTTTATTATCAGCAAATGCTATACATGCTCGGGCAAAAGCTTCTTGTGGAGTCTCCTCTGTTGGTAATAAATATCTGTCCTTTAAGATATCCACAGCATTAGTGGGCAGTAGGGTATCTTTGGTTTTATCAATATCTAATTTCATAATTTATTTTACACTCACACTTCTACAGTATATCACTTCTGCCTATTGAGGTCAATCACTTTCTGCATGGAAAGACAATATTCCCTTCGATTTTTATGTAACCAGAGTCCATCATGGCTCTGATCGTCTGGTCTAACTCACCAGGATTTGGGATTTTTCTAAGTAACTCGCGCTTGAAGGCACCCAATCTTACATGCCTTCTATTTTTCAAAGCCATTGTAGCCTCGAGCCATACTCCCATGTCATGTACGATCCTTCCCGTTCTTGCCATGCCAAATCCTTCTAAAGCTTTCGGCATATTCTTTTCCATTTCAAACATTATTTCTTTAGTGTCTTCCCAATCCTCTTTCATTATTTTTCTTGTTGATCTTCGTGAGGCTGAAACAGACATCGCAACTTTTAAGTAATGAGATACACGACGTTGGCAATACTCTGCCAAGTGTGGGTCGGTTGGTTCTGGTTGCAAGTTGTAATAGATATCTTCATTAGCTTTCTCAAAAGCGTCCTTGTCAAATTCCATAGGCCCATACATTTTCGCAACGTGTCCTAAATCATTTCTTAAATTATCAATCGTGTTATCACTTATAACTTTTTGATTTAAGTCTTGGGGTATTCTTTCCCCTTCATAAAACACGGGAAGTATTCTTGATAGTAACCCTTGTGACTTTGCATCCTCTGGTAAATTATCTACAAACTGTTCTGGTGTTGCACATGCAATCCAATTTAAACAAGGTCCTTCAATAATATATTCACCCGCTGTTTTTGTTTTATGGCTATAGGATTCTTTACTGTCCCACATGTCCGTCATAAACATTTGAAGATACCTTTCGTTCCTTCCCATGAATGTACCAAACTCAGATGTAACTAAAGTTAAAGATGAATCAAAGAATTGTTCTTGTCTGGGATTACTTAAACGTAAATCCAATCGTGTTATCTTTGTCATGTCAACTGCTAATTTTTCTGGAGTTATTCTATCTTGAATAAGATAAAGAGGATGATTTCTTAAACCATATTGGTCAAGACCTGTGTTAAAATTGTGGTCATCTTCCGTTGTACCTACTGGCGTGGTAAGTCTGTTAAATACTTTTGAAAAAGGAAGTATTAAACTTACAGATTTATTACGGCCTGGTGAGGCAATAAGTATTACAAATAAATTAGAACCTATGTTATAGTTAGGCATAGGAAACCATACCCGTCTACCCAATGCACCAGAGATGGACGAAAGCGCTGTCCATTTAGCGAATGGTTTGGGGATGGGACTATTCTTTATGGCATCAACACATGCCTCCACATAATCTGTATAATTTCTTGCCATTATTTTTCATCTAGAAACTTGATATTTTCTGGGGGTATGTGAACTAATTTAACCACCGTAGATGTTGTTTCAATCCACACATTGCCATCTTTGTTTCTTATTAATGAAGGTCCTTCTATCTCTGCCTCATTGCATATGGTAGAAAATTCCCCTTCCTTTACTAGTATCTTTCCGTCTTCTACGTATATTCTTTTTATTGTTTTTTCTTCCATGCCACCATGTCCTTCCATGTATTACCAACCTCAACTGAAGAAGGTATAATCATTTCTTTTCCCTTAACGGTTAAGGGATTGTGCATTTGTTTTAAAACTTCTGGCATTAACTTATCCACCTTATCCACATCACATTGACCCAAGATGGCATCATGGACTTGTCCTAATATATCCAATCCGTCATGTCTTAAATTCTTCCATACTTTTAACAGCCCAAGGTTAAGTAAGTCTCCTATTGTGGATTGGGGTACGTAAGCAATGGCTTGTCTTAGGGTAGAGTTATCCGTTAATCTATCCCAGAACTGTCGCCGTCTGCCCATAGGGGTAATCAAACAACCCGTTTGTTTTAATTCATTAGACACTTCGGTATGCCAAGTACGTATACCTGGAAATGCGCCTTTAATTTTCACAAGTGTTCCCACTAATTCTCCTCCGTCTATTAATTCTTGGAAGCCCCCCTTATTATCTTGGTTGTGCCACCGTTGTAAAGAAGCTAATGGTATCACACCTCCGTAATAAAGCAACTGAAATCTTGTCGCATGTGATAGTTTTATTTTTAAATGTTTAGCTAATGCATGCGCTGACATCCCGTAGTTAGTACCATGACCCGCTCGTTTACACATGTCACGATAAGTGAAGTGTAAATAATAAGGCTTATTGGCCAGTGCCCTGTCTTGTTCAGGGTCATGAGACCAGCCCAAGTTAGGCCAAACCATCTTAACAACTTCAGTATGCAAGTCCGTGCTTTCACATGCATTTATATAATCATTATCTCCTGCCACATAAGCAGTAACTCTTGACTCCGCTTGTTCCAGATCGGCATAGAACATTATCTTTCCCTCATCTGGAATAAATATGGAACGCAATTCTTTTGTAACGTTTTGTAAATTAGTTCCCGTTCTCCACGGGCTTTCAGATGATGACCACCTGCCCGTCTCCGTGCCTGCCACATTATAAGAACAACGTATCCTTCCGTCCTTATCACGCTTGGATTCAAGAACAGATTCTTGTTTAGTTATATCACGCAACGCAAGTATGGTGTGGCAAAAAGGTTTTGCTCTTGGATAAAATTCCCCAAGTTGTTCAAGCGCCGCTCTGTCTGTCGATATCTTTTGTTTGCCCCCTTTGTAAGATACAACGGGCGGCAATCCTAAATGCTCATATAAAATTTTCTTAAGTTGCACGGGGCTGTTATGGTTTAAATCTTTTTCCCATACAGCTTGAGCAAACAAATCAAGCATGCGTTTTAATTTTAATCTTCTCTCTTTTAAAAGGTTTTTCTTTTCCTTTACAGCTTTCTCATCAACCCTCAGCCCTCTTAACATCATGTCCATTGCAGGTTGTAGGCTGTCCAATTCAAACAGATAAGTCTTCTTTGTTAACCCATCAAACTCTGGAAAAATCTTACCCCATATTTCATGAGTAAGTGCGCAATCAAGTGCGCAGTATACCCATTCCGTTTGTTCGGAATTTAAATCTATCTTATTTATTTCTGTGTTTTTTACTATCTTCATTAGATAATTCTCCTGCTATTGCTGAGTATCCCACCATGTCAATGTATGTATCGGCACTTGGATTACCAAATTTAGCTCTTGCTATTTTCAAGAGCAACATAAGGATTGCCACATCATGTGCAGATACATCATGATCGAGATAAGCAGACCATAGGTCAGCAATGTTTTCATGGTTTTCCTTTTTGTTTCCGTATTCGTGTTCTCGTTTTCCTTCCAACAATTTTAAAGCTGTCTTTAAATTTTCTTTTATCTTTATCATCACGCACTCTCCTTATTAATTCATACAATTCTTTTCTTGTTCTTGGGGAATCTAAATCTGCTAAGTCACATACTAGATCAAAATCATCTTGCTCATTTTTAAACCACTCCCACGCTTGGACATGGGCTTTCCTATCTTCCTTTCCATTGCCGTCATATATTAAGTCTTGCAACAGTTGATCAATAGTAGCACGCCATAAACGTACTTGTGACCTATTCTCTCCCCACCTTTCATCAAGCGATTTTGCTGTAAAAAAATGTGGTCGCTTCACTACTCATCAGCTTTTGTGCTCTTCGAGAACTTGGCTAATGTTTTCCATGCACCTTCATTGGTGTATATGGAGCCTAGAAATGCCAAACCTTTTTCCATTTCTGGTTGCAATGAATGATGAGCATGCATGGTATCATGTATAAGTCCTTTGACTTTTATATTATTTTTAAATGATAACCATGATACATCATACGTTTGATTCTGTGCAACCTTAACTGTACGTTCGTCTTCTAATAAATCTTTAACCCATGCCCATGCTTTCGGTTCATCTTCTCGTGACCAATAGTTTTTAAAATGCGGATTGGGCATCCAGAATGGTACGACAATGGAATGTTTTAAAGAGGGGGCAAATCCAATACACCTAGTCTGCCCCTCTGCTGTTTCTATATCGAAAGACAAAGGATTAAGTTCGCCGCATTGATCTATGTACTTACTTTTAAAAGTATATAAGTCATCAATGGTTGGCTCAATCCATAGCTCTCGTTCTATGTAATTAATATTTTTAAATTCTGATTCTCTTTTAGCTTTCTTAAAGTCTGAAAAAACATGTGCCCTAAAGTCATAGTTCTTTAGAACGGAAGAGGGTGGGTAAGAAGTTATTATTTTAAACTCCCTATTTAAATAAGGAACACTTGAAGGAATGATGGCACCCCTATATGCCTTGACCTTATCGAATCCCGTTAGTGCCCACAATGAAACGCCTCCCATTGCTATAATAACATTGGGATTTGTTTCATTGAGTTCGTTGTACAAACGTTGTAAATCTTGCTCCATCTCCTGCTTGAGGTAGCCTAAGGTGGTATTCGGATATGATGAACGCCATTCACTTTCTTTGCACAAAGCCTTGTATTCAGAACGTTTATGAAAAAAGTTTTGAGGATTATCTTGGGCAGGTTTTAATTGAAATGTGTGGGTGAGCATGCAATCCTCGACTTGTATCCCTGCCATTCTACAAATCTTACTAATGATATAATCTCCTGCAAGTATCTTATTCAAACGAACTTCATTTGCATTGGGATAGTCCATAACAATGGCTATCTTTGCCCCCTCTTTTAACTGAGAGGGAACACGATTCTTTACAGCATACTCACCCATGATACACTAACCCTTAAGTATTCTAGATACCGAAGCTTGCAGTATATCTTTGTTGCGCCCAACCATTTCGTGTTTAACAATACCACTAAACGATTGACCGATAGTTTGCTCAAGCATTTCGCCAAACGAATTGCCACTCATACCGAGTGTCTTTGACAAAAATGCTTTAAGTGAAATGACAGGATTACCCTGCCTCAGTGCTTTTTTGGTTGCCCAAAATTCCAACCGAGTGCTGTCACAGTTTTCTAAATCTGCATCCGTAATGTCAGATTCCAAAACTGATTGAGCTTTACAGTTGATTCGCACAATTTGGTTTTGATTTTCACCAACCCTATCCGTACGATAACTTGTGATAACAAAATCGTAACTGCCCTCAGGCAACGTTATTGTTTCAGGTATATCCTCTGGATTCATTGATAAAAAGTCAGTAACATCAGCCATTATTTACCTCCTGCTTTGATGTTAATTACATTGTCCTTACCAGACAATCTTTGTCGAGCATTCTTTTGAATAGCTTCAAACAATTTCGCTAAATCTAATGTAGTGTTGGGCTCAATTAATTTTGGAGCCGTTACTTTTAAATCCATGCGATGATCTGAAACTGTACGCAAAGTTCTCTCGACACCTTTGCTTGAACTTCTAGTATCTATTCTGCATACGCAATTAAAATACCTACCCAACTTGGTAGATAATTTGGAACCAACACTAGTTGGGTACGCCTTTGACACACCCAAGTCCCCTTCCATGTACTGCATATGTGTTGTGACTACCACATTACACGGAACTTCTGCACCCGTAATATATTGAATGATGTGCTGAACATCACGCGCGGCTGTTCCCCATTCTGGTTGACTTGCTTGGTCGGTTGGCTTCTTGTTATTAAATACAAGTGCCCCCCTTAAAGCCGCCTCTCCCATCAAGGTCAAACTGTCGATGACCAACACATCTTTAGATGTCCACTTACTTACGGGTCCAAACTCTTCTTCCTCGTCTTTCCAATTAGAAATGAGGGTGACCCCTTTGCGAAAAGCATCTGCCTTTCCAATGGGATCTTTCAACGTAACATAACTAACTCTATTAACTGCGTCAGAATTTAAGAACTCTGGAAGAATAGCTAAGCCGTCGTCGTAATCCAAGATACGTAAATTGTATCCAGAATTTGCCAACTCTGCCAATGAAGCTGTCTTACCAGAGCCACTATCCCCTACGAGTAGTAGCTTAGTCACATCAGTTGATTGATGATTTTTAATACTTGCCATATTTGTCTCCTATAATTTGTCATAGTACCATAATTAAAATAATTGTCAACAATTATTTTTTTCGTAGCTTTAATCCCAAACGGATACGCCTACGATTGCGTCTCTTTCTAGAGCCAATCTTACGTCTGCCTTTGTGCCCCTTCCTTTTCAAGTCAGCTTTACTCATTGCATTTTATAGAGTCTTCTACTTTGCTACAATAAAACTCTCTTGCTTTTTGTTTCATTTTATTTTGTCTAGTTAATATCTTTTCTTTTTTAGAAGGGTTGGGGTCACCTTCCAAAACCGTATCAATAACTTTAACTGTTTCTCTTGCGACCATAAAGGCACACCCATTTAAACTGAATAGAAATAATAACAACATTATTATTCTCATTTATTTTTTCGCGCCTCTGCCAAACTTATTACATTATCCACCACTAAATCTGGGTGGGGTTCCCTTATAAAATCTTCCTTCAATATAGCTTCACGATGATCTGGTTGCTCGGAACATACACCTCTAAACTTACACCCACCATAGTTACCACACGATGTAAAGTTAGCGGGGTAATATTGATTGGTGCTATATGCGTCAGCTAAAGACACAGCATACTGACAATCATGATACCATTCTTTGATAGAGTCGGGTGATACATTGAATATGTTTCTATTAAAACGGCAGAAGTTTGCCGCTGTTTGTACTGCGTCAACAATAAAGCCTGCAATATTTAAACCTAACATATGTCTCGCCGCCCATATGTAAGCATAGATCTGATTGTTGGGTTCAAAATTTTTAAAATAAAAATCAGTAAGCGTGGTTTTGGTTGTCTTGGTATCACATAAATATAAACGGTTATCCATTTCCACTATCTTATCTATGCGCCCAGATAACCTATGCCCCTGCTCGCCGAAGGGTACTTCAAACCTTTGCTCTAGGCAGGGGGCACCACTAGGCATGGTTGCAATTTTTAAATTATCTTCCCAAAATTCTTCAGCTCTCCATACTATAACTCGAAGGGCGGCTTCAAGATTGCGTACCCTATCTTCACATTTGTTAAGACCTTCGCCGTATTCTTTTATGATGTGAGCTGTTGCCTTGAGCACGGCTTTATCTTTGGTTTTATTTTCAAACTTATACCTATCTAATATCTCAAACCCATCATGAATTGCTGACCCAAATCCCGTGACAGATGCAAACATTTTTAATTTGTATCCCGTCAAGTTGGTGAACTTATACATTCGAGGACACGCTAGAAATGTAGATAAGCTTGACGCGTCCCAAACAATTTGACGTGAGTTATCGTTAAGGGTTATATATTTTTTTAATTTCTCTGGCTGTTCCACCACACACTCCTTTAATTAAATTAATAACAGAATAACTATACTCATTACAATTAATGATGCTACTAAATACAAAAATAGTTGAGTATGTTTTACCATAAACAACCATTCTTTTTTTCTTAAATCTTTTGGTCTTTTATTTACCACGTTCTTCTCCATAGATATCAAAGTGCCGTTCAAGAACTGACTTCCTATCTTCAGCTTGTGCTATATTATCTAACATCTTAGCCATTTCTTCGGTGTGTTGGGGGTGTTCCCCAATACCTACAGAATTTTCAAAAAAAATTTGAAGTCTAGCTTTTGCGTCCAACACATCTGCTTCTGCTTGAGCGCGTAAGGAATCATATAAAGCTTTGGGTATATAATTATACATCACCCACCAACACATCTAATATATTATCGCCGACGGGTTCGGGCGCTTTTGTTCTAGCGGCTTTTGCTGAGGGAACTTTCCCTGCTTTTTCTGCCGACCGTATGTTTTCCCTAGTCTTTTTTAAATAAGCAATGATAGTTTTAATATCCTTCTCACTCTCTGCCAATTCAACGGGGTCTTTTTCCAACAGCTCTGTTGGTATAACTAATTCTTCTACTGTTTCTTTTTTCTTTGGCACTATTTATCCTTTGGTTTTGTAACTCTTTTGAATTTTCTACCTACAAAAAATACAATTAAGTTAACGATTGTGTTGGTAGTAACCATAATCAGCAACCACCATTGCCATATTTCTATCTTTGTCATTTATACCACATGATCATAGCCATGCCCACCATACATATTACTAATAACATTAATCCATAGTCTTGAAAAAATTCCATAAACTTTCTTCGCCTTTCCACCACCTCTAGTGCTTTGTTTACTTTCCTCTGTATATCTTCTTTGTCTTTTTTAGAAAAGATGGTTGTCAATCTGGGTCCGTCCCCCCATAACTAATGTTATCCCAATTATCTTCGGAAGCTTCAGAAACTACGGGCTCTACTGCCAGAATTTTTGCGTCTGGAATTGTTACTAATGTTCGGGTTAATTTATTTGACACATAAGTTCGAGAGGGTTTATCAAATTTCATATCCCCTTCCATAACTTTTTTTGCCGCTTCAGTTTTATCTTTAGCCGCAATCTCCCAATGCTGTGTATAGCAATGCGAAGTAGTCACATCATATTTTTTCATCACACACTTCTCCTTATTAAAATTATATCATACATTAATTGCTGACATCTGTCAACAACTTTTTAATGTATGGTTTTCTTTGTCGGTGAGTATTCCCAATCGTCAAAAGGACTAGGCTTTTGCCCTGCCTTTAAAGTTTCGGCAATATCTTTTTCAATCAACTGTCCAAAGGTGGATATGTTGTGCATAACACCAGCAAATATTCTGATGGTATGGTAACTGCCCCCTTCAATCATTGACATACGCAATCCCAATTCAATAAGAGCTGAGTTGATTATATGCAATGGATATTTTTCTGATAGCTTGGCTATCGGCTCACGCATAATGTCAATACATTCCTTGAACATTAGGTCTTGGCTTTGTCTCGTTTCTTTTTTCATAGTTCTTCTCCTCTCTCTGTTGTTAGGTTTAAAGATTTATTTTCCAATGAAGATGTTATCATAATTCCACCCACATTGCTAGTTAAAATTAAATGATTATATTTATTTTCATCTACATCTTCTTTGTCTTTCATCTGTTCTCTGTAAGCTTTTATATATTTATACATACGCATACGCATAGCAAAAGAATTATCATGCTTAACAAAGACGGACGGTGTCATTGACTCGCTGTTATCTAGGTGTTCGACGGCTTTTTCCAAAGCGTTCGAAATATCTGTCGACTGCAATAGGTTGTGTGTCTTCGGATTGAACGGCATATTTCTCCTGTTCTACTTCATAATCGTTTAAGTCTAAATTTAAATCATCATTGAAGTTGTCATGCTGATTCTTTTCCCATAGATGATAGCCGTCTACCACATGATCGGCTTCTCTTTCTTCCTCAATCAAAGGAAAAATTTCTTCCTTTGTTATTGGGGTTTTCTTTACTTTTTTCTTTTTGATTTTACCCATATACTAACTCCTATGTATGTAAAAAATAATAGTATAAGAAATGCAAACGGATTTCTGTATTCCTTATCGGTAACAAAAGCCACCATAATAGATAGTGGCACACAAGTCAAGGCTAAAAACACCGTGACTCTGGCAATTAGATCAATCATTTCAACCACTCCTTTGTTCCTTCGTTTTCTTTGACACGATTTGATGCTGTTGTAGTTGCGTAAGGTGTGGGATATATAAAAGCTATCGCTTTTGAAGGCTCACCCTCTGGATAATCCACATCATATGTGTCTATCATAAACGGCACATATCCTGCCCCACATTCTACGGCTGTCACTCGTGCCATACATTCTGGGGTTACCGAATATAACTCCCCTTTAATTCTGAAACCCTCATCATTTTTCAACACCATTATAGGACAACCATAATCGTGCATATCCCAGTTGCTTTCCTCCGTAGAGCAAACTCCTAGAAATTCTGATGAATTGCCCAGTACACTATGCAAGGTGCCCCCTTTTTTGAGAGTGCCATACACAAATAGATTACTTCTATCTGTTTCTACTTCTGTATCATTCATTGTTTACCTCCTTCAGTTGCGTTATCTTTTTGACACAAGCCTTTGGTATAGTGCAACCACCCCCACCCATTTGTGCGTCCTCATCAAAGGACGATACAAGTATGATATTATCCTTATCTTCTGCCAAAATCCAACCGACACAAGTGACGGGTTTCAATGTTTGTTTTGATAATTCATCAAGCTCTTGCCAAGTGTTATCGTCCGACATAGCGTCGGACCAATCAACTCGTACGATTTTCAGTTCATCTAATTTATAGTTCATGATCCCTCTCTATTGTTCCTTCATATTCCTCAATCCATTCCTCAAACACATCATCAAGTTTCTCCCTCGTAAATGAAATGGGGTGTTCTTCAATTGGCTGTTCCTTAAACAATTCTTTTTGTTTTAGATTGCGTACTTTTATTCTGATGGCTCTCATCTTTTTGTCCTTGTTCCATATCATAAAAGCATACTCCTCATCATAAAGAAATATAACTCTCTTCCCCAATCTCTTAACACGAATGGGATAGCATTCCCTATCATCTGGTTTCCATTCACTTCGGCTTGAATTTTGTGACATTATCTGTGCTGAATAATCAGCCACCATATCCTTTGCAATTTGTGGTGTTCGTCTACGAAAATAGATAGGTCTTTTAGTTCTCTTTACCACTTGAACAACATCTTCCCATACATCTGTACAAGTTTCCTCATTCGCCAACCATTCATCAACCACATTTCCATCATCATCTTCTTGATGTTCATAGTATGGGTGTATGTATCGTATCTGTTGTGCGTGTGGTGGTAACCAATTAAGTATTCGCATATCTTATCACTCCTCTCCGTCCCAATCTAAAGTTGATTCATATTTTCCACTTATATATTTCGCCGTTCGTGGATAGTTAAACAAGGTAGGGTTTATATGTTTAAGAAGAACAATAACATTATCTATATGATCATTAACTTTTTTATTATCACTAATGCTTTTAATAACTTCCAACTGTTCAACACTACCCATTAGGTCTTGCTCTTGAAATTTATTTAACATCACACACTCCTTTGTTAAGGGTTAAATCCTAGCTATACTAACATAGATAGGAAATTTGTCAAGAGATTTCTCTCGATAGACTCCGATAGGTCTCGACATTACTCGAGGGTTCCTACTTTTGAGAAACACCCCCTATATTTCTGCCATTATCCCTTATATACATACGATATATAATATATATATATATATATACTATATGTAGTAGGTAAGAGGGATAGCAACATACAACTCGCCACTTGCCCCCTTACCTTGATTTTAGGAACCCTCGGAATCTATCGAGTTCTATCGGGGTTATTCGAAAATTAAAATGGATTATCTTCAGCCATTCTTTCTTCGGCAAGTAAGATAGGATCTCTATCCCATTCTTCATCACTTATGTATTGCCTATAATCTTCGGCTGTATTAGGATTAACCCACTTGGTTAAGGTTTGTCTTTCTGTTTGCACAGAATTTGTGAACAGAAAATTAAACCGAAGTTCCTCTGTTTCTTCCTTGTATGGTAGATACATAGACAAAGACAACGCAGGATTTGGTACATAAAAGTCACGATAGTGCAGATTGTGGGTAAGTATTTTCCACATATTAGGTAGACTTGTTTGTGAACGAACATCATTAATATATTTATGTATACTTCGCATTTCTGTCCACTTGCCACTTTGTTTATATGATTCAACCAATCGCCATAAAGAAGTTTGAATGTTTCTTTTACAAGCCAATTCATTTAATTGGAATGAGGTGTATTTACTATATGGATTATAGGTTTTCTCATAGTTAAATTTATTAATTGCTGTACCTTTGAAACAAAATGCTTGGATTAAATTGCTATCCAAATTCTTTTGTTTATCCAACCATATGGCACTCTTTGAATCTCTTGGCAAGACACCAAAGATAATATCCTTTAGATGAATTTCATAAGGGAATCTAGAATACTTATGCCCCCTTGCATTTGCCCATATTAATTCATCGCTGTTAAATCTAGTTGTAAGTACTTGTAATTCTTTCATACCATTCACACTAAATGGTATTCGGAATTTATATTCCCTACCTATTTCCCATTCCAATTTGGGCAAGATCGCAGGAATTTTCATTCTATTTGTCATAGACACCTCCTAATACTAGGTCATAAATGTATTTGGCAATCCCTCGTGGATTTTCCTCACACAAATCTTCAAGTTCATCAAGATCACGATAGCAAACATCTTCCCATTTAAGTTCTTTGCCATTATACATATCATCAAGGTAATTATCTTTAGATTTTGTTTGATCTTTTAAACTTGGATCAATTTGTGTGTAAGGCACAAGTTCTCTTTTTGTGCCACTAGATGTTGGCTTATAATCCGTATGAGAATATCTGCCGTCAACATCATAATGTATGGTAGCTGTATAATCTTTATCAATTAAATCTCTACCAAATAAATCTGATTGATTTTCTTTGGCGATAGTATCTTCATTGATGGCAGTTATTTGTTTATGTTTATTAAATCCATAACCCTCATAGCTACGATTAGAATAGACACCAGAATACCCATAATCATCATCTTCCCAATTCCATTTATCTTTTTTCTTCATCTTATTAGTGTCGAAATCATATTCATAATCCCTAACAGATGAATAGCTTGGTTGTATGGAATAGGTATTGGATAGCCACCCAATATTATCCATTTCTTTACCCTCACTTTCATTATAGATAACAAATTCTTTAGTCTTGCCGTCTAGAAATAAAAGTTTATCCGAGCCAATTAATTCCTCAACCATTTCCTGCCATTCGGCATTGTATAATAGCTTTGGATTAGCTGATAACTGTGGTCTTAATACCCACTTAACGAATTGGTGTGTATCAGATTTGTTATCATCTATCATTGGTGTTGGTAGCTGTGGTCCGTTGTGCATAACCCACATATCTCTATCGTCACCCTTTGATTTGGATAACACTTGAAATGGGTGGCTCATAGCACGACTTGTATCGCCCATAGTATTAAATCTAAAATGCAACCCCATTGGCACATCTAAATCTTTATACTTTGACCACAATTTCTCAATATCTTTGAAAGATTTTGGGGCGATTTTTTGAGTATGCAATTTACCTTGATTGCAAAACATCACACCAAACCCATCAGAATTATTGAGGTAAGCAGTTTCCAACAAACCCAAATTTAATTGTTTTGGATTGTCAGTTTTAATTATAAGACACATAAAAACCCCCTTTAGTTAGTTGCTGTATCTTCCATTTCCCCTTGCCAACTCACTTGGCGAGAGGGTTTCCCACTAACATAACCCTTGCGAATAAGCCACGCAGTAAGGTTTGGATATTGACCTTTGATATGCTCTCTATCCATAAATCGTAGGAATGTTTTATAGTGTAAACTCATACCCGTTAATCCCGTATAATTTTTTGCAAAATGTACGAGAGCATCAGTAAATTCAAGCACTCTATAAAATCCGTGTCGTGATATGTTGCTTTTGAATATTCTCAATTCGATTGTTTCTCTATGAGATAAATTCACAGCTTCATATTTATCTGTATGTTGTGAAAAGTCTTGTATCTTTTTAGGACTTTTCTTTGCCCATTGACCAGAATTTCTCCCAGCAATTCCGTTGATAAATTTTGAATTGGTATCATCATTAATGAATACCAATATTTTACCAATGGAAGTAGGACTTAAAGCTGAACGACTTATATGTATATGAAGTCCTGCCGTATCTGTACCCCAACCTTTTAATTTTGACATACAACTTTTATCCTTGAAAAACTTTTCCCACTCTTGCTTGTGCATACCAAATGTGGCAGGGGCAGTAGTTATTTCAAAGCCATTATCTAGTGAGCCGTCAGATTTGCATTGAGCAAACCCACTTAATACACTATCTGTAATATGATGTGGCATATCATAGGGGCAATCTTTCCGTCTTTCAACTTCCAACTCAACCCCATAATAAATGGTGTCCTTGCTGTGCTTTTCGTGTGGCAATGTTTTAAAACCTAAATCATCTTCCACCCTATGCTCATAATTATATGCCCCAGATTCATTATCTTGTTCGTGGTAATCATCTTCTCCATCATAATCTTCATAATGAACATAAGTTCCACGATAATCTGAATATGTATAATTATCATCACAACAACTTTGACAAATCATAAAATCGCCCTCATAACAAGATTGCATATTATTGTCAAATTCCCAATCGGCACAATCGTTGCACTCATATAATTGTTCGTTATCTTTAATATCCGAAATTAAATCTTGGATTTTATTGTTATCAGAAAATTTATCAGAGAAATTATTAAGAAAAGTTTGACAACTTCTTGCTGACCAATCGCCGAATAATCGTCTATCTCTCAACATACGAATTATATCAGCACGATTGAAATGATTTTCAGTTCTTAAAAAACTTAATAAAGTCATAAGTTCCTCATTGTGTGTGGTGGTGATAGTTAATACCCATAATAAAAAGTCATAAATTTGGCACGAGTACTAAAACGAGATAGCGAGTTTTGGAAATTCGCTAGAATCTCTTTCCGTCTTACCAACATTTTAAAAAGGTATTAAACTACCCACCTATTAAAGCGATTAACAACCACGCTAATTCGCTGTTCAAATATATCAAGAATAATAAACTGAATACTAAAAAGTATTAGCGACATATTTTTCAATACTTGAGTATGCCTTATAAATAAAGCATATTCAAAGATTGTCAATAGTTAATTTCAATAGTTATCCACAACCTATCAAAAAGTTGTGGATAAGTTTATCAGTATGTAAATAATAACAGATAGAAATATAATAGAATTAAACATTAAATTTTCCTAACAATTCTTTATTGATTTGCAATTGTTCATCAGTTGTAAAATCGTCAAATTCCTTATCAATGCATAAATCAATTTTATTGCCCAAATCTTTATCCAAATTAAGTTTCAATTTTAAAAACTCATTTGAATCAAAAATAGGGTTAAAAGCATTAAAAGACTTTTTAAATTTCTTTTGATACTTTACTTTAAATTTTGCCATAAATTCCTTATGATAAAAGATTAAAAAAGGCGTAATTATTACGCCTTATATATTAGTTTTCCGAACTTTTTAATGAGCATTTTTTCCCACTCATTAAGGGTTTTTATAGATCGACCTTGACCAATTTCAATGACCAATTTCGTCCATAACTTTTTGCAATCACGATTATAATTGAAATCGTAAATTTCAAAGTTTTCAATCTTGCCTAGCGATTTTGTGCTATAAACAACGGGCTTTGATTTTTTGGGTGGATTCACATATTGACCACCAAAAAGCATAGTATTGCCCCATTGAATAGGCGTATTCCTATTATCACAAATTCGGCTAGTAGATGTAGATTTTTTGAACATACATACCACCTTTAAAATGTTAAAGAACAGTACCCAAAAGACGCCCTTACACAATGTGCGACTTTAATGCTCTAGTGAGCTTTGGTATCTTTTGAATACCCCCTAAGCATATAGATATAAAAACCATTGTCAACAGCTAATTTGAGATACTTATCCACAGGGTGTGGATAACTTTTAGATAGTCCACTACTCACACCCCTACTTACTACCCCCATTTGATACCTTTTTTAAAAGGAATAACTAGGTATCTACCCCCCGTTGATACTCACTACCCCCTGCTGATACTTGAAACATTCCCCCAAAATCTACGATTTAAAAATGTATGTGTCAAA
>Ga0255047_10001287_pt1 | contig 18550 bp, 23 predicted proteins | sample JV7_2_1_MG_FD_183640 | JGI IMG/M metagenome (GOLD analysis project Ga0255047, IMG submission 183640) | Seawater microbial communities from Jervis Inlet, British Columbia, Canada - JV7_2_1 | ecosystem: Environmental > Aquatic > Marine > Inlet | place: Canada: British Columbia | collected 2016-10-06 | reverse complement strand
AACGCCGCGTCGCAGGTTATAGGCGGTGCCGAGCGTATGTTGGGAGACCCAGGTGGGGAGGCCAGGCAGAGAGACGCCACGCAGGATCTTGACGCGTCCGGCAGTCAAGGACCGGGTGCACTCGGTGCCCAGATGCTTATGGCTGTCCCCGAGATCGCGGCTGGCGGCGCTGGTTCGGCGCTGGTGCGCGGCGGCGCCGCGGCGCTAGGAGCGGTCGTGGGCGCCACTCAGTCGCCCGACAACCCCGCATTGGGTGCCGCACTGGGCGGTGCGGCGGGCGGTGCCGGCACGGTGGTGCGTGCGTTCGGCAAGGGCAGCGTGGCCAACAGGCTTGGCGCGCCGAGCGGACAGACTATCCAGCGCATCACGGATGCCATTCGACCAGGCGGGCGGGCGAGCCTGAAACGCCAGACTATTCGGGCAAGCCGCGAGGCAGACGCTCGAAGCGTCGACATTCGCGGCCGACCTGGTGGAGCTGGAGCGCAGCTGTCGCCAAGGAACCAGGATCCGGGACTGCCGCTCGCGGACGATGTGGTTGCACGCGGACGGGCCATGACCGAGGGCCAGGAGAATTACCTGCGCGCCATCAACACCGGCGAGGACATCGAAGGCGCATCCTTGCGCTGGCTGGACGAGGGTGCGGCAAGAGGTACGAACGACGAAGGCGTTCGCCTGCTGCAAAAGCAAGGCTTCACGCGCGACATCCTGTCGCAACTCGATGGGGACAGCTCACAGGTGCTGCTGTCGCCGCGCGCTCGAATAGAAGCTCGAAAGCGCGCCAGCCAGGTGTTCCAGGAAGCCGCCGACCGAGCGCCCAACATCTCCAGGACCGGACTGATAGACGACATCCGGACATCGTTCAACCGGGCGCCGGCCGAGGCGAAGAAGATCGCCGACGACGTGGTGGCGAACCTCGAGCGCCAGACCAGCGAGGGACTGGAAGCATCGAGCTACCAGCAATTGCGCAACGAACTGCGCCGCGACATGGAAAGCGCCATGAAGCGTGGCGAGCATGAGAGTGGCGCCGCTATCGGCGACATCATCGACATGATGGACGAACGCGTCCTGGACGGCGCCGGCACCGAGCTAGGCGCGCAGCTCCGCGTGGCCAGGCGTCAATGGCGCATCCTGAAGGCGCTGGAAAGTCCATCGGTGTTGAGCGCCGACGGCACGGTGAACGCCAAGACGTTCGCTAACCGGTGGAAGGCGCGGGGACCGCAGAAGAAAGGCGGCACCGCCAGCGATCCCGCTGGCGCGGAGTTCGACAAGCAAGTCCGTCTCGCCGAGTTCCTGGCGCACGAGCCGTCGCGATCGAGCGGCACCGCCGAGCGTCTGCTGCGCGCTGGCGCCAAGACTGGTGGCACCGCTCTTGGTCTGGGCGCGCTGGGCAATGCGCTCTAAAAGAAAACGGCGCCTGGTGGGCGCCGCAGTTGGCTGACCTTGGGATAAGTCTGGATTAAACGTCGCGCATACGTTCCCACAAATCGCGGGTCATGTCCAGGTCGAGCTTGGCGTGGAGTTCCACCTTTTCGTAATCCTCCCGCAACCACGCTTCCCACAACATCGCGCTGTCGCCTTTGGTCAAGCCAAGGATCTCCTGGCCGACCGCGCCCAGCGACTTCTTGTCGCTTGACCTCCCGGCCCACAACTCCATCGCGTCGTTGACGACGGGATAACGCTGCGAGCCGATGGGCCACGTTATCGGTGCCTTGACGCCGTGCTTGATGCACCGCTTCCACAGGAACCGAGCGTCGAACATCACGTTCCAGCCCGACCATGTCGTTGGCAACCTGCCGTCCGGCTTGGTCAGCGGGAACGTGGCGTCAATCGTGTCCATGACATCGCGCAGAAAACGCTCTTCTCCCTCGTCCAGATGGCGCACCAACGTGGTGGTCGGTTCTTCTTCCCATCCCCAAGCCACCGCGATCAGCTCACCGTACAGACCGTCCAGCGCCGTCTTGTCGAGCGCGGTGATCTGGGCGGCGTCGATATAGGCGTCGATCTTAGCCTGGTCCTTGTAGTTCGATGGCGCCGACAGGCCGGTGCGGATGGCCGTGCGAACGTTGTGGCTGGTGGTCGGCATGGTCTCGATGTCGATCCATAGATTACTCATCGCGGATCGCCCGGCCAGTGGCGCGGAGCGCGCCGATGATGAGTAATCTATCATCGGCGCCGAGAAACAGTTTCCAGCCGCAGAACGCGGCAACGCACCATCCCCCCGCCACCAGTATCATGAAATGGACTTCCATTATTCGGTTTCCTCTGTGGTCGGCATGGTCTCGATGTCGATCCAAAGGTTGCTCATTTGGCAATATCCTTGCGTATGGCCATCGCCAGGGCGACGACGATGATGTAGGCGGGCGCCATGAACATGGTAACCACGACGGCACCGTGCAGCCACAGGGCGACGACGATGATCCAGTACATGATGCTGAAAGTCCAAAAGGTTGTCATAACGTTCTCCAGTTGTTGTTGTACCTAACACATGTGGGGGGTTGCGTTATGAGCGCAACCCCCCTTGTGTCGATTTACATCAGTCCTGTCCGTCGCTCCTTAGAAGGGGATTTCGTCATCAGCCAGCTGGTCATCGACCATCTGGTTGGCGACTTCCTGGGCTGGCACCGGCACCGGCTTGACCGCTGCCGCCTGGTCGAGCTTCGCCCAGCCATCCGACACCTTGCCTTTCAGGCTGTCCGACAGATCGTCCATCGCCATCCGCAGACCATCCCGGTCTGGATACTCGATCGACCAGAGCGGGATGTGCGACGGACAGACAGGCGCGTCCGACTTCTTGCCAGGCATGATGGTGCCGACGTTGGCGAACACCGTGCCGTCGTTGTCGTTGTGCTCGACCAGGATGGTGGCCGGCGCGCCCAGCACGTTGCCAAGCTGGAAGCCATCCTCGAGCGGCTTGCCGCGCCAGTTGGTCAGCATCTTGACCAGCGTACTTTGCGGATGGCTGGACAGCGTCGCCGTCTGGTGGACGCTGAACGGCTCGCCGTCCTGTCTGGTGTGCTTGGTCAGCCAGGAGATCAGCACGCGGCGTTTCATGCCGAAGGCCGTCTCCTGGAGACCCTGGTCGATGATGCGATAGCAGAGCGCCGGCGTCACACCAGCAGGGCAAGGCTCGAAGCTCTGCGATTGGCTTGGGTTTAGGGTGAAGCTCATTGCTTGGTGATCCTCTTGGGCTGTAGGGGGTTCATTTTCATGTGGGCGTCCAGGATGTCGCGGATCAGCTCCGACATGGAGATCTTCCGCCTGAACGCCATACGCAGCACGTACTCGATGTGATCGGAGTGGACGGCATACGTGGCACGCTCATAGCGGCGTTTACGCTTCGCCATCGGCCGGCGGATCAATGGTGTCGGCGTTACCGAGGACCTTCGTGGTTCCGTGACGATCCACCATCACCCTCAAGCCGTCGACGACGAACGTGAGGTGATGAAGCGTTGTGACGCCGTCGCTGTCTGTCAGCGAGACGTATATCAGATCGTTAACCGGGCCGACCTTGGTACGATAAGCTTTAGTTCTGGGCATTGGTGCGTTTCTCCGTTAAGGTAAGAGCCGATCAAGGACAATCCCTGATCGGCTCTAAGTATAGTTCTTAACGGAAGACGTTGCAACCCACTGCAACGACATATCACCAAGAAAGGCAACATGATGAGCGAAATTACCACAATCCGGATCCAGGCGCAACAACACCTAGATGACCTGGAGGGTCAGGTGCTGGTGTCGCTCACGCCGTTGCGCAGTAAAATCCCATTCATCACGGCGTGGCAGAATAACGGCATCCTCGATGTCGAGCTGCTGACCAACTGCGACAGTTTCGGCACGTTGTGCTGGCCGAACTCCGAGCTGCTGATCCTCGACATCGACGACATGACCAAGTACGAGGCCATCATCGCGCTGGGACTGCCGGACACGCGCATCTGGAAGACCGCCAGGGGCATCCACATAGGCTATCGCGTGCCCATGCCGCTGTATCGCGGCGGGCCACGCCAAGGCAAGCTGCCGCATGGCGCGGGCGAGTGGAAAGGTGGCCAGGTGCGCTACCACGCGCTGGGGCACAACGACACCGACATCGCCGAGGCTCCGCAATGGGTGATGGATATGATCCTCGCCGCGCCAGCCGCGGGCAACGGCCGGGCTGCGAGTGGCTTCACGCTCCACGCGCCCCCCCGACTGCGCGACAACACCGACACCGCGCTGGCTCATATGGCCGGCATCCTGCGCGAGGCCGGCATGGACCGGTCGGCCATCGAGTACGTGCTGCACTGGGGCAACGACGCGCTGGAGCACCCCAAGGACGGCGCGCCCGAGCGCGTGGCGCGTAGCGCCATGAACTGGGCGCGCGGCGTTCAGACCGAGGAACCCGAGGCGGGCTTTACCATCGCCGAGGCGCTTGAGATGGACATTCCACCCATCGATTGGCTGGTCAATGAGCTTCTTGGCCCAGGTTTGTATGTCTTCTCCGGTCCACCCAAGGAAGGCAAATCATTCCTCGCGCTTCAGCTCGGGAACTGTATCAGCAACGGCGACAGCTTCCTCGGCATCGATACACGCCAGGCCACGGTCGAATATTTCGCCTTGGAGGATAATGTCGGGCGCATCGTCAATAGGGCCAAGGCGGGGCTGAGAGCGTCACCCATGCGTATCATCATTCCAGGGGGTGATGAGAACGTCGCTGACCGTATCGCAGCCAGCGAGGCGGATCTGGTGATCGTGGATACCGGCAGCCGCGTCTATCACCCAGGGAATGACTATCACGAAGCCACCAAGGTTCTTGGGCCGGTTCAACGGCGTGCGTTGCTGGCAAGGAAGACCACGCTGTTGGTCTGGCATCATTCAAAGGATGTCTACGCCAATGGCATCAAGGTGAAGCGCGGATTTGACGCCATCCTGGGGTCCACGGGTATCAACGCGATCGCGGATGGTCTGTGGATGCTGAAGAACAACAAGCTGCAATATGAGGGGAGGGAGATACCAGATGCGTCCTTGGGGTTGAAAAGGGACGGACTGTACTGGGCTGCCAAGTCGCCTGTGACGGGCCGTATGCAAGACGTCTTGGACCTGCTGGAAGAAGGTCCGATGACCAACAACGAGCTATCCAAAAAACTCGGAGTATCCCATCAGCGAGTGTCGCAAATATGCTCTGAATTACGCTCTTGCGGCAAGGGCACGGAAACTGACGGAAAATGGCGGAAATGCTGAAGAAATTGTCTTCGCCGCAATAGCCGCCGCTTTTACTATACTACACACCAAATGGCCGTTGCGGCGGCCATCAACTAAATGGAAGGATTTTGACGTGATGGACTGGAAGAAAGGCATCGAGGAAACTGGGTGGTTCGTGATGATGTTCACAGACAAGCCACACCGACACGAGATATGGAAGGCTGATGCTCTAAACGTGCAAAACCATTCTGCGGGAAAGCTGTACTACTGGCCCGTCCATATGTCGGTAGAGAACTGGTTTGATGAGAGTAAATTCTGGCCCGTCTACATGGCGCTAATCAGAAACATGGAGCCGGACATGAGAATACTGTCGGATACGTTCCAGGCGGTTCACGAGAACGTGCTGATGACCAGAAAGGATCAATTGGATGAATTGTTGGTGCCATGACACCAACCGCTCGATCACTGAAGCACCTTCGAGACACTGGCTGGCTCGTGGACGTGGTCGAGCGGAACGTCACACGCATGGTCAAAAAAGACCTGTTCGGCATGTTCGACCTGTTGGCTCTGCGCGATGGTGCCGTCATGTTCGTTCAGGTGACCACAGGCTCGAATGTATCGGCTAGGGTCAGAAAGATACGTGAAAACCCTGACCTGCCCTCAGTGGCCGCCGCAGGGGCAGTAATCGTGCATGGGTGGCGCAAATCGCTGCGATCTGGTAAATGGGAGGTCCGCGAGGTCAGCATCGAGGGATAAATGGCCAAGTCGAACAATGACAAGGAATGGTCGGAAGCGGTCCGCCGCGCCGTTCATCGGCGTGAGAAGGGGCAGAAGTCGAAGTATCTCGACCGGTTGGCCGACGTACTGGTGCAGGCTGGGATGAACGCCGACATCGGTGCGCTGAAGGAGATCGGCGACAGGCTGCAAGGCCGGTCGGTTGTCCCTGTCGCGGTTGAAGTCGAGGGTGATCTCAAAGTCACATGGCAAAAGTAATCGTGCTACCGTACAAGCCGCGCGAGTGGCAGAAGGCATTCCACGATGACCCTGCACGCTTTCGCGTCAATGTGTGGCACCGCCGGGCTGGCAAGACAGTCGCGGCGGTTAATGACATCATTCGCCAAGCGCTTACGACCACGAAAAAGGAGGCGCAGTTCGCCTATGTCGCGCCAACCTATCGACAAGCATTCCGAGCCGCGTGGCCGTACTTTCGCCAGTATCTGGAGCCTGTTCCTGGTGTCCAGTTTCGGGTGTCGGACATGCGCATTGATCTCCCGAACAAGGCTAGGATCTACTGCCTGGGCGTTGAGACGGCCGACAGCGTACGAGGCATGTATCTCGATGGCTGCGTTATTGATGAGACAGCGCTGGTCCCGTCGAGCGTATGGGCGCTCGTTCTGCGACCGGCACTCGCTGACCGGCAGGGAACTGCGATCTTCATAGGAACGCCGATGGGAACGTTGAACCTGCTGCATGAGCGCTTCCAGGACGGCAACAAGCTCGAAGGCTGGTCGAACAACATGCTGACGATCGAGGACAGCCAGGCGCTGCCGCGGGCCGAGGTGGACGCGCTCAAGCGTGAGATGCTGCCCAACGAATACCGACAGGAGATGATGTGTTCATGGTCAGCGGCGATGCGCGGCAGCTATTATGCGACCGAGATGGACGCGGTCAGAGCGGACAAGCGGGTCATGCCGATAGCACGCGACAGTGCGTTGACGACGATCGCGGCGTGGGACTTCGGCTGGGCTGACCTGACGGTCGTATGGTTCGCGCAGCTCCTGGGCACCGACGTGCGGCTGATCGACTGTCGCGCATATCACGCCACCAAGCTGGGTGACGTGCTGGACGACCTGCCGCCGGCCGATGAGCATCTGCTGCCGCATGACGCGACAGCTCATGAGCTGATCAGCGGCATGAGCCGCAAGGATGTGTTCGACCAGCGCGGCATCAGCTATGAGGTCGTTGCGCGTCCCAAGAGCATCAACGACGTGATCGACGCCGGGCGCCGGCTGTTCCCGCGCTGCTGGTTCGACACCGACAAGTGCCAGACCGGAATCGAGGCGCTCACGCTCTATCGCGCCGAATATGACGATGTGAAGCGCATAACGTCGAAGACGCCTGTTCATGACTGGGCGAGCCACTATGCCGACGCGTTCGGCGTGCTGGCGCAGGGTCTGCCAACCTCGAATCGGCCGTTCAACTGGGGCAAGCCGCTTCAATACGACAACGTGGGAGTGATCTGATGGCCAAATACAGCGACGAGGAACTATCCCGCATCGTTGGCGAGATGGTCGAAGGCGCGGCCGGCAGCGACCAGGACGAGATCAGCGCCAACCGCACCAACGCGCTGAACTACTATTTCGCGCGCATACCCGGCGCCACGGCGCCTGGTCGATCGGATCAAGTAAGCACTGACGTGGCCGACATGGTCAACGCGGTGCTGGCTCAGATTGTGCCGATGATCTCGACCGATGCGGTGGTGGACTTCGAGCCGGCCGGCGAGGGTGATCGCGAACAGGCGCGGCTCGAGAGTATGGCTTGCAACCGCATCGTGATGGACGACAATCGCGGGTATTTGCAGTTCCAGATGGCGATCAAGGACGCGCTGTTGCTGCGCAACGGCGTCATCAACGTCGAGGTCGAGGATAACACCGAGATCGAGATCTGGTCATACGGTCCCGAGATCGATGATGAGGTCGTTGGCGGCGTGCTTGTCACCGGCGAGCAGAACGAGACGCGCGAGCTGATCAGCGAGCCGGGCGACGATGTGCGGCGCATCCGCAACACGCGGTCGATGCTCAAGTTCGTCGTTCGCGCGGTTGCGGTCGAGAACTGCGTCTGGACCGACAATCTCGACACGTTGAACCTTCAAGACGCCAACTTCTTCGCCGAGCGCAGGTGGATGACGCGTTCGGAGCTGGTGGCGCTTGGCATCGACCGCGGCAAGGTGGACGAGCTTAACGCGGCGGGTGAGACCGGCAAGACCGATGAAAACGCACGCAACCGCAGCGCCACGCCCGAGCTGGACGCAACGACGCGCGAGAACGACACCATCGAGGTCTGGTGGGCTTATCCGATGCTGGACATGGATGACGACGGTGTCAGCGAGCGTTGGCAGATCTTGCTGGCAAACGACATGGTCATCCGCACCGCCGAGGTGAACTGGGTTCCATACGCCGGCGGGTCCGCGTTCATCCATCCGCACCGCTTCATGGGCGAGAGTCTGTTCGACCATCTCAGGCCGGTTCAGGACACCAAAACAGCCGCGCTGCGCCAATGGATCGACAACCTGGTGCACATGAACAACCAGCGCCTGGTTGTGGTCGAGAGTCAGACGAACATGGAAGACGCGCTTACCTCGCGGCCGGCTGGCGCGATCAGGGTCAAGGCGCAAGGCGCGATCATGCCGCTGCCTGTCGCCGATGGTGGTCCTTCGAGCGCGGCGCTCATGAGCTACCAAGACAAGATTCGAGGCGAGCGTGGCGGTGCGAGCCTGGACATGCAAGCCGGCGAGGCGCAGATCATCGGCAACATCTCCGAGCAGACGGTCGATCGCCAGTTCAGCTCGAAGGAGCAGATGGCGCAGATGTTCGCCAAGAACCTGGCGGAGACGCTGGTTCGCGATGTCTATATCCTGGTGCACAAGACGCTGCGCGCTTTCGCCACTGCGCCGATCACGCTCCTGGTCGATGGCAACTGGCAAGAAGCGGATCCGACCGAGTGGCGCGAGCGCACACATCTGAACGTCAAGACCGGCATGAGTGTAGGCGCTCGCAACAGCGTGGCGGCGGCTCTTGGCCAGCTCGTTCAGATCGAGCTTGGCGGGATGCAGCAAGGCAGCACGATGTTCCGAGCCGAGGATCTGCATCGCACGCTGGTCGATTGGCTGTCCATCAAGGGTGTGAACGCGCCCGAGAACTACATGCTCAACCCTGGCAGCGCGGAAGCGCAACAGGCGCAGCAGCAAGCGCAGCAGCAAGCGCAGCAGCAGCAACAGCTCTTGATGCAGCTCGAGCAGCAGACGCGCCAGCTCGAGGAACAGAAGGTGCAGCTCGACAAGTACAAGCATGACACCGAGCTGGAGTTCAAATATGCCGACGCCGGCATCGACAGCGAGCTGAAGGAGGCCGAAATCACGGTCAACGCGCAGCTCCGACAGCTGGAGCTAGATATCAACGATGAGAACGCAGATCTTGACCGACGCGCTCGAGGCGCTAACGGAGCTGGCGAATGAATACGAACGCGACGTTTTTAGAGAGTGGGCAGACGGTGAAGCCGGCGACGAGGGACGAACCAAGCTCCGAGGCGTCCGAGAGTTCATCGGACTTGTCCAAGCCCGTGCTGTCGCCGGCGGAGACGGACAGCCAGGCGGTGGAGGCGATCCAGGAGCTGCTGGCGCCGGCGGCGAGGTCGGAGGAGCCGAGCGATGGTTCGCCACCAGACGCGGATCCAGCGCCAGTCGAGGATGAGCCGAGCGACAACGACAGCCAGGTGTCGATTCGAGACCTGGCTTCGCACCTTGGCACGAACGCGCAACGGGTCTATAAGGATTTACAGGTGCCGCTAGGCAACGGCGAGAGTCTGAGCCTTGGCGAGCTGAAAGACGCGCACCAGGTGCGTGAGACATCCCGATCGGAGATAGCCGAACGCGAGGTGTCGCTGCAAGAGCGCGAGAGCGCCGTTAACGCCCATCAGCAAGAGCTGCAAGCGATCATGGGCGAGATTTCGCCATACCTGACACAAGAGGCGGTGTCAGCCATCGAAGCCAAACACGCGAGCACCGAGGCGCGAGAACGCCAATCCTTGATGGAGAAGGTGCCGGAATTCAAGGATGCGACTAAGTTCGACGCGTTCAGAGATGAGCTGGTCGAGATGATGTCCGACTTTGGGTTCCAACCGCATGAGGTCGTTATTGCCGACCATCGTCTTCTGATGGTTGGGCGTGAGATGCTGAGGCTCCGAACGACACACCGCCGATGGGCGGATGCTGTCGAAGGCGGGAAGCTGAAGGGTCATAAGACGACCGGCAAGGCTAGTGGTGGCAAAGGTAGCACGGCGAAGGGTTTGAAACGGCAACTTGCCGACGCTGCCGCGTCCAACGATACGGGAACGAAGGTCGCTGCGGTGTCCGCTCTTATAGGGTGACATCCGATGACTGCTGCAAATCTTGACAGTGCCGACCTGATTGCCGTCGCCGACGGTGGCTTGGTCAAAGAAGACGTGATGAACCAGATTTGGGACATCTCGAAGATTCCGCTTCCCTTCACCGACATGATCGGTTCGGACACGGCGGGGAACGCATACACCGAGTGGACGCAAGACAGGCTCCAGGACGTTGATCTCACCAACGCGGTGATCGACGGCGCGGACAGCGCCGGCAACGACACCGAGGTCGGCGCCAGGGTCGGCAATCACATGCAGATCAGCGTCAAGGCGATCCAGGTCTCGACGCGTGCCCAGACTTCCGACACGATCGGCTTTGCCAACACGTTGAGCTACCAGATCATGATGCGGCAGCGCGAGCTGCGGCGTGATGTCGAGGCGCTCAGTCTGGAAGGAACCGAGAGTGTTGCCGACACCGGCAGCGCGGCCGGAATCGCGGCTGGTCTGCCGAGCTGGCTGACCAGCACATATCTTCCCGGCGCTACGGGCAGCGCTGGTGGTTATGGCGCCACTTCGCCCACGATCGTGGACGCGCCGACCGCCGGCACCGCACGGGCGCTCACGGAGACGCTCATCCGCGATGCCGCGCAGTCGGTCTACGACCTGGGTGGCAATCCAACGGTGTTGATGTCAACATCGACCGTGATCCGCAAGTTGTCGGAATATATGTTCACCTCCTCGGCGCGCATCGCCACGCTGACCGGCAACACCAGCAGCGACGGCTCGACCAACGCCCAGACCGCCAAGGGTTCGGTCAACGTGTTCGTCACCGACTTCGGCGTGGTGCTGGAGATGCGGGCGAACCGGCTGCAACAGCTCTATGCGGCCGGTCTCAACGCCAATATGTTCCTGATTGATCCGAGCATGGTTCGGCAATCCTTCATGAACGGCTACCGCACCGAGCCGCTTGCCAAGACCGGCTTGTCGGACAAGCGCCAGATCCATGTGGATTGGACGCTGAAGGTGCTGAACCAGGAAGCGCACGGCGTCATCGCGGACATCGATCCGACCGCGGCTGTTGTCGCCTGATGTCTACTCTCGTCGAACGACGTTGGACCGGGCCACGCAGTTATGTGGACATCATCAACGATGGCACGGTATGGCACCGGCACAACGTCGTTCGCGAGGCGGACGGCAATAGCGAGCGATCACGGCTGCGGTTGCGTGAGAGTTTCAAGGCGTGGGGCGGCGAGATGTTCCACTTTACCGAGGGCGAGCATGAGTGGATCGCGCGGGAATATCCGCAGTTGCGCGATCCCGAGAACGACGCGCAGCAGAAGCGCAAGGCATGGGTCGAGTTCGGCGCTTCGAGCGTTGGACGCAGCTTTAGGGTCGATAGCAAATGGGCAAGCTAACGCGCATCGTGGCCAAGGCGGTCCCGCCACTTGATACCGTCCGAGTCGTTACGCCGGTTCAGGCCAGGGTCATCCGTCGAGGCGGTCTGATCGTGAACCAGACAGCGAAGGCGCTCTAATGGACTACGCCACGCTCAAGCAGCGCTGGTCGGCATGGTCGAAGCAACAGCTCGACGCGGCGCTGCTGGCTGAGACGACCGCGGTGGTCGAAGGCATGGTCGCGACCGACGTGAGCTGGCTGGACAATCAGTCGTTCTCGTTCATCCCGACGACGCAGGGCACGCTGGTCACCGGCGCGGTCTACCAATACGTTCGCAAGGTCGGGACGCGAGTTATTCGCTCGATCAACGCCAGCGGTCGCTTGCTGGAGCAGATGCCGATCGGCACGCTGTTCGCGACCTATCGCACCGGCAACGCCGCGCATCCAATGAATTACGCGGTGGTCGGTTCGGACTTCTTCATCGCGCCCGGTCTGAGCGACCTTGAGCTTGTGCTTGAAGCCAGGTTCGATCCGCTGGTGGCTGACGACGACACCAACGAACTGCTAACGCAGCATCCCGAGGTCTACATCCATGCCGGCGTGGCGCACATCCATCGGTACTTCCAGGACATGGAAGCGTCGCAGATGTCCGACCAGATGTACAACGTCGCGGTCATGAAGGCGAACGCGCTCGACCTCACGCTCGCCTATGGCGCCGCGCCATCAGTAAGGGCTGTCTAATGGGTCTGGAAAACTCGACAACGATCAGCGGCTTGAATTCGGCATTCCCGCTTGGCACTGATCCAAAGTCGGAAGGCGACGACCATCTGCGCTTGGTCAAGAGCGTCTTGCAGCTCGACGCGCTCACGCAGGAAGCGGTCGGCGTCATCACCATCAATACGCCGCTCGAAGGCGACTTGATGGTTTGGCGCACCAACGAATGGGTGAACGAGCCGCCGGCACCGGGAGCCGCGTCTGAGGTCAAGACCGGGTTTATCCAGGCGTATTTCGGCGACACGCTCGCCGGCTGGCTAGCGCTGGACGGAACGACGATAGGGTCAGGCACGTCGCTCGCCAACCACGCCGACGCCGCGTACGAGGCGCTGTTCACGCATTTGTGGAACAGCCTGGCCGACGCCCAGGCGCCGGTGACGGGCGGTCGCGGCATCGACGCGGCGACCGACTTCGCGGCCGACAAGGTCATGACGATGCCGAACGCACGCGGGCGCACCCCGCTTGGCGCTGGCACTGGACCCAACTTGTCCAATCGCATTGCCGGCGACATCGGTGGCAGCCAGGACAGCACCGCTTTGCTCGCGCACGATCACGGTGGCGGCAGCTTGGCGGCAGCGAGTGACGGCGCCCATTCGCATGTACAGCAAGCGATGTCGACAGGTGGTGGGACGGTCGTTTCGAGCATCGGCGACAGGGCGCAAACACTGGTTGCGACGGTTAGCACGCAGCCCGCCGGCGAGCATACGCATACGATAAGTGGCACCACGGGGTCCACGGGTTCAGGCAATCCGGTCGACGCGAACCTGGGGCCGTGGTTCGCCGTCCACTGGTTTATTAAAGTCTGATGCCGTTCCAGGCAACTCCGCTGAATATGGTGGGAATCAGCCAGGATCCTTCGCCCGAGAACATCCCACCGACCGTATGGAACAAGGCGATTAATGTCCGGTTCGGCGAGTTCGCGGCGAACAAGGGTAGCGGTTACATTGACCTGGCGGGACCGGCGCTGTTCGCTCCCGAGCGTCTCCAGTTCATCGAGAACCTGAATCAGCTATTCTGGCTTTATTACGGGCCGGACGGCGTGGGTGTCTGGGATGGGACGACACATAGCGACATAACGCCGGTCGGCTACACGTCAGGGACGCGGGATCTGTGGTCGGATACGCAGCTCAACGGCGTGGCGGTGTCGAACAACTTCATCGACGGGCCGCTGTTCTGGGACTTCAACACCACCAATCCGCTGACGCTGCTGCCGGGATGGCCGAATGGCGTGGCTGGCGATCCGACCTGGCGCTGCAATACGATGTCGGCGTTCAAGTTCAATCTGTTCGCTTTTGGGATGCGCGAGGATGGCGTCGAGCTGAACGATGTCTTGCGCTGGTCGGCGTCAGCGGCGCCCGGCAATCTGCCATCGAGCTGGATTCCGACGGCATCGAACGACGCTGGTTCTCTTCCGATCGGCGGCACGCGTGGCCGAATCATCGATGCCGTCGCTCTTCGCGATCAGCTCCTGGTGTTCAAGACCGACAGTTCCGTGTCCATCCTTCCCGTGGGTGGCACGCTAATCTACGGTCAGCGCGATGCTTATTCGACCATCGGGATGCTGGCGCCACGGTGCGGCATCGAATACCGCGGCCGAGCGATCGTGCTGACCGACCAGGACGTGGTGCTGACCGATGGTGTCGAGGTCGAGAGTATCATCGATGATCGGAACCGGAGGGCACTATTCCGCGAGCTGGACAGCAGCTTGTTCCAGCGTTCGTTCATGGCATGGGATCCGGTGTCGGCGAAGGTCGCGATATTCATCCCATCCATCAACCATCCGAACCCAGGCTCCGAGTGCAACGTCGTATATGTCTGGGATCCGCGGGACGGCGAATGGTCGATCAGCGTGCCAGGCGACGGCATGTCCGATTATGCGCTGGGTTTCCATCCACCACCGGAAAGCGGCGCGTGGGACAACGATCCCGAGGAATGGGATTTGGACGGCTTGCCGTGGAGCGAAGGCGCACCGTCGAACAGCGAACTCACGCTGGCGTCGTTCGAAAGTGAATTGATATATGGCGTTGCCGCCGGGAACCTTCAGGCGAACGGCAAGACCATCGAGATGGAGCTTGAGAAGCTGGCGCTTCAGTTCGGCGACGTTGATCGTATCACGTACATGAATCAGATATGGGTTAGCGCGGATGGCACCTATGGCGCCCAGTTCACCGTCGAGGCTGGTGGACATGACCAGGGGACGGACCAGCCGGTGTATGGCGCACCGATCACGATGACGGTGGGCGAGGACAAGCAACGCACGCTCGAGGCGTCTGGCCGGTTCATCGCGCTGCGCTTCAAGAGCATTGGCGACACCAATTTCCGAATTAACGGTATGCGCATCAATTGGCGCGATGGCGGGCGGTATGCCGCTTAGTGTCGCAACGTACGAGCCATTGGCGGCGCCGCTTGGCCGGGATCCGATCCAGGCGCAGTATATTCAGACCGAGCTGCGGCGCATCGCAGATGCTATGAGGGAGCTGGCGGTGACTGACAGTTTTGGCAGCATCCTTCAAACCGAGCGATTGCTCGGCGAGGGAAAACTCTACTCGATTGATTTCTCGCCGATCGATGGCGCGGCGCTGCCGTGGACGATCGACCTGCATACCAACGTCGATTGGCCGGTGTTCTTGGATCTGTCGGTGGTCAGTTACGACACCACCGGCGCCGATAACCTGCTGCTGCGGACGTTCATCGGCGGCGACGTGACGGGCGGAACGCCAGTCATCACCAGGCCGTTAAACTCCGACGCGCCCGATTCTCGCGTGCCGATCAACGACGCGAACGAGGGTTCGACCGTCAACGTCGCCGGCACGCCGGTCAGCGTTCGAGCTGGCAACAGCTTTCAATCCGCCGTGGCGATCGTTCCGCCGGATGCCGAATACTATGCCACCTTCTCGCAGCTCGGCAGCGGGAAAGCGCCGACCGACATCCAGCTCACGCTCAAGTTCGCGGTGGTCGATCCTTATCCGAAAACAGAGTGGCAGACATGACCGAGCCGTTCCTGGTTCCATTGATTGGCGAGATGCCGGCGGAGCATCGGATGGCGTTCTGCCGCCTGTATTCCAAGGCGCGCCAGAAAGACCCGACGGTTCATCCGCCGCAGTCGCATATCCTGTCTCAGATCAGGAACGGCGAGGTGATCGCGGCGCTGGTGGTATGTCCCGACAAGCAGGAGTACATAGGATGTTTCCTCCTGGCGGTGGATCACTTCCATGACGCGCTGGCGGTTACTGTCTGCGCCGGCAGGGAGTTGGACCGGTGGGGTCATGTGATGGATGAGCTTGCTCACCGGGCGGCTGACCAGCTTGGGCTGGCGAGGTTGTGGGTTCAGGGACGACGCGGTTTGGCGACCGTGCTGAAGGAGCGCGGGTTCGTCCAGAAATATATCGTGTACTGCAAAGAACTAGGAGAAGATGATGTCGTTCGGAGCGCAAGGGTCGAGGTCGAGCAACGAAAGCCAGTCTTCAAACAAGCCGGACTTTCCCGAGATCCAGAAGCCGTTCCTCCAGGATCTGTGGAATCAAGCGCAACAAGGAACGATAAGTGGCCCGGGTTCGCAGGATTCGATGTTGGACGCGACGAATCAGGCGCTGCCAGGCGCTCTGGCTGCTGGACAGGGGGGAGTTAATCTTGGCCAGGGGCTACAGCAAGGAACGTCGTTCGGCCAGCAGGTTCTCGGCGGTTCTTCGCGTAGCTTGTTCGGTCTGGGCCAGCTCGGTTCGACCGACCAGCTCATCGGCCAGCTTGGCTCCGATCTGGGCCAACAGCTCAACGAAAGCATTCTACCCGGCATCCGCAGCCAGGAGATCGGCGTTGGCGCACTGGGCGGTGCTCGAGGCGAGATAGCGCAGGGGATGGCCACGCAGGGGGCACAGGACGCGTTCGCGACCTCCTCGGCACAGATACGCCAGTCCGACCTGTCGCGGCGTGCCAGCGCCTTGCAGCAGAGCGGAGCGCAAGGCGAGGCGTTCTCGAGGATGCAGGGGCTTGGCTCCGAGCTGCAACAGGACAGCGCCCAGTCGATGATGGATCTGGGCTTGGCGCCGAGCCGGGCGTTCTGGGGACCGTTGCAGAACTACGCGAGCATCCTGAACGGCTCGCCGAGCATCGGCAATGTCGGCCAGTCCACCAGTGGTGGGCGATCGAAGTCATTCGGGATGTCGGGCGGGTTCTGAGTGTGACGGGTCTGGAGGTTATCGTGTTGATAATCGTAATTCTGGCGCTGATTGACAAGGCGGGCGGGTGATGCAGTACCGCATCCCGATCGGTGGCTTGATCGTCCTGGAAGTTCTCGAAATTATTATAAAGCTGGTGGGCTAGATGGTTCTACCAATTCTAGGCTTGATCGGAATGGGTCTCGGCATGGGCGGCTCGTTCATGGCGCGCAAGGCGCAGGGTGAGGAAGCCGGTGGCTTGCTGGAGAAGCATCGGCGCAAGGACGGCACCATCAATCAGCTCTCGTATGGTCGGGCGCTCATGGAAAGCCCGATGAACCGCAAGTTCGGTCAGTCGGTCTTGCAGAACGCGCTGTCGCGCCAGCAGACGCCGGCACAGGCGCGCCAGGAAGCGCGGACGGTCGAGAGTCACCGGCTTGGCATCGAGACCGGCCAGGCGAATTTACTGCGTGGGAAAGCCGCCGAGGCGCGAGCCGCGGCTGGTGAGGGACGCGCGGCAAACGTGGAGACGCGGGCGCAGTCTGTCTTCGAGATGCAGCAGGACATCCGATCCAACCAGTTGATGCGCGCGAACAGCGCCGAGGGTCGGGCGAAGAACGTGGAGCAACGGCTCCAGAAGACATTCGAGCTGCAAAGCCGCCTGTCCGAGATGTCGATCAGGGGCGTCGAGCATAGCGAGATGCTGCGGCGCCAAGCCATGCAGGACCGCAACAACCTGGCTGATCCAAAACAGCGCGAGCAGTTCATGATCAACCAGGATTACTCGCCCGGGATGTTCAACATGCGAGCCAGCGCGGCACTGGGTCAGTCGCCGGCCGAGGGCAAGGAATGGCGCATGACCAGGCATGGCTTGGCGCAGCTTCCACGCATAGGCTCGACCGAACACATCGAGGCGAAGAAGCAGCGCACCACGCTGCGCCGGTTCGGCGAGGCGATGGTGCAACAGAACAAGCTGTTCCAGAACGGTGGGTCGGCGGTCATAACGGGCGCACGCAAGGGTGAGCTGAACAGCTTGAACACGCAGATGACGCTCATGATCAAGGATCTTGAAGACCTGGGCGCGTTGCAGGCGCCCGACATCGAGGTCATCGAAGGGCTGTTGCCGCCAATGACGGGCGGCGAGGCGCTGGTGACATGGCAGACCAGCGGCAAGCAAGCCGCGCTCAACGCCTGGCTGGCTGGGAAGATGAGAGCTTCCGACGCCAACACCGAGGGATGGGCCGGGTTCGACACGATGAAGACCGAGTTCCTGATGGAAGAACAGGCGAGGCTCCGCGGGCTGGTGGACTTGCCAGCCGAGGAGGCTGAACAGATGCCGGTTGGCCAGACTGATCCAGGCGCCATCGGCGCCATGGGCGGGGGCGCCTGATGGCTGGCGACAAGGTGATGCTCGATCCCAAGACCGGCTCGCCGGTTTGGTGGGACGGCACCGACTGGGTGAATGTTTCACATGACTTCGATCCGAGGGGCGGGTTCGGCCAGGACCTAGGCAACGCCGCGTCGCAGGTTATAGGCGGTGCCGAGCGTATGTTGGGAGACCCAGGTGGGGAGGCCAGGCAGAGAGGCGCCACGCAGGATCTTGACGCGTCCGGCAGTCAAGGACCGGGTGCACTCGGTGCCCAGATGCTTATGGCTGTCCCCGAGATCGCGGCTGGCGGCGCTGGTTCGGCGCTGGTGCGCGGCGGAGCCGCGGCGCTAGGAGCGGCCCTGGGCGCCACTCAGTCGCCCGACAACCCCGCATTGGGCGCCGCGCTGGGCGGTGCGGCGGGTGGTGCCGGCACGGTGGTGCGTGCGTTCGGCAAGGCCGCCGTGGCCAACAGGCTTGGCGCGCCGAGCGGACAGACTATCCAGCGCATCACGGATGCCGTTCGACCAGGCGGGCGGGCGAGCCTGAAACGCCAGGCTATTCGGGCAAGCCGCGAGGCAGACGC
>Ga0255047_10001286_pt1 | contig 18556 bp, 17 predicted proteins | sample JV7_2_1_MG_FD_183640 | JGI IMG/M metagenome (GOLD analysis project Ga0255047, IMG submission 183640) | Seawater microbial communities from Jervis Inlet, British Columbia, Canada - JV7_2_1 | ecosystem: Environmental > Aquatic > Marine > Inlet | place: Canada: British Columbia | collected 2016-10-06 | reverse complement strand
CAAAGTCGCCAAAGCCTTGGGCAAGCTCGAAACGAAAGGCAGCGACAAGTGCGCGGGACAGAACCCGGCGTTCGGTGCTACCGACCCGAATACCCAGGCCGTCACCCTGCAGGCCATGGAGCTGAGCCTCATCCACGACCTTTTCGGCAGCGACCTCGACTCCTCCCTCGTCCTCGCGATGACCGACAAGGACGAGGCCAAGTGCCAGGCGGGCATCGCCAAGCAGCTGGTCAAGTGCGCCAACGCACACCTCTCCTCCTTCAACGCCTGCAAGAAGGACGGCATCAAGGGCAAGACCTTGCCCCAGATCGAGGGGAGTCTTGCGCTCCAGGATTGCCTGAGCGAAGACCCGAAGGGCAAAATTGCAAAGGACTGCGGCGCCAAGCTCAGCAGCGCGGTGGGCAAGTGCGGAGCAGTAGACACCGACCCCCTCTTCCCGGGCTGCAGCGGTGAGGATCTAGCCACCTGCGTGGCGGCCACGGTCAAGAGCGCCACAGACGCGGCGCTCACGACGGTCGATAACCTCGGTGTGATCGGCCAATCTATCTGCGAGTTCGCCGGCGTTGGTTCTGAGGATCCGAACGTCTCGGATTGTTTCTGTGTGGGCGGAGACGATGACGGCGAACCGTGCGAAGACGCGACGTTCCATACTGAGTGCGAGGGGTCGCCTCCCACGTCGCGCTGTATCTGTGCCGCCAGAGCTGAGCTGGCCAACGCAATCGCTAATCCAATCCTCACCTTTGCGATTCCAGGACAGAGCACGATCGAGTGCGGTACTCGCGATCCCAACACGGGCATCGCCGCGTGCCAGTGCGACCTGACGGAGAAGATTGAACTCGTGATCGGCTCCACTATCGGCGTCGCCTGCCTGACGCCGGCGCCGGCGGCATGCGCCCCCGAGCTGATGGGGCAACTGGACTGTGACGGCGGGACACCACTGGACCTGGTCCAGATCAGCGATCACAGCGTCGGCGACGTCGCCGTGGCGCTCGACCCCAACCAGTTCATCGAGGGTCCGTTCTGCAACGTCCCTGATCCGAACAATGGGAATCCACGGTGCTCCGACATGTGTGACGTCTACTGCGCCAATGAGCCAGACCCCGACGACCCCAATCTACCGGGCAACTTTGTCCAGTTCCTGAGCGGCTGTGAGGGCTTCTGTCGAGGCGGATTCAAAGACGGAGAAACGTGCGCGAGCTTGGATGACTGCTGCACGGGTGGGGACTGCGCGACTGCGAATTTGGACAACAGCGGTCTTTGCGTCGGGGCTAGTAATCAGGGCCCAGCACCACACGCCGGTCATTGCACATGCACCTGTGTCGAGGTTGGCGGGGCTCCGTCCCTTCCGGGCGGATTCCTCTGTTATATGGGCATCCGTACCGTGCTCGAGACACTAGATATAACACCAGACGGTGACGAGTGCGACGGCCTGGATGTGTACTCCGTCCAGGGCGATCAGTGCCTTGTCGTCACTACGGAGGGCTTCACGAATATCCAGCGCACGCTAGACCTGGTTTTCTTTACGTCATTCGAGCAGAACGGGACGGGAACTCGCGCGACCTGCGAGGAGCTCGCGGTAGGCAACACCAGCTCGCTCGCGCAGGTCGGTGCCATCTCGGCTTACGACGGGGGGCTGGGCGACAACTCCACCCTGACCTTGCAGACCTGCAAGTAAAAGTGAGGAAGCTCTTAGGACTTATCCGGGACGCAGGCGGTAGCGGATCGGCATGTGCTTGACACCACCGAGAAAGCTCGAGCGCAGGCGTTCGACCGGACCGGCAAGTTCGACCTCCAGCAGGCGCTCGGCCAGCTGACGGAAGAGAATCCGGAGCTCGAGACGAGCGAGGTGAGCCCCCAGGCAGTAATGCTCACCGATACCGAAGGCCAGGTGTCGGTTTGGCTGACGATCCACGCGGAATTCGAAAGGCTCGTCGAAGACCTCCTCGTCGCGATTCGCCGAAGGATAGAAGAGACACATCGACTCGCCCGCTCGGATCTTCTGCCCCCGGAGCTCGAAGTCCTCGGTGGCGGTGCGACAGAACTGGATGACCGGCGTGGTCCAGCGCACGATCTCTTCCACCGCGCTGGGGATCAGGCCGGGGTCCTGCCGCAGCTTCTCGAGCTCACCGGGATTCTCGGTGAACGCCAATAGCCCCCCGCTCATTGCGTTGCGCGTGGTCTCGTTACCGGCCACCACCAACAGAAAGTAGTAGGAGAGCAGCTCGAAGGGCGGCACGTGCTTGCCGTCCAGCTTGGCGTTCGCGAGGAGGCTCACGATGTCGTCCCTCGGCTCTCTGCGCCGATCCTCGACCATCTTCCAGAAGTACTCGAAGAGCGCGCTGCGCACAGCGCCCGCGGAGTTCTCAGGATTCTCCGCCTGTCGGTACTCCGGGTCTTGAGCCCCCGCGACCGCGTTCGACCAGCGAAACATGAGCTGCCAGTCTTCGCGCGGTACGCCCAACAGGTCGGCGAGCACCGCCAGGGGCATGGGGGCCGAAATCGCCGTCACGAAGTCGAGATCCGACATCTCCCCATCGTTCGTGAGATCATCGAGGATGTCGCGGGTGATGCGCTCGATGCTCGACTCCAGCCGACGAACCATGCGCGGCGTGAAGTGAGGAGCGGCCAGCTTGCGGTAGGCCGCGTGGTCGGGGGCGTCCATCACCAGGAGGTGGCGGGCAATCCGTTCGTCCTCCTCGGGAGGCGCGAACTCGGGGAAGACCGCCAGGCGCGGCGCATTGAGGTTCTTCTCCGGCTGGCGCGAGATCTTGATGATGTCTTCGTGCTTGGTGATCGCCCAGAACGGGACCTTCACCCCCCGGTCGTACCAGTAGACCGGCGCCTCACGGCGCAGCAGCGCCCAGGCCTGGTGTGGGTAGCCGTTTCTCGCGTAGGTGTCGTGGCTAACGATGTCGATGGTGTCGAGGGAGAGTTTGGGATCACGCATGCAAGACCGCTCCTAGCGCCAGCTACCGATTGTAGCCGGATTCGGCGCCGGAAGGAGTAGTCTTACAGCCCTGATGACGGAGCCGGAGAGCGCCCACCCGATCCCCCCGGATCGACTTTCCGTGCGGCCCCAGGTGGGACTCAGCGCCGAAGAGCGGACGGTTCTGCGTCGCTGCCTGACGGTGCTGGGCGTCCTGGGCACCTGCAGCCTCATCGGCGTGGCGTCATCGCTCTACCTGTCCGTGCACTATCCCCTGTTTCTGATCGCTCTGAGTCCGCTCGGACGGCACTTGATTCTGGTCGCTCCAACGGTCGACCCGTTTGCCTTCGTGGCGGTCGGGATGAGTCGCCGGTTGGCGTTCTACATCCCCTGTTTCTACCTGGGCCGAGCCCTTGGACCGACGGCCATCGATTGGCTCGAAGCCCGCGTGCCGCGCGCCGGCCGCTTCTATCGCTGGCTGGAACGCCTCTTCAAGCGCGCGTCGCACCTCGTCGTCTTCCTATTCGCTGGTCCCGGTGTGAGCACCATCGCGGGCAGCTCCGGCATGCGCAGCGCCGTATTCCTACCGCTCGTCACGCTCGGCCTCATCCTCCGCATGTTTCTCGTACTCGCCGTAGCGGAATACTTGCGTGAGCCGATCGAGGCCCTGCTCGCGCTGATCGAGGAGTACTGGCTCCCCGGCACGATCGTCCTGGTTGCGGCTGTCGGGTTCTACCGCTGGAGATGGAGCAGCTCCTCAGCTCGGTCATCCCCGGCTGATCGGAACAACGGCTAAGATTCGGCGCATGAGCGACGGATCAAACGAGCCGGGAGACATCTCCCCGGGCTACGCCAACTACGTGCTCGGGGTGCTGTTCACCGTCTACGTCATCAACTTCATCGATCGACAGGTACTCGCGGTCTTCATCGGACCGATCAAGGAGGAGTTCGGGGTCTCCGATACCGCGATGGGCCTGCTGGTCGGCTTCGCCTTCGCCCTGTTCTACACCTTCGCCGGCATCCCGATCGCCCGCTGGGCCGACCGGGGGAACCGGCGTTCCATCATCGCGATCGGCCTCACCGTTTGGAGCGCGATGACGGTGGCCTGTGGCCTGACGCGAAGCTTCCTGCAGCTCGCGCTGGCTCGCGTGGGAGTCGGGGTCGGGGAGGCCGCGGGCAGTCCTCCCGCCCACTCACTGATCTCGGACTACTTCCCACCGGAGAGAAGAGCCACTGCGTTGGGGATCTACTGTTGGGGCGTGTACATCGGTTCGGCGATCGCCTACCTGGGTGGAGGATACCTGCGCGCCTACTTCGACTGGCGGACGGCGTTCATCGTCCTCGGTCTCCCGGGCCTGCTCTTCGCTCTGATCGTGCGCTTCACGGTACGGGAGCCTCCGCGCGGCTACTCCGAACAGAGGGCCGGAACCGGGGCGACCACCACCCTGGGCGAGACGCTCCGCTACCTGCTCTCCTGCCGCTCCTGGGTTCTCATGATTGCCGGCTCCTGCTTGCTCTCCCTGACCGGCTACGGCGTTCTGATGTGGGGTTACGAGTTCTTCTCACGCGTGCACGGGATGTCGCCGATTGAGATCGGGCTGTGGATGGCGCTGATCGTCGGTGTCGGGGGTAGTATCGGCACCGCCCTGGGGGGCGCGCTGGCCGATCGACTGGGGCAGCGTGATGCGGGCTGGTATATGCGCATGCCGGCGATTGTCACTCTGATCGGGCTGCCGCCCGCATTCGGCTTTCTGCTCACCGATTCGATCACGCTGTCGCTGGCCCTGTTTTTTCCCTTCTACGTGCTCTCGAACGTCTACGTGCCGGCCATGCACGCGATCAATCAGAATCTGGCCCAACTGCGCATGCGCGCCACGGCTGCAGCGATCCTGCTCTTTCTGGTCAACATCGTCGGTGCCGGTGCGGGACCCTTCATGGTTGGCTTCTTGAACGATCTGTACGCAGCGCAGTACGGGGCCGAGGCGATTCGCTACTCCCTGCTGACGATCACAGCGACGAGCATCCTCGGTGCCCTCTTCTTCTATCTCTCGAGCCGCGCGCTGCCCGCCGACCTAGACAGACCGCGCAGCTGAACGCTCGTGCTCATCCGGCGCAGCGCCTGTACGATGCTCTCGGCCAGCTCGTCGAGCAGCTCGACCTGGGCATCCACCAAGGCGGGGTACCCGTCACCCGTCTGCTGCCTCGTGCGTCTGAAGTACTGCGCCTCGATCACGGTGCCGTTCTTCAGCTTTCGCAAAGACCAGTAGGCGACCAGGCGCACCTCGCCGTTCAGTGTTCCATGGAACTCTTCCACGCTGACATCGATGCGATAGCGCCACGTATCCTCCGTGCCGGGTCCCGTATTCAGTGAGCGCCCGAGCAGCGCGGAGACCCGGTGGCTCAGGTACTGCCGGATGCCTCGGTCCAGCGGCTCGGCCCATAGGTGGTAGCGCGCCTCCCGCACCTGGTGCTCTCCCAGCTGAATGACGATCCCGGCGCGGTTCAGGTACTTGGCGATCGAGGGGCGCGCGATTCCCAGCAGCGCATCGGGATCGGCCGGCGCGAGGTCCCCGGGCGCCTCCGCTCGCAGCAGATAATAGGAGCGTTCGGTCGGCGTGCTGGCGCAGCCGATGAGAAAAAGCACGAGTAGCAGGCTGATCCTGGTCATTGGTCTCCCCGTGGTTCCGGATCGGGCTGGCTCGGCTTCGGGAAGACGAGCGAGTTGGGCTGCTCTTCTACAGTGCGCGCCAGATCCTCGAAGCTCTGCAACGTGCGCTCCAGCCTGGTCAGACTGTCATTCAGCGTCGTGGGAAGCTCCCTGAACGCGTCGCTCCCAGCCATCGTGCGCAGCTCGGCCAGGGTCCCGTTGAGCTCGCGTACGGTTGCGTCAAGCGGCAGCTCACCGATATTGGCCAGGACCTTGGAGATCTGGCGCTCGATGAGCTGGAGCCCGCTGGCCTGCGTCGGCAGCGTCGGATAGCCCGCGTAGCTGCCGATCTCAGCCGGTCCTGCGTCGGGATAGAAGTCGAACGCGATGAAGAGGCGGCCCGTGAGCAGGCTGCCCGACTGCAGGCCCGCGCGCAGCCCGCGGCCAACGTCATCTGCAATCTCCCCCTTCAATAGGGCTACCGCTTCCGGGCTGTCGCCTAAGCCGAAGCGCCCTGGCTCCAGGCGTATGAGCACCGGGATCGGTGCGCCCGACGTTCTCTTTATCCTCTTCGCAACCTCTCCGAGTAAAATCCGCTGGACCGTGCCGATCGAGATTCCGCGGTACTCCACGGTCGCTCCCGGGGCCAGACCGCGGACCGACTGGGTAAACGCGACGACAAACTCCGCCGCGTGCTTGTAGGTCTCTTCACGGGCACTTTCATAGCTGTCGTAGAGCGCGAAGTCCGCGCCGCTCGCCACGGGCTCGAGGGGCTTCTTGCCCTCGGGCACATCAAACGCCACTCCGCCCATGAGCAGGGACTGCAGCGATCCGACGTGGAGCTGCATGCCCTCGGCCGAGGCCTGCATCGTGATACCGCTCGCGTTCCAGAAGCGCGTCGCCTTGTTCACCAGGGCATCGAAGGGCAACTCGATGAACAGATGGTACCGCACATGCTTCTGCTCCAGATCGAACTCCATGCTCTCGACTGTTCCAACGCTAAAACCCCTGAAGAGCACCGGATCTCCCACACTCACGGACCCAGGCCGGGTACTGATGAGGACGATCTTCAATCCCGGCGTACCCACAGGCGTCACCGGAAGATCCTCGAGGCCAACGAAGTCGCGGCGGGGCGATTTGGGGCCCGTGCCCGGCTCCAGCTCTATATAGGCACCCGACATGACTGTCCCCAGGCCCGAGATCCCACCCGCGCCGATGCGTGGCCGCACGACCCAGAATCGGGTGCCATCCCGCAGTAGTGGCGTAGCGTCGCGTTCGAGCTTTGCAACCACGCTCACACTCTCGAGGTCCTCGTTGAGAACGACGTCCTCTACCATCCCCACCACGACGTTGCGGACCCTGACTTTGGTCTTCCCCTCCTCGATGCCCGTTGCCGTCGAGAAAGTGATCGTCACCTCGGGCCCCTCGGTCATAATGGTGTAGACCACCACCCAGATGCCGAGCACGAGCGCCACGATCGGCACCAGCCAGATCATGGGAAAGCGGCGGCCGCTGGAGACGGTGGCTTCTGCTTCACTCATTGCCATCTCCCAGACGATCCCAGATAAGCCGCGGGTCGAAGCTCTCCGCGGCGATTATCGTGACGATGACGACTCCGCAGAACGCCAGCGCCGCGCTGCCCGGATAGATACTCAACAGGCCACCGAGCTGAATCAAAGCCACCAGGATCGCCACCACGAACACATCTATCATCGACCAGCGTCCCACGAGCTCGGTCACCCGGTACATCACCGTCCGTTCGCGCGGCGCCGTGGCGTGACGGCGGGCCACGGACCAGCAGAGCACGCTCAAGCCAAGCAGCTTGCTCAGGGGAACCATTACGCTCGCGATGAAGATGACGGCTGCAATCGGATACGAGCCGTGGTGCCACAGCAGCACGACGCCGCCCATGATCGTGCTGTCCGTCGCGCTGCCGAGCTGCTCTGTCGTCATGATCGGAAGCACATTCGCGGGCACGTAGAGGATGGCCGCAGTGATCACGAGTGCCATCGTGCGATGCAGGCTCTGGCTCACACGCAGGTGCAGATGGGCTCCACAGCGGGGACAGTGCTGGACCGCGGCCGGCGAGAGCTTGTAGCACGTGTGGCAGGTCGCCAACCCGCGTGCTGCCGCGCTGTCGTGCGGGAAGTCGCTCATCGGCTCGACACCTGCTCCACCGCACCCCATACATAGGAGCGGTCCAGACTCGACAGGGCGGCGGTGAGGCTCAGGCTGAAGGCCACGTACGACCAGAACGAGATGCCCAGAACGATAGTGGCCATCGCCGCGAGCTTGACCAGGCTCACGATCACGCCGATCACGAACACCTCGACCATGCTCCAGGGGCTCAGAGAGAAGATGAGCCGCCCGGCCGGAACCAGCCAGGGGGCGTTCCGACCCCGAATGAGCGGTACGAGCAAGACCAGGATCGAGCCCAGAACCGCGGCCGGCACCAGCAGGATGAAGCCTGCAACGAGCAGAGCGAGGGCCGTGCGACCGTTGTAGTACAGCTCGAGCGCGGTCTGCGGCAAGGTCATCGCGTTCTCGAACCCACCCGCCTTCATCGACATGAACGGGAACATGCAGGCGATCACCAGGAACACGGCTGCGCCCATGGCGAAGGCCAGGGAGCGCATGAGTCCGTCCCGGGGGTGGGACGCCAGCTGGCGCCCGCAGCGCGGGCAGGAGGCGCGCTCGCCCTCGGCGAGAATCGGTGTCGGCAGGAGCAGATCACATTCCAGACATGCAATTTGAGCGGAGGCTGGCATGAGCGGCCCGTATCATACTGGAAAACCCAGCCCGAGAATCCGGAGCCGGGGCTCAGTCGGACCTGCGCAGAAGTTGCTGGCCAGGCCGGCAGGCCACGACGAGTTGCTCCTGCTCCTCGGGTGAGAGCAGCTCGAAGCGGGTTGGCGGGATGCCGCGCACGAGCGCGGCCGCGCGCTCGATCCAATCCCCTGGCTCGAGCTCGAAAAACGCGCCGATGGTCCGTAGCACCTGCTGCGGCTTCGCTACGAGGTCCTCGAAGCGAACCTCGAGGTACTGGTTCGCATCGAGCGAGCCCAGCGCTCGGAAGCCCGGGATCAGCAGCTCCGTCCAGTAACGACCGAAGTACTCGACGGGTGGCCGCGACTCGAGGAGTCGCGTGATCGCATCCCCCGACTGCGGCTCGGCCTCCGGATCGAGCGCGACGAGCTCGCTGTTCGCGGTGCGTACATCTTCCGTCGATCCGAACAGGAGCGAAACCCAGAGGCGGTAGACGTGATGCTCCCGCATCGAGAGCGCGGTCTCGTGTCCGTCCCGATGCAGATGCAGGAAGCGCGCCTCGGGGTAGAAGTCATGAAGTGAGTCCAGATACTCGATGGAGGAACCGGATTTCTCGATCCAGAGCTCCCGGCCCATGCGTTCCGCGAGCCAGTCGAAGAGCTGCCGGTAATGCAGGGATAGATGTTGCCGCGGAAGTCCGGAGGCGAAGCCGATAGTCTCGTCCAGAAGCGGATCCGGATCGCCGCTCATGCGCGAGAGTGTCGCGGCCACGATCCACGGGAGGCTCTCGCCGCGCTGGTAGCGCGCATGCGGTCCGAAGGGGTACACGACCTCGGCGATATCGTAGCCTCGCCGCAACACCATCGTTACGGCGGGGGTCGCTTGTGAAATGAGCCTCGCAAACTCTTTCCCATCGAGGCGATTCGCACTGAACCTGCTCGGAATGTCCAGCCCGCTGAAGAACTCGAAGATCATCAGGAGCGAGGAACTCTCGGCGAGCATGCGCGAGAGAAGTGTCGATCCGCATCTGCCCGTTCCTACGATGAAGCGATCCAAGCAGCCTCCTCCTTCAAGAGCCCGTCACTCACGCAGACGCAATACGTGCAGATCCTGTGCTTTGATCTCCGCCGCGCGGCGAATGATGGCAACGAGATCATCCTGCGCGTGGAGCCAGCGACCGGAGAGCACATCGGCCTGACCGGACGCCAGAAGCACCAGGGCGTCTCCAACACTTCTCGGATCGACCCAACCCGTTCCCTCGGTGAGCATCTTCCCGAGCCTCGGAACCCAGCGCTTTCCGGCCTCGGAGTTCACCAGGTGCTCCGTCAAAGCCGTTTGAACGAGCCCCGGAGTGAACGTGAAGACCTGGATTCCGTGCGCTGCCACTTCGCCTGCCAGCCCCTCCGTGAACTGGAACAATGCAGCACGCGAGGACGAGTAAGCCGTCTGGTACGGAATGCCGATGGTGCCCGCGCGGCTGCTCACGTTCACGATGCGGCCGCATCCACGCTGCACCATCCCCTCGAGCACCGCGTGCGAGCAGAGAAACGCTCCGCGCAGGGCGACCTCGACGTCCTGCCACCAGGTATCCGCGTCCACCTCCCACAGAGGACCGATGGCCAAACTTGTCCCCGCGTTGTTCACCAGCAGCTCCACGGGGCCAAACTGAGACTCCACCTGCCCCACCATCTCGGCCACGGCCCGCGCATCCCGCACATCCGCAGTCAGCGCCATGCCTCGGCCACCCTCCTGCTCGATCAGGGCGACACTCTCGACGACTTCGCTCCGCGTGCGGGCGACGACGGCCACACTGGCTCCGGCGGCCGCGAGGCTTCGCGCGGCGATACGTCCGATCCCGCGTCCCCCACCCGTCACGATGGCCGTCTGTCCCTGCAGTCGCGAATCGGTCAAGCTACGCTCCTTGCTTCCCCATGCACGGGAGCTGAGCCGAAAGTCTATAGTACAGAACGGAAGGGGCGGAACGGGGCGGATGGCGATCGATATCAAGGAAACGTTTCAGGTTGCCGCACCGATTGATGCGGTGTGGCGGTTCGTACTGGACCCGGACAAGGTCGCAGCCTGTATGCCCGGAGCCGAGCTCGAGAAAATAGTGGACGAGCGAACCTTCCTCGGCAGCATCAAGATCAAGGTGGGCGCGATCACGACCGGCTACAAAGGCCGCGTCCGCTTCACCGAGGTCGATGAAGCGGGCTACCGCGTGCAGATGCTGGCGGAAGGGCGCGAGACCGGCGGCGGTACCGCCAGGGCCGCGATGTCCAGCAGCTTGCGCTCGTTGCCCAGTGGCCTGACCGAAGTCGTGACCGAGGCCAGCGTGGATCTCACCGGCCGCATCATGCAGGTGGGCCGGGGCATGATCCAGGGCGTCTCCCACCAGCTGTTTCAGCAGTTCGTGCGCCGCACCAAGGAGCGACTGGAGGCGCCCGAGGGCACCCTCACCGTGGCGACCCCTGCCGACCAGGAGCCCCTGCGGATCGTGCCCCTGGTCATGAAGACCCTCTGGTCCGCCGTGGTCGGCTTCTTCCGGCGGCTCTTCCGACGCGGCCAACGCTAAAGCAAGCGCCGAAGGCGCGCGCAGCGAGCGCTGCGTAGCAGTGCGCAAAGCGCGCGAGCGAAGTGTGGATGGCCGCGGCCGCCCGCGGCCGGGACCCACTAAGACCTGAAATCCCCTTTCTTGACGCGCCTCGACGCGGCGTGTTACATACAGCCGCGCTCGTCTTCTGGCCCCAGGAAACACCACCCAAGGGTGGCCCGTGGGCCACTGATCTCGTCGACCTGACCAGAAGACTGCTGTGCGGTTCGAAGGAGGCACGAGTTCGTAATGCCCCGCTATCTCGTAGCTTGCGACGCTGGCGGCACGATGACCGATGTCATCATCGTCGACGAGCAGGGCTGCTCCGTCATCGATCAATGGTCCGTATGAGATGAGCAGCGCCCTGGAAGAGCTCGTTGTCCTGGATCTAACGACGGCCTTCTGGTCCTCGGTGGGCTCTGCCCTGCTCGGCGACTTCGGCGCTCGGGTCATCCGCGTCGAGAACCTGCCGGAAGCCCGCGGAGAGGATGCAAACACCGACGAGCCGAAGGTCAGTTGGGACTACGAGGCCGAGCTCGCGCAGCGCAACAAGCGGAGCCTGGCGCTCGACCTGGAGCAGGAGAGTGGGCGCGCCGTTCTGCGGGAGCTCATCCGCAAAGCCGATGTGTTCGTCACCGACTGGGATTTCGGACGGCTCGAGGAACATAGGCTCGACTACACGAGTCTGAGTGCACTGAAGCCGAGCCTGATCTACGCGCACGGGTCCGGCTTCGGGCCCAAGGGGCCGGATCGAGACCTGCCCGCGCTCGACGAGCTGGCCGCCGCGCGTACGGGCATGATGCCCATCCTGCCGCAACCGGATCAGCCACCCGTATACGCAGGTGCGGGTGGGATGTACACGGCGGTGATGCTGGCATTCGGCGTATCGCTGGCCCTGCATCACCGCGAAGAGACGGGTGAAGGACAGGAGGTCGACGTATCGCTGTTCGCGGCCAATATGTACGGGGCCAGCCTCGATGTTCAGGCGTTCCTCGCCATGGGGGGAGAGCGCTTCCTGCATCCCGTCGCACGACTCGACGCCGGTAATCCCATGAGCGGCGTGCTGTATCCGTCCAAGGACGGCCTCTGGCTGTGCCTCACGATGCCCGACACCGATCGTTGGTGGCCGGGTCTAGCAGAGATCACGGGCATCGACTCCGATGATCCGCGCTTCAACAGTCACGACAAGCGTTGCGAGGAGAACCGGCTGGAGCTGATTCAAGTGCTGGAAGAGGCCTTCGGTCAGCATCCAGCGTCACATTGGAAAGCCGTATTCACGGAGCGTCAGCTCTCGGCCGACGTCATCGAGGATTTCAACTACCCGGCCAACGACGAACAGGCGCGCCGCAACCGCTACATCCTCGAGCTGGATCGCCCCGGTGTGGGCCGCATCAAAACACTGGGTTTCCCCATCTATATGAGCGAGAGCCCGGCCCAGCTCGACCGCATGGCACCGTGCCTGGGACAGCATTCGTCCGCGATCCTGCACGACGTGCTCGGTTACAGCGAAGACCGGATCGCGGAGCTGGAAGCAGACGGCATCATCGCCTGAGCTCCGCAGCGGAGGAAACAAGAACAGTGGCAAATGCTCTGGAAGGAATCCGGGTCATCGACCTCACGGTCTGGTTTCAGGGGCCGGTGGCCGCGCAGCACCTGGCCGACTTCGGTGCCGAGGTCATCAAGGTCGAGCGCCCGCAGGGCGGCGATCAGGGACGCGGGGTGCGCAGCATCAAGGCGCTCCCCGTGGGCGACTGGAATCAGTATTTCCTGGTCATCAATCGCAACAAGAAGAGCCTGGCCCTGGACCTGAAGAAGCCCGCCGGTCGCGAGATCATGTACCGGCTGGTCGAGAAATCAGACGTCTTCCTCTCCAACCTGGGCATACCGCTGCTCGAGAGCTGGGAGCTCGGATACGAGAAGCTGCGTGAGATCAATCCCCGCCTCGTATACGCGACCAACACCGGCTATGGACGGCTCGGCGGGGTGCACAAGCCCTCGTTCGACATGACGGTGCAGGCGCTCACCGGCCTGATGGCGCGTCTCGGCGAGCCGGGACAGCCACCTATCTATCTCGGAATGGGCTCGGGGGACGCCTATGGCGGCCTCATGTCGGCACTGGGAATCATGCTGGCCCTGCACCACCGCAGGCGTACCGGCAAGGGGCAGATGGTCGATGCCTCCCTGTACGGAGCTCAGCTCTTCCTCACGGCCCCTACCCTGCAGGCCTTCCTGGCGACGGGCAACGAGAAATACTCGAAGCAGCAGTCGCGGCGGGAGGCGGAAAACCCACTCTGGAATCTGTACCGCGCCCGGGACAAATGGCTCTTTCTCTGCGTGCCCAACGAGGACGCTAGCTGGTCGCGCCTATGCCAGAGCTTCGACCCGCAGGAACGGGCACAGGACCCGCGCTTCGATAGTGTCGCCAAGCGTCGCCAGAACGCGCGTGAGCTCGTCGGCTTGATCGAGCAGGCCATTGGGAGGCAAGATGCGGCGGAGTGGATGAAGCGCTGGAAGTCGCTGGGTATCGTCGCCAGCCCCGTCGAGAATCTCGAGGATCTGGGCCAGGATCCCCAGGCCTGGGAGAACGACTACTTCCTCGAGACCTACTGCGAAGAGGTACAGCGGCAGGTGAAAGTCCGCGGTCTCCCGGTCGGCCTCAGCAAGACGCCGGGGGTGGTCAAAACGCTCGGCCCGCAGCTGGGACAGGATACGGAGCTGATTCTCGCGGATACACTGGGCTTCTCGTGGGATCAGATCGGAGAGTTCAAAGCCCAGGGAGCCATCCCCTGAGGGAGTGCGACCCAGGAGCCAAGCCATGCTGAAGCCACCTCGCGGCTCGACAGGGGGCCCGCTCGAAGGCATCCGCGTGGTCGAGATGGCGACCATGATGGCGGGCCCTTACGGCGCAACGCTGCTCGGGGATCTGGGCGCCGATGTGATCAAGCTCGAGTCGCCGCGCGGCGACGACAGCCGGCACCTGGGCCCGGAGCGTGATGGCGAGCGCTCCCCCTTCCTCAGCCTGAACCGCAACAAGCGCGGCATCGTGCTCGATCTCACTCAAGCGGACGCTCGCGAGGTCTTCCAGCGGCTGGCCCGAACGACCGATATCTTCATCACCAATGTCCGCGAGCCCGCGCTCTCGCGACTCGGGCTCAACTACGAGCAGATCCGTGAGCAGCGTGCGGACATCATCTGGGCCGGCGTGACGGCGTTCGGGCCAGATGGTCCCCACGCCGGCCGTCCCGGAATCGACTTCCTGGCCCAGGGCTACGCCGGTCTGCTGGCACTCACGGGCGAGCCGGAAGACCCGCCGGTGCGGGTGACCGTGCCGGTGGTCGACACCATGACTTCGCTGCTGGTCGTATCGGGCGTGCTCGCGGCCCTGCACGTGCGCACACAAACGGGCGAGGGCCAGCGCATCGACATCTCGCTGCTCGACGCCGTGGTTCACGCCCAGTGCAGCAGCCTCGGCGCCTATTTCCTCACGGGTGAACCTCCACCGCGAACCGGAAACCGCAGTCAGTACTTCTCACCCTCGGGGATCTATCCCTGCGCGGACGGGAAACGGGTCGTCATCACCTGCCCTTCGGAAAAGTTCTTTCGCAATCTGTGTCAGGCCCTCGAGGTCAAGTGGGCCGACGATCCGCGTTTCCAGAAGATCGATCAGCGACTCGCCAACGAGGAAGAGCTCGACCGCCTGCTGGCGGAGCGTACGCGGGAGTTCAAGCGAGACGAGCTGGTCGAGCGGCTGATCGCGGCCGATGTGCTCACCGCTCCCATCAATGAGATCCCGGAAGTGACGAAGGACCCACAGGTCCGCCACAACGAGATGATCGTCACGACCGAGCACGCGGCGCTCGGCTCGATCAACGTCACCGGCGTGCCCATCCATCTCCACGGCACTCCGGGCGGCGTACGCAGGAGTCCCCCGCTGCTGGGCCAACACACCGACGAGCTTCTCGCGGAGCTGGGCTACGGACCCGACGAGATCACCCGCCTCAAGAGCGATGCGGTCACCGGAAAGAAGGCCTGAGCTCTACTTGTCTTCGCTCTCGTATTTTTTCAGGAGCTCTTCGCGCATCTTTCGCTCTCTCGCGCGCAGACTCCAGAAGCGGGGCGAACGCTTCTGCGAGAACGCAGCTCCGCCTTCCTTGCCCTCTGGCGTATCGAACCAATCCGGGTAGAACTGACTCGAGATGACTCCCATCTCGGCGTATCCATCCATCTCCTGGTCGAAGCTGGCTTTGAGGATCTCCAGACAGCCTGGGCTCACGCGCAGCAGCTCCTCACACCAGCCGTCCACCTCCTGCTCCAGCTGATCCAAGGGGACGACGGTGTTCACAAGACCCATCTCCTTCGCCTCCGCGGCCGGGTAACGGCGGCAGAGCATCCACATCTCGCGCGCTTTCTTGGCACCGACCACCTTCGTCAGGTAGGGCACGAAGAAGCCGTCGGCTGGACTCGAGACCTTGGGCCCGGCCTGACCAAAGACGGCGCTGTCCGCGGCGATGGTGAAGTCACAGCAGTAGGCCATGTGGTTGTGGCCGCCGAGGCAATAGCCCTGGACCGCGGCAATCACCGGCTTGCGCGAGATACGGATCAGTCGGTTATGCGGATAGCGGTTGTAAAAGGCCTCGCGTAGGCCCCATTTCTCCCACTCGACGTCACCCCCCGCACCGAAGTGCTTGCCTGCTCCCGCTACGATGATCACCCCGATCGAGGTGTCGTGATTGGCGTCGTAGAAGGCGCGGAACATCTCATCGACCGTGTGGAGGGTCATGCTGTTGTAGCTCTTCGGCTTGTTGAAGGTGACCCGGGCCACGCCTCCTTCCAGCTCCGCATGAAACTTCTTCTCGTAGAGGATCTCTTCGAAATCGAGTCCGTCCCCCTCGACCCGTTGCCAGTCGCTCCAGCTCATGCCTGTTTACCCTCCCTCCGGAATCCTCAGCCTCGCCGAGGCGACGATTCTACGCCACCTCCCCTGGCTTGGGGACCGGACCACCCCGTCGCTTGACCCGGCACCCCACCGCGGATATATAAGCGGAGCGCTGGCCTCGGACGGATCGCCGAAGCCCTGGCCACGGTCGGCCCCCGGGAAAACCTACATGAAGCCGCCCCCCTTTGAGTATCTCGACCCCAGGACAGCGGCTGAGGCGATTTCATTGCTCCAGCAGCATGAGGGCGAGGCCAAGATCCTGGCGGGCGGCCAGAGCCTGATGCCGCTCTTGAACATGCGGATGGCGCGCCCGGGGATCCTGATCGACCTGGCCAAGGTCACGGAGCTCAACTACGTACGCGCGGCCAACGGCGGACTGGCCATTGGCGCCATGACGACCAAAAGGTCCATCGAAGACTCCGAGCTCGTACAGAAACGTCAGCCTTTGCTGCACGCGGCTACGCTTCTCGTCGCGCATCCACAGATTCGCAACCGGGGCACGCTCGGAGGCTCGATGGCCCACGCGGACCCCGCAGCCGAGTACCCGGCCGTAGCGATCGCGCTCGATGCCGAGTTCCGCGTGCTCGGGCCGAGAGGGGAGCGCAGCATCAGCGCCCGCGATTTCTTCGTGACGTATCTGACCACGGCCCTCGAGCCAGCCGAGGTACTGACCGAAGTACGGCTACCCGCCCTTTCCGAGCGCAGTGGCTGGTCCTTCATCGAGCTCGCGCGGCGGCACGGCGACTTCGCCCTTGCGGGAGTTGCAGCAACCCTGGACCTCGAGCGCGGAGGACAGTGCTCGAGCGCGCGGATCGTCCTGTTCGGCATCGGACCGACCGCGCTCCGGGTAGAAGAGGCGGAGCAGAGTTTGATCGGGGAACGACCCAGCGAGTCGCTCTTCCAGCAGGCCGCGAAGAAAGCGAGCGAGGCGATCGATGAGCCACTGTCGGATATCCACGCCTCGGGGGAGTACCGCCGTCACCTGGCACGCGTGTTGACGCGACGCGCACTGACCGAAGCAGCGACCCGGGCTCGAGCATGACGACAACACGACAGATCCGCTTGACCGTAAACGGCATGACGTATGAGGGGCGGGCCGAGCCGCGCACGACGCTCGTGGATTTTCTGCGCGCAGAGCTGGGTCTGACCGGAACCCACGTCGGCTGCGAGCACGGAGTATGCGGTGCGTGCACGATCATCGTGAACGGGCAGTCGGTTCGCTCCTGTTTGATGCTGGCCGTGCAGGCCGATGGCGCGAGCTTGATGACCGTCGAGGGACTGGGAGACGGAAAGCTCCACCCCATACAGGAAGCGTTCATGGAGGAGCACGGACTTCAGTGCGGATTCTGCACTCCGGGCTTCCTGATGGCCACCTACGAGCTGCTGCAGCAGAACCAGGACCCGAGCGATGAAGAGATCAAAGACGCGCTGGGCGGTCAGATCTGCCGCTGCACCGGGTATCAGGCCATCTTTCGCTCGGTGCGCCTGGCCGCGGCGAAGCTCAAGACGGCAGAGGCGTAGGCAGGAGGAGCGCGTGGCTGTCGAGATTCCGAAAGCGTTCTCAGACCTCCCGACCAGCTCGCCGCGCTGGATCGGCCGCTCCGTGAATCGCGTGGAGGACCCCTTGCTCCTCACCGGCCGAGCCGAGTTCATCGACAACGTCACGCTGCCCGGCATGTTGCACTGCGCGATCCTGCGCAGCCCCTACGCGCACGCGCGTATTCAGGGAATCGACGTAAGCGAGGCGGAGAAGCTGCCCGGCGTGGTGGTGATCGTGACGGGCGAGGACGCCGAGCGTTGGACGCAGCCCGGTATGACGATGCCCGAAAACTGGGGCACCCGCTGCCTGGCTACCGACAAAGTGCGTTTCGTGGGGGAGCCCGTGGCGGCTGTGGCCGCGACGAGTCGCTACCTGGCGGAGGACGCGCTGGAGCTCATCCAGGTGGAGTACGAGCCGCTCCCGACAGTGGCCGATCCAGTAAAGGCCCTGGAGCCAGACAGCCCGCTCATCTTCGAAGAGCACGGCACGAACATCATGCTGCAGCGGGATTTCAAGTGGGGCGAGGTCGACGCCGCTTTCCGGGACGCGGACCATGTGTTCAGCGAGAAGTTCCGCTGGCACCGCGTGGGCGCCAACCCGCTCGAAACCTTCGGCGTGATCAGCCAGTGGGACCCGATCGAGCAGAGTCTCACGTGTCGTGGAAGCTTCCAGTCGCCATCGCATATGGCGCTCGGCAGGACCCTCTCGCTGGGACTGCAGTCGAACAAGGTGCGTCTGATCAGCCAGCCTCATGGCGGAAGCTTCGGGGGCAAAGGCGGCGCCCGCGGAACGGATATCACCGCCCTGCTCTCTCGGAAATCCGGCGGTCGACCGGTCAAGTGGATCGAAGATCGCATGGAGTACCTGATGGCGGGCGGCAGCCAGGCCTGGGACCGTTACTACGAGGCCTCTCTCGCGCTGAAGCAGGACGGCAGCGTCACGGGACTCAAGGTCAAGTTGCTCGACGATCTCGGCGCCACGGCAGAGGGCTATGGCGCCATGTCGGCGGCAAAGCCGCTCACCTGCTTCACCGGCTGCTACGCGATTCCAACGGCGGAGTACGACCTTACACTCGTCGCGACCAACCGGCTCCCGGCCAGTCCCTACCGCGGCATGGGTCCGCCGCCGCACAACTACGTGCTCGAGCACCT
>Ga0255047_10001285_pt1 | contig 18579 bp, 30 predicted proteins | sample JV7_2_1_MG_FD_183640 | JGI IMG/M metagenome (GOLD analysis project Ga0255047, IMG submission 183640) | Seawater microbial communities from Jervis Inlet, British Columbia, Canada - JV7_2_1 | ecosystem: Environmental > Aquatic > Marine > Inlet | place: Canada: British Columbia | collected 2016-10-06 | reverse complement strand
GGTCAGTCTGCTCTCCAACTCTTTGTAAGAGTTGGCCATGTCCGCGACCGAAGCGAATTTCTCGGGCAGTCCTTCAGGACGTGCGCCGTCATCGGTCAGTTGAACCTTCGTCACTCCGTCTGACATTAGTGGTCAGTCCGAGTGAGGGTGCCCTTCTTCAGGGTTACCGTCTTGTCTCCGGTGGTACGCACCGTCCGTGCTGGCGCGGGGTACTTACCGGGGAGTACTACTGGAGTCCGTCCGTCATTGGAGACACCAAATACTGTCGCCTCGACCTCGGGCTCGTCCCCCTCGTTCTTTTTGAAGTTGGGGTTGTGGTTCATCGTCCCACCCTGTGATGCTTCAGGGGGGAGTGGGTTGCCATAACTGGCGTCATGCTCAGAACTCATTAGTTCTCCTTATTGAGCGGGTGGGGCGCCTTCTTGTGGCGCCTGTTGCTGCTGCGCTCCTGCCTGAATCGACGGACCAATAGCTTGCTGGGCCAGCTCCTGCTGGAAGGCTGCGCGGTCTTGTTCGGCAATCTCTTCGTCTGACACGAACAGGCCATCAATGTCGATGCCCAGCTCGGCAGCACGGATGCCAAGCAACACGTCTAGCTTGACTTTCCTGCCGATCCTATCGGGACCAAAGGTCTCCGCTATCCCCTGTATCAGAAGGTCGTACTTCTGAAGTTGCGCGAATCTACCAAGCGCAGGAAGTCCCGTCGTAACTTCGGGGGATACAACATCCTTGGGTAGGTCGGGTAGTCTGCCCTTCTTCTTGAGGAGGGACATGAACCGACGGGCAAGAGGTAGCTGCAGCTCCTGCGCCAAACGCGAAAAGACCCCACCGAGAGCCGTCTCCAGCTCCTGTGCGATCAGTCTGATTTCTTCTGCTGTGACTCGCTCGGCGTCTCGGATGTTGTCCGAGGTAAGCAGGAAGATTTGTGCGAGTCCCCTCTGTATGTTCTCCTGCACCTGCTTGGCTACGGATAGGTCCGCTGCCTTCTCCACCTTGAGTGTGCCGACGTCCTCTTCGCGACCTTCTATGATCGCTCCGTTGTCCGCGGCCTCCAGCTCGTCGGCTGAAGTGAGACCACCCTCGTTAATGAGGAAGATCGTCCGCGCCGAAGCCGCTGCTCCGGTGATGAGGCTGTCCTGCAGTGACTCGTTGGAGTCGAGGTCGCCTTGGAATTCCTCACCAAGGCCACGCCCATAGTTTTCGCCGGCAAGTAGCTGCCATGTCAGGGGGAGCCACGCTGGCTCGTCGACCGGGCGGGTGCTTTCCGTTCCCGGGAGCTTACCGCTGGTGGCCAACTCCTGCCACGTCTTGTACTTCTTGCCGTCGAGGATGGTGCGGGTGAAGATGTCAACCGAGTCCTCGTTCGGCTGATTCTGTCCGGTCGGCATCCCGGTCGCGCCTGCTCCCTGCTGCAGGGCGAGTGATCGGATGGGCTCTGGTAGGGTACGAGCCGCGACCGATTGCCGAAGGATGATCTCAAGGACGGTGCCCTGTGCATCACGCTGAACCACGTACTGGTTCAAGCGGTAGAAGCGGGCGTGTCCATCGTCGTCTACGTTGAGGAGCCCGTTGCCCGTGATAATGAGGGAGCGCATGGTATCCACCATGGGAGACCTGAGTCCCTTGGACTCCATCTCCATGCGGGTGGCCTGCTCTACCTTGGACAGCCCTATCTCTAGCTCGGCCCTCTGCTCCTGTCCAATCTCTTGGAGTTGGAACGGGTCCATCGTGAGCTTGAAGAAGGGTTGGCCGGGGGGCATCAGTGCCATGACCAGCTTGTTCGCGAGGTTGTTCACGCCCCGGGCGCCGATGCTCGACTTGGGGGTCATGTACATTTCGCTTGCGGTACTCGTGCCCTCTTCAAAGGGGATCAAGTACGGGATCGTGACCTCGCCTACCAGCCTGCCGCGCCAGATGTACTGGGAGCGGTCAGTCTTTAGCTGCTCGTAGCGATCAACAGCTCGCATCCCCAGCTCCTGATCGGCAAACTCTTCCGGTGTCTGAGCGCCGGGGAATGTGGCCATGTGGGTGCTCCTTATTGCTGAAGCTCGCGCTCCAGACGTTCAATGACTGATTGTTGACCAGCGTCGTAGGCTACTTCCTCCAGCGTCATCCCTTTCCTATAGGGAGCCGCGGGGAATACCCGTCCGAGCCAATCAATAGTGGATTGGTTGATGAGAGGTTTCGGTCTATCTTCGTGCATTTATGCCTCCTGCCTCTTCTTAAAGGGGCCATAATGGCAGGGACAGGGGGTAATCCCCTGCCCCATAAGGACTTAACTTCGCTTGATCGCTTCCAGCTCTCGGAGGGCTTTGTGGATGCGCTGATGCTCCGCTCCGAGGAACAGATACCGCGGCTCGAACTGCTTCATGCAGGCTGCCGGGGGCACCTGTGCTTCGAGGAGACAGCCGAGTGCTTCCAGTGCCACGGTGGCCATCTCGTGGGCGTTCTTGCTGTCGGCCATGATGAGCGCAGCCTTGGTGCTGTCAGCCTGCGCGGTCAGTGTGGCCGGGGCCACGAGTAGGGCTAGTACTAGGAGAAGTCTTCGCATTGGGGTGTGTGCCTCGCGTAGCGGTCAATGAAGTCTAGCACCTGCTCGTAGGAGCGGGCGCGGGGAAGGTAGCTGTTGCGGTTCCACGGTTGAGTGAACAGGACGCCGAGTCCGTTGCGGAAGGTCTCGACGTTGTGGATGCGGTCGTCGACCAGCATGTCCACCGGGGCGTCACTCTTGTCGGACCCCGCGATCAGGTTCTCGCCATCCTTGGCGATGCCATGGCGTATCAGGGCCTCCCACTTGGCCGTGGCGAAAGCCTTCGTCAGGCTGGGCGGGGTGTCCCCGTTGCCGCAGGCGGTGACGTAGACAGGCGTGTGGCCTCTGTCCCGTATGCCCTGCACAAACTTCGCGGCATCGGGGAGGGGTTCAATGTGTTCATACATAGATGGACGTAACAGGTGGTAGATGTCTACTCCCGGCTTGACAAACTGGGAGAAGTCCCAATCGGTGACGGACCCACGGAACAGGTTATCGTCGTACTGCTCGTTGTACTCCTCCAGCCATCGGTCGACGAGGTTCAGGAGGACGTCGTCCACGTCCAGCCCCACCAGTAGTGGGACAGGCTCGTGGCTTATCAGTCCGCCCCTCATGCCCTGTCGTCCATTTCCTTGTAGCGCTCGTCGCCCTCCATGTGCATCAGGAAGGCGAGGTTGGCTGCGCAGTGGGACAGGTGGCTGAGGCCCGACTCTTGGTCAAGGTCCTCGCCGTCGAGCCACGCGAAGAAGTGACGGAGCAGAGCGTCGGCGGGTTCTCCCCACCGCATGCCCCGCCGCCAGTTGTTCGGGGCGTACTTCATGGCGCCGTAGGTCAGCACCTTGGCGCAGCCGAGGATGAGCGCTCGGGGTACGAGGGCCATCATCGGTTTGTTTTCCTTGTCAGTCATGCTGTTCTTGACCCCGCCGCCGTCGATCTCTCCGGCGAAGTCCAGCACATTGGCTGGCATGGGACGATCGAACGGAAAGCCCGGGTCCCGAATGGGACGAGCACTATGACTACAGCCAGTTATACGACCTTTGCTTCCATCCCCGCAGGTGTCCATAGAGTGATCTCCCCTTTCTTGATGTTGTAGTCTTCGTATCTGAGGATGCGAGCGAGCCGCGCCTGCATCAGGGCTGCCTCCACAGGGAGGTCCTTCTTGAGGAACGCAGCTTGCACTGCCTTCCACATGTCCTTGGTCTCGTTGAGCAGCTTGGGTGCTGTCTTCGCACCGATGCCCGGGCAGCCGGGGTAGCCATCGGAGGTGTCTCCGACCAGCGTCTGGAACATGTGCCAGTAGTCGGCGGTCAGTGCCCCCACTCCCTCGGTCAGGGTCTCGTGCATGGTGTTGTAGAACGAGCAGGGGATTGTCTTCATGTCCTTATCCACCGACACGATGACCTTGTCCCCCTTGATGTTCGGGTTCGTGGCCAGCCAGCCCAGCACATCATCCCCCTCCAACCGTGGGAAGGAGACGGTGTCCCACCTAGCCGACACACGCTCGACCAACGGGCCGTAGCATATTGGCTTCCGCATGCCCAGCCGTCGACGGTGTGCCTTGTAGTTTGGGTACAAGTCCACGCGCCAGTTGCGTTGGTCCGGATCGGAGAAGGCAAGCACCACCTTGTCCGCTTTGAGCTCCCGCTGGAGCTTCTTTATCAGGGAGTTGAAGGCAGCCTCGGCAGGCTCAACGTCAGAGTGCAACGTGAACAGCCCCGGCTTCCCCTCCCACTGGATGACCTGCTCTACCGCGATGCTCTCTTGGTAGGCGTACAGGTCACCGTCAATTAGAAGGGTTCGCATCGATGACACCCTCCATGGCTCGTGCGTCACGGTCAGCCTTGTAGGCTCGCACCGCTTCCTTCCGGTAGCGTGTCCACTGGCGTCCGCTCTTACTGATGACGCCAGCCTTGATTAGCTGACGACGGAGCGAGCGCTTTGGGCTACGCCACTTACTGTACTCTGATGATGGGGCGAAGCGTACTAGCATCAGCCCCTCCTTTCTTTCATGAGCTTGGCCTGCGCGTCACACTGGACGCACAGGAATTGGTTGTCGAGTCGTGGTGCGTCGAGGCACCAGATGCACAACTCACTATCAGGCAGTGTATGTCTTTCCACGGAACAGAGCCCTTCCATCGTTGATGCGTACTTGCTCTGCATAGCGCTCCCCGTCAGAGTGAGTGAAGAACCAGAAGCCGTTCTGCCACTGCGGGTGACAGTCGTACTCTGGGTTGAGCGTACCCATCGTTGGGCAGGTGAACCACTCAAGCTGTTCCTTGATGGTGCGGCGGGACTGCAGCTTGAATTTGTGGATGTGACCAGAGATACCCGAGACACCAAACTTGGTGAAGGGGTCCCCGCCACAGTCACCGTGGTGGGCGTAGAAGTCGGGAGCTATCTCGACCACGCTGCCAGTGGGGTGCCATGTTGCGCCGAGGCCGTCGAGGTCCAACAGCCGGGGCCATGTCAGCTCCCGTTGCAGGTTGGTCAACTCGAACAGGATGGCTTGAGTCTTCGCAGCCCTCCACAGGGTGCGGCGCAGCCGCTCCTCGTGGTTGCCCTCGAAGATGTCGTAGGTAGCCTTGGGTGCTGCCTCCCGTACCTTCAGGTGGTAGCCCCGCCCCATGTTGACCTCGTCTTGGAAGGTCTCCTTCCGGTTCGGGTCCTTCATGAAGTCGCTGAGTGCGTAGGCATCGTTGTGGTCCCCAAGGTTCACGAGGCTGTCGGGCTGATACTCTTCGATGACCTGAAGCAGGATCGACAGGCTGGCGGGACAGAAGTAGGGGACATGCGCGTCCGAAAAGATGAGCTGTGTAAACGAGCGTTTCTTTATCAGGTCACGCACCGTGACCTCCGGCAGGGCAAGGTCCAACTTGAAGGGGGCAACCCCCTCCTGTATGACCCCGTCCCACATGGTCATCTTGTTGCGTTGCTTCCAGCGTCGGAAGCCCGACCGTATCTGCTCCTCGTGCAGGTCGTGCTTCGCGCCAATCTCTTTCCACGACAGGCCGTCTGCTCTGTCATCCTTGACGGCCTGCATGAGTATGTCAGGGTAATTCATATATCTCCTAGTGGCACTCTGCCCACGACGAGCCGACTTTGGCTTCGCCTGTGATGGGGCAGCGCAGGTTGAATTTCTCACCCGTGAGGGCTATGAGTTGGACGCCGCGAGTGGTGAGGAACTGAGTGACCTCAGCGTCTCGGCTCGCGATTTGTATCTCGTCGTGGACCCACGCCAGCGGGCTCCACCGTCCGTCCCATGAGGGAGGACCAAACTTCTCAAGCAGCTCCTCGTACAGCGCCACGATCCAGTACTTCACGAAGACCGAGCCGCTCCCCTGTAACAGGGTGTTGAGTGCTGCATGCTGCGAGCGACAGGCGACGATGCGGCGGTCCAGCAGGCGGAACCAGCCCTGCTGTGCGATGCCACCGAGGTCGTCGATGAGCATGCCTAGACCAGCCATGCCCTCCGTAAACTTCGCTCGTGATTCCTTCCCTTTCTTGATACCTCCACCGAGAATCTTTCCTAGCTTCTCGTCCCCCGCACCGTACAGCCATGCGTACCACCATGTCTTGAAGACAGGTCGCTTGTCGGTGAACCCTCCCGCTATCATGCCTGCGGTGTGAGTGTCCCCCGCCTCCACGTATCTCGCAAACTCTCCGCCGTCAAACTTCGCGGCATAGTGAGCGAGCATGACGTTCTCCAGACCGGAGACGTCTATCCCCACCTGCTCCCACCCGGGCGGTGGCCCGAACAAGCCGCGGCACTCTGCGCCGTAGGGCTTGTCGACCGAGGGGACCTGACCCATGTTGGGCGAGGAGTGAGTGGCTCGGTGCGTGATCGTGCCCGACTGCCTCACCCTGCCATGCATGTGACCGTCCTCCCCTACCATCTTCATCCATGCTACGGTGCCACCCTCCAGCATCGACTGAATCTTCTTCACCTTCGCCCACTTGAGCAGGGGTTCCCGCTCTGGGTAAGGCAGAGACTGAATGACAGGCTCGTCGAATTGAGGGTTGCCCTTCTCCGTCATCACCGTGGGCTTCCACCCGTACTTCCGTCCGAGTGCTGCGATCACCTGCATGTCACTGCCGGGGTTGAAGTCCTCGACCTTGATCTTGCAGTAGCCACAGCCCGCGGTGATCACTCCGTCCTTCCTGTTCATGCTCCGCTTGGGCACTGTGATCTTCTTCCCGTTGCGCCTCGTCACTAGTCTGCCGAAGCCTTGGCGTAGCTCTTCCTTGATAGGCAGCAGGTCCTTCTCCAACTGTACGCTGAAGTCCTGTGCCTTGTCCAAGTAGAACGGGAAGCCGTTGACCTGTTGATGGTGTAGGTACTCTGCCAGCCGCATCTCTACATGCACCGCCGCGTCGACGATGCCGCAGGAGTGGGCATAGCGCCAGAGGTGACCGAGTACTCCGACGTCACCCTCGCAATACACCTGCATCTCCTCGCTCCAATGCTCCCAGCCTCCATCATACTCCAGCTTGCGGTAGCCGAGCCTCTGACCCCACGCTTCAAGGGAGTGCTTGCCGATGTTGTCACCGTCGAGCTTGCCCTTGCGGTGCAGGTTGTAGTCCCGGTCCTTCTGGTCTGCGAAGCGATGCTCCATCAGTACCTGCGTGTCCCACGCCTTGCCTCTCGGCCTCCAACCGTAGAGCTTCGTCAGCACAGGGTAGTCAAACCCGATGCCATTGTGGGCGAGCATGATGTCTGCCTCGTCCAGAATCTCGAAGCCCTTGCTAAAGTGGGGACGTGATGGGTCTGCTTCTGACGAGCCACTGAAGAGTAGCTCGTCGGTCCATGCGTTGCGAATCACTAGTGAGTGGACCGTAGTAACGTCAGCCAAGAGGTTGTCAGTCTCTAGGTCGAAGGCGTATACCGTGGTCGTCTTGTCCATTTAGTAGTCGCTCTCCTCTTTGAACGGGTTGGCCTCGTCGTCAATCACGACGGGCGATGCGTTGTGGACCTCCACCCCGAGGTCTTCGAGGAGTCCCGAACCGTGATCGTACCGAATCTTGAACGTCTTACCTGTTGCGCGTCCAGTATAACGGTCCTTAAGACATCGGACGGTGGTCGTGCGTCGATCCACTGCGTTGGTAGCTTGTTGATCTCGCTCAAGTCCCCAAGCATAATGCGCCCAGATTCCAATTGAGTGACTACCCCGCATGTGGCGCAGTTGTACGCGGCCACCCTCTTCGTGAGGAGTCCCTTCAGGGCGAGCCAAGTGAGATACAGCAATGATTGCACAGTCCAACTCCTTCACCAGCGCGCCCATCTCCGCGAGGATAGTGTCGAGCTCTTTGCGCTCGTCCGTCGTCGCAGCAGCGAGGGCGGTGATGTGGTCGAGGATGAATACCTTGGCGTCATACTGGTGAGCCAAGAAACGAATGTGTTCCTGCAGGATGCTCCACTCGTTGATGCCGAAGCTGTCGTAGAGGTAGAGCTTCCCGGGCGCGGCCTTGAGTGAGGCGATGCCTCCTGCCCTCTCCTCCTCCGACCACTCTCCCTTCTCCTGCGGGATGTGCAGGGGCTTGCCGACAAACTTCCCGGCGAGTCTGACCCCTGTCTCCAGCGGCGCTTGCTCCAAGAAGAAGGTGCCGACGTTGACTCCCTGCTCCAGCCAGTGCTTAGTCATCTGCAGCATGAAGTCTGTCTTGCCTGCCGCAGTACCAGCGCCGACGATGTGTATCTCTCCCATCCTGATGCCGAGGCTCAGCTCGTCGAGAGACTCGAAGCCTGTCGACAGTCCCGGCTCCGCTACCTTCTCGAAGTCGAGGTCGTCGACGGTGATGATCTCGTCGGGAGTATAACGCTTGGCATTATAGATGCAGCCCTTGAATTCACCAGCGAGGTCTGCCTTGAGCATGTCGCTGGCATCCTTGAGGGGTAGCGTGGCGATCTTCGCCTTGTCGTGGCCGATGATCTCCGCGGCCTCCTCGGCTGCGCGGACACCGGGAGTGTCACTGTCGAAGCAGATGACTACCTCGTCGAAGCGGCGGAACATCTCGCGGTGCTTGCTGATGTACTTCTTGACCTGCGGACCAGCGCCACAGCCTATCGACCAGACGGGCCATGTGTAGTTGAACATCTGGTACGCAGCAAGGGCATCCAGCTCTCCCTCCGTGAGCACCAGCCTCTTGCCAGTGTCACTCCGAACGCGGGAGCCAAAGGGCACCGCATCGGTAGGCCTGCCGATCCAAGGGAAGTCCTTGTCCTTGTCTCGCAGGTGCTGAGCGACCAGCTTCTTGTCCTTGTCGTAGTAGGGGTAGACCTGCACCATGCCTCGCTTAGCGTGGCGAGCCAGCGTGACGCCGTAGTCTTTCATGGCGCGGCTGTCGATGCGACGGGCCTGTAGTCCCTGCTCTGGTATGTCTCCCTTGAGTGGGGTGAATGTCTTGAGGTCTTCGTCCTTCACTATCTCCATGGCTCCCTCTCCGTTAGTGTGGGTGCCGCACGAGAAGCAGTGAGTGTGGCCGTCGCTGTACACAGCGCAGGCATCACTGCTGTTGCAAGACTCACACGGTCCCTTGTATAGAACGTGGTCGTCTGTGATCATACGTGGAATCTCTTCCAGACCTGCTCGTCTAGGTGGGAGCGGTCGAACGCTCGGCCCGGGTCATGCTTGCGGTCAGGCGAGAGGTCTTCGTGGTAGGTGTACTGCAGTCCGTCGTCGAACCAGTAGTTGTCGACCAAGTGCTGCATGATTGTGATCAGTCCTTGGTACTGCGCCCTCCCATACAGCTCAAAGGTAGTGCCTTCGTAAGCCATGAGTTTGCGGAGGCTGTCGTAGTCTTGGACTCCTCGGACCAGCAACTCAACACCAACGGTGTTGACGTTGTAGCCCCTCGCGTGGGCTCCGCGCTTACTGATGGGTAGGTGTTGCAGCACCTGTCCCCCGGGCAGCACTGTGAAGTGGACGCTCAGTCCAACCTCCTCTAAGAATTGCGCCGCGGGGTAGACACCATCCTCTCCGGAGTTGATGTACTCACCCATCGCGTGGATGACTAGCGACTTCCTCCCGAGTAGGTCCTGCGAGTAGTCAAACTGCAGCCCGTCTAGAATTTCCATAGCATCATCACTCCCTTGACCAGCAGCATGCTACCTGCCATGCCGACTGCGATAGCGAATGCGAAGAAGGCACACAGTACGGCGAGGGACTTGATGAAGTCCACCGTCGTGCCAAGATATTTGGCGAGGATCGCGATGCCCACGAACGTGCTGAAGCGTTTCCCTAGCATGTAGGCAAAAACCAAAAAAGGAATTGCCATTATCGCTAAAAACGCGCCGAAGAAAAAATCGAGTGACATTAGAATTCGACTCCGAGCTCTGCGAGCTTTGCGATGCTCGCTCTGAAAGGTGGTTCCGCATGCCACGCATCCGGTATGCTCTTGTCGGCCCAAGGGAATCCCTTGCTGTCGGCCCACTTCGAGTACGTGGTGCGGCTGGTCTTGTTCAGCTTGTTGCCCGCCCGCCCGAATACGAAGCGTATCTCAAGGTCGGGGTGCATGTCCTTGACCGCCCGCATCTTGCGTCGGTCAGCACTGTTGAAGAACCCCTTGGCCTCAATCACGATGCCATTGGGTAGGATGTAGTCGGGCACGTAGTGGCACAGCAGCTCGTAGGGAATGCGGCAGGCCTCGTAGAGAGCTACGAAGCCGCCATCATCCAATTCCCAATCAAGCCTGCGCTCCAGAGAGGAGCGGGCCACTCTTAGTAGTCGCCGTTGCTGTCGTCGTCTGGCGAAGTGATCGGTGCTTCCTCGTCCTCAGCCGCCTCGACGTTCTCGAAGGCATCGGCCTGATAGCCACCTTCGATCTTCCCGAAGCCTGCGTCCTCTGCCGTCTGGACGCCGCCACCAAACGCCTTGAGCTTGGCGATCTGGACGCCTTGCAAGCGGAGCGAGATGCCCACGCCATTCTGCGCGTTGTAGTAGGGGCGCAACTCCAGCGCCGCCTTCAGCTCAGTGCCTTGGCCAGCGTTGATCTTGCCAGTAACGCGGACGCCATTGGCGTCGAAGATGGGGAGCTTCCGGCTCCACTCTTCGCCTTCGTCGGTGATGCCCGAGGAGATCATCTTCGGGTTCATGTAGATGCGTCCGGTCTGCTCACCGTTCTCATCTTCCTCGTAGTAGTACGGGGTGTTGTCGGAGGCGCGGACCTTCTTCGCATCCCGCGGCGTCTTGGCCTTGGAAGTGAAGAACTCCAGCGCTTCCTCCAAGAGCTCGTCGAGCTTCTGCATCATGCTCGCGACGGTGGGCTTGTTCGGGTCGAAGTACAGCTTGACCTTGAACGCGCCAAATTTGTCGAACTCGAAATCAGGTGATTCAATGTGGAGCCACTGCGCTACTCCGACAGGAGTGTTGAGCTTGCGGAGCAAGCCAGCTTCACGGATGGGATCGCTTCTTTTTGCCATTGGTGTTACCTCAGTTGGTTACCGCGCAAGACGCGACGGCGCGTTGCCGTCCGTTCGAGTCGCGGTGCGGGGTGGTCACGTAGATGACGTTGGTGCCATCTGCGTTTCGTATTACTACTTGGTACACTCTGCAGTTGTGGCCGTCGTACACTAGATGCTCGGTGCGTGTCTCGACCACGGATGGTTCCTCCAGAGCATTAAGTGCCATGGCTCCGGCACCTATTGCAAGGCCAAGGGCGAGCGCTAAACCCAGTAGCCATCTAATGTCTGGCATGTGCCCTCCTTTAGTTGAAGAAGTACTTGGAGTCCCGCACCTGCTGAACGTCGAAGGTGCCCTGTGCTGGCGGCATGGGGACTTCTGCCTGTGCTGCAAACTGCTCGTACAGCTGGTGGCTCACATCGCGCCCGTCATACAAGGCGATGAACGCCTCTCGCGTTGCCGCTGCGAGCTTGGGTATGTCGCAGGCGTGTGTGCCGTAGCTGTCGTGTACCATGCTGAAAGCGTCTAGTCCTTCTATAGAAGAGAGGACGACTGTCATCATGAGCGCCGCCGCATCCAGTGAGTGAATGACGTTCGGAGCGATGGCGTTCTTGTGCTTGGACACGATGGGCTTGTTCGTCTGGTGGTACGTGCTGATCTTCACTATCTCCCCGGCGAGGATCGTCTTGACCCTTCGCTGTCTCACGTTCCAGTACTCCTGCTTGGCAGGGAAGTTGGTGACGGGCACTGACCACGAGACCGTCCCGGTCTCCACAGCGATTGCCCCAGCACACTCTGAGAACCACTCCATGCCGCCGAAGGCCGCAACAACGACCGTCTCCAGCGCTGCCCAAATGTGGACTGCGAGGTAGCGACACTTGAGTCCAGCGTCCTCGACCTCCTCCTCCATGATCGACTCCTGCAACTGGCGGCCCATGCCGAATGTCTTCGAGCCGTAGGCGAAGGTCATCGTTGGTCGCTTGAACAGCGAGCGACTTAGGAGTCCTGAATGAAGCCACCACTGAGCCTCTGCCACTCCAGCAACAGCTTCACTAGCGAGTCTGCTGCGGACCTCTTGATGTATGGCGTCGTAGACATCGCGAGGGCTCCCCTCGTCTGTGAGGTTAACTTCCCGCGCCCCGACACTATCGCGTAGTAGTGCCGCGAAGTGCTGGAGTCCGTTACAGGTGCCATCCTGTCCGACGGGAAGGCTACTCCGGTGATCGCTCCCAGCCCCGCGACTTGCAGCCTCAAGGTAGTCACGCCACTCGAAACAGAACGCGAGGAACTGAAATGGCTCCTCGGCGTCCCCCCACCAAGTGTGTTGCAGAGGGTCTTCCGCCACTGCTCGAATTGCGGCATCGTTAGCCCGCACCCACGAGTATCTATTGTCAAAGGTTTCTTTGCTGAATTTGTTTCCATCGAATTCTCCAAGGCAGTTGGCTCCGTGGACGGCGAGCCAGAAGGCTCCCTCTGGGCCAAGGGGTTTCGCATCTCCAAATTGAAGAAGTCCGCGTTGAAGATCGCTGCCTTGTGGTTGAAGCCCGGAGCAGATGGGGTATACCCGCCCGCGGAAGTCGAGGTTGTGCGGGAAGTAAATTGCGGGGTAAACCCGGAACTGTTCCGCCAGTTGGATCGCGGTCTCCCACTCAATGAGCCGGGAGGCGCGTAGGTTGTTACGAGCCTTAACCTCAGATGCCCCCTTCTTCCACTCGCGCAACTGCACCTGCTGTGCGTCTGTTTGCACTTCTTTTGGCAGCGCGTTGTGCATCCAATCGTGCTTTTGCGGTAGCATCTCAGGCTCTCCGTCAGGCAGCCCTCCGAGTGAGGAACCAGCCTCCCGCAGTCGCTGCACCACGTCCAAAACTCTATCATTGACCCTCCACTTCGTGTCCTGTATCTTGTTCAGCCCCTCGTACACGAAGGGCATCTCCACGTCCCGTGCCCGCTTCCCACTCGTCTTGCGGATAAGTCCGTACTTCCCACGCAGACCGTAGTGGTAGCCGCCGTTCAACTCGGCGCTCCACGCTAGCGGGGGAATGACCATTGGCAGTGCTTGCGGTCGCATGAACTGGAGGATGTCGTTGGTGTCGGAGATAAGTTGTGCTGTCTCCGCTGTCAGTGCGAATGTCTTCGCCTTCGACCATTTCGCTCCCTTCTTCTTTGTTTCGACGGTCAGCGTCCCGATCCCCGTGGCACCAATGCACACGTTGATGAGCCGCAGTCCGAGGAGCATGGCGTCCCGGTCAGTCATGATCTCGTCCTCGACGCCAGCATAGCGGGCGGTCTGGTTGAGACTGTGGGACTTGTGCCTGTAGCTGGATGTGTTGAAGGACCGCATGCGGAATTCGAAGAGTCCGCGGGCGTCAGCCTTCAGCTTCTTGTAGCGTACCTCGTCGTGGAGCAGACGGGCGATGGCTGGGGCGAGGCGGGCGACGTTGTCTCCTCTGGTGTTGCCCAGCAGTACCTTCAGGGTGAGGAAGGCCGCGATGTCCGGACCCACGAGGTCGAGCCACTTGACCAGCAGCCCGTACTTGCGTCTGTCCTTGCTCTGGGCAATTTCCGAAAGCGCCGCCTCAAAAGGCTCCAAAACGCGCCGAAGCAAATTTCGAGGCGCACCCTCAGCGGTGGCATCACCCTCCTTGGCAAGCTCTTCGAGCCGCTGACGGAATCGGTGGGCACCAGCCGCTAGAGCGTCCTCCTCTAGCTTCACTTGTACTTCTTCCATAGCACTCCTTTGGTGGTTAGAGTAGCTACCTTAGGTTGTGGTCTTCAATGACAATACCTCTTAGAGAAGCTACCTTAGGAGACTCCTTAGGTTAGCTTCTTTGTTCTTTTTTCCCTCCTTCTTCTTAAAGGGGCCATGATACTTCGGGGAATCTTCGGGCCGCCTAACTCCTTAGTCGTAGCGGACTTGCTTGGTTCGGCGCTTTTGCAGCTCCGGGCTCTTCACGGCGTCCATCAGAGCCGCCATGTACTCCACCACGGCCTTTTTGGCGTGTGTGAGCTCGCCGTAGCGCTCACTGCAGGCATCTGCCGCCCCGGGCACTTCGTCGGATACGGCCCGCAGTCCTACCTCGAAGGCCGCGGCAGCATCCACGAGTGCGTCGACGAGGCGTAGGGAGTTGGGCGTCATTCGAATTACAGGAAAAAAGTTCCCTTTATCTGTGGGCTTGGGTAAAAAGTTCCCTTTATCTGGTCCCGGCTCGGGAGCGGGGAGGAACGGACCATCGTGAAAAATGTCGGGCATATTGGCACTCCTATGAGGTGTGGCCTGCCAGAGTGACAGGCTGTGTGTGGACTAGCCGGAGGGACTCGAACCCTCGTGTCAGGTTTTGCGGACCTGCGCCTAACCAGCTCGGCCACGGCTAGGGATTGTTACACAGTTGTTACGAGCAGGACGAGTATCGGTCTATGGTGGCGAAGAAGAGCTTTTTGCGGCCCTTCACACCTTCGACCTGTTCAGCCCACTTTGTACCGATGGTGCGGACGGTGGTGCCGTAGCCTGCTGGGTGCCAGTTGGCTAGGTAGTCGTCCACGAGCGCTGAGAGCTCATTGACGCTCTCAGCTTCGAGTGTCTTGATGATGCAGCTCATACGGGCTCGCTCTGCTCGAAGTCCGCGAGAGCCAAGAGCTCTGGCAGGTGCTCGCCGTCGTAGTTGTCGGAGTAGCGCTCCATGACCAAGGCGAAGTACTCCTCGCGGGTCAGGATTTGGTCGACGTAGGTCTGTCCGAATATCCGGAGCGCATCTTCGCGCGCCTCGACAGCGTTGGGTTCTGTGGCCCATGCGCTTGGGAAGTCAGCCATGAATCCCTCGTAGTGGTCACAGCCCGTACAGGACCCGAAGTAGTCGATGATGTAGGTGTCGTCTGCCAACTTGGCAGCCCAGATACCTTGCCATTCGCCACAGTAGATGATCTTTTCGACGACCAAGCCTGCGGCACTCAGAGCTTCTGCGTATGACATGATGTGTCCTCCTTAGGGGACGTTCATGATGATGAGCTCTTCGGCGCCGAAGACCTGATCTTCCCCGCACTCTTCGCAGGGGTAGTTGCAGGCATCGGGTTCACAGCCCATGCGGTCAGCACCACAGGATAGGCAGAAGCCTACCCCGTAGTCGTACTGGACAGCGTCCATGATGGAGTCTAGTGAGATGCCCGGAGGCATTGTGCGGAACCGGGAGCCGCTGTTGTCTTGTGTGGTCACAGCTCGATCACCTCGGTGTAGGGAGAGATAGAAAGCAAACCGCCCCAGTTCCCAACAAGAGGCTCTTCTGGCGGCTTGCCATCGTCTCCGTAGGGAACATTGGGCGATTTGAATCGAACGCTGATACTGCTCTGTGAGGCCCGTGTCATTGTTCCGACTAGCCATGGGCAATTACTCACACGGAATGTGGCTTTCGGGTTCTTCGTCCAGAGGTCGTTCAGGTACATCCGATTCTCCTCGGTAGGCGCCAATGTTCAGCCCGTAGACGCCATCGGTGTTCTCCATGAGATGGGCGTCAACAGCAAGGATGCTGTCGAGCCACGGGGTTAGCATTTCCCCGTCGTATGGGTCAGTGCCGCAGTAGGCTACGCCGGCGTCCCAATGCTCGTTGTCGCCTACGCTGTAGTCGATCTTTTCCAGATGTGCGATCAGCATTGTGAGAGTCCTCTCTTCTTCGCCACGCGGGCTGCGCGGGCATATAGGATTGCATGTCCCCCCTTCTGAGGCGGCTTACCTCTCTGGGTAAGCAGCGACAGCATGAGCTTCAGGAGGTTCCTGTCGGTCATGTTGTCAAAGAAGGCCATTATACGTAGTCGTGGACGTCGAAACCACACTCGATAGCATTTGCAGCGTTGCGGAGTTCGCTCTGTGCTTCGTCAATGGCCATTTCGAGCTCGTCGAGGTAGCTCTGGATGGAAGTGTTGAGATCGTCGAGGAGCTCTTCGTGGAACTCTTCTTTGAGCTCGTCGATGAGCATTTCCGGAAGGTCGCTTTTGTCGCAGACTTCCAAGAACCTGTCGATGATGGCTTTCTCCATGTCATCGTCGACGTATAAAGCGGTGAAGGGAAAGCAGGTTGCTTCTTCGGTGTCTATGATGAATTTGCTCATGAGGTACTCCGTGTCTGTAGCCAGATGATGGCTTGGAATTGGGCTGTGGATAGATTGACCATGCGAGCAGCAGTCTGGAGGGCTTTGGAGATTCGCCCATACTGCTTGGGAGTGGGAGTAATTCTCTTCGTGTCATGTCCCAGTAGTAGTCGCATGATCCATCTGTCGATGACCGAAGCCGTGAGGTCTCCGGTGAGTGCGTGAGCAAAGGCCGTGACCTTGGGTCCTCTGAGGGCACTCAAGTCCCCAGCAAGACAGGCTTTCGCCTTGTCCACAGGTCCGCGCATTCCTTGGGCGTCAAAGCCATTTGCTACCTGCCGTACTGCGTTGATGTTAGTGCTCCATCGCATTTGGTTGCTGAGCGCTGCGACCGCGTATGCTACGTTGCGGAACGGCACCTTCAGCTCAAATGCGAGCTGTTGTATATCGTGTTGCGCTTCCCAGTACCACATGATGCCTTCTCCGTACTGCTCATCAGTGGCCCGTCTGAAGCTCGCAAGGAACTTGTTGACGTAGCCAAGGTTCAACGGAGCTCGCATCCCGCGGCTTATTGCTGGATTATTTATAGCAGCCTCCTAGTCGCATGCAATGCTCCCATGAGAGGTAGAGAATCCCGTAGATGATTATCGTCCATTGCAAGACGACGAGCGGGATGTGTCCCCACCAATCTCTGAGGAAGCGTAGCATCTACTCCTTGAGGGTGGGCCATTTGCGGGCACTGCGGGCTTTGCTGCTGAGTTCTGTGAGTGCTGCGAGAATGGCAAGGATTTCTTTGACGGTGACGATCATGGTCTTGCCACAACCGACCTTGTCGAGGTAGAAGGCGGATGCTTCGTGATCCTGAAAGGAACGAGCGCGAATTTGGGGGTTCTCGTAGAGGACGACAGAGGTGTCTTCCCGCCACGATGCTGGGGGCGGCATTATAGGCTTCTCGCCGTTCGCATGATCCATCATGCTGAAGAGGAGAGGAGTGGCCATTACTTGGTCCTCGCGGTGAAGTAGATGGTGCAGTTGAGGCCGGAGGTGTCGATGTTCTCGTGCTCGTAGTTGAAGGGGACGGTGATCCCGGCCATTTCGAGCGCAGCTCGGATGGCATCGACGTCACCTCTTCGGGTGGTGTGAGGCATGCCGCCGATGCGAGCGCTGATGATGACGAGAGTTTCGGCTTCCTCGGGGGTGAGCGTCAGGTGAATGACCTTCTCTGTCACCCTCTGTTGTACGATCTTCTGTACTTCTCCTTGTGAGGCTGTTGCCATGGTGATTGTTCTCCTTATGCGTATGGGGTTTGAGGAGTGCGACCTAGACAGGTGTGGTGAAGCCGCTGAAGTATCCTCCAGCGCTCTCTAGTGGGGTCTCCTCCCGGTAGAGGTCAGGTCTGCAGTAGTGGCAGGTGCAGTCGGTGTCATTATAGACGTTGCGACCAAACAGAGGGTCAGCACCGCCGAAGTCGAGGCAGTAGATTCTACCATTGACGACACCGATGTTCTCCATGTGGAGGTCATCGTTGTTCAAGGACATCACTGTGCGGCGTTCTTGGAGCTTTGGTTCAAGCCAGAACGCATCGAACTGGCCGGGGTGAGCCTCGCTGACATAGTCGAAGACGTCCATGGCCTTGACCTGAAGGCAGCCGAATGTTCCTAAGCGGGCGGTGGGGATGAGTAGCTCGCGTTCCGCGTCCTCGGCGTTCGCGTAGACAGCCCATTCGTCACAGGCGTTCTTGCCTATCTTGACCACCCACTGGTGGTTGACGAAGACGAAGGCCTTGCAGATGCCGCTTCTGGCTACTTCGGCATCCCAAAGCTCGCAGCATGCCTGCATTGCTGCCTCGGCCTCGTCGTTCTCTTCACGAGCGACCTCGAAGCGGTTGGACTCATACAGCGGGATCAGGTAGTGCGAGAAGTGCTCCAACAGGTGGTCAGCGATGACCTTGAGGTGCTCTTCCATGATCCCGTGCGTTGTCAGTGGAGGAAGTGGCCGCTCCAAGACGTCTTGCATCAGTCAGGTGTCCTTTCTGAGAGGAGCCCAAGCTCGACGAATGTGGCGAACTCTTGGAACTCGGGTTTGATGGGCAGGCCACCCGCGAGCATGGCGACATGCTTGAAGGTGTCACAGACCTGATCAAAGGTCTGGTAGGCTTGTACGTTATCACCCTGCCAAGGGATGAAGTGACCGTTGATAAGGATGGCTGTCTCAGCCGTGTTACTCTTCCAGCCTTCTTGGGGCAGGTCATCGTCACCGATGCCCACGCCATAGTTGTCGCAGTAGTTCCCCGGGCCAATCTGGATGCTGAGGACGTAGCCGTTGGGGAAGTGGATGTGGGTGCCCTTGGTTCCGGGCTTGGCGTGGAAGGCTGGTGTGGTGTCCATGAGTTTCTCCTTGAATTGAAAATGAAAAATTCCCTTTATCTGGTCCGGTGGCGGGGTGCGGTGGGCGGTGGGGAGGGGCGGGGAGTTAGGCGAAGCCGAGCTTGCGAGGTGAGCTGGCTGTTGGGGTGTGGTGGGGCGCTGTTGGGGTGTGGTGGGGCGCTGTTGGGGCCGGGGTTGTTTGGGAGTTGCCG
>Ga0255047_10001284_pt1 | contig 18580 bp, 28 predicted proteins | sample JV7_2_1_MG_FD_183640 | JGI IMG/M metagenome (GOLD analysis project Ga0255047, IMG submission 183640) | Seawater microbial communities from Jervis Inlet, British Columbia, Canada - JV7_2_1 | ecosystem: Environmental > Aquatic > Marine > Inlet | place: Canada: British Columbia | collected 2016-10-06 | reverse complement strand
TCCCCTGGGGGCGGGTTTTTTTTTTCGCTTTTGCGCGTTCAGCGCAAAATTGGCCCGGCGCATGGTCTTTAGCGTGATCCCTTGTTTGCGCCGCGTCTTGCGGTTTTGCACCGTGGGCTTTGTCTTCTGCGGCTTGCCGGCTGCGGTCCAAGCGCGCCAGCTCTTCATGATGGCCGCCGCATACTCTAGCGCGTCGGGGTATCCCGCGCGGGCGGCTTGCTCGTCAAAGCTGCCTGCGGTGCCTTTTTTGGCGATCGCCCTATCTGCGCGCTGCAGCCATCGGCCGCCCGCGCCCCTCTTCGGCGCGCTGCGCTTGCGTGGGTTGTGCTTGCGCGTCCGTCGCGCTCGCCGCAGGCGACCGGCATTGATGAATACGTCCGCGTCTGCGCTGGATAGCTGCGCGGCCTCCGATGGCGTATAGCGGGCGTCTGAGGCTCCGCGGGCGAGGCCATAGTCACCATTGGCGTGGGGCCCGCTGACTACCGTATATGGGCCTCCGGTCCACTCGTCGGGGCGCGCGGGGCCGTCCATCCGATACGCTTTTCCGACCTTCACCGCCTGCCCCGGCTTGAAGGTGCGCGGGGGGTTCTTTTTTGTCTTGGGCTTGTGGCCCGTCCAGTTCGTTCCCCTTGGCCCGCGGTCGCCGAGGCGTGACGCCCGCACGCCTTGCGCTGCGGCGGCCGAGCTTCGCCCGGCGCCTCCGTAGGCGCCAGCCTGGCCGCGCGATCCCTTCTTGCCGGCCTCGTACCCCCGGCGGAGGTCTGATTTGTCCTTTTTTGTTAGCGGCTCCCGCTTCGCGTCCCACCTTGCGGTGGCCAATAATTCGCGCAGCCCCGCTTCGCGGTCGCCGTAGATCTCTCCGAGCTTAAATGCTGCGTCGGGGCCCCATGCTAACGGCCAAGGGTTCTGCGCCCGCCGTGCGCGTGCCTCCGCCTTTGGCTTGCGGCGTGGGGCGGCTCGCGGCGCTTTGCGTTTTTTGCCGGCGTTATTGCGGCGCGGCGGTTTTGGCGACGGCTTGGCGCGGCGGAGCCTGCGGCGCGGCGGCGGGTCGCTTACGCGTCGTGGGTTCGTGCGGCGCTCGGGGCGCGTGAATCTGTAGGCCGCATATCCAGCGGCGGCGACCGCCAGCACCAGCACGGCTTGCTTGACGAGCGAGCTGTCCTGCGCTTTGGCCTCGGCCGCGGCCAGGGCCTGCACCGACTGCGGCGGCGGTGGGATCTTGCCTGTCGCTTTGAGGGTCATCTGGGCGTGGGTGATCCAGCGCGCGGTGTCGGCGGCTTCGGCCGTGCGGGCGCGCTTGAGGCTGATGAGCCCGGTTATCGCTTGCCCCGTCGCATATGCGGCGGCCACGAAGGCGCTCGCGACGACGGCGACCGCGGGCCACAACAACGGGTTTCCCTCGCCCGGCTCGCCGGGTGGGATGATGCCGCCGCAGGCGGCATCTGGCGCACCTGTCGCCGGCTTGGCTTCGGCCAACTGGCGGAGGCACCACCGGGCGGCCAGCGCGTAGGCTTTCGCGTGCGGGCTCAGCCCGCGGGGGGCCGCGCCGCCTACGTTGCGCGCTACCTCGGATCGCCATTGCGTCTGGGGGTCAGGGCTCGTGGCGGGCGGGACCCATTGCTTGCCCGCTCGCCCTTGCGCGTACATATCGAGCCCGCTCAACTGCGCCGACGATTGGGCAAGCCCCATCACCGCTTGGCGGTATGTCGACGCGGGCATCGTCGAGCACTGGCCCGACTGCCAAGCAGTCAGCGCAAATTGCCCGGCGACGCTGTCTTTGTATGTCCAATTTACTGTGGCCGTCATTATCGGGTTGCTTTCAGCGCGGCGGCGAGAATCAGGGCCAGAATCGCAAATAGCCCGACGCTCGCCGAGGCTGTCGGGGTATTCGGTGGGCCCGTTTTGGGCGGCGCTTTCTTCGGGGGCGGCGCTTTCTTCGGGGGCGGCGTCGTCTTCGGGGGCGGCGTCGTCTTGGGGGCCGCCCCTGGCCCAAATCCGAGCGCGACAGCAAGCCGGCGCAGCTCGGCGGGCAAAACGTGCTTGGCTTGGTACACGTGGGCGGCGGCGTCTTTGCCGGGGTATGTCAGCACGCGCAGGTGGCCGCTGCTGAGTATCCCCGGCGCCGCCCGCGTGCCGGCGGGGAGCCCCAGGCCGGTGATTGCCTCTATTGTCGCGTTCGTGCCCGTGTATGTGGTGGGCTCGATCATTGTTGCCGTTAGCGTCGCGTACGGGCACGCGTCGGCGGAACAGTCCGCGGCCGCGGCGGTGCCGGCTGGGAGACTCGCCCCGCACGCCGCGAACCAGCGGCGCCACACGCTGAGCTGTCCGGGGAGCGGGGGCTTCGAGCTGTGCACGCCGTCCACCGTGAGCGTCGCGTCCGGGTATTCTCCCGCGCTCAGCTGTGTGCGCACAGCTTGGCAGCCCGCGCTAAATCCAGCCAGGAGCACCGGCCCAAATTCGCAATTCAGGCGTTTGGACCAGTCCGCGACGATTTTGCTCAAGCGCGGATTGCTCGGGTTCAGGAAATGGTGCTTCTTGGCGCCACCGCTCAAAATAACCGTCGTGTGGGCGGCGAGCTGCGCCAGCAGCTGCGGCGAGCCCATCCAATAGCAGATCACGAGCGGGCGCACCGGGCCGGCGCCCGACTGCAGCAGGGTGGGCACTAGCGGCGCCCGTATGCGACCGCGAGTAGCAGAGCGCCGGCTCCCACAAGCCAAAGCGCGGTGTTGTCCTGCCCCGACGGCGGCGGGGGCTGCGGCTGCGGCGGCGGCGGGTCGGGCTGGGGAGGGGATGGCGCGGGGGGGCCCGCGCCGCATTCGCCGGCCACCGTCTGGCGACTGTGGGGCGCCAGGGTACCGGCCGCGGTGCACTCGCTTGGCCGACTGGTGGCGGCCTCGGGGTCGTATTTTGCGGCCTCGTACCAATCGCGGCACAGCTGCTCGCGCTGGGCGTTTTGCGCGTTTACCATGGCAACGCAGTCGGGGTCGACTGTGATGCCGCTTAGGCCGTCAATAATCCTCATCGTGTCACCTGCCACACAGCTTGTATGTAAAAAACGCTACCGCCGCGGCACCTATCAGCACCAGCGGCCAGACGTTTCTCTCTGTCGCACCAGAAGCGAGGACCGCCGGCTCGCGGCGGCTGTTGCCGTTGCTCTCCTGGCCCGGCGCGAGACCTTGCCGGGCTAGGATGTGCACCAGCGCTCGGTCGGTGTATCCCGTCGTGTAGGCCTGCGGCTCCATGCGCCCATCCTACCAGTGTTTACAGCTCCCGCGCCAGCAGCCACAACGCCCCGCCTACGATGGCGGCAGCGGCAAGCGGCGACGCGGCGCCCGCCGCGGGCGGCGGCTCTGTCGGCGGCGGCGCGGGCGCCCGGTCGAAAAATGCGCGCATCGCGGCAGCGTACACGCCCAAAGGGGCTTCGTAGAATCCTCCCGCTTTTAGTGCGGCGGCGGCCGCCTCTGGCTCGCCGGCGGCGAATGCGGCCAGCGCGGCCGGGTAGCGAGCGGCGAGCAGGCGCCAGTAGTCCGCCGCGCCGGCCACCTGCGCAAGTGAGCCCGCGATCGCAGTGTAGAGCCGGAACGTGCGCGGGGGCTGCGTTGGTAGCGTCTGGCAGCTAGACTCGCCGCGCCACCATTTCGACGCCTTGCCAAAGCACGCAATATTCGCGACGTTGTGGCCCCACAATGCGCGACCGTCGGCCGTTTCGTGCGCGCATTGCGCGTATGCCGTCTTGAGCGTAGCGGGGGTGGGCTGGGTCCCAAATTGGGCTCTGTGGCCAGCAGCGAGCCAATGGATTAGCTCTTTGGGGGTGTAGGGCGTTTTCTCGGCTTTTGTCATCTGTGGTCCTATTCTGCCGCGTAGATGTCCCCGCGCGCCGCTCGGAGCCGCCGCGCCGCGGCGATGGGGTGTTCGCCCAGCTGGGCCGCCAGTGTCGTCTCGGCCCAGTGCCACCGGCCGGCTAGCTTCACCTGGGCGGCGACGTGCGTCGCTGGGTCGCCGAGCGTCGCGAACCGGACGCGGTAGCCTATCGACCACAGCAGCGCGGCCAGCGCGCGGGCGCTGTCGTCGCAATCTCCGATCCCGATCGCTAGCGTCCACATGGTTGGCGAGAAAGTCTCGCGCCGCTCGCGGGCGAAGCGCACGCCATCGCGAACCAGCTTGTGGAGAGCCGCGGCCGTCTCCCGCTCGCCACCGCCGACGGCGCCCGCGACCGCTTCGGCGATCCGGCGAACTTGTGGCGTCATCGCGTCCGCGCGGGCAAGCTCGACAAGCAGCCGGACGCGGGCGGGGCCGCTGCGGCAGCTGACATCGTAGGCGCGGCGGCCGCCCGGTAGCTCGCTGGTCGCTGTGACGCGGCAGCCCGCGCGTGCCGCGATGGTATCTAACTCTTTTCGGCCTGGTCCCCACATTGGTCCGCTGCAGAGCGTAACAGCTCCGCGGTGGTGCTGAACAGTTCGCGCGCCGCAGCGAGCTTGCCCACCGCGTCGGCGAGAGCGTAGAGGCGCCCGGCGATGGCCTCGGCTTCGGGGCTAAGCTTCGCGAGCTTCTCAAGGTCCAGTGTAATCTTCATTCGGCGGCCTCCTCAAGCCCCAACGCAGCGCCCTCGGGCGCTTTGATGACGCCCAGCTGCTGGAGCGCACGGATCACCTGGGGGGCGGCTTGCGCCAGCTGCGCCCATGCGGGCGGCTCGCCCGCTTGAAGCGAGGACAGCTGCTCCGCCGTGAGCTGCTGCGGCTCGGGCTCGGCGTCTAGGTCTTCGCGCAGCTCTGCGATCTGACTCTGCAGCGGCGCGATTGCCGCGGCTAGGTCGGGCTGGCGGGCGCCCATCGCTAGCGTAGCCCTTACCAGCTCAGATTGAGCTTTGTGGGTCGCTTCGTGGTGCTGAGCCATCGAGGCGATAGATTCTCGCGAGCGGTTCTGCTCGGCAAGCAAACCAACGTTCATCTGCTGGGCCATGATCGACAAGAAGGCGGCGTTGTCGCCCTTGATGTCCGTGCGTAGCGTGTTGTATCCGCGGAACACCATCTCGGACACCTGGCCCACCCAGCCGGGGATGGAAGGGGGCGCGGGCGGCGCGGGCGCTACGGGCGGCGGCGGCGGCTGCGCAAACGCGGGCGCGGGCGGGGCGGTGGACGGCCACTCGTGGGGCGCATCCATCCCCGTGCTCAGCTCGAAGCGCGCCAACGGGCGCGCGCGGCGGTCGCCCGATGCGACGACCACCGCCACAATGCGGGCGGCGCTGGAATCGCCAAGTTGGGCGCGCGCCCACTCGCGCAGCTCGGTCTCTGTTGGGGCGGCTTGCGACAAGCTTTGCGCGGGCGCCCACCTGCCGCGGCCGCGGTCATCCGCTCGAGCGCCGTGGTCGCTGCGTACCGCGTCGAGCACGACGCCTACCCATGCGCCCGCCAGGTCGGCGGACGCGTCCCAGGCTTCAAGTCGCAGCCATTGGGCCTCCTGCCAAACGCCCTCAAACGGTGACGGCGGGGTATCTGCGACATCTGGCATATGCGTATAATACGCATGTGAGCCACAATACGGCGAGAAAAAGCGGGCATATTACGCTTTCCGCGCATGCGTGGGCGCTGCTCTACGCCGCGGCGGGCGCTAAGAGCATCTCCGCGAGTGATCTGCTGCAGCAGATCACATGCGACGCGCTAGACAGGAGGCGCGGCCTCCGCCGCAGCGTCCGCATTGCCCTTAGCCGTCGCCGAGGCCTCGCGCTGGTGGTGGGCGGCGGCGGCTCCGCTTGCCATGCCTGCGGCCAGCCGCGCGACGAGGTCGGCGAGTAGGGTGCGCGTGGCGGCGACGTCGGCGACCAGCGTCGCCACTTTCGTCTCTAGGTCTTCAATCCGAGCCGAAATTCCCTCGATATGCGCTCCAGTCGCGTTTCCGGCCTGGCCCTTGCGGACTTCGCGCATCAGCGCAATGGCGCTCGCGACGATCGCGAGCGCGATCGCAATCTGCGGCGCTAGCTCGGCGATGGCCATCACGACGCGCCCTCTTTTTCCAGCTCGCGCAGCAGGTCATCCAGCATTAGCGCGGCCCGGGTAGCGGGCGGGGCTGCTGCGGCCGCAAGTTCGATGCTTTCGCGCGACCGAGGGGGAGCGGCCTCGACGTCCGACCAAAGGTGGTGCCCTTTTGGCGCGGGCTGTCCTTTCGGCAACATGTCGAGGCGCTCGTTTCCGCCCGCGTCGCGGTCGCGGCGCACGAGGTCCGGCGGCGCGCTGCGGCTGCGGGCGACCAGCAGCACGTCGGCGGCGTCGTTGCGCGCGCGTAGCGACCCGTCGGCGGCGGTGTATGTGCGGAGGGGGAACAGCAGGCGCGGGCTGCCCGGCCACAGCTGCGCGTAATCCTCAACAGCAGCGTAGGCCGGCTCGTGGTCGCCGGGGGCGAGGTATAAATCCTCGCCGCACTCGCACCGACGGCACTCCGTGTGGGGCGGCGGTGGCGGGCTTGTGCCGCGCTCAAGCGCTGCATATTCGGCCAGGTCGTAGCTAGCCCAACATGCGCCGCAGCCAGTGACCGGCAAGGATACGATTGCGAAGCTGCTCATGGCGCGGAGAATACCTTATACTGGGCCGCATGTCCTATTTGCCCTGGTGGCTCATCGGCGGCGGGGCGGTGCTGCTCGCGGCGGCAACTCAGCGCGGCGGCGGGAGCCGCCGCAGGCGCCCGGAGAAGAGGCGACCGGCAGCCGCCGCGACTGGAAAGCTCCTGCCGGGCGCGCTGCGCGAGGCGGCAAAGCGCGGCGGGCTTGTGCTCGCCCACACGCCAGGGCCCGCCGCCGTCGCCGAGCTTGTTGCGGCGGTTTCCGCGGGTGAGCGCGGCGGGGCGGCGCGGGCGGGCGCGGCGCGCGCTATCGCGGGCAGCGGGCAGCCCGACGCCACCGCTCGCGCGTTCGATGTGCTGTGGGATGCGATCGCCCACGGTGTCGACGGCGCCAACCCTGCCACCAAGGCAGCGGTAACCGCGGCGCTTGCTTGGGAGTTGTACGGGCGGACAAAGCGGCCGCGAGACGTCGTCCTAAATCTGCTCGCACGCCAAACACAGGTGCTTTGGACGACTTACTCGGACGTCTATCAGACAGCGTGGGCCGCCGCGAACGACATCGCGCCCGACGCCGAGTTGGCAGCAGCGAGGACCGCGATCCGCCACAAGTATGTCGTGGGCTACATGCAAGCGCTTAGCGGCGCAGGATGCGGGGGCTGGGCTGAGGGGCAGCTGCGGCTGTGCGGGATAAAATACGTCGGGCTCGGGGTAACGACCCCCTGCACGCCTGGGCTAGGGGGCGCTGTCAGGCGCAGCATTGCCACCGAGGCAAGCTCGCCGACGCTTGCCCACTGGGAGCTTGGGTGCAGCGAGCCCCAAGCGATCGCGGCGGCGGGCGCCATGGCGGCGACAACCGCCTACATGGTCGGGCGGCTCGTCGTGCGGAACGTCACGTTTGTGCCGTACACATGGGAGTGGCTAGCGGCGGAAGCTTTTGGCGTCGCCGAGGCAGTCTATAATGTGTTTGTGTAGGGCTGGAGCACGCGCGTCGTGCCACGGCGTTACCTCGGCCGACAACGCGGCCTCGTCGCATGCTGGGCAGCGCGCGGGCTCCGTCCCGCGCGACATTAGCCCGCGGCTTGTCTGCGCCTGTCGCCGCCCTTCGAGCGCGCAATACAGCGCGGCTTGAGTCGACAGCGACGCGGACGGCTCGCCGTGCTTTCCGCGCTCGGCCACTGCCCACCCTTCGACGTAGCTGATGGGGTGCGCTGCGCCGGGCGTCGACTGCGCCAGCCGAACGATTTTGATCGACTGGCCGCCTTTGTGAACCTCACGCACGACGCGGCGGAGCGTCGCATCGCCCAGCCAAATCAGCGAATCGGTGGGACGCGTCTCGACGCCGACGCCGGATAGCGAGTCCGACCACCACTGCCACGCAAGCTCGCGCGGCAGATATGGCGACAGGAGCCAACAATGAAAATGGGGGTGCCCTAGTCCGTCGCGGCCAGGCGTCCACTCAAATTGTCGGCTATAGAAGATGCTCCCATCGCCGAGCCCGCGCATGTAGCGCATGAGGCGCCGCGAAAACGGGCGCCACGCGTCGTATATCGTCCGCACCCGACGCGCCACGCCGTCAATGCGCGTGTCGGGTTGGGTTAATACCAGGTGCTTCTCGGTCCAGCGGCCGCCGCGGCGGTTTGCGGCGAGCTTGCCAGCTGCTTCCAGCTCGGCGAGCGCAGAACCGCGGGCGGACCACAAAACCGCGCGGCGCTTGTGGGCGCGCTTGTCGCGGCAAGGGACGCACAGCCGCACGATCCCGCAGCCAAGCGGCGACAGCCGCGACGATCCGCACGGGCAGCTGACCGAAATCACGCCGTCGCCGCAGTGCGCGGCGTCTAAAAACCGGCTGCGCTGGCCGCCAGCGCGCTCGGTGTGCCATTGCTCCGAGCGCTTGGCCGCGGACGCGGCCGCGCTGTGGTACTCGGTGACATGGTGCGCGGCGTCTAGGGCACTGCGCAAGTGAGCGCGGCGGGCGCGCTCCGCAGCTCTAGCGGCCGCGGCAAAGGCCCTGGCTTTGCCGCGGTGGTATTCTGCCCGGCCGTCTCGAAATGGCTGCGTCCGCTGGGCTACCTCGCCGCGTGCGCGATCCCGGCGGCGAACAGATGAGGGCTCTTCGCCACCATCTCGGCGCACAGGTCGCACGTCAGCCGCTGTCGTCCCGACGTCGCGACCATCTCGCCCGAGCCCAGCCGCGGGCGGCCGCATAGGGTCAGCTGGCTCGGTAGCTGCGCGGATGTCGGTGGCGAGTGCGCGATCCCGCTGTAGCGCCACCGTTCAGCTGTCCGTTGCGACGCCATTTTGACCACCTAACTCTTTGATTCTAAACAGGTTGTCAGTTATGTCATACAACTCAAGAAGAGGAGACCTTCTCCCGCGTCCGCATTTTGGCTTTGTCATTGCGCCAGGGTACCCGAGGCGCGCGCCGCGAGTCAAACGGCGGTAATTGCGCGAAATCTGGCGAGTCGGTGCTATGCTCGCTCTGCACCTTTGGGCGTATCCGCGCCCCGGCTTGGGTGTGATTGCCTCCGCGGCCCGCCCGCGGGGGCGTTCTTTTTTTGTCCGGGCGGCGGCTTGCGTGCGGAACGCTCGGCCGCCGTTCCGCTTGACAGGAGCCAACGACACGGAAGTACTGAACAAACGGCCCGTCTTGCGCGTTGTCGGCGCTGCGTGCTAGCGTGGTCGTTGGGTCGAGATTTCCTCGGCTCAAAGCCAAAAAAGGAGGCCAACACCATGGCCCAACGGAAGCATTTCGGGATCGAACCATCGGAGCCCGCGGGGGCGCACCCCCCCGCAGCATCAACAGCGGCAGAGTCGGAGTCGGACCTCGTTACCGCCGCACTGCGCGCGGAGGTGGCAGGGCTGCGGCGATTGCTCGCCGCTGCGCACCATGACTGCGAGGAGATGGCGCTCGCGCTTGAGAACGAGCGCGAGACGGTGCAGGAGCTGATCTGTGCCGGGACCTGCGGGTCTACCGCGGCGGTCCTGGCCGTAGCCGACAGGCGGGCGCCGTGGGCCGTCCCGGCGCGCGAGCGCTCCGCCGGGCACCCCACCCCCGCGGGGTGGGCTTTGGCCATAGACGGCGGTGAGTCGTGAGCCGGCGGAGGTGGGACGCGTGGTCCCTCACGAACTGGGAGCGCAACGGCGCGAAAGGCACAACTTGGGCGCGGGCGGGCGCCGCGTTCGAGAACCGCGATGGCAGCATCGCGGTGCAGCTCGACGTGGTGCCGCTTTCAGGACGCATCCAACTGCGCGACCCGAGCAGCGACCACCCGCAGAAGCCGGGGGCGAAGTGACCCCAAAGCTCCAAAAAAGGAGCGTCGAGCGCATTCTCTCTCAGCACCCCGCGGTGGCGCGGGCGCTGAGAGAGGGCGGCGCGAACCTCGATCGCTTCACTGTCACGACCCGCCGCCCGGACGGCTCGGTCGCCCGGCGGCGAGAGGTTTACCGCCTCACGCTCGGCGGCGTCGAGATCAACTCGATGGCCGACTGGCGGTCATACTTGAGCCCGCTCGGCTTCACGCGGCTTGCGCTTGAGCAGCTACCATCTGAGTGATACCGTCGGAACCCCCCCGCTAGCTTCGGCATGCGGCAGCCCCCGCCCCGGTTTTCTGGGGTGGGGGCTTTTTTCGTTGGTGGCCCGCTGGCGACGGCGCGGCATGCGCGGGCGGGCGGAATGGCTCCCGCGTCCCTCTTGTCATTTGTGCCGGCACAATTCACAATGCCTTGATGGTTGAGCAAAGAGCGGGGCTTTTCACTGGCGTTCCTTTCGATGTCGTGAAGCGGCGCGGGCGCCCGCAGGAGTTCTACAACGCCGATGCGCGGCAGGCTTGGTACAGCCTCGCCCGAGCCGCGACGCTGATCGGAAAGCTAGCGGCCCAGCCCGGTTTCACGCCAACCGCTGAAAGGCGTCTGCGGGCGCAGCTGCTTGGCGACTTGGCGAATCGTCTCAACCGCAACCAGCACCCCGAGGCCGTGCGCCAGCGCAAGGAGAAAGCGGCGGCCGCCGCGGCGCGGCGCCGCGGGGCGAAGAAATCCAACCCCAGCGGCGGGGTGGTGCACGTGCTCGCCGGATACCACGAAGACGGGCGCACGGCTCCGGCCTGCGGCGCGGAGCTTCCCAGCCACATCGTGCAAGGGCTGCGAGTCCACCGCGACGACTCCGTGGTAGCTGACGCCGCAGACGCGGACTGCGACGCGTGCGCGCGCGCGCTTCGACGCGGCTCCCTCAGCCTCGTTTGATTGTACGGTTTCGCAGTACACTCGAGCGAGCTCCGATGTCGCTCCAGCCTTACAATCAGACGAGCACTCCGATCCCCAACAAGTTGGGGTCGTCTAGCGTCGTGGTGGCCACGGCGACGCGGTCACCGGCTACGCCGGTGTTCCCGCTAATGTGCGTCACCGTCCCGCCGCCCGCGTCCCAGCTGCGCACCAGACCGATATGGCCGCGCCATGCGCCCTGCTTCGGGCGCCGCCATATGATGATGCTGCCCGGCTCAACGTGGGAATGGCGCACCGTCGCAATCGGCCGCCACAGGCCCGCCGTCTTGAGCTGCTCGCGCGTAGTTAGGCTGCTGGCGCTGCCCTCAATCGGAGGCGGGCGGCCTAGCACGTCGGCCGCCTCGTGCAGCCACGTGGCCACCGCCGCCGCACACCATGGGTGCCCCGGTCCTAGGCCCACCTGTCGCAAGTATTGCCGGACGCGTGGCCCGTCGTTTTTCCCCTGCTCGCGTATGTCGATGTCCTGCATCGCCCGCGTCAGCGTCGCGTGGCCCAGCTCGCCCGCGAGCGGCTTGGCGCCGCCGCTGCGCGTTGCAAGGTAGGCGGCCACTGCGCCGATGATTGCGACGGCAGCGGCCGCGACGTCACTTAGCGCCCGCGCCACCTGCTCCCTCTGCTGCGGCGCATTTTTGCGCGCATATTTTGACGGTGTCGCCGTCGGCGCATACCCGGGCGGCAAGGTCGGCCATCGCCCCCGCTATACCGACAGCCTCACGCCGAGCCGCGGCGGTGCACGCCGCGGCGGCGATCAAAATTGCGACCAGTAGCTGTGCTCTCATCAGCTCACCCTCCAAACTTGGATTACCGCGTCTTCGATTCCGGCGGTGTTCCCACCCAAAGCGCGCCATTGAATCTCGAAGGTGACGCTTGCAGCTGCGAGCGGAAACTCCCCCGTCCCGCCGGTGAATATTCGCTCTATGGGGTTGGTCGGCTGGACCAGCTGCCACTGCCCCATACTGAACGCCCCCGTGACGTTCCAAAGCCGCACCTCTATTTGCGACGCGGCCGATGTTTGGTCGACCAAGGCCTGCCACGTGTATACATAGTCGCCAGTCAGCGCGGGCGTGGTCAGCGTCGCCTTCGTCTGGAACGTTGCGGAGATGGTAGTTGATTTTGCCCGTTCTTCCACGGTTTGATAGTCGGCACCAAATACCACTGTTGGGGTAATGGGTGCATATGCGGCGCCGTTGGATGATTGGACCAATGACGCGCCGTCGAAAGCGATTCGCACGCTGTTTGGGTGCGAGACCTGCGATCCGCTTGGTGCTGGCGCTACCGGTGCGCCGCCAATGTCCAGCGTGCGGTTTGTTTTTTTGACAGGCACAGCTAATCGATCCGGTACACGTAGCGGTTTATGGGGTCGTGGGTCGCGCATCGGCGACCTAAGATCCACGGGCCAGGTCCCCACTTTGGGCCGGCGGGTGTTGTGCCCACAAGCTTTCCGCCCGCGTACTGCGGGACGGGGGCCCCCTTGCGCAGGTGGACAAACGTCTGCACAGCAAAGAGCCGGTCCTGCATTGATCCTGTCGCCGCGTACACCATGCGCCGGCTCGCCATGTCGACGCCTCCGTCCGGCCGTTCGCGCAGTGCCTCGTAGGTGCATTGTGCCGTGGGGTAGTCAGGCACGGGAAAGAGCGTGTAGGTCCCGCTGGGGGGCGGCGGGGCGGCGGGCGTCGCTAGCGTGTCGATCGCGACGTATGTTCCCGCTCCAAGGAGGCCAGCCGCGATCGCTCGGTTGCGCCGGGGGGCCAGGTACCAGCCCGCGGCCGCAGCGCCCGCGGCTGCTAGGATCGTCGTTGCGTCGGCGCCCATGGCTTTGCTCCTTGGAGGGTTGGATCCTGCTGGCTGGCTAGCTTTCGGTCGCCGATGTACCACACCGCGGCCGCTAGGCAAGCCGCCGCGCCGAACGCGCCAAGCACGGCACCACGCGCTGCGCCAGCGCCCACCACATAGCCTGCGGCCCCGCCGCCAGCTAGCGCGCCCGCAGCTCCGACGGCGACGATTTGCCGCAGCGTGTAGCCTGTCGGCTTCACTTCAACACCTTGGACGCGCCGTAGCCGATTAAAACCGAGATGATTCCGGTTATCACCGCCGTCTTGACGACCTCGCCCCGCTCTTTTTCGGCGCCGGCATTGTAGGCCAGGCCTTCGCGCGTTTTGCAATCCGCCTCGGTCACGAGGCCCGGCGGGGGCGGCGGCGGGCCGCCTGGCGTTGGCGGCTTGTAGCCCGGCGCGCACGGGACGCAACCGGGAGGAACGGCTTTGGGGTCGTGGCATAGCAGCTGCTGCGCGCAGATCATTACGTCTGTAAGGTTTGGCGCGGCGGCGCCCGCGGCCGCGGCTTGCGCGTGGACCTCTTCCAGCAGACGCTGTGCGGCTGCGGCGGTCAGCTCGAGCGGCGAGGATGGCGATCCCGGCCCGTATGCGGTGGGCGGCTTGGCCGCCTTGAGCGTCAGCGCCACGTCTGATGTGTACGGCATAACTTGGCGCGTGTAATTGGGGGCGGGCATCGACGCCGGCGAATAGGGCGACGGCGATACGCGGCCGCGGCGGTTTTGGTAGCGCGCGCTTGGCGGCGCTTGGCTGCGGCTGTATTGGCCGTCCAATCCGGGCGGAGCGTCGATCGGGAATGGGAATGGCTGCCACGTCATTTTCGTTCGCTCCTGACGAGCGCGCCTACGTAGGAGCCCGCCACTAGGCCCAGCAGCGCGCCCACGCCAAACCCCACGCCGCTCGGGCTCAGGTATCGGCTGCCGAGGTAGCCCGCAGCGGCGGCCGCGACTAGCCCCATGTTTGTAGGCGTGGCAAATTCCACGCTTGGCGCACCTTCGATCCCTTGTAGCGCTGTCGCCGGCTTGCACGCGCACGCCATCAGGCCGGCACCTTTGCAAACACCGGTTCGACCATATACCACTCGGCCCCAGCAACAAGCGTCGGGTATGCGTCGCCTACCCCATATAGATTGTAGGAGCTTTGTATATAGGTCTCGGCGACGAACGGGATCGCGGGCACCCAGCCGCCCACGGAAGTGGCCCTCGGGTAGGCTGTGCCGGCTAGGTAAAAGAGCGTAACGCGGAACTCCTGACCCACCTCCGCAGCCGAAAGCGCATAGGGGGCGGCGAAGTCAACTTCGTGGTAGCCGGCTCCGGCGGGCACCGCTGCCGTACCGCTCGCCACAAGCGCGCCCGCGTTAGCTTCCCAGATGCACGCTTTCAGGTCGGTCGCGACAACGTAGTCCGACCAAAAGCGCACGCCGGTCACGGTGCGCTGTCGGAGGGGCATCATCGCAACGCCGAACGTGAACGCCGCGGCGACGCCCATGCCCGCGCTTGCTCCCGCGGAGCCCTTCAGGTTGTTCACAAACGAATAGGTGATCTCTTCGGGTGGGACCAACACCGCCCCGCCTCCGCCTACTGCGGCGTATGCGGCGCCGTTGGCGCTCATCATCAGGCTTGCGCCGTCGTATGCGAGGCGCGCGCTGCCGGGTTGCGACAGCTCGACGCCGTTCGCGGCGGGTGCTGTAGGGGTCGCCCCTAAGTCGAGAGTGCGTTCGGTGACTTTTGCGGTCATGTTGCGTACCCCGTAACGTTGGCGAGCACCGTCGCGCCCGCGGTCAGTCCCGAGAGCGTCATTGACCAGTCTCCGCCGCGTGCGCCCCATAGGGGGTAGGTGAGTTCGTCCGCAATTGGCGCGCCGGCTACGATCACCCAGTTGGCCAGCGTTGTTGGTACCCCGCCAACCGTCTGCACCAGGCTCACGATGCGCGGCGCGACGTCATCGGTGGACAATGCGACCCGCGTTATGTTCGTTCGGCCGCCGTCCGCCGCGGCCGGGAACACTCCGTTGGGGCCCACCGCCAGGGTCAGCGCGGCATTTAGTTGCTGATGGGTGTATGCAAACGGCTCGACGACGCTGCGATTTGCCCGGTCCCCGATGTTGCCGGTGCAATCGGGCCAAAGCCGCATGTACCAGGTAGCGGGCGGGTGGGGCGCGCCGTCGAGATACGCTATGACCTGAAAGCTACACGGCCTGCCAGAAGACGAAAACAGCGATACCTGTCGCTGGCCGCTTCCTGTGTCGACTACGCCGTCCGCGTCTGTGATCCGTTTTCGGTCGAGCGTCGCTCGGCTGGGGCCCTGAACTCCCACAAAATCGAGCGTTACCGGGTCCCAGTCTGCAGTCACCACCGCCCAGACTTCGCAGCCCGACCAATAGCCGCCCACGCTTGCCACCACCCCCTGGCGGTCGGCCGCTGGGCTGCCTGGAATGCTTACGACGCCAGGCGCGGCCGGTATGCCGGTGACCTTGGACTGGACGATCGGAGTCGTTGGCGGCCGCCACAGCTCCACGGCTCACCCCTGCCAGTCGTTGCCCGTGCCCGGATATCGTTGCCGCCAGAAGAAAAAGCACAGGCGGGGCGTGATTGAGATCCCTGTAGCGGGCGCGTTGAAATTGCGGAACCGCGCGATCAGTACGTCTTTGACGTCGACGCGGCGCATGATTGGGCTCACCTGCTGCGCGGGCGCAAACAGCGAGGCCATCGAGCAGAAGTCCGCTGCGACTCCGTTCGTGATCAGATTTTCGCCGTCGTTTAGCGTTATTTGCACCCCCAGTTGTGCCTGGGTGAAAACGTCCGCTACGCCCGGCGGTCCCGTGTCAACTGCGACCCCTCGCCAGCCGATTAGCCAACCGCCGCCCGCGCTGAATTCCAGGCGGATACCAGCGCTGTCTGTTCCCGCCGGCACCACCGGCGACTCCGGCAACACGAGCCATCGCGAGGGCGCCATCAGTGGAACGACCATATCGGCGCTTGATGGCGGGTGGACCTGCGACGCTTGGATCGGGGATGTCGGAGGCGGCACCGGCTGCGGGCTCGCGTTCAACATCTCCAGCACGCGACGCGCCAGCTTGCGCTCTTGGTGCGGGTCGGCGCCCGCCCTTTGGGCGAGCGCTTGTTCGATCCGTCTTTGGTCGCGGTGTGGCATCTATTAGACCGCTCGCGAGCGCGGGCCCTTCACCTTGCCAATGAAATGGACAATGAATTCGGCGGCGATCTCGTAGGGGTACGCTGCCCCAGGGCTGCCGGTCGCAACGAGCGCGGGATCGTTTGACGCGGCGACATCAATGCCGCCGCCGATTCCCGCGGCCTGGTTTTCCGCCGACCCGCCGCTGAACAATACGATCGGACGCTCGACGCGGAAACGTACATCCAAATTGGCGTCGGATTGGCCCTGTTGGCGCCACACCAGGCCCTCGGGAACGCGAAACCAATTGCTTCGGCTCGGAAAGCCGTTGTTGGCGTAGCCGATCGATTTGTCGTTGCCAGCCAGGCCGGAGTTGCTCAGGATGTCGAAGCTTGAGCCGGTTAGCCCGCCCGCTCCGGGGATTTGCCCCATCGAGCCAAGGCGGAAGCCGTTTTCTCCGCCGTTCAACTTGAGATTGACGCTCACGGCCTCGAAGAGGCTCGCGATCAGCCGGCTATCCGCGAGACGGATCGACGGGGGCGTTCCTGCTGCGCTACCCGCCGGCACGTGGAGCGCGGCGGGTAGAGGCTGGATTCCGAGGCCGTAAATTAGAACGGACTGGCCGCCGGTCGTCTCGCGGCGATTCGTAAGATTGGTGTCGGCGGACGTTGCGCGCCCGTCTTCGGTCGTGTACCCGGCGGCATCCATGAGGTCATCCACGGCATAGCTAAACGCGGTGACTTCAGTCCCCCGCGCGATGCTGTAGCTATAGGGTCCGGGAGCGGCGCCCACTCGGGTCGCGAAGAACTTTACCCGCGAGAAATAGGGCCAGCTGGTCAGCCGGTACTGGCCCAAAAAGGCCCGCCAACCGGCGGCCTCGTCGCTTGTCATCGGGACACGTTGCGTTCGTTCTAGACTTCCGCCGTAGGGGACCTGCATTTTTTTCTCTTTCGCGGGGTCTTAGCTGCCCCGGTGCTTGCGATTTGTGGTGCCCGCTACGCGAGCTGGAGATCGTACCCTGCCAGCTGCGCCTCGACTGCGCCCAGGTCGCCCAGTTCGGTTCCGATGGCGCCCAGCTCGGTTCCGACCGCGCCGAGGCCGGCGGGGGTGTGGTAGTAGCTCGCGCTCGGCTGTGGGTATGCCTGCTGCGCGTAATAAGGGATCGCAGACACTGGCGGAGCCGCGCCGCGCATCACGTCAAGCAATCCCTTGACGCCCAGCGCTACGCCGGCCCCTAGGACGGCGCCTCCGACGGCGCCGTTTTTCCGCAGCAGGTAGCCCCCTGCTAGGCCGGCGGCGATGAGCGCGCCGTTGTATAGCTTCGGATCGATCTTGCCGGCAATTTCCGACTTGGCTAAAAAGTGCACGCCAGCGCCCGCGGCGGCCGCGGCGGCTCCGCCCATCATCAGGTTATTCGCCTGGGTCGACGGGTTTCGGCGGCGGCGGCGGCGGGTTGGGGTGTAGGCCCTGCGAGCGGTGCGGCGCACCATGCCTTTGCGGGTAGTTCGGCGGCGGGTGCGTCTGCGGGCGGGGCGGCGTGCGGCCATTTTTGTCTCACTCCTCGGGTTCATCACTAGAACGGGAACCACCCCGCAAGGCTACACCATGAGTCGCCGCCGTACAATGGGGCTCGGTCTCGAGCCAGTTGTTCGCTTCTGCCGTACAGTCTAGCCAACGATTCCCCTTTCGTTGACCACGTATCCACCGCCGACGATTACCAGGCGCCCCGCCTCGGTGGTGGCGAGCGTCGGCAGCGGGGTCCTGAACTCGTGCACCCAGCGGTAGTGTTCTCCCGCTTTGGCCGTGTCGTAGCTGATCTCGGTCAGCTCGCCGAGCGCGGCTAACACATCGCCGCGGCGCACGCGCGGGGCTTCGGACGCGTACAGCTCGCTGGCCGGGTCGCCCCAGTGCATGCGCTCGTAGTCTCCCGCCGCCCGCTTCGCGGCCGCGAGCATCGCAGCCCCTTCGGCTTCTATTTCCGCCGCGAGCCCAGGGTAGCGCTTTGCGGCGCGCATCAGGTCGGCGAGCTTCAAAACGGGACCGCCTCGTCGAGCGCCTCTGCGGCGTAGTGCGCCGCGGCCGCGCGGTCATAGTCTGCGCTGGATAGCTCGGGACCGGCCACGAGCGCCCAATAGTCGCCCGGCGCCCCGTCGAGCATTTCCTGCATCCACTCTTCGAATCGTTCGGCCCGCATGTCCGGCGACCACTCGTAGGGAAACCTAGCCCTGTGGGCCAAAAATGCCGCCTCGTGTTCGGGTGCGACGCTAGCAAGCGCAAGGTTGTCGGACTCGTCCACCGAGTGCCGGCGCTCGTGCCGGCCCGGCCGCTGGCGGATCTGCCTGGCGTATTCGGTTCGCGCCGCTAGGCGTATGTCGCGCCCCGTCTCGGCGGCCGCCGCATATTCTGCGCGCACGCGTGCTCGACTGGCCGCGCAGTCTGTCGCGATGTCCGCGCGCGACTGTTTGCGCCGAGCGTCGCAATCGGCCGTTATCGACGCCAGCTCGTCGCCCTTGACTGCGTGCGCGGCGCTCACCTCTTCGTGCGCGGCCCTGACGCCGGCGCGGTAGCGGGCGCGGGCGGCTTTGCGCTCGGACTTTGCCACCCTGCCTAGCGGCGCTTTGCTCGGCTTGCCCGCCGTGCCCCACTCACCTGGGAGCGGGTTTTTTTTTTTCGCTTTTGCGCGTTCAGCGCAAAATTGGCCCGGCGCATGGTCTTTAGCGTGATCCCTTGTTTGCGCCGCGTCTTGCGGTTTTGCACCGTGGGCTTTGTCTTCTGCGGCTTGCCGGC
>Ga0255047_10001283_pt1 | contig 18581 bp, 29 predicted proteins | sample JV7_2_1_MG_FD_183640 | JGI IMG/M metagenome (GOLD analysis project Ga0255047, IMG submission 183640) | Seawater microbial communities from Jervis Inlet, British Columbia, Canada - JV7_2_1 | ecosystem: Environmental > Aquatic > Marine > Inlet | place: Canada: British Columbia | collected 2016-10-06 | reverse complement strand
TAAGGCAAACAAGTACATAGTTCACATTGAGCGAGAGGAACAAAATAATAACTTCATACGAGGCCCAGATATTGTTAATCCAGAAAAGATTGATGAGCAGTTAAGATGGGCGCCAAATATACCGAAGCTTTATGAGCTAAAGGGACAGATGGTTTTAGCAAATGATCTAGAATATATTGGTAGTAGAAGAAGAAAGTCTTCAGTCATAATAATAAAAAAGGTGGACAATGTATAATGACAATGCTATTTATTGGCGGAACAGGCGGGTCCGGCACCAGGATAGTTTCTACTTTTTGCGCAAAAGCCGGATACTATATCGGAAATAATCTTAATAAGTCACTTGATGCCATGCATGTAGAACCATTTTATAGAAAATACACTAGAGGATACTTAGAGGGCTCGGCTGATGAAGAGGAGATGAAAAAGGCGCTGATATCGGGCATGAATTTACATATGAAAGATAACACTAACCCCATGCGTGCCATTAAAAATCCCCGAAGCTTGTTGATGTTGCCTGTATTGCATTCGGTTTACCCTGATATGAAGTTTATTCATATAATTCGAGGAGGAGTATCAATGTCTTTTTCTGGAAACCGGAGACATGTAAGGAAATATGGAGATTTATTTGTACGCGGATCAAAGATAGATGGAAGCAAGTGGTCTCCTGAATTGGCGATGAAGGTGTGGGCAGAATCCAACATGGACGCCTTCAATTATGGAACTACAAAATTAAAGAATAATTATCTATTGTTAAGATATGAGCACATATGCAGCAAGAAGCTCCCAGTTTATAAAGAGTTAGTTAAATTTATTGGATGCTCTGAGGAGTTAATTCCTGCAATGATGCGCAAGACAACAATTCCTGATACATGGAAGCGTGGAAGAAAAACGCAAAGTAAAAAGCTTGTTAGAAGTCTGGAGGAAATAGGGGTGAATGCAATGAATAACTTTGGTTATAATCTTGTATACCCCAAGGGAAAAAATAAATGAGTATTAAAGAATCACAGTCGCAGCACTGGGCAGGTAAAGATCTTAAGATAATACAATCGTATTGGGATAGTCCTCCTGCCACAAAAAGAAGTAAATGGTTTGTAGAACAGCTTAAAAGGTATGAGTTTGATTCTATAGGCGAGATAGGATTTTTCGCAGGCAGAAATCTTCGCTATATTAAAGAGGCGTTTCCAGGTAAAGAAATTGCCGGCATTGAGGTTAACCCGAAGGCAGTTAGGTTTGCACGAGAGAAGCTGGGCAAAGATGTCAAGCTTTTGTGTGAAGATTTGCATGATCTAAATAGTGTAGACTGGGAGGCAGATGTAGTGTTTACATCTGGTGTTTTAATACATGTTCCACCCGATGACATGCATACTGTAATTAAGTTTAATATAATTCCAAGCGCTGCCAAATACGTGATGCACCTAGAGCAGCTTGGCCAAAACGAAGTTGTTGCCGGTCCCAAGGAATTAAAACCAACATATAAGGTGTCTGGACAAATTCAGTGGAACCCAGATTTGGTTAGTGTATATAAAGAGCTAGGGTATGACCCAAAGGTAATAAAGTTGCCGGATGACTGTAAGACTAACGGGGCAGCCGAACTGGTTGTTGTTAAACTATAAGGAAAGATTATGGGATAGATGTATACCAGTAGACATAGCAAATGTAGATTGTGTGGATTAAGACACCACAGAAGTTGGAAATGCGACGCGTACAAAGACGCAATGTACAGTATGAGGATTACCAGTGCCCATATCAATGGTAAGTATTGTAAAGAGCGCAATCAGTGCTCCAAATGCGGAGAGATAAAGCATAGGGCACGTATATTGAGACATTTTGGTGGAGCATGTAGTCCTAAAAAGTGTCCCGTATGTCAGTGGGCCCGGATGCCCTACGAAAAGCATAATGTAGGGTGGCATGAAAAAAAGCTATACGAAACTATAAAGTGGCTGTATAAAAATATAATGGGGGTAACAAAATAATGGGAATTGCAAATTACAAGTCGCGTAAGTTTCCAACGCCGGAAATTTTGCAAGGAGCATATAGTGATGGATACTCAAGCGTACTGATAATTGGAACCGGTGAGTCCACATCGAAACTTTTAAAACATAAAGATAAGATCAGAGAACACTTCGATGTTGTGATAGGTGTAAATCATGCAACAAAAGATTTTGAAGACATAATGGATTTTCATATTATTATGGAAAAAAATCCTGTCAAAATGGCTGAAGATATGTCGCCAAATAATTATCGAAAAGACTTGCCGCGCATTTTAAACTATAAGGCTCTCGACCATTTTCCAGATGATATGATAAAATTTAAGGCTAGGCGGGAGCAATTTTTTGGAAGGCCGGATATAACTAAGTATACACACCTTGGGGTCTATGGCTTATTAGAGTACAATAAGCCGGGAAGAAAGAGAAAGCTGTTCTATGGAACTGTTATTACACAGGCTATACATTTCGCCTGTATACTGGGGCTGAAGAATATATATCTTATCGGCGCAGATCTAATGTTTAAGGGTGACTTTGACCATTACTATAAGGATAAGTTTTATCGTAATTCTACATCTCCCGCTAGGAGTCAGTCTCCAATAATAGAGGTGAAGAAGGATGGAAAAATGATTACAACCTTACATGTGTTTAAAAAAAGTGCAAAGTATATTGATAAAACAATAACAAGAGACTGCCGGCCAAAAGGAATAAAGGTGCACGATTTTTCAGATGGCCTAATTAAAGCCGCTGTATCACTGGATGTCGATGAGTTTTTTGCTAAGTGAACAGCATGGAAATATCAGCAATAGTTGCAAATTATATGTGTGGTGATTTATGAAATGTATTACTGTATTTGACAGGTATTACCCTAAAAATGTACAGGGTTTTACAAAACCGTTTAAAGCATTGGTCGTAGGTGCTCTGGAGGATTTAGGGTATACGGTTAATTACATAGACTCCTATGACTCCCTGTCTGTCATCAGGGACTCTCTAGTGCTGTGTGTAATAGCACCAGAGCTAATGATAAACAACTATCACTGTATAGATTCGAGTAATTATGTGATTTGGTGGAATCTTGAGCCCTTTGACATAACTGGTGATTCTGCGGACAGTAAGCTTGCCGCAAGAAGGACTATATTAGATAGCGTTACGAGAGATAAAAGTAAGTATAACCTGGATAAAGTTGTATTTTTTAATAAAAAACAGGCAGAGCTTTATAATTCTGAGCAGGACTTTTTGCCAATAGGTTATCATTCAGTATTATCATGTGATGGCAGGTATGACAAAAAACGATTAACTATATTGTTTGCGGGATATCGCAGTTCAGCCAGAAATGTATTTTTAAATAAAGTAAATGAGGGGCTATCCGGAGCTATAGTTCATGCCGGCCACAGTGCATCATGTAGCTTGGAATCTAATATTCAGGGAATATATAGGCATAAGTTTGGGCTGGATTGCCCGTCTAAGTGGACCGAGAAACATATTCATTGGCACAGAATAGTCATGTATGCGGCTAATAAGGCTGTTCTGCTTTCATCGAGTGATCTATCGGAATATGGAATAATAGATAATAAACATTATATCAGATATTCAGGCGAGCGGAATCTTATAAAAAAAGCTAAAAGGGCGCTTAAACTAGATAGGGGCGTGATAAGGGATATGGCAGAAGCAATGTTGTCTAAGATACAGAAGGATTTCATGATGGCTGATTTGTTTGAAAAACTATTAGATGATAAGTAGTGGCATTGTGAGTCAACGATGTATCCTTATAACAGGGATGCATAGATCCGGCACATCAATGCACGCCGGCCTTATTGAAATTCTTGGGGCAGACCTTGGTAAGACTCTTGGACCTAAGCCTGGCGTGAATGACAAAGGATTTTTTGAGCACAAACAGATTATGCGCAATAACCAGTACTTACTAGAGTCTATGAAGATGAGCTGGGATTCTGTTGCCCCGCTGCCATCAAATTGGATTGAGAGAGCAACAAGGTTTAAGTCACAGGCTCTAAATCTTGTAAAAGAATCTTTTGGAGGCAGTAGTTTGTTTTGCATTAAGGACCCAAGGATATGCAGAACTCTTAAGATGTGGATGCCACTTTTAGATGAGCTTAATGTAGATACCTCTGTTATACTTTGTGTTAGGCACCCGGAGGATGTATATCTATCATTAAATAAAAGATCCAAGATTTCTAGGAAAAAGGCAATGAGGTTATGGAAGATTCATTATCAGGATTTTTTAAGGGATATTGATAGGCCATACATTGTAGTGAGGTACAACAATACTACAGCTGACCCACTGGGTTATTTGTATAAAATAGCTGATTTTGTTGGACTACAGGATGCAGCATCTTTAGTTACAGAAGAGACTAAAGAATTTGTATCCTCGGACCTAAAACACAATGATGTTGGTGGAAATATATTAGATGAAGAAATCGATTGCATATATAAACAGCTTATTGCGGAAGCCCTATGACAGTTGACCTATCTGATTTAGGACCTCTTTATCACGATTACTCTGTGTTTGGCGCCAAGAATAAACAAGAGCTGGGACCGCTTAAGCTTAATCAGTTAGATAAAGAGCCCGTTCTCACTAAATATATATTAATGGCTTTGGATGGCAACCCGGGTGCGTCTTTCGTTGAGCTGTTTTGCGCAGATGCATTTTTTGCTATGCTTGCCTTGAAGTTAGGGGCTAGCTCTGCAACTGGAATAGATAATAATGGGGACGAGCACTCTTATGTGACACAAGAGATTGCGAATAGGTTAAGCCTAGATGGGTTTTACTTTTTGTGCTCTGATGTTAATGACATACACGAATTAGACAAAGTTGATGTGGTCGCTAATATAGGTGGTTTATATCATGTGCCGAATCCAAAAGAGATTCTTAATAAATCATACGAAATGGCTAAAAAATATCTGATAGTACAGAGTGTAGTCTCTATTGCTACGGATGATCCAGATTATTTTGTTAGTCCTGCACCAAATTGGAAATGGGGAAACAGATACAGCAGGCAATCGTTTGATAAGATGATTAAGTCATTTGGGTGGGACATAGTAGAGAGTGACTTTAACCAACTGAAGGGTAATAGAAAGTTACATAGTCGCGGGAGCGTGTACTACTTGATAAAAAAGTGAGGATAAATAGCAATGGAAATATCAGTAGTAATTACAAACTATAACTATGGCAAATACCTTTTAAGATGCCTCAGATCGCTGTTATCTCAATCATACAACAATGACGAGTACGAAGTTATAGTTGTTGATGATTGTAGCACTGACAATAGCAGATCCCTTATAGAAGGCTATGGTGGCCGCATTCGGTCGGTGCTTAACGATAAGAACCTGGGACTTGCCGCTAGCTGCAACAAGGGAATTAACGCAGCACTAGGAAAGTTTGTCGTAAGGGTAGACGCCGATGATTATGTTCATCACGACTTTCTAAAAGTTCATCAATTGTTTCTATCTAACAACAAAGATATGAATGCCACCTCGTCAGATTATTACGAAGTTGACACCAAAGAGAATATTTTGAGGCGCAAGAACGGAGTCACCTGGCCAATAGCATGTGGCGTTCTTTATTATACAGATCACATAATAGACATAGGAATGTATGATGAGAGCTTGCCGCGAGAAGACGTAGATTTGAGAAAGAGATTTTTACAGAAGTACCAGATATACAATATACCTGTTCCGTTGTATAGATATACAATGCACAATGAGTCCAGGACAAAAGGATTGTAAAATGAAATCAGTAGTAATTTTTTCCGATATGTTCTTACCAACGTTTCCATATTTAGAGATGCCGCTGTATGACGAGCTAGTTAGAAGGGGGCTCAATGTAACGTATGTGCTGCAGGATGGCGACATCCGTTTAACTGATCCTACGCTGCGAAAGAAGTTTGAGAGCTTGAATCTTAAAACTGTAGCAGGGCCTAAATACGTAGCCTCCTCAAAGATATCTAAAGAGGGCGACATATTGCTGATGCGCTTTGCCTATAAAGGTGCCGGCGGAGAGGCAGCTACAGCAGCACGCAAGTTCAAAAGAATAGTGTTCATGTATGACCCATCCGGCATAGACATAAGAGTTCGTGCATGCCCAGCTCACTACCTCACAGCTAAAAGTAAGAAGATGCTTTTGGCCACTTTGAAAAAATTCCCTAAACAGTATCGCCGAATGTTCACAACTGGAACTATACACTATGATCCAGCTGCAACTACAGAGGTAGATAGAGATAGCTTTATGGAGTCCTATGATATTGACCCTGCGAAAAAGCTCGCTGTATTGACTCCCGCGAATCCTGGGGAGATGGGACACCAAAAGGGAATAAACGATGAGTATACGGAGATAATTGATACAGTAAGATCTCAGTGCCCTGATTACGAGATTGTTGTAAAGGCACACCCACTCGACTACACAGCAAGCATGATCGCTCAGCCAGGCATAGTTCACAAAAACGAACACTACGGTGGTAAGCATTCATGGGAGAAGTTCGCACCAGGTATAAAGGTTATAAGGGCTGATGAGGGATACAAAGCAATAGCCGCATGTAATGTAGTTATAAATGTTAGGTCATCAATAGCAATGGAGACGTGTTTGTTTCGCAAGCCTCTAGTAAATGTTAATAGGTGGAAGTATACAACGAACTGGCCGTACGATGAGGACGTTATGTTGGACTCTACCCTATCAGAACTTCCTCTAGTGCTAAATACTGATTGCTATAACATAATAGATGAGGCAGCGTGCCAAAAGTATATCAAAGACAATTGCTGCTCTGATGACGGAAAAGCTTACAAGAGGACAGCCGATATGGTGCTAAAGGTTGCTAAAGGAGAGTTGTAGTGAAGAAGATTCTCTATTTCATTGGCGACCTATACTTGGGCGGCATACCAGGGTTTCTCATAAACCTCGCCACAGAGCTTCAGGGGGAATTTGAGTTTCATTTTGTTGCTACTGATAACCCAAATATAAATCCAGAGTTTCATAAACTTGGTAAAGCTCGCTATATAAAGATGGGTAGCTGGGAGGCTCTTAATAATTACATAATACATCACCAGCCTGATATAGTTCAGTTTGGCAATAAGGCTGTGTACGGAAAGATGGCTAAGAATACAGGGTTGCCGATTGTTGTTATAGAGCGCACCGCCGGCCCAAGGTCATGTGGTATAGAGCGGGATAGAGTTGATTACGTAATAGCCTCTAACAAGGGAACTGTTCCTTTAATAAGAAAAAACTATGGCGGGCCTATCTCAACTATATACAATGGCCTAGACACTAGTAGGTTCTCCAACATAACGCCCGATAGGTTGCATTTTAAACCAGATGATTTTGTAGTATGCTATTGCGCAAGGATAGGTGGGGTTGGGCAAGGACACGAGACACTAATCAAAGCGGTATTAGAGGCTAGAAAGAAGACCGATGTTAAGCTAGTTCTAATAGGGGATAAGCCGAAACATTCTGCGGAGGATATTAGACCCAAGCTGAGAAAGCTAACAGAGGCTATGGGTGAAGACTGTGTGTTTACTGGGGCACTAGAAGATCCGTCATCTGTAATGGCCGGAGCTGACCTGTATGTATGTCCAGCTAGACACCATGGCATATCTAATTCAATTATAGAGGCATGCGCCCTAGGAAAGCCTGTCGTAGCTACTGATGTTGGCCAGACTAATGAGATAGTTCACCACGGCAAGAACGGATATCTGGTAAAAGTAAATGATATTAATTCGATCAAAGAGTGTATAATTAAGCTGAAGGGATCTCCGAAAAAGCGTGCAGCTATGGGCCAGTACGGCGTTGATCTGGTTGATAGAGAGTTTAATATAAAGAAACAAGCAGAGAAATATAGAGAGTTGTATAATAAATTGCTGGGTGAAGCAAAATAGGTGCAACTTTGCCACAAAAAATATACTAATTTTGTTATATATATGTGGCGGAGGTAAAAAATGGCCAAAACAGATATAAAGCAGATGAGGGTTTCAAAGACCCAGCATGACGTACTCGCAAGTCTTTCAGATCGCTTAGGCATTAGCAGAGCCGAGGTTCTAAATAATGCCGTAGCTCTTACCAAGTTTTTAATAGATAATAAGGCAGTGGCAGTTAAAGCTATATGCAAGGATGGAAGCGAAAAAGAGCTATTCCTTAGTATATTATTAGGGACCGAAGAATGAAGATTAATATAGTATGTTCTGATGTTGGATGGATATATGACCAGTTTATTAATGCTTTTGAGAAATACTCTAATCACACGATATTAAGAAACTCCAAAGATAAATGCGATGTGACTCATTACATTCCGTATTATGATGTTCCGGCGAGTCCGCTACACCCTAGTACCACATGGCTGTCGCACAGAGAGACTGGAAATCCGTTGCGAGATAAATTCTTGTCATCGGCTAAGAGTGTCGATGTTGCTATTAGTCATAGCCAGAAGTATGCCAAGTTTTTGAGAGAGCAGGGGCTAGACAATGTTATGCAAATTATACCAGGCGTTGATCTTGATAAGTTTAAATTACGCCAACCAAAGGGCGCTAGAGGTAAACTGGTTGCTGGATACATTGGTAGGCAGTACACATCATCATCAAGAAAAAACCCATCGCTGCTAAAGAAAATATCGAAGCTTAACTATGTTGAGCTACGGACTACTGGCGGAAAGCTATCACTAGATCAGATTCCCAAGTTCTATGCTGGTCTAGACGTCGTTGTATCGCCAGCAACAGTAGAGGGTGGCCCGATGGCTGTTCAAGAGGCACTGGCCGTTGGTGTTCCTATAGTATGTCTCAAGGGTGTCGGCGTAGCTGATGAGTTTAAGCTTGGCGTTTTGTCCGCTGGAAGTCCAAAAGAGTTTATGAGCGTATTGAAAGGTATGCACAAAACTAAATCACATGTCACTCATTGGGCCAAACCAGAAATAATGGAACAAATGAGAGCCCAGGTAGAAAAGCAGACGTGGAAAAAATTTGTGCACGAGCATGATAAAGTGTGGGAGATGATAACCACAAAGGCGTGGAAGAATTCATGAAGTTGGATATAATAGACAAGCCTAAAACATTTTGGTATGAAGACCAGTTTGGTAATGATGTTCCATTCGATACAAACGCTGGGATGCCTGACCTAGACCCTGGGGATAATATAAGGCTTACGCAGCATATAAGTAGTTTGGAAGTTCGTGATACTGTGTGGGCATCGCATAACCCCGCCGCCTGGCCTGTTAGAGCGCTAAAGTGGATGATGCGTGTGATGCCCGATAAGTGGAAGGCCAGAGGCCCACAAGTCATGGGGTTTAGCTCTACTATCAACGGCGGCTATGCTATAATAAAACACCTAATAGAGAATAGAGACTTTACTTTGAATGATGCAGCGGTTGTTGCAGCTAGGATGTGTGAGCGGTGTTATAACATTTGCTCGTGGGAGTGTGAGGGGCACGACCTTGCATTGGAGCAGCGTTATCTGGATACGTGTAATACCTGGTGCAAATATTGCATTGATATAGACTCAGATCATCACCAGCGAAAAAAATTGTGGTGCTGTTATAGAACGCTGCGGCTCGGGGGCGATGTAAGTAAAGCATACGAAGACATGAGTGTATATAGCGATAAAGACTATATGGATAAAAACAATGTCGTGTACTAGGGAGACTTTGTGGTATGAGTACTAAAAGATGCTCTGCATGTAATAAAACATTTTCAATTAATATGTTTAATAAGCACCCAACTGGAAAATTTGGTGTTAAGGGGTTTTGTAGACGGTGCCAGTCTGACAAGCAGAAGAAATATAGGAGTAGATTAAGCGAAAGAGGTAATATTTCTAGTCCAAAATTTAAAACATGTTATGTTTGCAGAGAAAATTTATCTTTTGATCTATTCTATAGTAGGAAATCTAACAAGGATGGACTTGAGGATAGATGCAAGAGATGCAGCTGCGACAGATATGACAGTGAGAAATACAGAGAGTATTATAATAAAAATAGAGAAAAGAAGATTAAATCTGTAACCGATAGGATAAACAATAATATTAATGCAAGAATTGCGTCTAGGATGCGCAGCAGACTAAGTGTTGCCATAAGAGGTATGCAGAAATCAGGATCCGCTATACGAGACTTAGGCTGCACTATAGTGGAGTTGAAAAAATATTTAGAGCAAATGTTTAATCATGGAATGACATGGGAAAATTATGGAGATTGGCACATAGATCACATTAGGCCATTGTCTAGTTTTGATCTAACAGACAGGGATCAATTTTTAGAGGCTTGCAACTATACAAATTTACAGCCATTGTGGGCTAAAGATAATTTGAAAAAGGGCGCAAGGTACGATGAATAAATTTACTCTTACCCTAGATGACTTTGCTCCGCATGAAAAAACAGGACTAGGGCTTGAGGTTATAGATGTTTGCGATAAGCTTATACATAGATACCCAGACATTAAAATTAATTTATTTGTTAGTGGAGCGTATTGTCGCCTTGGAGAGAAGCCTAGATTTTTATCAAGGAATGTTCAGTGGGCAAAGAAGATTAGCACACTGTCTAAAAAAAATTATAGGCTGGGGCTACACGGCATGTTTCATAGGAGATGCCCTGTAGATTATAAATTTCACCAAAAATGGCCGGCAAGCAATAATGATGAATTTCAGTTTTTAAATAAGTCCCAGGCTTCATCAATATTAAAGAGATCTATTGTAGAATTTGATGAATCTGGGATAGAGTATAGCAAGGTTTTCCGGGCCCCTGGGTGGAAGATAAGCAAAAGCAGTGCAGAAGTATTAACAGAAAGTGGCTTTGTTATAGCAGGAAACCAGCAGTATTATGATATTCTCAAAGACAAGGTAAATGGGCTGAGGTGGATTTCTTACAACTGGGATATGGTAAATGACTGTGATGTTCCGGCAGATAAAGATGTGATTGCCTATGGACACACGAGTAGTTGGACTAACAACTACATGAACAAAGATAGATTTAAGCTGATAGTAAAGTTATTAGATAGCAGGGCATTCAGCTTTAAGTTTATAGAGGAGTTAATATGAGTTTTGAAGAACGATTTAAAAAATTACGCAAGAATAGTGGCGAAGTGGTATACACCGATACACTTACTTCATTCTTTTATTCTTTGATGCGGGACCATTTGCCAGCGGGAGTCGTGGAAAAGCTCGTTCATGAGGTAGTGAATGAGGAAGAGGAACGACTGTTTACAAATGGATGGCTAGCCAAATATGCGTATAATTTATCTGAGCAGATAAAGTTGGCAAAGAACAAAAACCTTGAAGATACGCTCTCTAAGATGTTCGATGCATCCGATGAAGACGACCAGGATAGTGACCTAGTTCCAGATAGACCATCGTTTAATTCAGCACAAGAAATGGAAGATGAGCTGGAGTCTATTCGAGAAGAGCTGGAGGAAGCAGCAAAGCGTGAGGGCGGAATGGATGAAATAGTTGAGAAGGTTACTGCATCTGAGATGGGCCCCACAGTAGAGGATGGGCTAAAGATAATAGAAGAGCTAGAGCAAAAGGGCCTCATCGATAAAGGTAAACTAGAAGAGGTTAAGAAGGATCTAGCGGAAGTTGAAAAAGAACTGGAGGAAGACGATGGACGGACACCCGATACCGAAGACGCGTAAGTGGAGAGGAAACATATACAGCGAGACTCGTTACGCTGTAATTAAATGGCTAGAGGCAGAGCTGCCGTCGGTTACCGGTGATGTTTTGAACGTCGCTGCGGGAGGATGGCCTGTGCCGAAACAGCTACTAACAAACCCAAAGCTAGGAAAGTATGTTACGTTTGATAAGAAGTTCTATGGCGATGGCAAAAATCCAGTAGGCGTTTATGGCGATGTGCACAATATGCCTAAAGAGTGGACCAATAGATGGAACTGTGTAATATGTAATCAAGCAATGGAATGTTTCTCTAATCCATTTAAGGCTATGTCAGAGATGCACCGTGTTCTAAAGCCAGGCGGCGTGTTATTTGTAGACTCACCATATAACTATAGGTTTTTTGGCGAGGGAACGTTTAAAGGAAAGAAGCCCAAGAAACACAGGGTACATGATTATTGGCGGATAACTAGAGATGGATGGGAATTACTTTCGAAAGATTTTAAGAGTGTTGATATTAGGCACAGCGGTCCTAATGATTGGGACCCATATACTTACATGGTCAAGTGTACAAAATGAGGAGCACGTTATGGGATTAAAAGTTATTAAATTTGAGGCAGAGTGGTGTGGCCCGTGCAAAGCGATGGCACCAGTGTGGAATAAAGTAGCAGGCGACACCGAAGGAGTGGCATTTGAAACCGTAGATATTGATGACAATCCTGAACTTGCTGCACAAATGCAGATACGCGTTGTTCCTACAATCGTGTTCGTGAAAGACGGCGATGAAATTGATAGAGCAGTAGGTATGCATTCAGAAAAGGATTTGAGAGGCAAGATAGAGGGGCTTAAGTAATGAATCGTAAGGAATACGATAAGAGAGCTAAAGAGCTTTGGGATAAGATGCTAGGGATTACTGAAGAAAGCGTTGAGTCGTTGGACTGTGATGTCATAGAGGAAGTAGTTGTGGAACAGCTAATACTTAAATTATCGGGCCTTGAAGATCCATTTGAGGAAGAATGAGATTTATTCACTATAGCAACTTCAAGGACGTATTCTCTTGTTTTGACAGAGTTATTGTTACTGGGCCACAAAGATCTGGCACGAAGATTGTGGCTAATATCATAAGCATTGATACGGGCTTCGATCTTATCAGGCACACAAAAATACCTGGAACAGAGGGGTTGGAAAAATTTAAGAGTGCGAGCAGGATAGTGCTACATAATCCGTCATTTGTGGCTTTTTTAGAGGACATTGAGGACGACAGCACAGCAATAGTATACTGCTGGAGAAATCTTGATGATATTCATTTGAGCGAGAAAAAGTGGGACCTAGATGAAGATGACGGACTACTTCGCGAACAAGTGATTATTGCGTGGAAAGGGTATTGTGATATGCCAAAAACATACGAAGACATAAATCCGGCAAAAACCAAGAATGCTCTGTGGGAAAGTGTGCTGGAGGAGAAGCTAAAAAATACTTTTACCGTGAAGTATGAGAAGCTGAAAGGGCACCGCTTGTGGGTGTCCAAAGAAGAAAGAGCTAAGTTTAAAAATGTTAACCAAGTAAGTGTCAGCGGAGACATATATAGGATAAGTAAATGAAAGTTGCGATAACTGGTAGCGCTGGATTTATAGGCTCTAATTTAGTAGAGGCCTGTTTAAGAAAAGGATGGGATGTAATTGGAATAGACAATCTGTCCAATGGTATAGACTCAATGGCTGATCCATTACGTGTTATGGAGTTGCCCGGTCACTATATGTTTGTACAGAGGGATATTAATAGCCACACTGACTTTGCTAAAGCTATTGAGGGGTGCGACGTAGTGTTTCATTTGGCAGCATTACCCAGGGTATCCTTTTCTATAGATGAGCCGCTAGCTGCTGATTTCGCCAATATCCATGGAACATTGAGTGTCTTGGAGGCATCACGTAACGCGGGAGTGAAGCGTGTAGTGTTCAGTTGCTCAAGCTCTGTATACGGAGGCGTATCAACATTCCCTACGCCAGAGACAGCCCCACCTTCACCCAAGTCGCCTTACGCCTTACACAAGCAAGCTGGAGCAGAGTATTGCAGGCTGTACAGTGAGCTACACGGATTGGATACGGTGAGCCTGTTGTACTTCAATGTGTTTGGACAGTATCAAAGAGCTGACTCAGCTTACGCAACTGTCATACCAGCATTTTTTGAAGCAGGGATGAACGGAGGGTCATGTAGAATAGATGGAGACGGAACACAAAGTAGAGATTTTTGCCATGTGGACAATGTCGTACAGGCAAATATTTTGGCAGCTACAAGCGATAAGACTTTTCTCGGCGATAGGTTTAATATTGCTTGCGGCGAGCATTATTCTGTAAATGATGTTTATGACTCAATAGGCGGGCACCTAAAGATACCGCTGAAGAAAAATCATGTTGCTCCACGACTCGGCGATCCAAAAAAATCACACGCTGATATTTCCAAGGCTGTAGAAGTCTTGGGGTACAAACCAGTGGTAAAGTTTAAAGAAGGCATGGAGATGACATCTAGATGGTGGCTGTCTGGATGCCCTGTTAATTTTAGCGCAAAGTAGGAGAGACCATGGCTGTAGATATAAAAAAGTATAATTTTGGAATAGTTGGAATGGGATTCTTAGGAACAGCCCTTACGCATGGATTTGGACTTCATGCTAATATAAAGGCGTATGATAAGTTTTTAACAGGCTATGACACACTAGAGGATGTAGTTGAACACTCGGAAGTTATTTGGATGTGTTTACCTACGCCTATGAATTTAGCAACAGGCGAAATAGATTTAAGTATATTGGATGAGAACCTGAGCCGTATAAATGAGCTATCTGCGAGTAAGCCCAAGATAGTCGTAATAAAGTCTACGGTGATTCCTGGAACAACGCGCAAGTTTGCCGACAAGTATCCTAACCTTTTGTTTGTTATGAACCCAGAGTTTTTAACGGCACGCAACAACAAACTAGATTTCATATGCGCGTCAAGAATAATACTTGGCGGAGCAGCTCCTCAGGCTCAAGAGGTATCTCGGTTGGAAGAAATGTACAGATATAGATTTGGAAACTCAACTCCCATTTACAAGTGTAGCTGGGAAAAAGCAGAGCTTACTAAATACGGAGCCAACTGTTTCTTTGCAGTAAAGATATCGTATTTCAATTTTATGCATCAGGTTTGTGAAAAGCTTGATATAGAGTTCGATGAAGTTAGAGATATGATACTGGCAGATGGAAGAATAGGCAGATCACATGCCAATGTGCCAGGGTGGGACGGGCAGAAAGGATATTCAGGATCGTGTTTTCCCAAAGATATAAATGCATTAGTAAATTTTGCTAAAGACCTGGGCATTGATCCGAAGCTTATTGATGCGTCGTGGAAGCAGAACCTAGAGGATAGACCAAGTAAAGACTGGGAGGACATTCCCAGCGCAGTCAGCAACAAGGAGAGTGCAGATGAGTAATATTTATGAAAGTTATTGGGATGGGGAAGATTTACACAAGCCGCCACTAAAAGATGGCGCGACGGAAGATGAGATTAGAGAGCGCCTTGAGGATATAGAGTTGCGAGACATAGGATATAGTACGAAGATCTATCATATGTTTAAAGAAGTTATGGGAGTAGATCTTATAGACTACCCAGATGTGCCGGCGTCTTGGCCCGATAAGAAGTTTGATTATCCGCACGCAGATAAGTTATTTCGAAGATACGATCGCACAAGAATGGGGAGCAAATTTGCAGTAAAATGATACCAGCCAACTACCCGTGGGGACACGAAATAGTATGGGCAGAGAGTGATAAGTATTCTGGCGTAATACTAGTTATCAAAGAAGGCGAGCGAACGCCATATATATATCACAAGAAACGCGATAAGAGTATATTTGTGCTCCAAGGTGTCGTTCAATTAATCATTGAGAATAAAAATAAAGTTCTAAATGAGGGAGATAAGTATCATATTAATCCCAAGATAATGCACAGGTTAGTTGCTATTAGGGGAGATGCAACGATACTAGAAGCTGGAACAAGGCTAGAAGATGACGTTGTAATAGTTGAAGATGATTACTCAAGTACTTAAAATTTTAGACTATATGGGGTATAATTAATAGGTGGTGAGGAAATGGAATATACTTTAGAACACGCTACGATGCTGTGCTTAGATAGAGACGCCAGGAGATGCCGTCACTGTGGCTCTCCTGATGATTTAAACGCATACCAATTGGTTGAGCGAGAAGGGGCTCTAGAGTTCCATCTGTCTAATCTGGTGACTCGTTGTGCGCAGTGTCAGTCGGAATACCTTAATATAAAGAAAAATGGGCACGATAATAGAGTTGGAGTAGTTCTGTGTGGTGGGCGAGGAACCAGGCTGTATCCTCTAACCATGTATCAGAACAAGCACACTCTTCCCATTGGATTGACTCCAATGGTGTTCTATCCTATTAAGACCCTGAGACGATTTAATGTAAAGAGAGTCCTTATTGTTACAGATCGAGAGGGCGCCGGCGAAATAATGAAGATGCTGGGCAGCGGGAAAGAGTTCGGCATGGACTTCACCTATAAGATTCAAGAAGGCGCCGGTGGAATATCAGAAGCTCTTTATCTGGCTAAGGATTTTGCTAATCCTGGCGATGAGATAGTGTGCATACTGGGTGACAACATATTTGATCTGGATACGCTGGACACAGACGTGAGTTTTAACTATGGTGTCATTGGCGATGACAACGATGCATGCGTTTGGCTAAAGCAAGTGGACAACCCGCAGGAGTATGGAGTGGCCAGAATAGAGGATGGTAGGGTTGTAGAAATTATAGAGAAGCCTAGTGAGCCTGTAAGTGATTTGGCGGTCATTGGCCTGTACATGTATTCATATGATGTATTTAGGGTTATAGAGTCTGTTAGCCCAAGTGATCGAGGAGAGCTAGAGATTAGTAGCGTGAATGATGATTACGCTAAAAGAGGGGTTCTCACATATAGAACGGTTAGTGGATATTGGGGAGATGCTGGAGGGTCAATACAGCGTTATGCAGAATGTAATATGCATGGTGCTAAACAGGCAAACATATCCGCCGAAGAGATAGACGAATTTAGAAGCATAGTATTTGATGATAAGTAGGTTTACATGTCTAAGAAATCAGTTAGACGAGAGCTTAAATGGCTATACAGAGCATTACTCAAGAACGAAGGGAAGACGATCAATTTGAACGAGCTTGTTGGATGGTATGACGAGTATACGAATTTCAGATTGCGCGCGTTAAAAAGTGACAATGCGCCAAGTTCGCTAAAAGTAGCTCTGCCGCCAATCAATATTCCTAAGTATATACAGTGGATCAAGCAGTACATGAAATGATTACGAAGATAAAGAAATACGCAAGAAGGATTCTGGCACCTAGATCTCCTCTTAAACGAGAGGCATACTATCTTAGGTTTGCTATCGAGAGAACCCGAGCACGCATTGATTATTTTCACTCCCTGCCATATGGCCCTTGTTGCTCGTCTTGTGCCTTTCCGCAGATACATTGTCTAGGAGATAAGTTAGATAGACAGACCAAGCGTCTTAAGATTATAGAAAGTAAGTTGAGCAGGAGATAGTGTGGAGCATAATATGAAGAGAATATACAGAGATGTTTTGAAGGATAATCTCACGGTCACAGTGCGCGAAACGTATTGGCCAAATCACTATAGGGTTAAGATTACTGGTATGAAAAAGTCATGGTATGAGTTAAAGCCAGGTTATGATACATGCTCATATATCTACAGGGAGTAAGTAAATATGAAAGTTTTGGTTTCAGGATCATGCGGGTTTATATTCTCTAATTTTATTATATATGCTTTGCAAGAAACAAAGTGGGATTTGGTTAGTATTGATAAGCTGACCTACGCGGGCTCGTTGTATAACATATCGCACAACAGCGACGTTCACAACAAGCGACACAAGTTTTATTTGGGTGATGTGTGCGATTATCACTTTGTACAGAAAGTATTCGATATAGAGAAGCCAGATATAGTTGTGCACGGCGCAGCAGAATCGCACGTAGACAATTCGATCAAGAGTTCTAATGAGTTTGTGACTACAAATGTTAATGGAACACACAGTATGTTGGAAGCTGCACTCAAGGTTCACACTCCTCAGAAGTTTATCAATATTAGCACAGATGAAGTTTACGGTAGTGTAGAGCAGGGAGCTTCATTGGAATCAGATCCGTTGCTGCCTCGTAGTCCGTATTCCAGCACTAAGGCTTCGGCAGATCTACTAGGGCAATCATATTTTGTTACGCACGGGTTGCCTGTTATAACTACTCGATGCTCCAACAACTTTGGGCCTAGGCAGCACGCAGAGAAGTTTGTTCCCAAGACTATAACAAATATTTTGACCAATCAAAGCATTCCTTTATATGGCGATGGAAAGAATAAGCGCGAGTGGATATACGTTCAGGAAAACTTCAGAGCGTTGAGAGCCATAATAGAAAAGGGTACCGCCGGAGAAACGTATAACATCAGCTCTGGGCATGAGAAAGAGAACATAGAGGTTCTTGAGACGATATTTAAAATAATGGGTAAGGGCGAGGATTTGTTAGAGTATGTTGACGATAGACCAGGACACGATCGCAGGTATTCAGTTGATTGTTCTAAGTTAAGGGAACTAGGTTGGGAGCCAAAATATGAGTTTGAAGAAGCACTATCACATACAATTGGATGGTACAGAAACAATGGATGGTTCTGGCGTCCCTGAGAATATAATTGAATTCTATGTGGCGTTTTTGAAACTAAATTATACGGCTGACAAAATGATAGTATTTCTTGAAGATTTTCTAGATCAGGCTATGCATTATAATCAGTCGGAACAAGACATGGTGAGTTTTCTTAGGAAGCACAGAATATGACTTTTTTTCTAACAGGTGGGTCTGGAACACTGGGAACGGAATTGCAGTATCTGCTAGACTGTCAGGCTCCTCGCAGCAAGGACTGTAACATTACAGACCCAGCTGCGTTGAGAAGGCCAGAATACTACGGTGATGT
>Ga0255047_10001282_pt1 | contig 18588 bp, 21 predicted proteins | sample JV7_2_1_MG_FD_183640 | JGI IMG/M metagenome (GOLD analysis project Ga0255047, IMG submission 183640) | Seawater microbial communities from Jervis Inlet, British Columbia, Canada - JV7_2_1 | ecosystem: Environmental > Aquatic > Marine > Inlet | place: Canada: British Columbia | collected 2016-10-06 | reverse complement strand
CACCTGGTCGGAATGAAAGACAGCGGAACCATCATCGCCGTCAACAAGGACGAAGAGGCACCCATCTTTGGCATCGCCGACCTCGGCATCATCGGCGACGTTCACAACGTGCTACCAAAGCTGATCGAAGCGTTGCAAGCCGGGTAGTCAGTCGTCGACCTCTTCAGCTGCCGACAGAGACTGCGAGGCGATTCGAATCAACCGCGCACCGAGTTACCGGTACCGGTTATGAAATCACGCGGGATGGGTTCCGGAAGCACCGACATGAGAAGCAGGACCGCGACCGCGAGTCCGACAACGATCCACCACACGCTGATCGAGTCGAGCACCGCCGCTGCGGCGGCCAAATAGACGGCCACGGAGATGGTCGCCCAACCGATCCTCAGCAAGTTTCGGTAACTCGCAGTCACCTTCCAATCACGTTGCACCTGAGTAGTCATGAGTCCGATATCGGAGCGATCGCCAAAAACCTGAAGAAGTCCTCTGAGTACTGAGTCTCGCTACTGGCTACTCGCCACTGAGCACTGAGTACTCCTCAAAGCTTGAATCCGTTGGGGATGATCTCGTCGAGTGAGTGCTCGCTGATCCCGTCGGGGCCGTCCACCAGCACCAGTTCCACGCCAAATTCCACCATCAGCTGGCGACAGTTGCCGCACGGGTAACCGGGCTCGTCGGCGTCGATACACGAAACGACGACCGTATCGATCTTGCGTACGCCGTCGCTCACTGCGTTGCCGATCGCGGTGGCTTCAGCGCACATGCTTGAGCCGTAGGCACTGTTCTCGACGTTGGCGCCTTCGTAGGTGGTGCCATCGGCGGCGACAACCACAACTCCGACTCGAAAGTTGGAAAACGGGGCGTAGGCGTGTTCGGCTCGGGATCGTGCCCGCGCCATGAGTTCTTCGGTCATACGTCTCCCAGCAACTCGTCGACGAATGTGCCCGGGTCGAAGTGAAGCAGGTCGCCAGGGCCTTCACCGACGCCGATGAGCTTCAACGGAAGACCAAGGTCATCCTCAACCGCAAGAGCTGCTCCACCCTTGGCGGTCCCGTCGAGTTTGGTGACGATGAGGCCGGTCACGCCAACGGCCGCAGTAAACGCCTTCGCCTGGGCGATCCCGTTCTGACCCGTGGACCCGTCTAGTACGAGCAGAACCTCATCGACCGATCCCGAGTCGCGGCCCAGGACCCTCACCACCTTGGCAAGTTCGTCCATGAGGTTCTGCTTGGAATGCAGTCGACCGGCGGTGTCCACGATTAGCACATCCACGCCACGGGCCTGCGCCGCCGAAAGAGCGTCAAAAGCCACAGCCGCCGGATCCGCTCCGTCGGAGCCGCGAACAATGTCGAATCCGATCCGATCGGCCCACGAGACCATCTGCTCGGCCGCCGCCGCCCGAAAAGTGTCAGCGGCAGCCACCAGCACGGATCGCCCGGCCGCAATTTGACTGGCGGCGATCTTTGCGATCGTCGTGGTCTTGCCGGATCCGTTTACGCCTACCACTACGACCACAGCCGGGTCTCCCTCCGCTGCAATCGATCGATCCCTGGCGTCGAATCCGCCAACCAGCACCTCCCTGAGGGTCGACCGAGCCTCTTCCGGGTCGGACGGCTCGGTGGCTCTGACTCGCTCGACAACGGATGCCGAGGTGGCTACACCGACATCCGCCGCTATCAATGCTTCTTCGAGCGAGTCCCAGAACGACGCATCGATCTGGCGGCCAAAGACTCCTCCGAGTCGGGTGCCAATACGCAGCCGGGGCGGTTGCAACGCCTCAAACGTCGGGGCATCCCGACGTAGAGAGGTCTGATGGCGACGGCGCTTGCGGAGCAATAGCCAGCCCACCAACACGACCCCGACCAACGCCCCCGTCAGGAGGTAGACGGTCACGCCTCTGAAACGAGGTCAGCCATCCGCTTGGCAAGGACGCGACTGCTCTCGCCGGGCTCCATCGTGACACCGTAGAGCACATCGGCAGCCTCCATCGTCTGCTGCTGGTGGGTCACGATCACAAGCTGTGAGGTATCACGCAGCGTCTCTACCAACCGCAGGAACCGTCGCAGGTTGGCATCGTCGAGAGCGGCCTCGACCTCATCCAGTACATAGAAGGGGCTCGGTCGTGACCTAAACACTGCGAAGAGAAAAGCCAGCGCAGCGAGCGATCGCTCGCCACCGGAGAGCAACTGGAGTCGATCGACCTTCTTGCCCATCGGTTGCGCAAAGATGTCGACGCCGGTGGTCAGCGGCTCGTCGGGATCGGAGAGCGTGATCTTGCCGGTACCTCCCGGGAACAACACTGAGAAGTTCTCTGCAAAGTGGGATGCGATCTCGTCAAACGCCTCCCGGAACAACCGGCCAATTTCCTCGTCAAGCGCTGCCACAACCTTGTGCAATTCCGCCTTCGACTCCTCCAAATCCGACAGCTGAGCCTCGAGGAAACTGGCGCGCTCGTTCAGCTCCTTGTACTCGGCAGCGGCAAGCGGGTTGATCGGCCCCAACCTCTTGAGTTTCGCCTGGAGGGAATCGAGGTGGGCATCGAGATCGATCGACTCGTCGATGTCGGGGCGTGTAGCTATCAGCGCGTCGTCTTCCTCCGCATCGGCGTCACGCCGCAGCCCTTCGGCGACAGCCTCTTCACGGACCCTCAATTCAGCTTCCTCGACCGCCATGGCCGACGCATGCTCTCTGGTCTCGGCCGTCATGTCGCCAAGGAGATCGCGCCGAGCGCGGGCTCTCTCCAGCTTGGAGCCGGCATCACCAACCGCTTCCCGGAGTCCGCGCAACCTGTCACGCAGAGCATCGATGTGGACCCTGACCGCGGCGCGGGCACGAATCGCTTGCTTCTCAACCTGGGTCAACCGCTGCAAGCCTTCGGGGTCAAGCGGCACATCATCGGCGTCGAACAATGTGGCAAGTTCCACCACCCTTGCCTCCATGAGCCCGCGACGCTCCGCTGCCGCCGCGGCCGCCGAGGCAGCCTCTTGACGGCGATGCTGGGCATCGTCGCGCCGCCTGGCGACCTCCTCGCGCCGCACCGAAAGGTCCACCAGGGCATCGGTATCGACCGAACCATCGATTCCTGCCAAGCGATCCCTCAGTCCGGCCACCCGCTCGGTTCGCGTCGCCGCCGCCTCGGCAAGGGCCCGCGCCCTGGCATCGAGGCGATCGAGTTCGGACTGGTGTTCACCGCGGGATCGGTCGAACAGCGCCAGCGTCTCTTCTATCCCCGCCATCCGCCGCCTCAATTCCTCATATCCAATGCCTGCCTCTTCGGACGCAGCGCGCGAGGCATCCCGGGCTCTGATGGCCGTCACGGCGTGGCTGGCCGCACGCGCCCTTGCCGTCTCGGCGGTGTCGGCGGAGGCACGGGAGGCTTCGATCACAGCCGGACCGGAGCCCTCCGGATGAGCAGCCACGATGCCGGCGGCGGTCACCAGGTCGCCATCTCGAGTAACCGCTCGAATCTCAGGGTGAGCCGTCACCAGCTCGGTCGCAGCGATCCAGGACCCGACGAGTGCGACGTCACCGAGGAGCGTCGCTGCCAGCGCCAGGTCGGCGGCAGCGCCCAGCCCATCGACAAGCGCCTCGCCGCCTCCATCAGCTGTAGCCGCCCGCGCCGGGACGCCCTGTCCACCGACCGGTGCCACAAATGCAACGCCGCCTCGACCGGATTCCTTGAAGGCCCCGGCAGCGGTGACAACGCCGGCAACATCGCCGGCGACATAGGAATCGGCCCAAGCACCCAGAGCTGCATCAACCGCGGCCGCCAGATCGGGCGGGACGTCGAGACGAGCCGAGATCGTCCCAACAACTGGACCCAGCTTCGAGGCAGCCGTTCTCGTCTCCGGATCGGCAAGGCCCGCACGAGCGGCCTCGAGAGCCTCGACCCGGGCGACGGCCGCGGCTACACCGTTCTCGGCGAGACGCAGAACCTCATCCGTCCGCACCGCAGCAGCCTCATCTACCGCCAACGCCTCCTTGGCTCGGCCGAATTCAACCTCAGCCGCCTCGAGCGCCACAACAGCGTCGTCGCGTTGCGAGGCCAGGCGAGTGGCTTCTGCGACTTCCTCGTCAATGATCGCTGCGACCGCGCCGCGGCGCCTCGACAGATCGGCCGACTCCCTCTCGTCACGCACCGAGGCCGCGTCGAGCGACGCAAGATCGCCTTGGAGCGATGCGGCCAGGCCGTCGGCCGGAAGACGATCGGCATCGGCCAGAGATCGCTCTTCATCCTCGAGCGCCCGCAGCGTGATCGCCAGCCGTTCGGCGGTTTCGCCGGCAGCGGCTTCCTCTACCCGAACCGCCGTTATCGAATCGGTCAACTGCTCCCGCTCGGCCTCGAGGTCGCTGCGACGCTCCGAAGCACCCACCAGTCTGTGCTCGAGCCCCAACCGGCGCTCGCGAGCAACCAGTGCAATCCGTTGCAGACGTTCGTTGGTGGTCTCGAGCCGCCCAACAGCTGCGGCATCACGGTCCAGCGCCTCCCCCGTCTCGCCGGCAGCAGCCTGGAGTCCACCCAGCGAAGCGGTGATCTGCTCACGTTCCTCGACTGCGGCGGCAAGTTCCTTTGCGACCGTCGCCGATGCGGACTTGATCTCTGCCAGACGGTCACGCACGGCACGGAGACGCTCGCCGCCCAACCACAACCGAAGCGCACGCCACTCAGCGGCAACCGACTCATGTTTCTCCGCCGCCTTGGCCTGACGTTTGAGCGGTCGCATGAGGCGTTGTTGCTCGGCTAGAAGATCCCTGAGGCGTGCCAGGTCGATGTCGGTGGCTTCCATCCGTCGAATCGACCGATCCCTGCGGTGACGGTGTTTGATCACGCCAGCCGCTTCCTCGATAATCGCCCGATGTTCCTCGGGACCGGCGTTTAGAACGCTGTCGACACGACCCTGGCCCACCAACACATGCTGATGTCGGCCCACCCCGCTGTCGCCGAGGAGTTCCTGGATATCGAGGAGCCGACATGGAGTGCCGTTGATCTCGTAGTCGCTCGTCCCGTCCCGGAACAGGCGGCGGGTCACCGTCACTTCGGCCAGATCGAGCGCCAGCCGACCGGAAGCGTTGTCGAGGGTCAGCGAGACCTCGGCCCGACCGAGTGCCGGTCGGATGGCGGTTCCGGCGAAGATCACGTCGTCCATCTTCTCGGTTCGTAGGGCACTTGTTGCCTGGGTTCCCATCACCCAGGCAACTGCGTCGACAATATTGGATTTGCCTGAGCCATTGGGGCCCACCACCACTGTCACGCCTGGTTCGCACTCGATCCTGGTGCGATCGGCAAACGACTTAAAGCCGGCGAGTGAGAGTGTCTTCAGATGCACGGGTGCATCCAGGCTATCACCCAAATCACACCATTGTGGTTCACCTAGTGATGTCGAACGAGTCGGCTCCGATAGGGATCGCAGAGACCACATCCAGGCTCTCGACCCGGGCGGGAGCAGGGCCGGTCCCCAGCCAATCGACGAGCGACTCGACCGCTCGTTCGTCCCCCTCCAGATGGGCCTCGACCAATCCACCGGACGTATTCCGCACCCACCCCATCACCCCTAGTTGGTCGGCCCGCTGCCTGGTGTGCCATCGAAACCCGACACCCTGGACCCTCCCGGAGACGACCACCCGTCGGGCGATCACAGCGATTCCATGAATGCCTCGACCGCGGCGGTGTGCTGCGGGCACAACAACGCCGTCGCCGACGCCAGCACGGCCCCCGCCACCACCCCTTGTCCCCCGTCGATCGAGCCTGCCAATGAACCGACATCGCCCACTGCCACGCCGAAGAGGCTTTCAACCACTACCAGCAGAGCAGCCTCGACTCCGGGTTCCGACTCCAAGACATCGCACACGAGCCCACCCGCTCGCACCACTCCGCCCTCATCGAGGGCGCCCAGCGCTCCGGCAGACTCGGCCGCCCCGGCAACAGCATCGACGTAGAAGCCGGTGAGGTCTACCGGAGCACGGTCGGGACAGACCTGTACCAGACCAACAATGAGCACCTCCGCAATGATCTCCTGGTCGGCCACCGATGCGGGGAGATCGAAGCCGCCAATTGTCGCCGGGATGGCCCCGATGCCAAACCCCTCACACAGATCCACGATCACGCCGGCAATCGCCCCGGGTGCCACAGCTTCGAATGCCGTTCCGGCGAGGGCTCGCTCGGCCGACTGCGCGTAGTCGGCGGCCGCAGCGCCGAACGACTCGCCGGTCGTGGAAGTGGTGACGGATTCACCGTCCTCACCGCAGGCGGCCAGCAGCACCGTGAAGATGAGCCCGACTGCAACGGCGAATCGCTTTATGTCTGGCATCCAGGACACCAGGCCGTCGTTCTCCCCCGCAACACCGCAGATGCAATCACCGTCCGGCATCGATCACATGCCCGTCCGGCACGGCCGTAGACCCGCAGCCGAGCCATGTAGTCACCCGACCTGCCATCGGGCAGCAGGTACGCCATGTCATCGAGGCTGGTGCCCCCGGCAGCCAATCCGGCTTGAAGAATCGGCCGAATCGACCGGCGGACCGCCTTTACCTCCTCGGTATCAAGCGATCCCCCAGCGCGGTGGGGCGAGATCCTGGCGCGGTGAAGGACCTCATCTGCGTAGATGTTGCCCAGCCCGGCGATGAACCGTTGATCGAGCAACAAAGCCTTTATCGGGGCGGACCGATCCTTCAGCAGGCTCGCCAACTCAGGCGACCGAGGCAAGTCATCGAGGGCGTCTCGACCCAGCTCAGAGACGCTCGACTCCCCCAGTTCGGTGGGCGTGAATGCAACCATGAACCCGAAGGTTCGGGGGTCTACAAAGCGGATCTCGCGGTCGCCAACCAGAGTTACGACGACATTGGTGTGCGGCTCCTCGACCTCCCCGAGGTTGGCAATCTGGATGCGACCCGACATCCCTAAGTGGGTGACCCACGTGATGTCACCCTCGACGCGGGCAAGCATGAACTTCCCGACGCGGTCCAGGGCCAGGACGCGCCGTCCGGTGAGGCGGGCAGCAAAGTCGGCCGGCTGTTCTTGACGGCGCACCATGCGATCGCGTCGCACATCGACCCCAGCAATCTTGGACCCAACGAGGACTGGCTCGAGGTGGCGTCGGGTCGTTTCTACCTCCGGAAGCTCAGGCATCTGCCTCTCCGAGCGCGACGAGCGCCTTCCGCGCGGCCTCCTGCTCGGCACGCTTCTTCGAGCTACCGGTGCCGACCCCAAGAGTCGACTCGGCCACGATGACCTCAGCGGTGAATTCACGCACATGATCGGGTCCGAAACCGTCTACGGCGTACTCCGGAACGTCACCCCTTTTGGCGACGACCTCCTGCAACCGCGTCTTGTAGTCCTGCTCTCCGGGGGCCGCGGCTCGATCTACAACCAGTTCTTCCCAGAACTCGACGACAAAGCGACGGGCCGGATCGAATCCGCCGTCGAGGTAGATAGCGCCTATCACCGCTTCGAGGGAGTCTGCGAGGATCGACGCCTTGTCGCTTCCGCCCGAGTCTTGCTCCCCTTTGCCCAGCCGCAAGTGGACTCCAAGATCCAGCTCACGCGCCACCCCGGCAAGTGCCGCCTCGCTGACCACAGCAGCCCGAACCTTCGCCATCGACCCCTCGTCTAGGGCGCCGCTGGAATACAGCTCGTCGGCGATCACCAAGCCGAGAACGGCATCGCCAAGGAACTCGAGGCGTTCATTAGACATTTCCGCCGCGTCTTCGGCTTCCAGCGACCTGTGGGTGAGAGCGAGATCGAGCAGTGCCGGATTGCCAAAGGAGTAGCCGAGCTTTGCTTCGAGCTCAGCCACGAATCCCAGCCTCGATCCGGCCAACGAGATCGTGTTCGGCGCCCTCGCTCGCCAGAACGAGCGCGTTCGCTATTGCCACTCGAGAAGACGAGCCGTGAGCGATTACCACAGTCCCCCGGGTTCCGACAAGGTGGGCACCGCCATAGGCCTCGGGATCGAACCGCTCGCGCAGCTGTAACAGAAGCGGGAGCACGACCTTTGCCGCCTCCTGCACCACTGGATCCTCGGCATCGGCCAATGCCTCCATGATGAAGCGGCCAACAGCAAGCGAAGTGCCTTCGGCCGTCTTCAGCAACACGTTGCCCGAGAAGCCGTCGGCCACCACTACATCGGCAATGCCACGTCCTAGGTCGCGTCCTTCGACGTTGCCTGCGAACCGCAGCGGGAGAGCCTCGATCAGCTTGAAGGCCTCCTTTTCGAGGTCTCTCCCTTTGGATTCCTCTTCGCCGATGTTGAGGAGTCCCACCTGCGGATCGTCAACACCGAGATACACCTGGGCTACAACCGAGCCCATTACTGCAAACTGTGCCAACTGGCCCGCATTCACCTCGATGTTCGCTCCGACATCGAGCACCACGGTCGGTGTCCCGAGCGGAAAGATCGTCGCGATCGCCGGACGAGAGACTCCAGGAATTCTGCCGATGCCAAACGCGGCCGCAGCAAGAGCTGCACCAGTCGAACCAGCCGAGACCATGCCGACTGCCCCACCAGAGGACACCAATTCGGCAGCGACGCTCACTGAGGCGCCCTTCTTTGCTCTGATGGCAACCGCAGGATCCTCAGCCATGTCGATGACCTCGGGAGCATGCACTATTGCGAGAGAAGCGCCGGCAGCCTCGAGTTCGGCTCGAAGCGCCGTCTCATCGCCTACCAAAACGACATCGACGCCACGCTCGGCGGCGTCGAGGGCACCCAACACTGCTTGTTGCGGGGCGTGATCCCCGCCCATGGCGTCGAGGGCTATGCGGGCCATGAGAGCTCTAGCTCGGGATAGCCTCCCGGCCCTTGTACGTCCCGCATTCCGGGCACACGCGGTGCGGAAGCTTGGGCGAGTCGCACTGCGGACAACGGGTGGTGTGAGTGCGAGTCACCCTCCACGCCGCCTTCCGCCGCCGGGTACGTGAGCGAGACATTTTCTTCTTTGGGACCGCCATGGCGCGCCTTTCAGCAATTCTGATCAGGGTTCTAGCAAATCCCTGAGCGCAGCGAAGGGCGAGATGCTCTCCTCGTCATGCCCGGGACAGGTTGCCGTATTCAAGTCGGCTCCGCACGTAGCGCAAAGTCCACGGCAGTCATCACGGCACATCGGACGAAGTGGAACCTCCAGTAATAGGGCATCGCGCAGCACCGGTTCCAGGTCGGCTGTGTCCTTTTCGAGGGCATACCCATCACCGTCATCGTCGAACCCGAGGGCCTCGGTGATCTCAACGGCGAGGGTTTCGGTCCACACGGTGAGACAGCGGTGACACGTCAGTTGGAGAGCGGTCTCGGCCGGACCGCGCACGACGAGAACTCCCGATGCGTTCTCCAACACCAACTCGGCTTTCAGGTGCGGGCCGACCGCCGCCATCTCGAAGCCCCAGGCGATGGGCGCATCGACCTCGACTGCACGGCGAGAACCGGAGTCGGCGAGTACGTCAGAGACTGGGAAGACGAACGGCGAGGACGTCATCGGGCAACTGTAACTGTCGCCTAGTCCTCTTCAAGCTCGGGATTGCTGTGCCTTGCCTGGCGGAGTTCAGCACGCCGTTCTCTCACCTGAGCGAGCAAATCGGCGAGTACAGCTTCGGTCTGCTCCATCGCCTGTTCGCTGTAATCCTCGGCTTCCAATCGGATGCGGGTTGCTTCAGCCTCCGCATGACGCGTCATGGCATTAGCTTCGTCGACCGCTTCCTTGACGATGTAAGACTCTGAAATCAGCTCTTCGCTCTGATTGCGTGCCCGATCCAACATCTCGCGGGCCGATTCGTTCGTTCGAGCTACGAAGGCTTCACGCTCTCGGACCATCCACCGCGCTGCTCGAAGTTCCTCGGGGAGGTCGTCACGCAGTCGGTACAACATCTCGAGCAGGACCTCACGATCGAGCATGACATTGCTCGACAATGGGACGTTGCGAGCACCTTCGACCCCGATGATCAACTCATCGACGAGATCGAGCAGCTCCCCTGCCCTTGCCGGGACTGCTGTCTCCTCCATCTGGTTGAGTTCGACTTCGTCGCTCACGATTCCATCCTCTCCCGCAACGCCACCCCCACTGTTTCGGGCACCAACTCGGTCACATCCCCGCCGAGGCGAGCCACCTCCTTGACGAGGGACGACGAGAGGTACCCCAACTCTGGTTTGGTGGGTACGAACATCGTGACAATGCCAGAAAGATGCCGGTTCATCTGAGCGAGTTGGAGTTCATAATCGAAGTCCGTAATCGCCCGGAGCCCCTTTACGACCACATCGGCGCCGACCACCTTGGCGAAGTCGACCAGCAACCCGTCAAAACCATCGACTCTGACATTGGGCCACGGGCAGTGCTCTTCGAGCATCTGCTTCCGCTCCTCCGAGGAGAACAGCGAGTCCTTGGACGGGTTTAGTACGACTGCGACCACGACCTCATCGAAGATCGAAGCACAGCGCGACACGACGTCGATGTGGCCGTTCGTCGGCGGATCGAAGCTTCCCGGCACGAGCGCTGTGGTCATGCCTTCGCCTCCTTCATAAACCGTGTGATATCGGCGTCGCCATATTTCCGTCGGTCAGACAACACCAGACCCGGAATCCCGGCTATCGCGCCGCTCCCCGACCGACGGTGAACAACGACCGTGGCATCGTCGGCGAGCCATCGGACCAGCTGTCCGAGTATCGCCTCCACGGACGGTAGTGCCAGGTCATACGGAGGGTCAACGAATGCAAGATCGTACGAGCCGGTGCCATGTCCCAAGAAGTCCTCGACCTTGGCCGCTACCACCTCGCCACCAAGTCCTACAGCCGCGATGTTGGCCTCGATGACCTGACGGGCGGCGCGGCGCCACTCGACAAAGACAGCGTGACGCGCTCCCCGACTCAACGCCTCCAACCCCAGGTTGCCGGACCCGGCGTACAGGTCGAGCACAGCGGCCTCGGTGACCGCGGCGCCGAGGCTGGAGAAGATTGCCTCCTTCGCCCGATCCATCATCGGTCGAGTCAGCGGTCCCTTGGGTGCCTTTAGCCTGCGTCCCTTGGCGGCTCCGGCGATGATCCTCATGAGATGAACAACCACTCCTCGGAGCCGCCCAGGAGCACTGAAGCCTCATAGGCAATCTCGCGGTGGCCGCTCAGATTCGGATCATTGGCAACCAGATCAAAGGCCTCGCGCCTGGCGACGACCAGCGTGTCGATGTCGGCAAGCACGTCGGCGAGCTTGAGATCCGCCATGCCGGCCTGGCGGGCACCAAAGACGGTTCCCTGACCCCTAATGCGCAGGTCCTCCTCGGCAAGACGAAAACCGTCGGTCGTTTCCACCATGGCGGCGATCCGTTGCTCACCTTCGGGCGTGGTGGGTTCGGCAACAAGGAAGCACCTCGCGGGGTGTCCGCCCCTCCCGATTCGACCACGCAGCTGATGAAGTTGGCTCAGGCCAAACCTGTCGGCATCCTCGATGACCATCACCGTCGCATTGGGGATATCGATACCTACCTCGATAACCGTCGTGGCCACCAAGATGTCGATCTCGCCGGCACGCATCTTGGCCATCACGGCTTCCTTGTCCGCCGACTTCATCTGTCCGTGGAGCAATCCGACGCTCAAATCCGCAAAGACCTCGGACAAACGGACGTGCTCGGCAGTAGCCGAGGCGGCCTGGAGCTTCGCCGAATCCTCGACGAGCGGGCAGACGACGAATGCCTGCCTCCCGGACTCGACCTCGGATCGCATCACCGCGTACACCGCCTCGAGCGCTGACTGAGAGGGTGCAACCAATTCGGTGCTCACCGGTTTGCGCCCCTTTGGCATCTCATCCAGCACTGTGACATCGAGGTCGCCGTAGAGCGTCATTGAAAGGGTCCGCGGGATTGGCGTCGCCGTCATGATGAGCATGTCCGGTTGCGGTCCTGTGGCCTTTTCACGCAGTTCGACGCGCTGGTTTACGCCAAAACGATGTTGCTCGTCGACCACGGCCACGCCGAGATTGGAGAACGAGACCCCTTCTTGGATGAGGGCGTGCGTTCCGACGACCACGTCGACGGCGCCACCTGCAACCGCCTCCAGGGTGCCGGCGCGATCCCTCGATGAACCGGTGAGCAGCGCCATACGCACCCCGACCAGCTCTGCGAGAGGGGCAAGACCCAGATAATGCTGATCTGCCAGAACCTCTGTAGGGGCCATCACCGCCCCCTGGAATCCGCCCTGAACGGCTGTAAGCAACGCGGCCATCGCCACCACCGTCTTGCCGGACCCGACCTCTCCCTGCAATAGACGATGCATCGGGTGCGGGGCCGCCATATCTCGCTGCAGTTCGCCTATGGCCCTCGACTGTGCTCCGGTCAGCTCATATGGGAGAGCCTCCACAAATGACTCGACGAGACCTCCGCTCAGATCGTGGGCAACGCCCTCGGCTTCATCTATCTGCCGGTGTTTGCGTACTGCGAGGGCCACTTCGAGCCGAAACAGCTCGTCGAACACCAGTCGGGCTCGAGCGGCGTCGGCCTGTTCCATCTGCTCTGGGAAGTGGATGTCGCCCAGCGAGGTGTCCCGATCCACCAACCCAAGCCGGTCTCTCATCTCGGGCGGCAAGGGGTCTGGCATCGGACGTGCCTTGAGAAGCGCCGAGTGAATCGCGCGACGCAGGTGACCGGGTCCGATGCCCCCGACGGTGGGGTGCACCGGCATCACCCGGCCGGTGACCAGTGATTCCGACGGCCGATCCAAGACATCAGCATCCGGGGACTGCATCTGAAGGGCTCCCCGATAACGAGTCACGGTGCCCGACAGGGCGACTTCTGACTCTTCGACGAGTTGCCGAGCCCGAAACGCCTGGTTGAACCACACGGCCTTGAGAATGCCCGTCTGGTCGTAGATGGTCGCTTCCACGATTACCAGACCACGCCGAGGACGGCGCTGCGAGACCTTCTTGACCGTCCCGACGACCGTGACCTCCTCGTCGAGCGGAACATCGGAGAGGGGCAGGGTTCGACTGCGATCGACGTAGCGCCGCGGCACATGAAGGAGCAGGTCGGCCACCGTCTTGATTCCCGCCGCACGCAGCTTCTCGCCTCGCTTGCCGGTGAGACCCTTTACCCGCTCGACCTCGACTCCGGCGAGCTGGGCGAGCGAATTACCGCTCACTCGACCCCGAACAAGTACGGATACAGCGGCTGCTCGCCGCTTACGACCTCCACCGATATCCCTGGATGGGCCACAGAGAATCGAGATGTGATCACATCCGTCATAGCCTCATCGGCTTCGCTCCCGGTAATGATCGTCACCACCTCTGACTCTCCTTCGACCATTCGATCCAAGACCTGCCAGGCCGCATCGGCACAATCCGCAGCGATCACCTCAACGTCGCCGGAGACGATTCCCAACCAATCACCCTCAGTGATGGATCCTGCCGGTGTCGTCGCATCACGGACCGCCATGGTCACCTCACCGGCGGTCACATCTGCCGCCGCCGCCGCCATTGCTGCAACTGTGGCCTCCGGATCTCCCCCGGGGAGATACGCGAGCATCGCCGCCAGGCCTTCCGGCACCGACTGAGTCCGTACCACGTGCACCCGCTTGGTGGTCAACGCGTCCAACTGCTCTGCGACCGGAACAATATTCTTGTTGTTCGGCAGGACGATCACGTCCTTGCTCTCGACATGGTCGACCACCTCCAGCACGTCGCGGACAGACGGATTCATCGTCTGGCCCCCGGTCACCATCCCTTGGGCACCGGCGTCACGAAACAATCCGACAATCCCAGCGCCGACGCCCACGGGGACCACTCCGACGGCGGCCTCGGCAAACTCGACAAGAGGTTCGAATCGGGGTGCACGGTGGAACGCTTCGGTGGCCGCTTGATCAAGCAAATCGGTGATCTTGATCCGCTCCGGTCTTCCCAGCGATATCCCGGCCTCGACCGCCGGTCCGATCTCATCAGTGTGAATGTGACAGTTCCACACCCCGCCGCCCCCGACAACCACGATCGAATCTCCCAGATCGGCCCAAGTGTCGCGCAGCTGGTCTCCAGTGGACTCATCGTCGGCGTGGAGCAGATACATCACCTCGTAGCGCAAGTCGGCCACCGATGCGACCTCTCTATCGGGAGACGACACGAGTTGGGCGGCTGCAGCGAAGATCGCCTCCGGAATAACCACATCAGCACCGGTCACCTCTTCGAGGAAGGCAACGAGCAGCAGCAGGAATCCCGCGCCACCGGCATCTACCACCCCGGCCTCCTTGAGCACCGGAAGTAACTCGGGAGTATTCCGCAGCGAAAGCTCGGCCCGGCTATACACCCGTTGCAGCAGGTCGGCCAAGTCCTCACCTTCGGGGGTGTCTTCGTCCCGAGCTGCCTCGGCAGCCTCGCGCAGGACGGTGAGGATTGTCCCCTCGACGGGCCGACCGACAGACTTGTAGGCCGCCGCCGAAGCCCGGTCGAGCGCATCTACGAGGTGAGCGGTGTCGAGGTCGTCGGCGCCGCGGAATGCATCAGCCAACCCGCGCAAGATCTGGCTCAGGATGATGCCGCTGTTGCCTTGGGCCCCCATCAACGCGCCGTGAGCGAGAGCGGTGGCAACCTCCTCCATGCTTTCCGCAGCCTCGACCTCGGCCACAACAGCCTCGACCGTCAGGGTCATGTTGGTTCCGGTGTCGCCATCCGGGACCGGGTAGACGTTCAGCCGGTTGAGCGCCTCGCGGTACTGACGGAGTCGGCGCAGATAACGGGTAAGCACCTGCTTCAGGTCTTGAGGCCGCAGAAGGAGTCGGTTGTGTGCCATCGCCCGCGGAGTATAAGGAGCGCCGATCTGGCGCTTGACAAGATCGCTGGTATCCTCTCGCCGTTCCCGAGGAGGTTTCTCTCCGTGTCTTATCGATGTGAAGTTTGCGGCAAAGAGCCGTGGTTCGGCAAGCAAGTCAGCCACTCCCACCGTCGCAGCAGCCGCCGCTGGCTGCCCAACATTCAGCGCGTCCGAGTACGAGATGGCAGCAACTCCCGGCGGATGCGCGTTTGCACGTCATGCATCAAGGCCGGAAAGATCGAGAAGGCGTAGCGCACCGTCATGGCTCAAGGCGTCGTCAAGGTCTACGACCCCAAAACGGGCTTCGGCGTGATCGTGAGCGATGCCGACCAGTCCGAAGTCCTGTTGCGACCCGGGTCACTAAAGGACAGCATCTTCCGGTTGCTGCGGCAGGGCCAACGGATCAATTTCGAAGTCACCACCGACGGCGATAAGGCCTACGCCTCTGTGGTTCGCATCGGTTCCGACGGGTACTAAGAAACACCCAGTACTCAGCATTCGGCAGTCAGTCCTCAGACGCCGCGTCCCCAAATCGCTGTCGCCCACCGCGGGTATAGTCCGCGCACACCTGCACAAGGAGCGTGATGGTCGAAGCGTATGTCCTGATCCAGACTGAGGTCGGCAAGGCCGCCCAGGTCGCGATGGCAGTAGACAAGATCGACGGCGTAAAGGAGGCGCAGGCCGTCACCGGGCCATATGACGCCATCGTGCACGCCTCCGCCGAAGACGTAGATTCGCTCGGCAAGCTCGTCGTCGCCAAGATCCAAGCCATCGAGGGGATCACCCGCACCCTCACCTGCCCGGTCGTAAAGCTCTAGGACAACTCGCGGTTTGTTCGGACCCGGGCCAACAGGGCCGAGCCCGGGGTCGGCACTCGCGGCTTACTCAGCTCTTCCCGAGGGCAAGCAAGACCAACTCGTGACACAAGTCCGGGTAAGGCATCCCGGTCGCAGCCCACAGCATGGGGAACATCGATCGTGGAGTGAACCCAGGCATCGTGTTCAACTCGTTGAGGACGAACCCCCGGCCTCCCTCCTCATAGAAGAAATCGACTCGAGCCAGTCCAGCACACTCCAGTGCGGAAAACACTCGGCTCGCCAAGTCGCGAACCGTTTCCATGGCGGCATCGCTCAACTGAGCCGGGACCTCGATCCTCGTTGCATCGTCGCTGTACTTGGCCTCATACGTGTACCAGCCACCGTCGACAATGATTTCGCCGGCCACCGAGGCCCGCGGCCCCTCGAGCACTGCCACCTCGATCTCGCGACCTAGCACCTCGGCTTCGACCACGACCTTGTGATCATGCTCGAGGGCGGCGTGAATCGACTCCTTTAGTGACTCGTCGTCGACGGCGCGGGTGATCCCTACCGATGAACCGAGATTGGCCGGCTTTACGAACACCGGGAATCCAAGTTCGCCGCCGACTCGGGCTGCCGTCGACCCGGGTTCGTCGAGGAATTCCGACCGCCTCACCACCAAGTAGTTTCCGATTGGGATCCCCGCATCGCGACAGAGGCGCTTTGCGACGTCCTTATCCATGCCGATCGCTGAACCGAGCACTCCCGAACCGACGTAGGGGAGGCCTGCCATTTCGAACAGGCCCTGGATGGTTCCGTCCTCGCCGAAAGGGCCGTGCAAAACGGGGAATGCCACATCTACGTCGTGAGCCTCACCGTTGGCCAACAAGCGGGCACCAGGGACCTCAATCGTCACAGTGGGGCCGTCGGCCACCAACGGATCAAGCTCCGGGTCCGCCAGGTGGAAAGCGCCCTGCCGATCGATGCCGACGGCAACTGTTTCGTGGCCCATCTCTTTGAGGGCTGCAAGTGTCGACACCGCCGACACGCACGACACATCGTGCTCCTCCGACCTGCCACCAAAGACGACGGCTACCCGAGCCATCAGCTACTCCTCTGCCGGCGCACCCGGCCCCGCCGCAACCGCATTGAAACCCCCGTCCACGTGGACGATCTCACCGGATGTCATCGGAGTCCAATCACTGAGGAGTACGGCGACCATGCGCGCCACGGCATCGGGATCCGTCACGTCCCATCCCAACGGGGCCCTCTTGGCCCACTCCGCCTCGAACACGTCAAACCCCGGAATGCTCTTGGCGGCGATAGTGGCAAGGGGCCCGGCCGACACCGCATTCACCCTGATGTTGTGCACACCGAGATCACGAGCCAAGTACCGCGTGACGGACTGAAGCGCTGATTTGGCGACGCCCATCCAGTCGTACACCGGCCATGCCTTTGTATTGTCGAAGTCGAGCGCCACCAACGATCCTCCCCCCGCCTCCTTCATGAGCGGCAGAAGCCCGACTGCAAGCGTCTTGTATGAGAAGGCGGACGTCGTAAACGCGGTGGCGGCGCTCTCGGCAGGCGTCGTCAGGAATGCCCCTCCAAGGGCATCCGCCGGAGCAAAGGCGATGGCGTGCAACGCCCCATCGACCGCACCCCAACGCGAAGTGAGATCAGTGACGAGCGCCTCCATATGGGCCCCATCGTTGATGTCGAGTTCGATCACGTCGGGAGTGCTGGGAAGCCGACTCGCTGCTCGATTGGTGAGACTCAGCCCGCGGCCAAAACCGGTGAGCACGATGTCGGCTCCCTGCTCGAGCGCGATCCGGGCGGTATGCCAGGCAATCGAGTCGTCGGTGAGCACTCCGGTGATCACGAGCCGTTTTCCTTCGAGAAGCACTGATCCTCCTAGTTCACATTCGACCAGGCCCGCAGACCGAGCCCCATCACAAAGAGCAGCAACAGACCCCACGACAACGCCGGACGCCTGCTCATCTGGATGCGATAGAGATACGCGAACGTAAATGTAAACAGGATCACGAAGCCGTAGAAGATGTGAAAGTCGTTCGCCGCCCTGTAGCCCTGCTGGTAGACGAGCAGTCCCAGTCCGACCTGGATGAGCATCGCCACTACCGCCACACCGGTCGCCCGACTGAACATCTTGGTGACGGGCTTCTTCAGGGCAAGCAAGCCGAGTCCCCAAAGCCCGGCCAGGCCGTTGCTGATGACGGCCACATAGAACCAGTTTCCGTGGAGTGATCTCATCGAGCGTGATGCTAGGTGTCCGGCGACCACGCCGTCTTCACCCCGCCGTTTGGATCTGAGGCCGGCGCTCTGCGGTGCGAGCGATACGCCGCGCCATTCTTCCGAAGATGAAGCCATGGAACGGCAACATCGAGTACCAGTAGAGCCGACCGAACAGACCGCGCGGAGCAAATCTGGCCGACTGGATCAATCGCGACCCACCCGGAGTCTGATCGATGGCCCAACCAAGCCACCCGGTCCCCGGTACCTTCATCTCCACCTCGAGAGTGAGCCGGCGATGCTCCCGGTCCATCTCAACAACCCGAAAGAAATCCAAGGCTTCCCCCAGGCGCAACTCCTCGGGATGACGCCGCCCCCGTCGCAGCCCCACCCCTCCAACGATCTGGTCCACCCAGCCACGCAGAATCCAGGCCCAATTCATCACGTAGTAGCCCACATCGCCGCCGACCCGGGTAACCGCCCAGAGGAGATCGTCGGCTTCGGCCGACGAATCCGCCACCTTGCGATCGACGTACATCTTTTCGCCCGACCACACCGGATCGTGCGGCATCGGGGCCGCCGGACGGGTGGTTGCGTCCGACCACCTCGTCTCCACACCTTCGTATTGGACCCTTCTGAGCGCCAGCCGGACAGAGTCGGCATACGACAGGAGGCCGGGCGGCTCGAATCCTGGAGGAGACGGGTTCTGCACCACCACGTCGTAGGTGAGGCTGGCGATCAACGGGCCCACCATGCCGGGAGGAAGCGGCGTCGCCAGGCCCA
>Ga0255047_10001279_pt1 | contig 18625 bp, 28 predicted proteins | sample JV7_2_1_MG_FD_183640 | JGI IMG/M metagenome (GOLD analysis project Ga0255047, IMG submission 183640) | Seawater microbial communities from Jervis Inlet, British Columbia, Canada - JV7_2_1 | ecosystem: Environmental > Aquatic > Marine > Inlet | place: Canada: British Columbia | collected 2016-10-06 | reverse complement strand
TTTCCAAGATCAAAGGATGATCAAGATAAATGCATTTTGAAATTAATTCAAGAATAGTTTTTATATCATCAATTCTGTTGCCATCTTGTTTTGTTTGTTCATTTCGTAATGGCTCTGAATTTGTATCCCCGATTGGATTATCAATAATTTCCTGTATCCAACTAATAAATTGACTGTAATATTTTCTTGCTATCTCCATTCTCCCACAGTCTCCTCAACCGCTTGCCTGATCATTTTCTCAAATTCATATTCATAGCACATCAATTGCCTACACCTTTCACCCATTTGCTTCCACTTTTTATATGGATCAGCCAGCATTTGCTTGAGCTTGCTAACTAAGCCATCGTAGCCAGCATAGATTATCGTGTCATCATGAGCGTATGGATAACCGTCATATACTGTTTCAGATACAATAGGCAACATATATGATGCAAATAAAGCAAAACGCAACGGTTCACAGAAAGGATGATTATCTTGGTGGACATTTAAGGCAAATTTAGACTTTCTTAGAATTGTATCACGTTCCGGAGGCCAGCAATTATAACCTATAGATTGCCTGCCAAAATATTTGTATATTGTTTGCCTCCTTGGTATTTCAGCAGACATATGCGTAAAATCATATGTCTTTTCTATCCCAGGATACCCTAATTTAGGATGTGATCCAAGGGTTACATAACGCAGACTAGTTTCCTCTGCCAACCGTCTATCGGATACCCATATCTCATCAACATAGCGCATGTAGATTAATTCTCTATTATCTATCGCGTATTGGCCTACACTTCCAGCAGACCCACTAGGACGTTCGATATTCCATAAGATCAAATGAGCTAAGATAGGAATAGACAATTGGCTCAAACGTTCTATTTCATTGGCCAGATGTGCTCGATAATCACCATTCATCGGAGTTGTGATGTAAACACCCGGCTTGGATATATCTATTTCGTCAACATAGATAGTTGGAAAGTTTGATAATTCTACTAATCTCCAAAAGTCGTAATAGCTTTCATAAATGTGACGTGTTCTGGCAAAGATTATGTTAGTCAATTGTTTTATCTCCCTTTATTTTATCCTCTAGGAATTTACTCATTCTATCCTCTCCATCCCATAAAACCTATGATCCCGCATAAACAAAGGCAGTTCCCTCTTGTCAAACTGCTCAGGCATCCACCAATTTTCACTATTGGTCGGATGACAATCATCAGCCGGCGGCCACATATTCCATTTTTCATCAAACCAGTTGGGTCTCAATTCTGATTTATGACCGTGTATTTCCCATTTGTATCTCATCATAGTGTTAGTTACTGCATATCCAAAATGATAGATATTGCCAAAATCTTTATTAATATAACTTGTCCAGTTATTATTATCATTCCTCAAGTCTATAAATCTAACCGGCCAGTTTTCGTCTACACAACAATAATCAAACGAGCGCCACAAATGAGTAAAATTTACTAGCCAATTCCTGGCATTATTTTGCTCGGAAATAAAGGCTAATATTCTATTTAGTGTAAACCTATGCCATATTTCATCGCAGTCTACAACCAGGATTATATCAGCGCCATTATCCTGACAAAGTTTAACAGCAGCATCTCGCTGCTGGCCTTCCTCATAAGCATTTAGCATCTCATGCCAGATAATCTTGTTATTAGGGTCATGAATATTATCTATCTCATTAAATATCTCTTCTTTTGTTTCAATCGGTGATAAGTTTGTACTTGTCCCGTGTGAGGGGTGAGGAGTATAAATGATATGGATTTTATCTACATTATAATAGATTGATCGTATAGCAGCTCCGATATAATCTGCCCCATAATGTATTATTGTATAGCTATGTATGTTCATCCGAAGCACCTTGGGCATTCAGGAATAAACCAGTTACGTTCTGGATAGTCACGCGATAGAAGCATTTGCCAAGTTAAGCCGCAGCAAAACCATTCTATCAATTTCCAATGTCTATATTTGGATACCTTAGTTATTATATAAGTTCTCATTTATACTCCTCATCAACAGTCTTTGTAACTATAGTATACTCTATTTTGACAAGATTGTAAAGTATTATAAGCAATGAATTAGTACTACTTTCCTACTTGACAAGATTGTAATATAGGTGTAGAATATAGTTAATTGAACGTTAAGAATTATTGGGAGAGTAAGTAAATGGAAAAACTAATCAAAATCACAAAGAGAGGCCCACACAAAGGACATACAGCTTCGATAGAAGCATATGTTGGCCCTGATAACACTTGGAAAATCCTTATAACGTGTAGCTGCTTTGCATCTTATGAGGAAAAGTTGGATGGAAGTACCATTGGAGATGTGCGTCTTTATAATGGTACTGATCCGGGAGACTGGGAATGCCAGTGTATAAGTGAGTATAACAAAGGAATATAAAATAATGTTAAACGAACTAAAAAAACTATTAAATGAAGATGTAGTTGTTCGAATATCAGTTTCCAATGATAATATTATATTAAAAAGTACTATTAATGGAAAACTTAAACATTTATATGATCAAACATACTATGTCGAAAACGAAGGAAGCGTTGTTTATTTGAATCCAAACGACGGAGGAACATTAGACATTAATAAAAATTATATCCGTCTAACCATAACCCTCTAGCAAAAGGAGAAACAAAATGGCTAACATGAGTTATTGCAGATATCGGAATACCCTGATCGATCTTCAGGATTGCGCTGATAACATTTTAGTATAGCGGAAGAATTTATTGATGAAAGTGCAGCAAGGGAAGGAGGTGTCATTGTACTTGACAAAGAGTATCTAGCTACAGTAAGTGAATAACCCTTATTATAACTTTAATATTAAAGGAGAAAAACAATTATGGATAAAGATAAACTTTTGAATGCAGTTACAGGTATCCGAGAAAAAATAGAAGAAAACCAATCAAAAGAAGCGATGACCGAAATAGCAATTGTTTTAGAAACACTTATTAACGAGCTGGACGAAACTAAAACAATGGCTAAAACATGCAGCGCTATAATAGGCGGCATGCTAGGTGGATATTCCTAAATTTTATAGTATAGCAATATAAAAATCAAATCAAATAGAGGACTGGCTTAATCTAATCGGCCAGTCCTCTATTGTATTCTACTTATTTAATTAGCAGTTAACACAAACTCAGCAATTTACGCAATCCCCATAAAGCGTCGGGATTGGTGTAATCTGCCTACCACCATCCTTCTCATACACGCCGCCGCTACCCGTAGTATCCGGGAACGGCTCTTGTAGCACGTCACAACATACATTTTGAATACGGCCAAGCAACCAAGGCATTTTAGCAATAACGCGTGGTTTAGTCAGGATTTGAACATCGAAACAACCACGACTATTGTCACGGATCATTGCAAAGCGACCATTGTCTGTAATGCCAATGTCGTCGCTACCAAACGTTTGGATTAGCTCATTGCGAACATTACCATAAGTTTGATTAAAATCTTGATACTGGCCCCAAGTTACAGTTTCACCGTTAATGCGCGTAGTGATAAAATAAACATCACTACATACACCATTAGCCTGGCCAGTTGTTTGAGGTATCTCATTATCTAATACTACTGGATACCACCGGCCATTAATAGGAAGTGCGCGCCGGTTTAGGAATTCCTCATGATTACGTTGAGCCGTTTCTGAATTGGCCTGGAAACGATTGTTTGTATCTCCGACAGAGCACAGATCAATACCAGCACAAGCGTACACGCGGCTAACACAATCCCAGGTATTAGGTCTCATCACAATGAACATTTCGGAAGTAGACCAGTCTAACCCTGCTCCACCGGCTCTGAAATCGAATTGATCAACCATCCGCTTAAACCACCGGGTAACAGCATTGGCTCCGTCACTGGTAAAGTTAGCAAAATTCAAATCCATTAAGAAACTATCTAAAGCATCACAGCGTAACTCGGTGTAGCTATCAAACTTTCCAGTGTTTACAATATTCTGGAAGCCTTTGTATTCCATATAGCTACCACTATTGTTACATGGATCACCGGCCCATAACAGAGTGTTGTTTTTTAATGCTAACATATAGCCAGCAGCACGTGATTGTAACCACCAGGCATTATCTATTGTTTCACCTTGACGAGCTAAAACTCTACCTGTGCTGTCAATAATGCTACCAAATAAAATCTTGGTAGGTACATTGCCGTTGCCAAACATGCCAATACGATCAAATTGTAATTCTTGTGTTTGACGACAGAAACGGCCAAAACAATAGAATTGAGCACAAGCTGTCAAGTCAATGGACGGACAATCTCCGCAAGGAGTGGTGCTCTCGCTGCCTGTTTCTTGAATATCTGTTAGCGCGTCAACATGTTCTTGTTCTGTATTGGTTCCCATCCATTCTAATACTGCCTCAAATCCACGTGGCCCTACCATAGCATTAATAAGCTGTGGTGTCCCGTCACACCGGCCAAACAAGCCGCCATTAACATATAAGTATGCATCACTGGCCGGGTTGCCAGAGGCTTTGTAATTGGTTAAATGGTTTAACCCGTGTGGTACAAAATCTTTATATTCAGCCTGCTTTTCGCCGGTTAGAAATGGCCCTAATGCTTTGGCCAGTTCCGTTGACTGAATTTGAGCAAGCTGCTCAAATGTATCGCGATCCATAATAATATAATCCTAAAGAGTATTATTGAGCACCAAAGAAAGTATCAAAGCTATCTTGTCCTTTTGCTGGTGCTATTTCAACTGGTCTTTTATCTTTTAGGCTATTATTATCGTCAACCACGGTCTCATCCGCTTCGCTTGCTCGTTTCATATTAAGTACAAATCTCGGTGTTTCTGTGACTTGCTTAATTTCTTTGGATTCTTCCAATTGTACAATCTTCTCTTGAACAGATTTCAAACCATCCGCAATGATAGCGATACTTTCTGCTAATGGTGTAAAATCTGTCTTAAATTGCTTGGCAACCTCGGCCGCCAATGCTTCTATGTCTAATTCAATCTCTTGTGACTTCTTTTCCTTATCCTCTAATTTTACATCTTTATGATCAACTTCAGCATTTTCTAATTCTAGCGTCCGTTTTTCACCTTCATCAACAATATTCTTACTTACATAATCCTCGCCAAAGAGCGCCACCGCTGCTTGTTTTTGACTATCAGTTAACATGTTACTCACCTGTTTTGTCTGTGTCCAGATATTAGCCGCTGCCAATTTAGGCAGTGTGCTAGTCCTGGTAATCCATATATTATCGTATACTCCTGTTGCCCGCTCTTCGGGTAAATATTTATACTCAGGTGAGCACCCCCAACCTTCTGGTGCAATATCTGGATGCTCATCTGTAAATTCACTAAAAAACTTCCTGGCTGCTTGTCCTTTTTCATCTTCTAAATATGGGCCTGCTTCTACCAGAAATCGACCTGTAATACCCTGCCATTTTTTAACTGCAAAATCTGAATTAAAATTACCATCCTCTTCATTAATGTGCCAGAGGTTAAAAAATCCTCTATCATCCTGCTTCTCAGATTGCAATACATAATTTTCTAATGATTTTGTGCTGAATATTTCCTGTTCACGATCCTTAAAAGCATTGGTAGTCCAAGTAAAATGCCAGGGTTCACCATGAACTGTCTTGACTGCTATTCCGGTATCCGTTGTAAATAGTTCAGTATTGAACAGTTCAGCATTGTCTTTTTGTCCAGTTTCAGCAAAAGTAAGCAAATCTTTGAGGGAAGTCATAGCAGCTTTGATTTTGGAGACAAGCGTAGTTTTCTCGTTCTCTTCATTATAAGAGGGAGTAGTATCATTGATATCAATTTTTATATCCGGCGTCTTATTGCTAATCCCTATATTGCTACCAACAGAAATTACAGTCTTATCGTTTTCTACTAATTCCTTATCCTCTTCCGATATATTCAAAGCCGCCAACTGCGCTTGTGCATCATCCCTAGTATCGTGACAACCCTCGATTTCATCATTACTTTCTTTAATCACACAAAACTGATCATCACGTTTTTCTATTTTCCAAGGCATATCATCTACCTGTTTATTTTTTTTTAGTACCGGTAGCATTTTACGGCTTCTCACCAGAGCTAATGCGTAAACCGGTATATGTATATTATCCGATTCATTGGTATCTATGTCAATATTACGTTGGTATGTTGCTTTGAGAATATCAGTCAGTTCAGAGTTGAGATTGACCAATGGATGGAAATGGAATTTATAATCCTCGGTAAGACTTACAGCATCTTCGGATAATAGAAATTGTTTAGGAAGTTGTTTAGATTTGAATACAATTTCTTCCTGATTGACTGTCAATTCCGGCTTATCTACTATTGCTCCGTTTTCATATAGCTTAGTTTCTTCGTATGGTTCAAAACTTGCTATACGATATACATATAACTTACTTGCTTCCGGCCAAAATTGCCTGCGTTCGCGAGGATAGATAAGATGCTGGCTGCTCCATTCCTTGCGACCAAACTCAGATACACTTAGTTCTGCCGGCTCTTCCAGGATGATTGTACCAAAAGCCTCGCCGTCCGAGACCAAGGTTAAGGGCTTGTCAGTCTCTAATTGCTCAGAACTAGGAATAGCTGATTGCTTGCCAGACCATACTAAAAAGCCGTGTGGATATTCTAACTCTAATATATTTGTCATAATATTATCCTAAGATGGCGATACAACTAATAAACCCTTAACTCTCATTCTAAGTATTGTGATACCTGAAAGATTATCATTAATAATTACTTCTAATGATTGGCCATTAGGAATTAAGATACCTTTGCCTTCCATATCACGTGTTAGTGTCCAACGTCCATTAATTGTCGTATCAGCAGCAGCGCCGGATACATTGGCCAGAGTATCAATATCATACATCTCAACATACATATCAATATTATCTTGCCAAGTAGTAAGCAGTTGCCCGCCAGCTTTAATTTCAATGCCCTGTCCCAATGCTGCTATATCACCAAAATTAGTAACAGTCATTGCCGTTGCTGTTTGCATGAATAGCATAAGCCGGACAAATGCAAAATCATAAGGTGTTGGCGGCGTATAACTAAATGTTTGTGGAGACCCACCACTTCCATCAACAGCCATGTCGTTTGAACCAGTATTTAATAAATATGTTGAAACATGACGCCACGGATCAATTTTATCTATAGTGGAAACTATCCTTGCATTTTGTTCGTCTAATGTTTGTGTTCGTTGTACCATAACAATTCCTTAAGGTAAGCGTGGTAATGGCCCTTTACTAATTGGTTTACTTGTTTTCCTCAAATCACAATCGCATCTAAAGCCGCCACATTCTAACTGCTGATTAGGTGCATTTCTTGGCAAGACATGATTTTGCCAGAATGATAATCGTTTGACTTTTTCTGCCAGTTTCAAACAACTCCTACAATGTTTCTCTACTCTTCCAAGTACCCATATCCGTTTTTCATCAGCACAAGCCATACTTTCAGCTAATGTGCTGGCACTATTAAACTGGTTAACCCATAGTTCAGCTCGTTTGAATAATGGAGTTAGCTTTCCCTTATTTTTCTTACTATTTTCTACAATGTGATTGATAAAATCATTGCTTTGATCTATCTGTTCGCCAATAAATTCATCACGTTCTATTAATTCATCCTGAGTTAGTTCATCTGGTCCTATTCCACACTCAGTTGCACCTTGTTCCCAGGCTATAGTTATCCAACGCTCTATACTGCTTTCAAAAGCAGATTTAGCTTGACTGCGTGTTAATATTCCAGACCATAGGCCTCTGATAACCGATCTTAAAGACCCGCGATAGTTTTTGTCACTTGCCATAATGTACTGCTGTAACCGCAGTATGGACATTTACGGTTGATGTATAGTGTCTCGCAACGTGGGCAATAATTGTAATAACTGTTGAGCAACATTAGGTATATCATTGCTAAATTGCTGAAGTTGTAATAGGTTTAGGACGTTCTGCTATTTTATTTGCTACTTTTGGAATATCTAAAGATTGCCAATAACTTCCTTTAAGATCGAACCAGTGATTTTCAAATTGAGTTGTAACCCATTTGCCACTAGCTTTATCTAATTCAACTAGATAAAATTCATCGCCATACTTAACATCAAATTGCCAAATTAATACTGTTAGTCCAACTTCGGGTAATCTATCCTTAACACTAATCCAATTACTCATCTCTATATATTCTCCATCTTCCTATCAACCAATAAACCTAATGTAAACTCTGCCACTTCCTCGGCCGTCACTAATCCTTTTTGGTAATTTTCAACTGCCATATCAATAGCGTCATCTACCATTGGCCTAATCAGATTACGACTATTAACACGTTTTACTAATCCTTTGTTATCCATTTGGACCAATGGACCTAAACGTTTATCCGATTCACTATCACTTGCTTCCCCTTCGGGTGTCAAGTCAACTTGTAAGAATTCTTCTGAAAAATATGATACATTATCGGCTAACATCTGACGTATTTCCAGCACATTAACCGGTGTTTCTTCGCCAGGCCGCCACATATTCATAATAGTATTAGTCCGCTTATCATCTATATCAGCAGCAAGTAAATCCTCTTCATCATTCTTGAAATCAAAACGAAACGTAACACTTTCAGGCAATATCTTCCAATTTATTATCCGCTCCAACATACTTATAATCTCGCCAACACCCTTACCACGTGCCTTTTGGTGCATTACTTCGCTTTCAGTAGCTGTACCTAATGCACCTCCTGTTATAGGCCAGAATTCACGAACATCAACACCAAAAGCTAATGCTAGTATGTTAACATAAATATTAGTAGTTTGCAGTTCATCGAAACTATCTGGCAAATTAGCAAAGGATATTAATTCTGCCGTTGCAGGTGTAGCCGGGTCTATGCCAAAGAATGTTTGCACGTTAGACCATATTTCATGGCCTAAGTTACGACGTTTACGTTCATGTTCAGCATTAGTATCTTCCCAGGCTGATGGGAGGACGTTGTTTAATAGGAGCAAGCCGGCTTCGGGCAAATCATCCAATTTTTCATTCTTATACTGGTTTAGTTTAAGAAGTATCTCAGAAGAACCAACAACGCGCGAGGTAGCACAAAAACCGGTATTTAATAATGCCTCATTAGGAGATGGCATATCAACCATATGAGCTACCCGTGAAGCATGTAATGCATGTGCTTTACCTGTTTTTGTGCTATGGAATAATACTGGAAATTCAATATCACCGGTCAGTTGACAAAATGAGCTATCAAGATGAGCAACACCTAACACTGGCCCTTTGATAATATCATTTATGTTACCATCACCTATCAATTCCCAAAACGCTCCTTTATCCCTGGTGAAGTAATCACGGAGCGTTTTAGCTAGTAGAAATTGCCAGCCTTGCCAGAATTCAGCATTAAGTAGTAGTTTCTGATAACGGTTAACTACTCGTTGTGGCCCTTCGATGAGCCAATTCATTGCAGAGAACTTTTTGATAACCGAGGATATAGCACCTTGTAATATATCATTGCCAGGGAGCAGTGTAAACCTATGTAATGATATATCTCTACTTTCAGACCAGTAAGGAGGTATTATACTATAATCATAAAACCGTTCATACCGATTATCACGGCCAAAGAAAAACGACAGGGAAGTACTAGAATTAACAGCTTCGTCCAGTTTAGCCCGCCGTTGCACTGATAGGTCTTCTAATTGTTTCAGTTGGCCATTGTCATCAGGCATAAAAAAACACGCTCATATATGATATGTTGATTATAGTATATCATGTGAACGTGTTTAATGCTAGTATTCAGTTGTAGTGTTTGAACATTACACCCTCTCTTTCAAAGAAAGCATTAAAACGTCAATCATATGAGCGGCCATGCAATCCACACATAGATAAATCCTTAAACTATATGCGTCATCTCCTATATCTATCTGGTATACAATGCTAGGGTCTCTAGCACTGCAACTGCGGCACATTCCCTCATAATCAGGACTGTCAGGATATAACTTTCTAGTTGATATTGTCATTTATCATAATCTCCTGCTTCTTCAATTGCCCAATAATAACTCAACAATTCCACTTTAATTGCTTCCTTTGTCTGGTATTCATCAACAAAAAGTATCACTACATTATTAGGATTGTACCTAATATTTGGGTGTTTGGACGGCTCCGACCATAGTATACAAGGCCGGTTGTCCCAATCGCAAAACTGAATATTTCCAGTCAACTCCTCATCTAACTCGTATGCAATTTGCTCGTAGTTCATTTCGTCTCCTTGCTTCGGTTAATTTCACCTGTTCATTAGATATATCATAACCTCTTTTGACAATCCTGTCAAGTAGGTACATAGTACTATTGTGCATCCTTGTCAAATAGAGTATACTATAATTAATTAAACGTTAGGAATTAATTAAACAAAAAGGAGCAAGGATAATGAACGGGCAAGAGATAGCAAAACTGGTAAAATCATACGGATACAAGGCAAGCTACAATTGTTTGAAATGCCATGTAAGCCTCAACAATCGCAGAGTAGAAGCGTGGGAAATACAAATGCTAGATTTATTCCCTGATGAGGCTATCAGTCAGCACGAAGATATAGTGGTTATCGAAGGAATAGAATGGGGGAGTTGGTAATAATGCTAACATATAGAAACAAAATCAAGCGCAGCCAACATATGCCCGGCTACAGCTTATGGATAAAGCGGGTAGTGGCTCGTTTGGGCCATAAAATAGATATTCCAGAAACTGAAATGAGAAAAATGTACAATAAAGATTATCATCCTGGCCGAGTAATCCGAATTATAAAGGAGAGAACATGAAGCGAAAATGGACACTTCGACGACAAGTAAAGCATCTCAATTGGCAGGTAGCATACTGGGAGTATCATAAATTGCTAGAACGAGCCAAGGCTTTACGATTGTTTCATGCTGAGGATATAGATGATGAAATGATCTGGGATATTAAACAATTGTTCATAGAACGCGATATTGAACAAGCATTTACAGAACGTGATAAAGGGAACATAAAATGAAAAATACAATATTTGTAGAGGTAGCTTCAGGATATACTGAACTAACCGGACTGCCTCATGATCGTAAATGGGAATGGGAAGTAATAGAATATGCTGATGAAAGTGTCGGCATATTCCACAATATTATCCAACTAGATTTTATTAATGACACTGAGGATGTTCCTGTTAGCATTGTAGAAGCATTGAGAACCAATTACAATGTCATATGCTGGTATAAGGAGATTGAATAATGAAACCTAAACCTAAACCCAAACAAGAGTTAGCAATTATTCCGTTTCCTGCCAAGAATATAATTCGTCTCGCCCCGGCAAGTTCAGATGCAACACAATTTCTTGAGAACGAGTGCAAAAAATTTGGCTCAATCTTAAAAAGAAGATATTTTTACTATTTATTTATCAGTGATCAATGGGATTTTTGGGAAGTAGTAGAATATCTAGAATCGTATAACGAGACACACGAAGAACCCAATCCAGATTATGATAAAAACACCTGGCCATTCTAAATTTAACCCACATTTCAAGGAGAAAACTAATGAAAAACCATCTTGATTATAAAACATTATTAATACCAGAAGCGCAAAAAGAATTCCCATTCCTGTGGGCAGTATACAAAGATACATTTCCGCATATATCAGATAGAGCCATTGCAATTATGGTAAGCATCGCCGCTGATATATGCGGAGACTGTCACGAGAGCTTTGGACGCTGTTATTGCACACGGGATGATTAGCCTAGATTATAATAAAGACACCTTGATGCCGCCATAGATAAAGCTACAGCAGCATCAATTTTCAAACTATTAGACCGTTTGACAAGCCGGATACCGTCCTCGCCGGCTTTTTTTATATTCGCATTATCTATATGCTGCTTGAGTAATGGATTACCATCGTGCGTTAGCCGTCTGGACATAATCAAGTCTTGTAATTGCTTATCTGATTTTAATCTATCCAATCCTTGAGTAAATGGTTTAATATTGGTTATCTGCTTTTTTTTAAGTCTACTGGCTAAATAGTGGAGCTGAGTAGGATCATAGGTTATTTCTAACGTTGCAAACTCTTTACATAATCTGATTAACTCTTGTTCTATAGGTTCGAAATCTAACAATTGGCCAGGTTGCGGCTCCCATACTCCACAATATCTAACAGCCACATTTTGCTTATTATCAGGATGCCGGGTTACTCCTAGCAATGCAAAACAGTCTGCTAAATATCCTTGATTTTCACTTCCAGTTGCAGCATCTACCCCTAAAACTAATGTCTCATTTCGGCTCAATCCTGGTAATTGAGCCTGACAATTATTCCACCATATGATGTTAACAAACTTTTCAACATCACTAACATCTTCCCACATAGCCTGTAGATAGACCCGACTTTCAGCTTCGGTCAATGTCTGACTGCGACTAACTGCAAATCCCTGTTCTAAATTGCCAGCCTCTTCATTTTCTTTAGTTAATACTGTGCCAACATAAGCATTATTCCTAAAACCGCTCCATTCATTTCTGGTCTTTTCCGGCACATCGGATAAGCTATTTTCATCCCCTTTAGCACCAGCAAACAAATCAAACAGCCAATGTTTCTCAGGTGTAGTCATCAAAAACAATTGTGACGGCTCATTATTAGGACCGGGTATTCTAACCCGGCCATCAAATACTTTTATAGCTCCTGCTTTCCGATGCACTGAAATCTCATCTAAACAAGCAAAACCAACATTAGGACCGCGCCAACTATGAATTTGATCTTCTTTGCAACCACCACAAGTTAGTTCTGAATAGCCGCCTACTTCGTTATGAAATACCAAAGTGAACGCTTTAGTAGGTTCCCATCCTTCCATCTGCCTGTATCTATGCCGTTCAATCACACACTGCCATGGTATCCATTGCTTAAACTCTGACCACAATGACTTCTTAAAATGCTCCAAATCAGGTCCAACCATAATGCCCGATATGCCACGTCTCAATTTATTCAATGTCTTGATTGAGCCGGCTGATGATTTACCACCTCCTTCGCCTCCTTTGAGCAACATATATCTTGGTGTATCATCATTAACAAAAATATCAACCTGCTCATTCTGAGGTTGATATTCCTTACCTGTACTGCTATTTATATACTTATCCGGCCATAGGTCTATTTTGGTCTTATGTCGTTTAAGTCGTTCTTGTGCCAACTTCGGAAAGTATTGTAATGATACGCTCATAGGTCTCAGTATCTAAGGTATTTTCCAGTATGTCCAGGGTAGCATTTAATTCACTTTGTATTCTAATATCAACTTTATCTGTGAATAGATTATGATATTTGGCTATTAATTCTAGCATCTTGGTTCTATCATACAATTCTATTTTAACATTGCCAGTTTTATCAAATTTGACTGACTTGATTAGATGACTATATTTTTTAGCTTTATTCCAATCTACTTGACCTTCACTATCCAGAAACGATAAAGCATCCTTATCAGATCGAGCCAACTCAGCTATGTTTTTTAAGACTTCATCAGCAGACATAGCCGATTCATTGAGACGTTTAGATATTATGTCAAGTATCTGAGGTATTCTTAAGTTCTCATATCCTATAACCGCTAACGTGTTATCAGTTCCCCGGTAGCCAGCTTGGCGTGCCGCTTCGGTAGCATTGAATGACTTTAGATATTCGTCTATAAATTTGAGCCGTTTGTTGCTTAATGTCATTATTTTTTAAGTTGATACAATTTCCGCAGAAAAAGTCACATTTTCCTGTTCATCTACGGGCAACATATTAATCCAATCTTTGTTTACCGTCACTTGCACGTTCCCACTAACAATAGATGGTTCCGGTGGTTTGGAACCAGATTTATCAACTTCTTGCCAAACTACCAAAAAACTATGATGGAATCTTGTGTTTCCATAATTTATACCATCTTCCTTTAATTCGTCGTCATGGCCGGTATGTATGCCTTTCACACGGTCTCCACTTGCAATTTCCATCCATACAATCTGTCCAGCTCCTAAACGAAGTGCGGGTATTTCGTTCAAAGGCTTGTCTGGAAATAAGGAGGTGGTCTCGTTTTTCTGTTTTTGTGACATCCCTGCCCAGCCCCAGTTGATAGCCCGATGTATTTGCCTACCCCCTTGAACGCAGTAGACATCAAAAAAGGCATGGTTTAGCCCATCGTTTTCATCCGGTGTCAATTTATGAACAGAAACGACCCAGTTAGCATTTTCCTTGGCGATAATTTTAACTCCATAGGATTCTGCATTATTATAACGTGGGTTGTCTCTAAGGAACTGAACCTTTGCTGGCCAGTTAAACATCTTTAATGTACCACCACTATAATAAATACAGTTAGAGCTATAACTAAGCCGGCCGCAATTGCTCCATAGTCTACACCTTGTTTTTTGACGACTATGTTGCTCTTTTCATTTATCTTATTACCATGCTCATCATATACGTGTGACACAATAACTTGTTTCATTTCTATTTCTTCCATGTCGAACTGGCCGCTTATTGCAGCTATATCATTTGTCTATGAAATTGTACCACATTTTAGACTATTCTATTAATTGCTCTCCCACCCATTTTGTATAAGCTGGTGGTATAGCTTGTGATAATTCTTTGCCAATCATCCAATCAATACCCATTGCAATTTTAGCATCTGCAACCTTGAAATCATGACCCGTAATGGTCAAATATTCATAATGATCCAAATCTCTCTCTTTTCCTATATAATTTGCATTCCCTGATGCTTTTCCAATATGCTGGCACTGATTGGGTGGAAAATAAATAGGATGTGGCCATATTTCAAATAGCCTATGCCTGATAACTCTTAATTTGAACATTGTACCACACAGTTTGAGCGAGTTAATCAATGGAGCACCCGGTACATTTTCAATAATATATGGCTTGCCAATACTCAATAGTACATTACGAGTAGGTTCGACTAAATCAGGATAATCCTTGGAAGTTAAACTTTTAGTAATACTATACGCTTGGCATGGAGGCGAAGCATGGATAACATCATAATCTTTTCCATATTTTACCACATATTCCAACGCATCAGCTTGAATAAATTCAAATGGATATCGTTTTTGAGGATTAATATCTACTCCTATAACTTTATATCCTGCTAGATGATAACCCATTGAACAACCGCCAGCACCACAAAACAAGTCTAATAGTTTAGGTTTTCTCATTCTGTTTGCTCCATAGCAAATAATACTTGTATATATTCTATATAAAATTATACTCTGTTTTAGACTATTCTTGCGATTCCCACTTGGATTTTGCGTAATCCCAAGCCTCATTTACTCTGGGATCACCTTCCGCATGAGCAAAAAACGCTTTCATATACGCTTCTTTGTCCGAATAGTAGGTAATAGTTTTATCTTTATCATTACCTACTATCTGGACATTATTAGGATTGCTATTCCAGGCCTCTACATCCTTATCCGTAACCATGGTATAGTCGTAAAACATGGTAGCATCATGTTGTTTAGCCCATAAGTAAACCCGGACAAACAGAGCGTTCTCAAGACTATCAATATCATTGACAATCATGTCTTGACTTTCAGCTACTGCTGCGTCAAATGATATATTGCTAGAACGTTCTGTTAAATCGTCTTTTTGAAACTTCCATAACATAATAGGACGTTCTGTTAAATCCTCATCTGCTCCACCACCAGCACTACTACCTTCCTCCTCCTCTTCCTCCTCTTCCTTTTTCTTTCCTAAATCGCCACTCATTCGTTCCCCTTCTGGTATATCCTTTAACACCTGGTTGAAATCTATTTGAGCATGATCATATCTGTCCAAACTATCATCCTCATCCAAATATACCCATTCCTCTAAATCCGCTGATACCTCATCCTTCTTGACAGATATATCAGTATTATGTATAATAAGAACAAGATTATTAATCTGCGGAAGACGTAAATAATTGCCTTCCGCTCGGGATATTCGTTTAAGTAGTGCTTCTTGTTTCTCCTCCTTTATAATGAGAAATTGGAGATTGGTTCCAATTGGTAGATAGGTTCTAGCACGGTTTAGCCGGTCTTCAATTTCTCTTTCAAATTTCTGCAATCTGCAATTTGGGCATAGCCGGAATGTCCCACACAAAGACGAATATACTCTTTTATCCCCGTTTACCTCAACTGCATATGTCCAGTTTTTGCCACAAGCGTTCAATCTCGCTTTTCTGTTGTGCAATTCAGCAGAAGTTAGTTTCTTTTTAGCTTTTTTGGCTTCTTTTTTCTGCTTCCAGGGACTTTCTTCTGGTTTCAGCATCTCTTCCATGAATGCTCTGTAGTACTCTATATCCAAATCAGGATGTTCTCTCGCTACCTTGTCGAAATCAATATCATCAATGGTAAACACGCGAGGACTGTCAATTATACTTGGTTGATATGCTTGCTCAGTTGCTAACATTATGTTTTATCCTTTATCAGTATACATTTATCTGTACCGAGTGCTGGTATATTAAGTTTAACCGATTTTATAATTTTGACAATTTTAACATCTACTTTTTGACCGCAGATAATAGTCACTTTGTCTATATCGAGGCCAGATGACTTGTCGTTAAGTTTTATATTTAACCAATCATATAGGTCTCTAGCAGTTTCAAATTCGTGTATTAGACCACTTGTTACCGGCTGATTTTGAAATAAGTAGTATTTATCACTTGCCATTGTGTTCTTCCATATACACTTTGTCTATATTGAGACCGGATGACTTTCTTCCATCATTTCTTTTCGATATTGTTCCATCGAAAAGAGGTGTATATTATACATACGATGCAACATATTTATAGCACCATCTGCCATTAATTCACAACTTTGATCGAGATTACCCATCCATGAAAATTCTGTTCTATCAGAGTCCATCTCATCAAATATGTTTTTTATTTCAGCTTCTAATCGTCTTTTAATCACTTTTATTGTCTCTTCATTCATTGTTAATCTCCTGGTTACTAATTTTAAAATAAGTAGTATTTTTCATTCATAATATCTTCGGATATTCCCTCACCCGTTGCTCATCTGATATACCAGGTATCAGGTTAGTCTTAAAATATACCAAACATTCTGACTGCCTGGCCTGAGTGTACAGGTTGATAATCCAATCAATAGGAGGCTTAAACTCTGCTGTCTGAGTGCTCTTACTACTGCCTCCCATTACAACCCAGTCAAACATATCAAGCGAAGTAAACTGTAAATTTTCCATCATTGGTTCACAGGATAGCCAGCAAATACCTTTATATCCGGACTGTTTGATCTTCTTGAATGCTTTTTCTGCTCGTTCTACTGACCATTGATAATCCACGGTTGTACCTAGCCAGGTGTTAGCAGGATATTCAAACTCTGCCATACGGATAGGGAATTTAGTTAAGAGTAAGAATGTCCATTGTGGATTATCATTAATTTGATCCAGTACTACTTGTATCCATTTAGTTGGCACCCATTTGCCAAATAAATCAGCCATAGAACAGACAAAGACGTTTTGCTTGCCTATTCGTTCGATTGGATCATCTATTTTGTCTAAATCAGGTAGTTTTGTGTTGCTCGGAGCGGTCAGTCTATCGGGATAGAAAACAGGATTAAAGCGCTCATCTTCTGGCAGATGATTGTAAAATCTATTAGCTATATCACGTGCATAACAATATGCACAATTATGCAAACAACCAGTTATAGGATTCCAAGACCACCTGGCCCATTCTATATTATCGTTGGTAGGATTGAATTTTTTATTACCCTTGGTAGATAGGACAGTATCTTTAACACTTTGCTGCAATGTCTCCCATTGAGGAAGTGTATAGTAAAATATTTGTTTTCCAGCGATTCGCTTTGATTGATTTTGCATTTTCTCTTTCTCTATTTAATAACTTTATAATGTTATAATGTCACAAAGTCTGACTTTACAAAACTATAAAGTCATGGTAGAATATAAATGGGTGGGCAGATAGACATAGATAGATAACATAGATCACAACCTCAAGGCACTGCTAACCCTAACCTAATATGTTGGAAACAAAACACCCTTTAATCGGAGGGTGTTTTTCTTTGACTGATATTATAGGCTGATTTTATCCTTTTTACCAATTTTTAATAAAATAATTTAGGGTGGTAGGATTCGAACCTACTTGTATTATTCTAATATCCTTGCCAAAATTTATACTACCTCCACACACGAACAGTAGCATCTGGATATCTCTTGCAGGCCGCCAGATACTCCTTTACAAATTCAACAAAACCTTTATAGTTACCCCATCCATTATCAGGATTAAATTGCTCAAAATACTCAGAATTGCTTTCTAATATTCTTAATCTTGATTCAAGCGGAGCAATTAGTTGATAGGCTGTATTTATATAACATTCTTCTGGTCTCCATATACATTCATAGAGGCCAGCTTCAGAAGCCATTTTAGTCAGATTATGGGTAATATTAGCCTCGTAAACTTCACCCCCATTATCACTTGCAGCTACAACCGGTACACGATTAGGAAATTTCTCATCCCATTCCGATCGTGATATTTCCTTGTTTTGCCCGTTCTCGCGGATAAATATACCTGAGCCAGCACTTGTGGATATATTTTCTAAAGTCAAACTGATGTCTAAACTCATTAATTCACTCCCTTTATGAACATAAACTGCAATATCCAAATGATAATTTATATTCCAACTCTGATACTATTTTAGCATACTCTTCCT
>Ga0255047_10001278_pt1 | contig 18645 bp, 17 predicted proteins | sample JV7_2_1_MG_FD_183640 | JGI IMG/M metagenome (GOLD analysis project Ga0255047, IMG submission 183640) | Seawater microbial communities from Jervis Inlet, British Columbia, Canada - JV7_2_1 | ecosystem: Environmental > Aquatic > Marine > Inlet | place: Canada: British Columbia | collected 2016-10-06 | reverse complement strand
AGGTGCACGAGACCCCAAAACCGTGATAGACTGCAAACCGTCGGGGACGGGCAGTAGGCCTAGCCGGGAACGACTCTGAGAGACAACGGAGCAACGAGACAGCCGGACAGTCGAAAACAGCAAGCCGGTCAGTACCCCGCGTAGCTGTAGCCCGTGGGCGAGGACACAAAGCATCGCCCCGAAAGCCTCCCAATCACCCACAAAACCCGTGGGGGGTGGGGGGGCTCCGCGCTACGCCTCTACTACCAAGCCCCCTGTATCCCGGTTTCATGCTACCCTTCTGACATGGCCGGCAACGCCCAACGTAAGCCCAAGCCCAAAGGCCCGTGCCTCACGTGTCCAGAATGTCACGCCGATGTTCCACTACCAGACCCGCCAAACGGCCTCAACTCCAAGCAAAAAGCCTTTGTAGAGGCAGCAACGGCCGACCCAACCGCCAGCGGGGCCGAGCTAGTAAGGCGGTCCGGATACAAGGACACCAACCCGTCTAGAGCACACGGTCGATTGGTAGCGAATAGTAGCGTGGCAAGCGCCCTAACCCGAAGACGGGATGAGTTGCTGGATAAAGCCTCACGGATCGACAAAGCAGCGATCCAACCCCTACTTAATGCGATCGCCAATGACGAAACAGGCCAAGTCAGTTTGGCAGCTCTAGAGTGGGCGAGGAAAGCTAGAGAGAACGCGCCGGCCGGCGATGGAGTGGAGCACCGAGTCCACGCGCTGGACCTTGAGCGTGCAAGGCAACGACGCCGACGATCCTTCGCACGCATACTAAGGTGGGCTGTTCGACACTCCCCCCAACGAGTTGCGGACCTGGCTCAAGCGATCTGGCCGGTGGACGATGGCGTGATCGACGCTGAGGTGGTGAGCGATGACTGGTGAGCGTGACTCGAGGGTGAGGGGGTAGTGGGGGTAGGTTGGCCCCGGCGGTGGATGAGCATTACTCATTAGACCCCACGAATCAATTTTTGCAGTTCTAGAAACACTGGAGTTGAGATGGCAAAGAAGTTAAAGCCTGCGGCGTCTCCACCGATTAGTAAGGAGGCGAAGGCAGCGATGTTGGCAGCACGGGCGGCTGCTGCGGCACGGGTTCCTGGTCCTGGGGATCCTATTCGGTTACCGCGGCGTCCGAATCCTCCGAAGGTGCCTTTGAGCAAGAAGGCGATAGCGGCGATGAGGGCTGCCAAGAAGGCGAAGCCTTGAAGTGCAAGCGCAAGCCCTTCCGATGCGCCTGCGGTCAGGCGAGGAAGCCTTACTTCGCTTCCTGCCATCGTCACCGTTTCTACCGCCAAGCGGACTTTGACAAGGCGAAGGCCAGGGCCAAGAAACTCAGGGATGAGCTAGGCTGGCCTGCATGGCGCGAGTTGGTGTCCTCTGATTTCCTGGATCCCGGGAACTACGCTGGGCAGGTTGTCCGGTGGAACTTTCCAGCGTCGGAGTGGAATGAGTAGATGACCGACCCTCTCATCAGGTCGGCCGCGGAGTCGAAGGAGCGGGAGCGTCTTCGGCGTGTGCGTCGTTTCTGCGAGGATCTGTACTGGGGAGCGACCGAGATTCTGGGCTACGACCTGTTGACGGAGGCGTTCCACAAGCCGATCTGCGAGTGGATTGTTGCTCACGAGGACGACGACTTTCTGGTGTTGCTGGCGGCCCGCGATCATTATAAGACGACGATTCAGGCGGCTGATCTGGTGCGTCACATCGTACGTGATCCGAACAAGACGCATCTCGTGTTGCACGCGGTTGACGAGGAGGCTTGCAAACTGGTTGAGGAGGTGGGCACGCATTTCCAGAAGAACAAGGAGTTGCGTGCGTTGGTGCCTCAGTTGTGCCCTTCGTCCAGTCAGCGTCGTTGGTTGAAGGTGAACCAGTTCACGGTGGCTCGAGATCGTTACGATCGTCAGCCGACGCTACTGGGCAAGTCCACGGGTGCTGAGATCACTGGGGTCCACATCACGGGGTCGATTCGGCCGGACGACATCATTGGCCGCAACACGATCGAGGACTCCCAACTCCCGAAGGTCAAGAGTTGGTGGCAGTCGACGATCATGCCGGTGAGGCGTCCTGGGTGTAAGATTCGTGGCACTGCGACTCGCTGGGACATCAACGACATTACGGGCGAGTGGATCAAGGACAAGCAGTGGGTGTCGATGGTTCGTGCGGCGCTGGAGACCGACGGCAAGCCGGACTACAAGGGTGTGCCGGTCCTCTACAGTAAGCGCGAGATTGAGATCCGCCGGCGGGCGATGGGACCGAACTTCGGTCCTCAGATGATGAACGATCCCAGCCCTGCGGGTGAGAAGCCGTGGGATCAGGAGCGTTGCGAGCATTTCATCAGCCGTGATGAGGCCAAGGGCGTTGGCCGTATCTTTGTGCTCTCGGATCCCGCGCCGGCCAAGGTGGGGTCGTTCGACGGTGTTGGCGAGAAGCGCCGGATGGACGGCACCAAGGACGATTGGGCGATTGCCGCGGTCAAGGTGCGAGCCAACGGCCAGCGCCAGGAGATCATCCTTCTTAATGGTCGAGCGTCGAAGGAGTGGGCACCGGAGGCTGGCGACGATGCGATCTGCGAGTTGCTGCGTCAGTACCCAGGCGCGATGTTCTTCGAGGAGTATTACGGGTTCAGCAATTCCGAGCGTCAGGTGTCGATGCGGCGTGCGGCGCGGCGTAACGGTGTGAAGCTGCGTTGGGTGGAGTTCAAGGGGTCATATCGAGCTTCAGGCAAGAACGTGCGGTTTGCTGAACTTGCCAATAAGGCCAAGAATGACGAGTTCCTGATCTGCGATTCTTGCCCGAAGGACTTCCTGGAGAAGTTTCTTGGACAGGCCCGTCAGTGGCGTCCGATGGGCAAGAAGAACTCTCTGCGTTACGACGACTGCGCCGATGTGGTTGCGATGGCGACGATGGACTGTGTGATTTCTCGAGCCCCGCAGGCGCAGTTTGAGCCCGACGAGTTCTCACCGTACAAGCGTCAGCAGGAAGAGGCCGAACCCATCTTCCAGTCGAGGTATATCCGTGCGTGACTCTAAACAGATGAGCCCTGGCGATCCGATAACTTTTGAGCGCCAAGAGGGCGACGACCCTCCGGTCTACTTCCCTGGTGATGCCTGGAGTAAGAAGATTGTGGAAGTGCTGAGAGACATCAGAACAGAGCTTGAGATTCTCAACGGGGGCGACGGCCTATGAGAGACTCCATCATCCTGACGGTCTACAACCGGCCGGTCCACGTACTTGAAAACACGCTGCGAGCGCTGTTCAAGAACGACCTCGAGGACTGCGAGGTCATCGTGGTGGACGACGGGAGCAACCAGCCGGTCTTGGAACCCGCTACTCCGGACTGGTGGGATCACGATAAGGTGCGCTGGATCAAGACCAATACCCTCACCGCCCACCCAGCCACCCACCACATCAACGGCCACAACAACCCGGCCTACGTCAACAACCTCGCGTTGGAGAAGGCCAGGGGCGACCACATCACCTTCCTCAGTTCCGACTGCATCATCCCGCCGCACACGCTGACCCAGGCCCGCAAGCATCCCCGTGCGATGTGGGTGCCCCGCGTGATGGACATGGACACCGGCCAGATGTGGCTGCACAAGAAGCGGCTGTTCCCGATGTGCTGGTTCGTGCGTGCCCCGCGGGAGGCTTGCCCGGAGTTCGACGAGGAGTACCTGAAGGGCATCGCATTCGAGGACAACGACTGGACGGCTCGCGTGGCTCTGGCCACCGAGGAGGTCGTGCTGGACGAGTCGGTGACCATCTTCCACCAGAGCCACCCGCTGGTGGCCTACACGCAGGCTGATGGTACGGTGCCCAGCAAGCCGACGTTCAACGACGCCTACATGCGCTCCGAGGCGTACACTCGAGCGAAGTGGGGCGGCATCCCGTGGCTGAACCAGGAGGACGACCCATTGCACAAGCGTTGGCACTTCGGAGACCCGTTACGTGTGCAGATCCGCCGTCGGTCGGGCAACCAGGGCCTCGCGGAGGTCGTGTGAGCATCTACTCTGACCTGAAGGCCGCATGGCACACTTCGGTGCTCCGTGACATCGAGGACATGAGTGTCGATGGCTTGCTTCCAGTTCCAGTCCATATGTACCTGATCCTGTCCGACCTGTGCAATCAGGACTGCCACTTCTGCCACCACCGCATGAGCGGCGGACTGGCTGTTGAGCAGTTCGAGGAGAATGGCAGCCGGAACCCGAATCGTCGCATTCCGACCGACAAGGCCAAGGAGATCCTGATAGATTTCGGCCGTATGGGTGGCCGGGCGGTGCAGTTCACGGGTGGTGGTGAGCCGCTGGTTCACCCTGACTTCTACAAGATTGCTGAATTCGCCCTGGACGCCGATCTCGAGTGCGCCCTGGTGACGAACGCCTCGAAAGCGCTGGATTACGACGTTCTGAAGCGGTTTGAATGGGTTCGAGTGAGCCTTGACGCCGGGAATGCCTCCGATTACGCCAAGATTCGCAAGGCCAAGCCCGAGATGTTCGATGCCGTGCTGCGGCGGGTGCAGGATCTTGCTGAGCACTGCCCAGAGACGACTGTTGGCGTCAGTTTCGTCGTCACCAACGATAATAAGGATGGGATCGTCGAGGCTGCGCGGTACGCCGAGGCTGCTGGGGCTGCCTACATCCGCTACTCTGCGGTGTTCTCCGACGCCGGCCCGGGGTACTACGACGATGCCGAGGACATCCGGAACAGGATCCGGTCAGCTGTCGGGCTGGTCCCCGGCATCAAGCAGATCAACCTGTTCGATTCGTTCATGGCCGATCTGGACAGCGGTGCTCCGGACTACAAGCAGTGCGGGTTCCAGCACTTCGCGGTCTATGTCGGCGGGAACCTGAAGGTCTACCGCTGCTGCACGACGAGTTACACGGCGCAGGGCGAGGTTGGAGACCTGACCAACCGTTCGTTCAATGACTGGTTCTTTGACGATGAGACGCTCAAGAGGTACCAGTCCTTCGACGCCCGCACCTGCAACGTCTGCCACTTCAACGCCAAAAACCGCGTTATCAACTACCTGACGATCGGTGAGCCTGACCATGTCAACTTCGTATAGGGCACCATTCCTCGTTGTCGGCCCTGGCCGATGCGGCACCAAGAGCCTGCGGATGATCCTCGGGCACAGTCGAAACGTCGAGGTGACCCACGAGGCTTTCCCTGTTCCGTGGTACGAACCAGAGCACGCTCAGATGGGCAAACTGCTCAAACACTTGAAAACCAAGGCGATGCAGGGGATACTCTGTGGAGAGGTCGGGCAGCAACTGATCCCGCACGTTGCTAGGATCCGGGAGGTTGTGCCGGAACTCAAGGTCGTGACAATGCACCGTGACAGGCATAAGGTGGTCGAGTCGTTTCTTGCGGTGACCAACGAACTGTCCTCTGTGCGGCCTGCCGATCGTGAACTGATCTTGTCGATGTTCCCGGATACGCATGCCAAAAACCTGCCGTATGTCCCGATCATCGACGGCTGCAACCCGACACAGGCGTGGTCGTTCTACTGGAAGATGTGCGAAGGGATCATGGGTAAGATGGATGAGCCTGTTTTCCGGATCTCCACCGATCACCTGAACAATGATGAATCGCTAGGCCAACTGATGGATTTTCTCGAGATCCCACCAGCCGACAGGGTATTACCTGAGCGGCGCTGCTGGAACTCTACACAAGAGATCAAGGAGCGCATCTATGGAAGCCCAGGTACAGACACCCGATCCGCAAAACCATGAAGAAGCTGAGAAGGTCACCCAACTGAGTCCACTGCCTGGTCTCTCAGATCAGGAGTTTCAGGATCTCGCTGCGTCGGTCCTCGTGGTGATCCCCTACCGTTCAGGTGAGGGGGTCAATATCGGCATCTGCAACCATTTCGGCATGTGGGGCCGGATTGGCTTGCGGGTAGCCACGGTCAAGGACCCCCACGGCGGTTTCATCGAATGCACTCGCGGCGGGATCGTCCAGCTTTTCCAAGAGGTCTGCCGCACGAGTCAGCAGATCAAGTATCTGGTGATGATCGACAACGATGAGGGCATCGCCTGGGACGCCCCGCTGCAGCTCGCGCTCCATGCCAAGCCGGTTGTCACCGGAGTGGTCTGCGGCTACTCCGACGAACGCGGGATCTTCGCCTGCTTCACGGTGAAGGACGAAAACGGCGTGGCCCGCTTCCCATCGTGGAAGGAGACCAAGACGCTCCCGGCGAGTGGCCTGATCCCGATTGAGCAGTGCGGGTCTGGACTGGTCTGCATCCGCCGCGACGTTCTGGACACAATCCAGGAGATGGGCGAGGAGCCGTTCTTCGTTCCTGAGTCCATCCGCAAGCAGTCGGTGAGGGACGGGCAACTCCGCAAGTCCGAGGACATCTGCTTCTGTGACCGTGCCAAGAAGTACGGCTTCGACATTTTCGCCGACCTGGCCGTCCACGCGATGCACTTCAAGAACATAGCGATCGGCTGGCCGGCTGACCGTATCGACCCCACGATCGACGCGATCAGTTGGCGTCCGTCGGTGTTTGACTACAAAGGGGTGATCTGATGCCCACGACCAAGGCCGACAAGTTCGACTTCCTGATGGGGTTTGTCTCCGTCAGCAAGGACTACAAGTCTCAGTTCATCGACAAGTGGCGCGAGGTTCTCAGCAACTTCATCGTGGAGCCCCACGAGTTTGCCGGGAACTCGAGCGTCGGCAGACCCTACGACACACCGCGGCGTGCGGCACGGCACGGGTATTCCCTGGACCACCGGAACAGCCCCGGCGGTTCGATCATCCTGAAGGACGGCGAGACCCACAAGGCGGTGATGACCTACGCGGCCGGAATGACACTGTCGGTTATCGGTGACCCACGGGGCGAGTTCGTTCAGGCTAGCCCGGTGGGGTACGAGGACGCGGAGTCGAAGGCACCGACAACGACCGCCCTGCTGCGCTACTGCTTCGGTCTCCCCGGTCACTTTCGGACGTTCGTCGAGGCGTTCGTTGACATGATCTTGATGGGCACCGCAATCGTGGAGTCTCCGTGGCGGTTCCAGCAGCGGGAGATGCCGGTGCGCGAGATCGAGTTCATCGAAGGTGTCGGGGAAGTGGACACTTCGACCCGGCAACTCGTCACATCCTACGACGATCCTGCGCTGAGAGTGGTCAGTAACGAGGACTTCTTCCCGGATCCGTCTGAATCGCGCATCCAGGACATGCCAGGGGTGGCCAAGAAGTTCCGGATGACCGGCCTGCAGGCCAGGATGATGGCCCAGCGTGGCATCTACACCAAGGATGGTGTGGAGGACGCGATCAACCATGCAATGAAGATGCACAAGGACGGTCGCGGCAAGAGCGAGACTCGAGACTACGACGACCACTTCCGCGAGGGGATTGACAGTCCGTACCGTCGGGAACAGATGGGCGATTTCGTACCGATGATCGGCTACGAATACTGGGGCGACCTGCCGTGGGAGGACGACGAGGGGTCCAGTCGCGGTGTGGTCACGGCCTTGGCCGGCCAACTCGTCCGGCCCGGTGGATCCATTCCATACCCGCTGTCCGACCCGGAGTTGCCTTTCCACGAGTTCGTCATCAACCCGGTAAAAGGCCGGTTTTACGGCGTCTCTCCTGCCGAGGTGATCCGCTACAGCCAGGATCTTCAGGACGCCATGATGCGCCTGCTGACCATGGCGGTGATGCGGCGGGTCATGCCCCCGGTGGTTATCGACTCCGATGCTGACCTCGACGTGGCTGCGATCCGCAACTGGTCACCCGACATGCCGATTGTCGCCCGGGGTGGCCCGAACGCCGCCGGGACGCTGAACTACGGTGCCGACGTGTTCTCCGGGTTCAATCATGTGGCCCTCGGGAAGCAGCAGATGCAGGAGCAGTCGGGAGCGGTGGCGTCGGTCCAGGGGCAACCTGTCGGCGGCAGGGCATCGGCCACCGAGGCCCAGTTCACCCAGCGGCAGGCAGTCGGCAGGCCGGAACTGGCAGCGGCACTCGTTGAACGCGAGTCAATGCCGTCGGTGGCCCGTGGGGTGCTGCGCCGCTACCAGCAGTTCCTGGACGACTCCGAAGCTCTGGCCGATCGCGTCGGTGAGCAGCCGAACCCAGCATGGATTGGCGACATCATGGGCGACTTCGATGTGAAGTTCACCGGGTCGCGTCAGGCGATGAGCCGCCAGGAGAAGCTCCAGGCTTACGATCGGCTGGCGGGCCTCACGGCGGCTATCCCGGCAGCGCAGGCTCAGGTGCCCTGGAACGAGATCCTTCAGCACCTGATCGGTCAGGTACTGGAACTTCCAGAGGTTGCGGCCAAGGTCGGCAATGAGAACGACATGCTGATTAACCTGCTGCTGCAGGCAATGCAGGGCCAGGGGCAGGGTGCCGGGAACGGGAATTCCACGGTCCCCGGGGCCGAGCCAGCCGGGGCGATCTTGGCACAGGTGAGCGGTGGCGCAGGATAATCCATTCAAGCGGGCCGGGGCGACGGTGAAGTCCCAGGCGCGCCGCGTCTGGGAGATGTTCGACCCCCAGGCCGATCGGGAGGCCCGGGATCGCGCACTAGCCGAAGTGCTGGGCCAATACGAGGGTTTCTGTCGGAGAAACACGCATCTGATGGAGTGGATTGACCGCGAGGCTGACAGTCCGGTGGAGATCGACGCTCAGTTGATGGAAAAGACCGCTAGGGCCAATACTTTCAAAGAAATCCGAAAGCATATCGAGGATCACGAACGCGATGCCCGTAGGCTCGCAGGAGACGGATAGATGGCAAAAGATAAGGAAGAACAGCCGGTTGCTGAGTCTTCAGAGGAAGCGAGCTACGACGAAGAGACCGTCGAGCAACTCGAGGCCAGGTTTGCAAAGGGCGAGGGGTTGGTTAATAATGACCCCGAGGAGCCAGAGGCACCGCCAGCAGAAACTCCCGAGCCCCCCGCCGGGAAAGAAGCCGAGCCGCCGAAGGAGCCCGCCGCGGAGCCCGAGGCAGAGGTTGTCCCAGACGAGCCTGCCGAGGACGTACCCGACGAGCAGGCACTTCTCGTAGAAGAGTTGCGCCTTCAGGTCGAGCGAGCCGACCGCGACCGCAAGAAGCAAGAGTTCCTTGCGGGCCGTGCAACCGGCGAGTCCGGATTCCTGAAGCGGCGCATCGAGCAACTCGAGCAGTCACTGGCCGGCAGGGAACCAACTCCCGACAGTGACTACGACGAGCCGGACACCGAGCCTACCCGCCGGGTCCAACCGACACGACAAGATTCAGTCCACGAATCCAGGTTGGCTGACCTGGAGCAGGAGCGCCGCGAGGCGGCGCTTGAGGTCGAGTACTCGATGTTCCTGTCAGAGGTGAAGAACGATGTCGTATCCGACCTGACGATTCAGGCGAACGGGACGAATAGACCTCCGTCGGAAGTTGATGCTGCTGCCGAAGTGGACAAGCGCATGCAGGCGCTGATACCGCAAATCCACGACGAGATCAAGCCCTACGGCTCCATGCAACTCAACGCGAAATCCTCGCGGAAGGTTGCACGTTTGGCCTTCGACTCCGCGTACACCGACTGGAAGCTCCAGCGGTTGCGCGACATGAAGTTGGAAGCGTCCAAAAAGCGAGTGTCGCAGGTCCCGGCGAGGAAGCGCGAGAAACTTGCGGCCACCATCAGCGGGTCCGGAGGAGCCTCCGTCCCTGCAGACCGCCCCAAAACCTACGACGACATGAGCGTCGAGGAACTGGAAGCCGAACTCAAGCGAGAGGAGCCTCGGCGCTCTCGGATTCGGTATCCTGGAGGATAGTCAATGGCTTGGGAATCAGTAGTCAACACGTCACTCCTGACTACCTGGCTGGTCAAGACCTTCGTGCCCGCTCTGGAAGATGAACTCCAGCTCGAGAAATTCTGCATGAAGGCCGAGATCCCAGGTGGAATGGGCAATATCGCCCGATGGAACCTTTTCCCCTCTCCCGCCGCGAATCCGACGGCGCTGAGCGAGGGCACGACCACCGGCAACGAGATTTCGTCTCTGACGACCACCGGGTTCGATGCGACGATCGCGGAGTACGGCGAGTTCATCGTCGAGACCAACTTGCAGCGGTTCACGCAGGTTTCCGGTTCGAGGAACGAACTCAGGGACCGCATGTCGTATGGTGCCGCACGGTCCATCGACACGATCATTCGCAGTGGCCCGACGAGCGGCCCGGCGGACAACAGCGGTCTGATCTCCACCACACTCGACTTCTACTGCGGCGCTGGCCAAGCTGGTGGCAGTGGAACGGCTGCGGTCACGGCTGTCGGTTCTGCTGCTGCGGTCATCGGATCCGCGAAGCTCCTGCGTGACAGTGCAGTGCGCGGGTTCACCAACGTCCCCGGTCACCCCTCGGGGCACTACGCTGCGGTGGTCAGTCCTCGCTTCGAGTTGGACATGGTCACCGAGGCATCCACGGGCCGCATGACGTGGGCAGAGGCAAACACCGACGTTCCCGGGGCGATGGCCCAGGAGAAGTGGGTCAACGGGTACATGGGTTCGGTCTACGGTACTGCCGTCTACCGCACCCAGAACTTCACCCAGACGGCCCTGACCAGCACCTCTGACAACAACTACGTCATGGGTGTCGGCGGCATGGGCTGTGTGTCCGTCGTGGACGCCGACCCGCAGATTTTCATCAACACCGCTTCGGCGGGGGATGTCGGAAACCCCTACCGGAACCGCAACACCGTTGCGTGGCACGCTTACTTCGCCGCCAGCCTCCTGGACGGCAACAGTCGCGTGGTCCGCATGTACTCCAACGAAAGCTAACTCTGACGGGGGCGGGGTAACTCGCCCCCGAGCAGGAGGTCTGATGCTGATCGAGTTGCTCGTGAACAAGGAATTCGGCCGAATGGGGTACTCCGTCGGCCACAAGATCAACATTCCCGATTTCTTCGCACGGAAATGGATTGCGAACCGCTGGGCACGACCAGCCAAGGGTCGAGCGACCCATGCGGTGATTGGCGGCCCTGCGAGCGGGACCGTTCAGGACGAGCAGACGGCAATGCCGGACCAGCCAATGCCGACGGACCAGCCAATGCGGCGGCGTCCCGGGAGACCGAGGAAAGATGTCACTTCCTAGCACAGGGGGAGTCGTCGGCAAGAAGGGTGGGCCGTCATACGGTCAGATGATCGACTTCGGTGTCGTCCAGGCTGGACTGGGTGAACTGAACCCAGAGATCACGCTGGATGCTCACGTTCGACGACCGAGCGACTACAAACTCCTTCTACAGGGTGGACCCAACGACTACTCCGGGACGAGAACAGGGGTCTACTACACGGGTAACTTCATCTGCTCGATCGACCGCGGCCTGATCCCTGAGTTCAAACTCTGGGAAGAGACCATGGGGGTCGAGGAAATCTCCATGGCTGACATCGAACGCTACGACAACACCCGCGTGGCGTTCGCTGAGATCCTTGAGGGCAGCGAGCAGTACCACGCCGCGCTGTCCCTAGCCGAGAAGGGCGACGATAACTACGGGATCTTCAACGGGAAGGTCTACAGGTATCAGCCGTTCAGGGAGACCAAGGTGCTGGGTCGGGTGCTTCGCGTTGGCTGGAGGCACACGTTCGAGGCAATCATCAGGACGAAGATCCCAGGCGTGACTCGGTCTTCGATTTCAGAGAAATTCGGTGTGGACATGAGCAAGTACCCGATCGGTCCCCCAGAGGAACTGAAGAGGCTCTTGTTCGAGGAGTAGCCGATGGCAAGCGGAGTCCCAGCTTCAGGAGTAACCGAGCCTAGCAACTCCACGTTCAATCAGTTGAAGAGTCGTGTCGCGGCGTCTGTCGGCATGGGCGGGCAGCAACGCGCACTGGACCTTGCCGGGGACGGCATCAACAATGGGATCCGTCGAGTCAACTCCAAACTGTGGAGTTGGCTGTTGACCACCGCAGACATCACCACCGTTGCCGATCAGGCGAACTACAACGAGGATGACAGCGTCCCGGGGGACTTCAAGGCCCCGCGGTCGATGCTTCTCCTCGATTCTTCCAGCAACGAATCATCCAGGTTGGTATGGCTGCTCCCGAAGGACTTTGACAACCTCTGGCTGGATCGTAGGAATTCCGGAGAGCCCCGAACGTACACGGTCCACAACATCCACGACAACAGGACGCTCTCCCTATCGGCGGCACCTACCGCGAAGTGGGTTGCGGCGTACCCGACAATGCGGCTCCGATACTACAAGCGCCTCGGGCTGTACTCCGGAAACGAGACGACCCAGATCCCGGTCGAGGCCGAGTTGATGATCGAGTATTTCGCTCGAGCCGAAGTGGCCAGCGTTGTGCGCCCTGGCGCGTTGTCCAGGTACGAGTCCATGTGGCGAGACCAGGAACGAGAACTGCGTAGCGCTGAGATGCGCTGGCAGGTAGGGGACTTCGACTAATGCTCAACCACCGCACCAACACGCTGCTCAAGGCCAGCGGGACGAACGTCGCGTTCGCCTCGGGCTACAAGGCGCTCGTCCTGCCGGTGGGCGCGGTAGCCGTGTCCTCGGCGTCCGGAGACATCACCGTCCGCCGCGGGCACTCGTTCAAGGCTAACGATGTCGGGATGATCTTCACTGTTGGCGATGCCACGGTGATCTTCACCGTCGACTCGGTGCCCGACGGCACGAGCCTGCTGCACAGCAACGGCACCGTGAGTCTGTCGGCCGGCGACTACGTCGTGAACCTCGGCCCCGACACGCTGACCGGCGGCACGGTGGACTTCGACGCTAGCCCGATGGAGGTCTACAGCGACCCCGAGGGTCAGACGCTGTTGACGAACACCGCGGCGACGGCGATCACTGCGTCCAGCCTCGGCAACTACGACTACTACCACCGCGGCGACGGGATGCACTGGGAACTGATCCTCGACTCCTCCGACTCGCCACGGCAGCTCGTCACGGGGCACGGCGGTGGCTCGCGGATCAACGTGGCAGACTTCGGCGTGGTGCGCGACGGGACGACGGATGTTGGGGCGAGGCTGGCTTCGGTACTGCAGTCGCTGGACTCTACGGGCAAGCGCGTCCACCTGCCACCCGGGACCTACGACTGCACCGACTCCACGCTGACCATCGCAAACCCCTGCATCTTCAGCCTCGAGCGGGCCACGGTGACGCTGCGCGGGAACGAGGCCAGTGCCGACGGGCTGCTCATTACGTCGAGCAACGTGAGGATCGAGGGCGACGGCGTGTCGGTGTTCAACCAGACCCGCGTTGCCAGCGACGGTCAGTCGCACATTGATTACCACGCGATCCGATCCCTGGACTCTGCGGGGTCGCTGACCGATGTCCACATTGACGGCATTCAAGTCAATGTCACGGTGACCAGTTCCGGTTTGGGCGGCGGCACGTCCTGGCGGCAGGCGGCAATCAGGCTGGATGTGCGGACCAGCCCCCGCACAATGGTCAACTCTTCGGTGAAGAACTGCAAGGTCACGCTGACCTCGGACACCACCGACACCGACCACAAGATGTACGGCATCTACTTCTACGGCTTCTACGGTGCCGGGAGCAACGGACGCTACATCGAGGGCATGGAAATCTCCGGTAACACGGTGCTCTCGACCCACGGGCGCAACATTCAGATTTACGGTGTGAAGCGCGGCGTCATCACCAACAACCGGGTGCTGGACGTATCCCCGGGTGTGCTCGAAGGTGCCAACGCTATCCGCTGCCTGCACTGCCAGGACATGACGATCGACAGCAACGTTATCCAGATTGGCTCCGATGCCACGGACAGCGGCAATGGGATCTACGTGGCTGGATCTTCCGGCCACACGTCGAACGTCCGCAGCGAGCACATCGTCATCAGCAACAACAACCTGCTGAACGAATCCACCAACAATGGGCTCGACGGCATCCTGATCGACGGCTGCCGACACGTTCTCATCACCGGGAACAACATTCGCACCGACGCCGAGGAGACGCTCCAGAACGGTATCGACATCCAGTACAGCGGGGCCGACGGTCTAGTCTGTCAGGACATCGTGGTCAGTGGCAACATGCTCTACGGCTACGGCGGAGTGACGGCATCGTTCTGCGTGTTCGTCGAGTCCGGGTCGGTACGCACGGTAATCATCGGCAACTTCATGGAGCTGAAGGACACGACCGGCGTTGACAACATCATGGACGACAACGGCACGGACAGCGTCGTCGCCGGGAACGTCACCAGCGACAAGCAGGCGTCCACTCAGGTCACCCGTCTCGAAGCGATCACCGGCCCCGAGCGCGAGTACATGGAGTTCGGCGTGCTCTCGGAGCAGGTAACGCTAGGAACCGGCTCTGCGACGACGACGACCTCCGGAAACCTCTTGCCTGCTGATTCGATCATCGAAGCGGTGATGGCGATCGTAACGACCTCGATCACCACCGCCGTCAACTTCGATCTTGGGGACGCGGCCACTCCGGCACGCTTCAAGACCGATAGCACCAACATCACCGACAACGCCAAGACCATCGGCCTGGAGCACTGGGAGGCTGCAGAAGTTACGGCGGGCGACGGTGCGCTGCAGACCGTTGCCGCACCACTGGTCATCACCTGTGACACGACTCCCGGCGCTGGCGCAATGTACGTCACCGTCATCTTCCGCAGATTCACCGCACCGACGAAATAATGCCACCTGTACTCTTCAATCAAGGCGAGGTGACCGCAGCCGACCAGGGCCAGTTGCCCGAGGGGTCGCTGTTGCGTTCGGTTGGCGCGGAGTACCGCGTGGGCGATGCGCTGACCCTGTGGCGTCACCCGGCACGCCAGAACTTCGGCAACGTCGGCGCGACTGCCGCCAGCCACCTGTACCTCGCACAGTTCGACACGGCGACCGGCGACCGCGTCGTGGCCCTGTCCGCGGGGACTCTATATGGGGCGCGGGCCGGAGAGTTCGGATCGTTCTCGACGCTGGAGTCTGGACTGACGAATACCGACGAGGCACGGCAACTCATCGGAGCCCACTACAACGACCGCCACTACCTGACCAACGGCGTTGACCGGATGCGCGTGCTGGAACAAGACGGCACGGTACGCAAGGCCGGGATGGTCGCCCCGCCCCAGGCCGTGATCGCCACGCCACGAGAGACAGGCACTCCCTTGGTGTCCCGACCGACGGTGAACAGCGATGCGGCAAGCGACATCGAATGGTTCAACGAGGTTAACGGCTACGACGGCAACCTCGGATCGTTCGCCTACACGACACTGGAGCAGACTGGGGACGTTTCCACGATCACGCTGTCGGGTTGGGGGGCACAGGCCGGGGACTCCTCAGATAAACTCTACATCCTGTACGCGATTCGCACGCTGTCGTCTCCGAACTTCACGACTCCGCTTGGAGACAACGCGCCGTTCCGACGCTTGCAGGTCGGGTTCGAGGTGTCCGAGAACGGCGGGGCGAAGTTCACCGAGATCCTGAGCGACCGGGGAGGCTACCCCTACGCTGCCCCGAGCTATTTCGTCCACAAGTTCACGACGGCCCCGGACCGTGGTGACGTGCAGTTACGAATCACGCTGACCTACAAGAAGGGTTTCACCGACGCCGTCAACTTCAACCTGATGGACGTAGCAATTCAGCGTGGCTCTGCCAAGGCCAACTTCAGCACGACCTCCACCGGGATGCAGTACGTCTACACAGAGTACGATCAGACACGAGGGTTGGAGTCTCCGCCATCGCCCCCGGCGCATACTGCTGGCGGTGAAACGCGAATCACGCTGACCAACCAGAACGAGGTGGAGATCGCCAACCCCTCGGTGATCCAGAACGACAACGCCACGCACATCCGCTGGTATCGCCTGCCGGATGGTGGGGTGGACCCGTTCGACTACGGGATGATTGGCGTTACCGAGATCGGCGGCACAAAGGCGTTTATCGACATCTTCGGTGTCTACAACTTCAACGAACAGCCGGACACTCCGCTGGCGCTTATCCAAATCTCAGTGTCCAGCGGAGACACCAACGAGCCGATAGCCTTCTTCGCCAACGTCCCGCCGCCCAAGGCTGACTTCGTCATCAACTACGATGGGGCGCTAGTGGGATTCGATGGGCGGGTCGAGCGGTACAGCATTGGGGGACTCCCGGAGTCATGGCCCGAACTCTACGTCATCAACACGTTTCCGCTTCCAGAGCACGATGAGATCATCGGCGCGGCGGTGGTTGACAGGAACCTGATCCTCGGCGGGCGTGACGTGATGATCCGCCAGGAGGGCTTGCCGCGACTTGTCAACGGAGTACTCAACAACGCTCGAGCAGTCAAGATTTCTGGTGCCCCGGGCCTCGTCAACCGCTACGCGATCATCGACGCTGCCGACGACGACGACCAGGGAGGGCTCCCCCGTTGCGTGTGGGTCAGCCCGTTCGGTGTGCATGAGACCGACGGCTTCCGCCACCGCCGCTTGACCAACGACATCGACTGGGCCGAGAACGTCGAACTGTCCGACCTCGTGAGTTTCGCCTCGCTGTTCTGGGACAAGGAACAGCAGCAGATCAGGGTGCAGTACGCCGACCGGCGCTATGCGCTGATCCATATGTCCGACGAGCACCGCAAGCCCAGCACCCGACCGAAGATCACCTGGGGGCACTACGGGAGGATCACGAACATCGTGGGCGGGTTTGTCGAGAACATCTACAGGATCTATTCAGGCCACCGTGACAATGGCTCTGTCTACCGTGAGCGTGTGGGGATGATCGACGCTAGCAACGCCAAGGGTGACAACACCTGGCCCTATGACGTTGAGAGCAGAGAGGTCCGCAACGCATTCAACGTGACGATGGTGCGCAAGGCTCGACTGAGGCACTCCGATGCTGGGGCAGGAGAGACTGTCAAGGTGACGTGCACGGCGGGCCTGGACGACCCGGCCAGCGAGCAGTCGGTGATCGAGAGCGTCGAGATGGACGGCAATCGCGGGACGATGTTCGGCGTGATCCTTGCGGGGGACTGGCACCGATTCCGTATCCAGAACAACGGCGACACGGAGTTCGGTGTTCAAATGCTGGAACTTGATACAGAAGATTTTGGGCAAGCCGGTGAGTTCTGATGACAATGACATTCGCGGTCAAGGATCCGCTCGTCCAAGCGATCCTACAGGCTTACGAGGATCGTATCGAGGCACTGGAGGCAGCGCCGAGAAGTACAGGTGCGGGCGCTTCGCAGTCCGTAGCCTTCACCAGTGTATTGTTCCTCGGTACATTCCCCGGGAGCACGACAGCGGATTTGCCGCCCCCGGTGGTGGACGACAACATTCTGAGGATTGCGAGGCTCGACAGGAAAGGACTCAGTACGCCAAAGGGCGATCAGACATTCATGGAAAGCGCCAAAGGTGATGGCACGAAAGAGTGGTTGAAAATTGCAGAATCGACTACTAGTTAGTTTGGCACTTGGGTTGGCCCTCGCCGGTCTGCTGTATACCAACTCGCTCTACTCTCAGGTGGGCGGTGGCGGTGTCCACGCTCCGGACATGCTGCGCTTCGCCGCGTGCGACGACAAACTGTCGGCCAACGAGGTTACGCTCAGCGACAGTTGCAATGTCGTGACCTTCACGGGGACGACCGAGGTCAACACGATCAACAACTGCGATGCGACCAGCGGCACGTCCGACACTGACGGTCGGCTGCTGATGATCCTGTGCGGGGCCGATGCAACCCCCTTCGGCACGTCCGGCAACATCTCGATGGGAGCGACCTACACCTGTTCGACCAACCACGCCGTTCTGCTGTACTGCGACAATGCGACATGGGTTCCCGCGTCGGTGGACCCGACCCTGCTGGCCTCGGCGCTCCAGAACATCGTGGAGGATACGACGCCGCAACTCGGCGGTGACCTTGAGGGAAACGGGTTCGACATCCACCTCGACGGGGCCAACACGCCGACCGATCCTGCGCTGGGCTTCGGCACGGGAGCCAACACCGGGTTCTACGAGTCGTCTGCGGGTGAGATGAGAATGACCAGCGAAGGGTCCGCGACGTGGGCCTTCAACTCCCTGTACTTCGGTAGTACGGCGTCTGGTCAGCCTCGGTTCCAGCGCGAGAATGCTTCCTCGACAAACCCAACCTTCATCACGTCCAACCTCGACCCCAACACGGGCCTGGGGTCTGCAAGCGCGGATCGATCTACACTGGTCGCGGGCGGGACCGAGGGTCTGACCGTTGCGGAGGGCGCGTACGGCACTGCGGCAGGCGACATCGTCTGGTTCATGCCGGCTGTTGTGACGACAGTTCCTAGTAGCGACCCTACCGGCGGCGTGCTCATCTACTCCAACGGTGACGACATCTTCCAGCGGGACTCCGCAGGCGAGGTCACCAACTTGTCCACCAGCAGCCAGGACAGCACGATAGTTGCCAGCACTACGACCACGCTGGACGACGAGGACGTTTACTTCCTGGCGTCTAGCGACAAGACTGTTGACACGATCGACACTTGCAGTGCTGCTGAGACCGGGAAGTACGTCTTGATGTTCTGCCCGACCTCTGGAGATCAGCCGTCTTTCAACACGGGCACCGGGAACCTCAATCTCGTTCAGTCTGTCAATCCGTCCTACATCTGCGACACCGAGGGCTTTCTCGGGATCTATTGCGACGGTTCGGCATGGCATGAATGGACTCGGGCCGACCGGCTGTCGTCTACGTTGCGTGCGTCCGACACCGAGATCCTCTACAACGATGCTGGCATTATCGGTGGCGAGTCTGCGTTT
>Ga0255047_10001276_pt1 | contig 18663 bp, 19 predicted proteins | sample JV7_2_1_MG_FD_183640 | JGI IMG/M metagenome (GOLD analysis project Ga0255047, IMG submission 183640) | Seawater microbial communities from Jervis Inlet, British Columbia, Canada - JV7_2_1 | ecosystem: Environmental > Aquatic > Marine > Inlet | place: Canada: British Columbia | collected 2016-10-06 | reverse complement strand
CTATCGATGACCTAGTAGAAGCTAAGCCTGAGATAATGATAACTCATAGTGCGCCTAGCGTATTTAAGAAAGAATTGGTTCTTCGGGATATACCTAACCGGACGGATCAAGCACTAGATGAATTAGTGCAGAGAATTAAACCTAGGTATTGGATTTGTGGACATTACCACACATCCTTAGATTTAAAAATTAACGGGACACACTTTGTATGTCTCAATGAGCTGGAAACCCTTCGACTAGGAGATTACTGATGGGATTAGAACGATTTAGTACTGACGATGAATCAGACTTTACACATGCCAGTGATAGCATAGATTGGTCAATGCGCCGTCTTGAAACCTCGGAGACCCGGATCGTTACCGGTGCTGGCACTATAAGGAAATAATATGGTAAATAAAGAAAAGCTAAAAGCATTATCAAGTTTATGGATAGACGAGGTACTTAAGGGTAAGTACAAATCTTTAGAGGCTCATATACAGAAGCATACTTCTGGGCCCATGGAGAGTCCTCAACATCTTAATGAAGCAGTAGCTTTACTACTAAACACAAACCCAATTCGGAGCTATGTGAAAGGTCGAGGCGATCTTGCTAGAAAAGCTCTTACACTACCAGGTCTATCTATCGAAGCAGCGTCTTGGATAAGAAGGTTTGGAGATTTATAAGGAGAACATAGATATGAGGAATACTTATATCAAAGTAGGTATACGAATGATCAACGAACAGAAACCGCACAAAGGAATGTAGTTCAGTTGGTCAGAGCGCGGCTCTTATAAGGTCGAAGTCGTGGGTTCAAGCCCCACCATTCCTATTAAAAACAAAAGGTATTAGATGAAAGATAAAAATGAAGTAAGAGTAGAAGGTAGGCCGGTATTTTACTCTATACTACTTAACCCTATGAAACAGGCAGCGCTTGATTGTGGTTATACACTAGCGATGCACGGCAGCATGCATTCGGATCTGGATCTGATAGCAGTAGCCTGGGTAGAAGAGGCTAAGCCCGTAGAAGACTTGGTAAAGGCTATTAATGATTGCCTAGGTAATACGGTCTGGAAAGAGAGTAATCTAAGGTCTGGTGAAAAGAAACCGCACGGTAGAATAGGGTACACATTATCTATAGGTGGAGATTGGTTTATAGACCTGTCTGTGATCCCACCGTGTAAGAATTAACATACATTGCTGAGTAGCTCAGTTGGTCAGAGCGATGCCTTCATAAGGCAGAGGTCGGGAGTTCAATTCTCCCCTCAGCAACTAATATCATAATCTACTAATCATCAATAGTAGCCTTTAAGGTGTTTGGCGCTGCCAAAGGGAATAATTATGAACTCTAAAATTGCCGGTATGCTAGATGCCATTGCAAACGACCTTGAAAGTAAGGGTCTTGTAAAAGAGGCAAAGGCTATTGATGTGGTATCTAATACTGTAGATAAAAGCTCTTTTGATATGCCCTCCGATCCGTTAATCGTTAAGATTAAGGCAGGTGCCTCGATTAAAGCTGATACCTTAGTTTTGGTGAATCAGCTTAAAAAAGACATAGGTCAAGCTCTTAGTTATATCGGAAAAGGTACTAACTTTATATATACCTCTAAATACGAGAAGGCTACAGAAAAGACTAATGACTTTATTGAAAAGTATAAAAGTGAGCTAAAAAAGCTAGGAACTAATTTAATGGCTCCTGGCAATATATCTAACGGTATAAAGGTAGATAAGTGGAAGGCAGGAAATTCTTATGACTTATCCAACATATACTCCTTGAGTCGTGAAATGATAAATAACACAAAAGGAAGTGCTGGCAGTAATGACGGAATAAAAGCTAGAGATCTTCTTGATGATATAGCAGATACCTACGAAAAGTCTTAAAGTAGGGCTTTAGTGCGGAGCTTGCCTTGCTTAGGAAAGGCAAGCTCCGCAAAGCTACTATATCATATATTCTTGCCTTCTAGTACATTGACGGTTTTGTTACGGTTAACCTCTTTTTTATTTTGGTCCCGAGCTTCCTTCATCTGCTCAAGGCATCCGATAATCCATTCTAATTGGTCACTGGGTATGTCAGTTTCGGCCCCATCTTTTCGAGTAAACTGTATATCTTCACGTTTCCCCTCCCTAAGGTATTTCACCTCGAGTAAGGATCTATTGCTCGGGTGTTTAGTTGTTCTGAAAGATAACATATTAGGTACCGGTCTAATCCTTTTTCCAATTTCTATAATTCCGTCATTCATACTTTTGGTCCCATGCGAACGCCGTTAATGATTTCACTTTTATCGTACCAAGCCTCATACTCTTCGTATGGAAGGTCAGGTAGTTCCTCTTCTGAAACAAGAGTCATGTCTTTACTGTTTTTTAAGCTCAGACCTATCTCCTGATCTTTTTCAAGGAGTTTTTTTGGTTCTGTATTTTTTGTGCTTGGACGTCCAGGACGGATTCCTCTCCGGTCTGATCCTTCGATGCCTTCTATAGGATTACCTTCAAACAAACCCCCTAGTCCGTACCTTTCAGCTATTTCTTCATACTCTTTGTAATAGTTAGCAGCACCTCTACCTTTCCTTGCCTGCTGTACGCTTTTGAGTTTCCTATTCATGACTGACTCAGCGCCTTTATACGCAGGGTATCTCTTGTGCTTTGCGATGAACCGACACAACTCCACAGCCTTATTTATACAGCTTTCAGGGATGCGTCCCTTATGATTATTTTGAAGAATGATCTGTCCGTGCATAGTGAGAGTCTTTTCTTCGGATTTTTTTTCATCGGCAATTGTCGTGTCTTCTCTTACACCAAAGAACTTCTCGACTCCGTGCATCTTTATAATTTCGTCATAGGAATCAAAGTATCTTAGGTCCTTGTGGCCTTTCCTAGCTTTTCTAAACTCTCTTAGTCTGATGTTTAATAATTTTTCTTTTTCGTAGTGAGGCAATCTTTGCTCATCCCTAAGGAACGTGCATAGTTGTTCTAACGAGACAGATCCATTCCATTCTACGGATGAGACAGTTAGTAGTTTTTCTAATCCGTGCTTAAGGAATACCTGGTAGTATGATTCATGGAAGGTGCCTGTGGCCTTACCGTCCCTAACCTTTATTAGGTGATCTAAGCTTCTTCTTACTGATCTCTCGTAGTACTTATCAGGATCTTTTTCTACGTCTCTTCCTTTTTTCGGGTATCTTTTGTTCTTAAGTGCGAACTTACAGATCTCTTCAGCTCGGGCTATTCCGTTTCTTTCGACTGATCCTATGATGCGCTTTTCAGTGGTAGGCTTTTCAGTGGGGATAGAGTCTTTCAGGTCGTCCCAGCTTTTCTTAAAGAGTCCTTCCAGTCCATGCTTTTTAGCTACCGCATGATACTCTGAATAGTCCGACAGGGGGCGAGACTTAATAGAGTTTCTAGTATTATTGTACTTTCTTGCTAACATGGATTCCCGATTAGACGCTCTCCTGTTAGGAAGCCTTTTATTCTTTAAAATAAATAAACATAGCTCATCAGTGAGGCGTATTGAGTGCTCGTGCGTTGTTCCCGCTTCGAAAAGGCCAGCATATCCAAAATCTTTAGCAACACTACGGCAAGCTTCAGTGGGTTTCAGCCTTAGCTTACGTAACCTCTTAGCCATTACTGTTTCGTAGGGATCTGAGCTGTTTTTTGTAGGGTACTTTTTGTGAATTTTTATGAATTCACAAACCTCCTTCATCTGCTCGCACTCTTCTTTCTGGTTATTCTTTAGTATCGCATAACCTAGACCCTCGGATCCATTTTCTTTATACTGCTTCCTTAGTTCTTTTCTAAGTTCGATCTCTTCATCGAATGCAGTAGATGACTTATTTTTCTTTCGGTTAGCGTTTACAGCTTTGCTTATACCGGATCGCGTCTTCATTTCTTTTAAAGAAATAGTGCTTGGTAAGACTTTCATACTTTTGGCCCCATGCGAACACCGTATACTAGTCCACTTTCAGCATACCACTCATCATAATCATCAGATCCTGTATCGCCCATCAGACCCCAAGACTTGTTCATTTCAGATTCTATGGATTCTCTCATATTTTATACCTCTTGCTTCTTCTGCATCTTTTTGGAAATTCTACATGAGTTATTGCTACTTCATCTCTATGGGTACCGTAAATACCGTAATATATACGACATCTTCCTTTTCTAATAATGCCGCCTAGTCCTTTATGTATCCTAAAGCGTAGAGGCCGGTTACCGTCTTTAATAGTAAGGGATACGCTATCTCTACATCCCCCCTTCTCAAAGCTAAAATCTAATATATAGACATCGATACATCTTACTATTTCAGTATCAGTTTTTAAATCACTCATAGAATGAATATAAAAAAGTGCTTTACGAGTTTGAAGTAATTAATTATTTATTAATAGAAAGGAAACACTATGCACGGAATTTATTTAAAATCGAGGTCTAACATGATGTAAATACTTTATAAAGAGAAAACATCATGTCTAGAAGTTATAGAAAGAGCCCTTGTCGAGGGTTTTGTGCTGATTCAGATAAGAAAGGTAAACAGTTAGCTAACAGAAAGCTACGTTCTAAAGTGCGTAATATCCTACACTATAGGTATAGAGAAGAGGATCTTATATTGCCTGTTATGAGAGAAATCTCAGATTTGTGGGATATGGCTAAAGACGGTAAGATGGGGTACTGGACTGCTACTGACGAGGAAAGATCCGATAGTTGGTACCGGAAGTACCTCGCCAAATAGATTAAACGTACTTTACTATAAGAGCCGCTAAGCAGCCGATATTTATATAACCTTGCGTTACTGACACTGGTATTCCTATGTCAGTCATAATAGGTTTTCCCGTCCACAGTGTAACAGACCAGTGCTCTTCATTATATGTCCAGAGCCCTAAAGCCAAAAACAGCCTTTCAAGGATATTACCTGTAATAAAGATTCCGGCTACCAGCGACCAAAACTCTCCAAAAGGAAACATTGTCCCTATAGTATAACCTGTCAGGACTACCGATACCCATCCTAATCCAAAGATGAAGTTAACATCTTTGCCTGGATATGTGAATGTAGAGTCTTTTAAGTCTGGGTTATAGTCCCATGCATCTTGGGTTAAGAACTCAAAAGCCATGCCCATAGCGTATAAAACACCCAGTTCAAGCCAGGTAAAAGGGTTTAATAGAAACTGTAGACTTATTGCAAAAGCGAATAAGAATAGAATTTGATACTCGTTTCTTGAGATTTTCATAGATACTCCCCGTATGTATAACTACAAAAATAATATACTTTAGATTTTTTCGCCAACTTCTTATATTAGTATCGTAGAATTGTTTTGTTTAGAATAACAAGAGGTAGATCGTGAGACTAATAGCACTAATTCTTTTAACCATCTTTTCTTTATCAGCCCAAACAGGGATCGTAGTCGATAAGGATTCAGGTACTCCCGTAGCAGGAGTAAAAGTAACCTTAGGTAATGAGGTAGATTACACTGATGCTAGCGGTCACTTTGAGTTTGCCTCAGTAGTTATCCCTGATGACACTGCCTCTCCAGTGACTTCAAACTATGGAGTCTCTATGGAAGGGAATTCGTTCTCCTCAGATGATCCAGGCGTAGACCTATCTGTATATAATCTTCAAGGTAGTAAAACGTCTGGATCTAGTCTTTCATCAGGTATTTACTTTGTAATAGCCCATAAGGATGGAGTTACAGTAAAGCAGAGATGGATCGTATCCGAAGGAAGCACCTCTCGTTACTTCGCTACTAAATCAAACTCTTTAAAGAAAACCGCAGCAGATGGCCCATATAACTTCTTATTCGAGAAATCAGGATACTTGCCTGAGGTGAATACTCATAATGGGACAAACACTTATCAAGTAAAGCTACAGTATAATCATACAGATAAAGTATTCCCTGATACAGTTCTCACAGAATATAGAATTACTGTATCTGCCTCTGATTCGCTAGAGTTATATAATAACGGGTTTAGAGAAGACTATGTTCCTGCTCAGGTAAGAATGACTGCTCCAGGAATAGACACTACTTTCGCTCAAGTAGGGTTGAGGCATAAAGGAGCATACTCTGTATCTAGTTGTTGGGATAACGGAGTGAGGCAAACCACTAGTAAATGTAAGAAGATCTCTTATAAAATAAAGTTTAATAAGTATGACACTGACAGTAGATTATATGGTTTAAAGAAACTGAATCTCCATTCTATGTCTGGCGGGTATGATGCTAAAGTAAACCAAGCCCTTTCCTACTACTTATTCAGAGAGGCAGGAGTTAAGACAGCTCGTACAACTTTCTCGAAAGTTTATATTAATGGTGAGTACGCAGGTCTATTCTTATCGGTAGAGAACATTGATGGTAGGTTTACAAAGTATAACTGGCCTCTAGAAGGAGATGGGAACTTATATAAAGAAGTGTGGCCTGTAGATTCTACTACTAATAGCTATACACAGTTTTTAAAGACTAATGATGATGTCCCAGAGACTGGTGATATGGTGGACTTCTATAACACTATAGATACGACAACAAACGATAACTTTAGAGAGTCTTTATCAAAGATCACAGACGTAGATCAATTTACTAAGTATCTTGCAGTGGATAGAATGATAGATAATTGGGACGGCCCAGTTACATGGTATCACCATAAGACACCTCATAACTTCTATTGGTACAACAAGGGCGGCAAATTTATATTAGTCCCATGGGATGTAGACAACACCTTTCAATCTTATGACGTTATTAAAACAGCCTTACCTGATGAGCCTTTAGAATGGAATGTTGTAGAGAACGATTGTTCTAAAGAGAGAGTTTCTCCTAATACAGGACTAAGAATCTACTCTTTATCGTGCGATCCCCTATCTAACCTATTAGTGTCAAACTTAATGGGAGATATTGAGGACGAGGTAAACAGATTAGATACGACTGTTTTTAAAAGATCTGACATCACGGCTAGAATTAATATGTGGACTAACTTAATAGATGCGGCCGCCTCTCAAGATACAGCTATTGATTACGTAGCCTGGACTTGGAATGTTAATGATTTTAAAAATAATATGTTCTCAACTACTGTAGAGTATGCTAAGGGTCAAGTATCTAGGGGTCAGATTATTCCTGAGTTAAGATGGTCAGATAGTGCTTCTACCCCACAAGGATTAGATACTGGCAAGGTAAATAACTTTGAGTACAATGGCGCTATATCTGAATTTGACGTATACTCAGACGATTCTACGACTCACGCTGTAACAAACGATTCAGCAAACCCTATCTCTGGAGACCATAGCTTAAGATCTGACTTTACTTTTACAGAGAGCGGTTATGTGTCTTTATTCGTGAAGACAAAAGGTACGGATGAGATCGACCTAAGTAATCATTCGTATATTGTTTTTGTTTTAAGAGCAGATACATCTAGAGAAGTAAAAGTTACCGTGGCTAGTAATTCTTACGCTGACTACGGCAACGTGCCTCAAGAGTTCCATAAAAAAGTACAAGTAGGAAAGCACGCTACGGCTTTTAAAATTCCGTTGGCTGATTTTGTTAGCTACTCTACCTGGGCTAGAAATTCGTGGGGAGTGACTGATGGGTGGGATAACGATGCTGTTGCGTTGCAGGATATGTTTACCAAATTCTTAGGATTAAGTTTTGTGACCTCTCCTGCAGAAGCGGGATCAGGTTTTTTACAAGTCGATAACATTTTGTTTGTGAAATAAGGAATCGCTATGACAGATAGAGAAGTATTTGAAAAGTTTATGCACTGGATGGGCATGCCAATCGACAAGAGTATGATGGTAGAAGAAGGTGAAGCTATTTTATATAATGACGAATATGGGCGGAAGCAGAAACATGAAAGTTTTACTACTTGTGGGTATGAGGAATTCCATGCCGGAGCTATTTTTGATGCAGACGGCAAAATGGTGAGAGGTTACATGGATTCCCATGTAGCTCATTTATCTGATAACTGTAAAGACATTGAAAATATGTTTCGAAACGCTAAACCAGCATGGAAGGAAAATTAGATGAATCGTACTCAAGAAATTAAAGACGGGTTAAGAGACTTGGAAGCAAGAGAGGATATAAAGATTATCTATGCTATCGAATCAGGCAGCAGAGCCTGGGGTTTTGAGTCTACTGATAGCGACTGGGATGTAAGATTCATCTACGTCAGAAACCCTAAAGTATATATGTCTTGCATAGGTAAGCCTAGAGACACTATTACTTTGCCTATAGATGACGACTTAGATTTTCACGGGTGGGATATAACAAAGACTTTGAGTCTCTTCTACTCACAGAATCCTTGTTTGATGGAGTGGCTCCAATCTGATATCGTATATATAGAACCAAACGAGGCTATTAAGTGGCTTCAGGATAATCTTAAATCTAAGTTTTCTCCTAGAGCTGCTATTTACCATTATATCCATATGGCTCAAGGTCACGTAGATAAGTATCTTTCTCAAGATCAAGTAAAGATGAAAAGGTATATGTATGCTATAAGGCCTTTGATGTGTTGTCGTTGGATATGGGAGCATAATGAACCTGCTCCTATGAATATAGAGGATCTTTACCCGGTAGTAAGCGGTGACGCTGGAAAGGCTATAAGGGATCTGATAGAGTTTAAAAAGTCTGGTGTTGAGTTAGGGTTAGTCTCTAAGGTAGGTATCTTGGATGATTACATTTCCTCAGAGCTGAAGTTCTTTTCTGAATCTGTAAGTAAGGCAGATGATAATAGGAACATGGGCCTCCTTAAAGAAGAGTTAAACGGTCTTATGTACAGGACTTTGGTTAACGAGATAAACCTATAACTTTTTGAGAAACTGGTTTAGAATGGAGATGCCAGTTTTTATATTCAAGTATAAGATATAGGAGATGGTATGAAATCCTTCGATTCAAAGAATTTTAGACAGATGGCTAGAATGGCGCAAGCCGCAGGTAACAAGGCTGTTGATGCCTACTCAGGTACTCTCAGAGAGCGTACTAAAGAGGACAACATCCAAAAGTCCATTGATAGGCGTATCCGCCAAGAAGAAATTAAAAAGGTGTTAGATCCTCTTAAAAAGGATTCTCCGCTTGCATACAAATCTTTCAAGAAGTTATACCATATGTGGGAAGGTTCTGGGAAAGGTTTTGTAAATCATTTGATGCTCAGTTATGCTAAAGGTACTACCATAGTAACTAAAGAGAACTGTGGAGATCTTGAGATGAAATGTGCGTTGACGGGATTAGCTCAGGAGAGCGCTCTTACTGCTGAAGGTACAAATACTGTACTGTGCCCAGAGGCTGTAGATGCTTTAGCTTCTTTCTCTGTCACTAATCCACCAAGAAAGTCTAAGAAAAAGAAATAGTCTATTTAGAAATAAATTACAACTTCTTATATTAATTGAAGGGGTTACCTGATCGCCAGGTATAAAGACCCGCCTCCCTCTATGGGGTCGCCCCTTTTTTTGCCTATCTGATGATTCCTTAAGGATGAAATCTGTTTATAGATAATAGGCTAATTACCTATATCAAACAAGTATATCATGCACACGGCCAAAAGTGTCTTGTCATGTGAGCTAGCTAACTGCAGTGGTTTAGTGTTCTTGTGCGAGGTTAGACAGCATCGTTCATGTGCCGACTTGTAGTGAGTGGAATTAATGAATGGGTTTTTAAATATCGCCACTGAAGCGATTCCTGTGGGTCCCTCTAACTTTAAATCCTTTTTTAGTGTCCTTACCCATGTAAGGGTATGCATCACTTCAAAGGATAACGGATAAAAAGTTTAAGTGAAGGGCTAAGTAGAGAAGATTATTGTTGTGCGTAAGCCTAGATAAACTTCTGACTTGCAGGTTCGACCCCTGCTGAACTTCTAATACTCCTCATGCCCCTTGTAGTGCTTTACGCTGCAGGGGGCTTTTTGCGGGGAATATCAACATTAATCACCGCATTCTATGCAGGGAATAAATATGAGACCAGGATGTAAAAAAGATACTTTCATAGGAGACGATAACGGGGTGATGGGAATCTCTCTGTCATCAGACTATTGTGCTGAGCATGAATGGGGAATTAAAGGTATAAGGGATGACTTCGGTATCGATTCTGAGAAAGTGGGAATCGACAAAAGAATCATCAGCAAAGATGGATCTACCTTACATGAATTTACGAAGACTTATGAAAAGAAGAAACATAAGTGCGCGTTACTTACGAATTTTGATTCTTACGGATGGGAGCCTAAAGAGATTCTCAAAAGAATCATAATGGAAGGCCGTCTATTCAGTTCAAAGACTCAGTTAGCCGGAGCCTGGGACGAGAAACACTTTGCGGTAGCAGTTTACGGTGACGAGGCGATAGAAGCTCTTAGAGGCATGAAGAAGTCTTTCGAAGAAAAAGATATGGCGATATACTTAAGCAGCGCTACGTTAGGCAAAAGGATTAATCCTTTTGCAGGATCTGCTCTTCATATATGTGTCGCTTCTAAAATCCCAGAAGAATCCAAAGATGATATGTACGATCATGATATGGCTAGAAAGGAAAAAAAGCCTAGTGGAGCTATGAAAAAGGTTATAGAGGGTTTGAGAGCTGTGGCAGATGTTAGGCCTATTATTGATGAGAATGGAAATATAGATGCCTAATAAGCCTGCTCGTCGCAGGGCACGTCGCCACCCTCTTAAGTGTTTAAAGTGTAAGAGCACTGAGTTTGGTATAAGTCACATAGAGAAATCATTCTATGTTAAATATGCTATTTTGGTGTGTGTTGGCTGCGGTGATAGGTTAAAAAGAGTACTAGAAGAAGCTTCATGTTAAAAAGTCTATTTAGTACTTTATATTTTGTCTTCAAATTCTTATATTAGTGCTAGGTTGGTCTCTACTTTAATTGAGACTACCAATGGGGATGCATTGGTTTCGACAGGATAGTTGGAATCTGCGACTCGATCGGAGGATGATGGTTGGCCTCTTTAATAATCCATTACAAAATAAATGCAATCGATTTAAATATCGCCAAAGAAGAAGCTTCAAACTTAATTTCTCTAGCAGAAATGGGTTTGTTAGCCGAAACTGAATTAAGCTTAGCGGCTTAATTGATTAGTCCCTGCAAAAGGTTCTCGAAATAGGACTAGTCTGGATCGCAGAGAACAAACGAGCTTGGGAAGTTATGTAGGACGGCCCAAGAACGTATTAAATCTACAGGCGGCTCAGTCAAGTCCACTTCGGGCAAGCGGGACAGAGCTTTAATTAATGCAAACTAGGAGAATGATCGTATAGTTGTTGGTAAAGAGTATTTTGGACTCGGGTTCGATACCCGACATCTCCACTAATTAAGGGTCTGAGTAGATCGAGGTTTACCTCTATTGACTGCAACGAGTAACGTTTCTAGAGCGGAGAATCACCCTTAGTCTTTAGAAAGTTGAGAAATCAACTGACTTCAGCAAAGCCGCATGAAATAGGCGGTCTAAACATTTATTTCAAAAACAGCTTATAGTGCTAAGCTGGAAGTTTTGTGCAGAGAAGGCATACCAAATTAGTCCTTCAATGCGTGGGGCGGGTACTTTAAGGCTCTCTAGAAATAGGGAGCCTTTTTTATCTAAACTTTATACCGGTATAAAAATTCACGATTTTATGTCCACCTTTTCTGTCCCTGCTTACCTTTCCGTCAGTTAAGGTGTACGACCAGTCTACTCTGTCGTCATAAGTACGTTCAACTAATTGGTAGTACAAGCATGGATGGTATATTTCTGAAAAATCCATGACACCATTAACGCCTATACTTACCTCTCCTTGCTTCATCCAAAGGTGGCCTTCGTCAATAGTAAACCCGCTACTTACTGTGAAGTATAGGAAATGAGAGTTGCTAGGATCTAGATATATCCTATTCAGCGGGTTATTTATGTCTATGTATTCCGTCCAGTTTAAGTCCTTCACTATTCCATATGCCGAAACACTTTCTAATATCATAGTATCGACCTGTGCTTGTAGGCTGCTCCAAGCTTGTTCGTAGGATGATATAGGCATGTTATAGAACTCGTGCCCTAGTTGCCTCACTACTGGATTGTATACCTCTTGGACGGTAGTATTACTAAACTTGAAGAGCTCGTATCCTAGAGAATCGGCCACATCTTTATTCAGTGAGCATCCTTTATACTCTTGTTCATTGGTTATCCTAACACTAGAAGAACTAACACTAGAAGAACTAACACTAGAAGAACTAACACTAGAAGAACTAACACTAGAAGAACTAACACTAGAAGAACTAACACTAGAAGAACTTTCAAGGCTATCGAGAATGGGAGAGTTTTGTGCGCTGTCGATGTGTGCCTGGTATGTATTTTCACTATCGTAGGTTAAATGGCCCTCTGAGCTACTAGAACTGATTGTTTCCTCAAAGTCCGGGATCCCTTCTGCTGCAAGGTCTTCAGTTTGGTTGACTACCTGTACTTTACATCCCGTAGTACATATTGCTAATATAGCGCCTACTACTATTGCTGTGTGCCTCATATCTACCCTCTATTTATGTGAGTAATATTATATCACTTTTCTACTAGAAATTATTTTTAGAACTGAAAAAATATTACTAAGTTAGCTAAATAACCCCAAGCACCTTAAGAAACTAAAGATGGGATTTGAGGTTATTTGGGGAACAACAATTCTGTTGTCTACATTCTAGATATCTAGAAAGGGAGTAATGGTGAAAAAGTTATCACTAATATCAGTACTAATAGTCTTTATAGGGCTTTCATTCTCAGGAACACTTACTGACGTATGTAATCCGTGGGAGTCTGACCCGTTCGACCGTGAAGGTCACGCTTGTGTAGAAGGTCCGGACCAAGCAGATGCGGCAGTTACGTCCGGGTCTGACGTATCTCTTTCTATATATTCTAAGTTTAATGGAACAGTAATCCGTTTATGTTGGATAGCTGATGACGCCATCCCTAACATATTATTAGAGCAGGAGCTATTCGGAGAGTTATTCGCCTGGCCTTTAAACGGTGAGAATTGTTCTCATGTAGAATTAGGGGCAGCTTACGCATCTACTATTACTACGATCACAGCGCCGCCCACTAACGGAGAGTACCGCCTAAGGGTTTCTCCCTACAGAAAAGCAGACTTGTATAGTTGCAGCGGTTCCTCTGATGAGTTATTCTGCTTTAACGGTAATGGTGTGTTGAAAACCGATACAGCTGCTTTAAAGCATGTTAATAGCTTTTACTATAACTCTATCGTAGGCTCTACTGGATCCTACACTGACCTGCACGCAGGTTCCTTTTTCGGAGATGCTATTAAATGGACCGTGACTGGTGGAGATGATGTAACTTTGGGTGCGTACACTCAGCCTAATGCGTGGATGGTGCCTACATCTCCCGTAAATGACCCATGGTTACCTCGTGTGGATGAGTTCATATTCGGAAAGAGTTGTACAGGAGGCATTAATAAGTCCGCTCAAACGGCAGAAGCTATTACAGGAGGATCCCCTATTGATTTTGCTGCGGGTCATGAATTCCACTCAGGTTGTGTTAGACAGTACACGCTTGATGCTAACGATATCCCCAAGACAAGGTGGACATATGACGAAGAAATTGAGTACGGTCATATGATAGATGCGTATTCTACTAGAGGTGTGGTTTCGTGTTTGATAAACGATAAGTACTCTTATGACGGTGAAACTCCTAATACGACTATTAATAATGGAGCTCAGGTAATAGAAGCAGATATTAAGGATATGGTTAGTAAAGGTATGTGTAAAGTGTCATGGTATACGGATCTAGAAAGGAAGGGTATAAGAAATACTACTTTACCGCCTCGTAGGACGATAAACCATAGCATTCCTTCCGATGTTGAGACAGGATACTACTCTATGGTAGTGGGTGCGGTTGAGACAGGCACCGCATCTTATAACTGTAAGATGCCATTACCTGCAGGACAGACACATGACGAATGTTTTGGGACTATACCTAGTAATACTATTTCTAATATGAACTGGGGCAGGGTTAAAGCTTACTCTTCTATATTCATTGAAGGCGATCCGCAGTATAATCTTGTCAACTGGCACCTGGACGGTATAGTAAATATTGAAAAAATAAGTGGATGGGGAGATGCCTTATGGGACGTGTGTCAGCACCCACAAACAACCTTATTTGCTAAGACTAATCTATTGATGAACGATAGAACAATGTGCGTCTCTGAAGACCTGGATAGTGATGATAACATGATCCAAGCTGATGGGCAAACTGATCCTAATAAATTCTCTTACTATCGCTTAGATGACGATGCTAGGACAGGTGACGAGTGTATTATGGTCGCTAATAACTGGTTGAAGTTAGGCAACGACTTCGGTGCGAATCAGCAGTATGAGGGGTCGAGCCCTTGGAAAAATTTTGGATATCCCAACACATTAGCTATAGCTCCTCATATAACAGCTTACCATAGGTCAGTGATTTCTAAAGCTGTCTGGAAGGAAGCTCCTGATGGGTACATAAACGCATATGAGAGCCCTTGGTGGGTCTCGACTGACGCCCCCGACGCCCCGTTCAACACTCTGTTGGATTCTCCGTATGATTTGGTGTTAGATAATACATATGATTTAACCGCTAATAATAAGCAAACTTACATCTCTAATTTTACGGGAAATGTCACATTCTTACCCTCTACTACTGAGTCTTTCGGTAAGATCAATGTACGCGGAGGCCGCACCCTGACCTTGAAAGGCGGTGGTACTTATATCTTTAATGAGTTAGTAATGGAATCGAATTCAAGGTTAAGTATCGAAGACAACGCTACTACTCCTGCTTATGTTTATGTTAAGAAGTTAACGCATCGCGGTGAAACTATCAATTCTCACCCTGACAAACTGATCTTGACTATTACGGGTAGCTCGTACACATATATAGATAGGGAATTTAAAGGTACTGTTGTCGCCCCTGATGTGAACCTTGTGTTAGGCCAGTCCTCAGATAAAGACAGTAACCCAAGAATAACAGGCACAGCTGACTTTGTCGGGTCTTTTCTAGCTAATCGTATTGAGGTCCATCAAGGAACTAGCGTGAAGCACACCCTGCCCTCAGATCCTAGCTGCAGTGCTCCATAATATTTAGTTATACACTAACAGCATACTCAAGGCTCTCTAGAAATAGGGAGCCTTTTTTAATTAAAAAGCACAATTGTAAAAAACTAGTTGACGATCAGTATCGAGATTTTTATCTTAGTATACAAGACCTTCGAGAGGTAAGCGTCTTTTCCGAGTAATCAGCTATATGAGTTGTTGCTGGGATTAGGAGAAACACTGATGGAAGGCATTCACATATCCCAGTACGGGGACAGGCGACTCAACTGCCTGCTCATGACGGGAACCTAAAAAGTAGGTTAACTATGTCTGATCATAATCAGATTTCTAAGCCGGTAATTAACTTTACCATCGAGCATCTTTTCAATCACTTTCAACAAGGGAAATTATTCCTAAGACCGGTTCTTAAGAATAACAAGAGATCTTTCCAAAGATTACCCTGGTGGAAAAGAAACAAGAAAATTTATTTAATACATTCGATTTTTGAAGGCACGACCCTTCCTCCTATCTTCATGTACCAGGATAAGAATCTAAATATCCACATCGTAGACGGACAGCAAAGATTATCTGCTATCTTCGAATATCTCCAAGATGAGTACAAGACTACTCAGAAGGGTATGCTTGAGAAAGACCATCCATCTGAAAACCTATCTAAGAAGTTAGAGGGTAACAAGTTCAGTAAGTTGGATGAGGATTCTAAGGATAGAATCCTGGATTACAATCTCCGTATCGAAGAGATACAGGGATCCAAGCAGCGCTCTAATGTATTCGGCCAAAAGATCCAAGATCTGTTCCATCGTTTAAATGTTACGTCTGATAATATGACTGCAATGGAGATATGGAATAACACATATAGCGGCGATCTCATAGACCTACTATTTGACATCCAAAGTACTCTAGGATTTACGGGTCCGGATGAAGCAGACACTCAGGTGAATCTAAAAGATGCTTTACTGAACTACAGCCTAGCTTCCATGAGAGTGGTATCAAGATCAGATATTCTTCGCATGCAAGATATCGACTTAATTCTTCAGTTAGCTATGGCCATAGATAAGAAAGGGCCTCAGCATAAAGAAGAAGGAATCAAGCAGTTCTGTGCTGATAATGCCACCATGACCCTGAATCATAAGAACAGAATCAAAAAAGCTTTCATGGAGAACATCCTTATCATAGAGCAGATGAATAGCGGAGACTTCGACTTTGCAAAATCTGAATTCAAAAAGAAGCATGACTTCTACTCTTTATTCTGTGCTGTAGATGAAATGCGTAGGAAAGGGGAAATCTCTGCCAAGACTGTAAAATCTGAATTGATCCGTAAGGGTAAAAGATTGGCTAAGCTTGGCGTAGCTATCAGATCCTGCATGGAGAGAGACGCGGATATATCCACTGTAACTTCCTGGGATAAGATAAATATCTCTTATAAAAAGAAACTTCCCACTTATGTAGAGTCGAAGAGATCTAACTGGAGTTTCCAGAAGTCCAGAAAACTCAGAGCCGATCTGATTAGGGCCTTCTTAGTCCGAAAAGCTAAAGCATAATATTGAAAAGGGAAGAGATTTAGGTCTCTTCCCTTTTTTGCTTTAGAATATCGACACTGATTCTTATATTGGTACTGATTAGAATGCGAACCCACTAGAGCGGGATATTAATGAAAATAGATACCAAGTCTAAGAAACTTAAGTATACATCGTCAGAACACTTTGAAGAGAAATCTTTTGGGATTAAAAAAGAGAACGAAAGCCACATCATTCAGATGCTAAGGCAGCAGTTATATAAATATCCCATAGACTCTATTTGTAGGGAGGTTGCCTCTAATTCTAGAGATGCGAACCGAGAGGTCGGACTAGGAGATGTTCCTGTTAAGATAACAATAGGTAAGAATCCTTTTTTAGAGGGATCTACTTGTATTACTTTTGAAGATTGCGGTCCTGGTATCTCTGCAGAACGCATGGAAGATGTATTTCTCAGTTACGGTGCCTCGACTAAAAGAGGGACAAATAACCAGACAGGTGGATTTGGGTTAGGAGCTAAGACTCCGTTTGCCTATTCAAACTCTTTTAGCATAGAGACCGTTGCTGAAGGTAAAAGGTACACCTACTTAGCGACTGCTGCTAAAGGGAATAACGGTGCTGTTATACTCCTCAGTGAGGAAGAAACAGATGATATCTCTGGTACAAAGATTTCGATCCCGATCAAACCTAAAGACATTAAGAAATTTGAAACAGCTTGCATACGCTCGACTTACTTATGGAAAGTAAGACCAGAGTATATTAACTTCTCAGAAGTTCTAGAGCTAAGAGATTATTCGATAATATACGATGATAAGTTCATGAGTATCTTAAACGAAAGAGAAAGATCAGATCGAGTAGACTTTTTAAGAAACACCAAAGTAGGTGCACTGATCGATGGGATACCTTACGAGCTTGAATCTCAGACTGATGAGGGTAAGGACTCTTTAAGCAAAGTCTATAATCGGTTAACCACTTACTTAAATTCCAGTTCTAGTAACAAGCATCAGAAGTATTTATTTCTAAAGTTCAATACAGGTGAACTCGGTATCTCTCCGAATAGAGAGAACCTCCATTACGATGATAAGACAAGAAAGGCAGTAGCTGAATACCTTAAAAAGGTAGAGGCCCATGTCAAGAAAGATATTAAGATCCTGACTAGGATTAAAAAGAAGATCCACAGACTGTGTTTGGTTGAGAGTTATAAAGTAGGGTCTGGAGGCATGTATGGTCTGACTGAAGAGGAAGCTACTAATGTCAGTGAAGCCGGTAAGATGGGTATAGCCCTAGTCGGACGCAAGCTTATTTTAGGGAAAAAGGTAGCTGATGAATATGACAAGCTCATGCTGTTGTATGCTTCTGTAGAAGATTGCGCTGAGAATCTAAGCGGCATTTCTACTAAGGTATCAGCGTGTAATCTGACAGCGGCAGGCCTTGCTGGGCATGAGAGTACTCTTTATATTCATAATATGAAAGGTGTTTCTCCCTTAAGAAGTAAGTACATAAACCAAGACTATCTTCTTATTAAAGAGAGGGAGATCTATGTACCTCTTACAGAAGAAGAAAAAGAAGAGGGTGTGGAACGTGCGGAACCTATAGATGTGTCGGCTCTTATGAAATCCTTAGGTCTTCCTGTGAGAGTCTTCTCTAAAGTTCCATTAAGAAGGACTGTTACAGTAGAAGGGACGAAGCGAATACCGGTTAGGGGGATATACCAAGTACCCGGTAACAAGTCTAGGGAAGTGTGTTTTATTGACTTCCATAAAGAAACAAAAGAGTTTTATTTAGATGGAGAACTTATTCCCTCCGCTAATGTGTACCCTGTATACTCGTACAGTATAGGTAAGACGGATTATAAGTACAAGAGGCAAAAGATTAAAGAAGTCTTCTCTTATAATAGGTGTAATAATACCGATAAACCTATCTTGCATTTCGCTGTAAACCGTAGTCATAAAAAGACTTTAGAACTAGTTAATGATATAAAAGACCTTGAGAACCTCAGCCCAGAAGCACTGAATGCTATATCGGAATATAAGATATCTGACACAGTTAGAGATTCAGATGTTTATAGTTGTTTGAAAACTTTAGATTTAAAGAAACCTAAATATGCCTCTTATCTTAAAAAGCTAGATGAGATAGCTTCTAAGAATAAAAAGTTGTCTGACGCGTTAATAAAAGT
>Ga0255047_10001274_pt1 | contig 18667 bp, 33 predicted proteins | sample JV7_2_1_MG_FD_183640 | JGI IMG/M metagenome (GOLD analysis project Ga0255047, IMG submission 183640) | Seawater microbial communities from Jervis Inlet, British Columbia, Canada - JV7_2_1 | ecosystem: Environmental > Aquatic > Marine > Inlet | place: Canada: British Columbia | collected 2016-10-06 | reverse complement strand
TTAGATTTTTATCAAGTACTTGATTTTACTAAACAAATAAAAGGATCTAAATTTGAAGTAGTTAGAAATGAAATAATTACTTCAGAAACATATTTAGAAGAGACAAAAACTAAAGGAGAAATACTTCCTTGGTACATGCACTCTGAAGAAGTTAGAAAACTTATTTATGATGATAAAGAATTATATGCAATTAGATTTATATTAGACACTTATGGGCAGGCTGTGTGGAATGAGATTGAGAAGGGTATAATACCTAAACCCGACGGTTATCCCACTATTCCAGCTAAAGCTAAAAAAACCATAGAGTTTATTTCAAAAAAACGAGAATTACAACGGATAAGGGTAAAAGAAGTATGACAAAAGATAGAGTTTGGAATACCCCTCTTAAAGGTTCGGTTTTAAATGCTAAGGAATGTCGTGATTTCAAGAGAGAAAGTATTGAAGTTTTAGACGAAGATAAGTTATATACTCAAGATGATTTTGCGCATCATATTGAAATTTGGAAAACCGACAAGAGATTTACCCTATCAAATTTATTAGAATGGATATTAGTTACCCATCCTTTTCATGATATAGAAGAAAACGACGTAAGGGGAAGAGTTAGGAGATTAGGAACTGTTTTTATGAACAGATTCTTGAAAAGATATCCAGCTAAAAATGGAAATCCTACTAAATTGAAGGACTTAGGTAGGGATTCTTGGTTTGAGTGTTTAAAACATTTTGCATTATATACTGAAGAAGAAAAGCAAGAAGTTAAAAATATTTTAATAGATGAAGTATGGGAATACAGTAAAAACTTATAATATATAGACAATTAGTAGGAGGATTGTGTGCCAACTACATTCAATACCAAATCATTTGCAGCCATTACGAGTGGGGATTTAACTACTACCTTAAATTCTGACCCTATATTCTTTCAACAAATGATTTATATTACTGCTCAGATATCTAGTACTGGATCTCCTAATGGAACTCTAGAAGTTTATGGTTCTAATGACTTTGGCGCACAGCCAGGGTATGGCTCTCCAACTATTACAAACTGGGCATTAGTAGGGACTAAAACTGTTACTGCCACAGGAGAAGCTGTAGCCGCTACTGCCGTTGGTTATAGGTGGTTGAAGGTTAAGTGGACTGACACCTCCTCATCTGGAATAGGAACATTCAATGTAACAATTAAAGGTGATAGAGACTTCGAACCAATGCCAAAAGGTTTGATAGTTTCTGACGGTAGTACTATAACACCTGGAGGGTTTTTGTACTGTGATGGTTGTGCCGTTTCTAGAAGCACATATGTAGCTCTATTTAATGCCATAGGAACAAACTACGGTATTGGGGATGGTTCTACTACTTTCAATATTCCAGATTTACGTGGTGCTTTTGTGAGAGGTCAAGCAGATGGGCAACTTTCTATGGACCCTGATTGGGATAGTAGAATTTCTGCTAATGGAGGAAATGACAAAGATAATGTGGGTTCTTTTCAAGCGGATGGTCTTAGATCTCACTCTCATACTTATCACAGTCAGCAAGGTAGTGGGTTTGTGGGTTACAATCCTGCAGGAGGTTGGGAAGGTTCTTATCCTCAAACAAGTAATACTGGTGACGGCGATACTAGACCTAGCAATTATTATGTTAGATATTATATAAAATACTAAGGAGAAAAAGTGAAAGTTTATAAATATGATAGAACAACAAAAGAATTTGTAGAAGAGGTAGAAGCCCTGCTAGACCCTCTTGAGGGAAAACCTCTATGCCCATCTAATGCTACTTTTAAACATGTTCCGTTTAAAAAAGAAGCTGTTGTGGCTATTTGCTTTATTGATAATGAATGGGTGCAAATTAGAGATGAAAGAGGGACAACAGTTTATAATAAAGAAACTAAAGAAGAATCTATTTGGAAAAAGTTAGGACACATTTCCAAAAAATATACTAAACATAAGCCTAAAAGATTTGATAGTTGGAGCGCCAAAGCTGAAAAGTGGGAAGGTCACGAGGAAGGGCAACGTGCTTGGGATAAGCTACAATATGTAAGAGATAGAGAAGCATCTTACATTCCTATTGCGGAGCAACTAGACATGATCTATTGGGATAGGCGCAGACTTTCAGATAATTGGATACGACATATAGAAGAAGTAAAGACTAAATACCCCAAACCGGAGGATAAAGATGCCTGATCTATCTAAACTGGCAGCTCAAGCCGCTAAACCTGATAATAAAAACCTAGCTAAAAGAGTTAGTATTGAGCAAGATGAGCCTGAATCTTGGGCATTGAACGCCAAACCTGGAGCTGGTGGAGCTGCAGATTTTAAAGGTGTTAATAAAGATAATATTTCTAGATCCATACAAGAACGTAGACCTGTGCCATCTGTAGGAAGCCCTAGCGAACCTGAATTGGGCGCAGGAGAGACTATGAAAGACGATATTGATAGAATGGATGATCACACTCAAATGCTTATAACTGCTTTGGAAGAATTAGAGCAGGAGGGTGATTGGGAAGTAGAACCGGCTAAACAGCCTAAATATTTTATAAAAGGCAAACCAGTTTACTAGGTGTATTATGAAAGATTTAGAGAAAATTGAGCAGAAATTAGAAAAAATTGATGAAAAAATGGAAAGTATTGAAAAGCACTTAGCTGTTTATAATGCTCAACTACGGTTTCATATAAAAAGAACTGACATATTAGAATCAGAGGTTAAACCTTTGAAAATACATCTCCATAAAGTTCATGGTATCTTGACTTTTATCGGAGTATCAGCTACTATAATAACGGTATTAGTTACTATTTACAATTTTGGGAGTATAAGGTAATGGAAATAATAAAGTCTATAGGAAAAGCACTGCTATCTGCTTTACTAACTGAAAAATTTATAAAAGAGATCATAGTTTACTTATTAGAGAAACTGGCTAAAAAAACCTCTAATGACGTAGATGATGAGATAGTAGCTAAAATTAAAGAAGCTTTAAATTTGGATAAGCAGGAACATTTAACTGTGCATCCTATAAAAGAAGAAGATAAAGACAAGCACGACCTCTAGGAGGTCCTTTGAGGCGAACATTAACTCTTAAGCTAAAGCCATTTTCAATCAATGCTATGTTTGGTCGAGACAAAAGACACAAAACCGTAGCAGCTCAGGAGTGGTCATGCTCCATATTAGTGGCACTAGCTTTAAAAGAGAATAAGAAAAAACTCAAAGAGTTGCGAAACTTTTTCGACTACAAAAGTCATGTCTACAAAGTAGAGATTAATTTCTTTTACCCAAAAAATATTCTACACACTAAAGATGGACCTATATCTGCTAAGGCGCATGATTTGTCTAATGTAGAAAAACCTTTGATAGACTTGATCTTTTTACCAATGTATTATGATAGGCAAGCCCCTTATGGGGCTAAGAATCTTAATATAGATGATAAGTATATTACTCATTTAGTGTCTAAAAAACGAGTAGGCAAATCATTTAAAATAAAAGTGACTATACAGATTAAAGACCTAAATCCAAAATAACCAGCATTAGCTTACCTGTTTTTACATCTTCATCAATCATTATACCAGACTGGTGAGTTTCCAACAACTTTCTCCACCCTTTCAAACTTTTAGGTAAATCTACTGTTTGATTGATATTATACTTTTTTGATAATTTATTTTCAAATTCTTCTGACTTCTTTTGCATAGTAGTCATATCATCTTTATAAGCATCAAAAAGCTTATTAAAACCTTTTTTCCATTCTTCAGAAAATTTATCAGCATCTTTGTGGTCTACTGGATTTCCAGATTGTTTAATTATCGTAACCATCTTGCATCTCCTTTAAGTATAGGGCAACTTTACTATGCCTATAACGAGGAACTTTACATTCCCCCCATTTTGTAATTTCTCTAGCTCTTATTAGCTTTAAAATATAAACTTCTTTTTTTCTCAAATTTACACATGTCAAAACCAAAATATCAAAGGGCGTTGCCTTTCTAACTATCTGATCTGTTCTCTGAAATAACCAAGAGTGACCGTACCTAGCAACGGAGTCCTCCGATTGACTCTTAACATGAATTCTTAAATTACCAAGACTTAAGTCTGCACTATAAGACTTCTTTCTTCTTTCATAAATAGTAAAATCAGGCTTAGAGGATTTTAAAAACTTTTGAACTCCTAACTCTGCTAATTTCCCTACTATAATATCGTCTCTAATTTTATCTCTGTTACTTTCTCCTCTGTATTTATACAAATCTGCAGAGGTTTTTAATTGCTTATCAGCAAATTCAACGCACTTATTATAACCATATTCACTCACTGTTATTCTCATAAAAGCACCAGTAGAACACTTAAAAAACTTAGTATTCCTGAAATTAGTTTATTAGTAGCTGCTTCTGCTTCTTTTTTTACTAAGTACTTTTTTTGCTCAATTATCAGTTCCTTCTGCTTTTTTATCACTATCTTCTGACTGTCTATCGCCTTCTTCTGTATCTTTACTACCTTTACGCAATCCTCCAGAATAGGACCTTCTGCGTAGGTCTGACTTATAGGCAGCATAATCAGACATGAAATCATGATAGTAGTCAGTAGCTTTTTCCACGTCATGGTTTGCTGTTTTGGTCGCATCTTCTACCTCTTTTTCTAGCTTCTTAATTTTCGTTTTAGCCATCATGTCCTTTATAAACGATATGATGAATTCTACAATCCATTTTATAAACTGTTTCATTAATGACCTTCGTTAAAATCCTTTGCAATTTCTGCGGGAGCTTTTAAAGGAATAGATAGTTTATAGGTGTTTTCCATTAAATACTGAACTCTTTTCCGCCACTTTTCCGCCATATCTTTTGGCACTCTAACTACAATTTGATCATGAATTTGGGCACAAACGTATCCGTCTATACCTTCTTGCACTAACTCTTTATTTATAGCAATACAAGCTCTATTGGTTATAGTTGCTGCTAAACTTTGAATTTGAAAATTTTTACTATTGTTAACCGAGTTTCTAAACTTTCTTCTATTGGAAAATTTTTCGGTTCTAATATCCCCACTGTACTTGTCAAAAATCTGCCAAACTTCTAGGTTTGTTTTATTTTCCTGATACAGTTCGGGGATATGCGTTTGATGTCTAGTTCTACCTACTTCAGATTTTAGTATTCCAGTAGTTATGAGTTTATAGTAAGTATCTTCCATCCATTCCTTTAACTTTGGATAGGCTTCTAAATATTTATTCCTTAAACCGTCGGCTTCTTCTAGACTAACTTTTAATATTTTTGACAGTCCATAAGATTCTAGTCCGTAAGGGACTCCGAGGGAATATTCTTTTGCTTTTTGCCTAAGTAGTTTGTTGACTCTTCCGAGATAATTGGGATCTTTTTTAAATGCTGATACTCCATCCAATTTTTCAGTAGCAATAGCGACAGTAGAGTAGAAGTCGCAACCGGAACGAAAAATATCCTTAAGTCCTTCATCTCCTGAAATATGAGCAAGGATATGAGGCTCAAGAGATTCATAGTCACTATCGATAAAAACATGGTTTTCTCCTGCTATAAAGAATTTACGAATTTTATTATTATAATTAAGAACTACTTCTGAACCTTGGGATTCTTCTTTAGGTCTTGGAAGTTGTTGAACATTTCCCGAATACCTTCCACTAGTAGTTCCAAACTGTTTCCAGGATGGGTAGAAAATACCATCTTCCTGGTTTTCCAATATTCCATCTATATAAGTACTTTTTAGTTTATTTAGCTTGTTAAAATCTCTTAGTAAACTTACCCAGTCATGTTTTTCTGCCATTTTATTTAAAAAATCGTCATTTACTTGAGGGTTTCCTTTTTTGGTTTTGGAGATAGGCTTCTCTCCTAAAGTTTCGAAAAATAGTTTCTTTAAATGGTGCTTAGATTTCAAATTAAACTTAACCCCACCTGTCTCTGCCAATTGAATTTTTCTGATAGTATCATCTGATATCGACTCAGCTCCTAATAAGTAGTCTTTGTAAATAGAGGAAGGAAGAGACTCCAGAGCCTTTCTCGCTAAAGAAAAGGCTCCAGAGCCAGTTTTAGGTAGAGACAGGTTCGCATATTTGCAGAGGGCTTGAGCAAACGAGCCTGTCCTTTTAGGAGGGTAATATTTTTCCAAGTACCAAGGCACAAAACTAGACTCTAAAAGGGGGAGGATTAGAGTTTGTATTTTTTCTTCCAAAAGAGCGATATCGACAGAAATTTGTCCTTGCTCAAATATCAGTTGCTTGGTATCTACTGGTATCCCCTCCTTTTCCATAGGGATAGTTACATATTTATATAGAGGCATAACCTCATCTTCAAAAAAGAATTTTTCTAAATTTTCTTCTTTTATTTTTCCTAAATAATAGTGGGATAATCTATAAGTTAGCAGGCAATCCTGAATACAGTATTTTGCAACCAAATCAGTGTCGCCCATATAGATGTCAGCCCCTGGTTTTCCACCCCTAGCTTTTATTGACTCATTCAAATCTGCTTGGGGCTTTTTCTCTTGATCTCCGTAGATTTTAACACCCACATCTTTCAATCTAAATGGAATCTCCTCATCTACTGTGTGCTTTGCTAACATACCTTCAATATGAAGGGAATCGATCAAATTTACTCCAAAGTAGTTAAGTGTAAAGCGAGTATCAAAGGAGCCGTTCCACATTATTAATTTTTTATCTACTAAAAGGTTTAGAATAACTAAACACTCTTCTTTGCTTAATCCATCACGCAACTCTCCATCCTCATAATACTTATGACAAAAGTAGAAACCTTTAAAACAGCTAGAAATACCGAATCCTATAATGGTATCTTTTCTGGTATTAAGTCCAGTCGTTTCTGTATCATATGCCCATTCTAAACTTTCTCCATTTAGCATTTTTATGGCACGTTGATACTCAGTATCTTGTGTGGATAGTATAGCTCTCATTTGTTAAACCTAGCTTTTAGTATTTTTAAGTGAGCTTCATAATTATCTTTATTATACCACTCTTTTCTCTGTTTTTCAACTACATCTCTATCAAATGGAGGGTCTTTTGTAACCCCAAAGTTAGTTTCAGTATAAGGCAATTCCTTTGAATCCAAGTGAATTTTTATATACTCAGCTAACATGGCTAGCTCCCATTTAGCACTCTCATTTTCCCACCCCACATAGTAAACATTATCTACATAGGGCAGGATAAGTTGTAGTTGTTCGTCTGTAAGTGTCACTATTCCTCTTCTAAAACACTTTCTAAAACATTAAAGTCATGCGCCATACGACCCTTCATCTTCCCTGCTTTTATTTCCTTTTTTCCGAAATAGGAAACTTGAACAACCGAGCCTTCCGAAATGTCTCTCATTTGATAGCCTAGATTACCGGCTCCATTAATAATGACGGTGTTACCTTTGTTAAGTTCACTAAACTTAAAATCCAGCTTCTCATTATCAAAAGGGTTGGGTAAAGATTCTATGTAAGTTCCCTCTAGGATTACTCCTTTTACAGCTTCCTCGGCTAATTGTGATGGTCTAATAAAGGTTAGCCCTTTTCCATCTAAAGCTTTTGATCTGTTAGCAGGTACTTTCCATTTTCTTGTTTCCACTTTACCAGGTACTTTTTCTTTTTTATCTTTTGCCATTCATTCCTCCTTCTTAGGTGCGTTGGCTTTTAATTCTTGGTAAACTGCTTCCAACTCTACGTCAGATAAGTCACCAATTTTTATTCTACGTTTTAATTTTTCAATTTCTTTAGAAAGAATTACTAAACTATCATCTAGTAGAGTTATAATCTTTCTCTTTCTTTGCTCTATAGTTATATCTGTAGTTAAAACTTTAAATGCTTTTTTCTTGTGGTTTTTTTCTTCTTCAGTCATTTTATACCTCTAAAATTTCATAGTCTGTTATAGGTTTAATTTCTTTTGGTTCTTCCCATTTTCCAGATGCTATACAAGCCTTATAAATTTTAATAGCATTCATCACTTTTTTCCTTCCCTTACCCAGCATTAAGTCTGAAGCCTTATAAACTTCACATGTCATTGTACGTTTTCCAAGTACTATAAAATAGAAGTCAAAATCCTTTTCATATCGTCTGGAGAACATGTCCACATATAATGCTGCAGATAAATCATAACCGTATTGTTCCACGGTAAACCTAAATGTGTCAAGGTCAGGATCGGAGGCTGTAGTTTTTACATCTGCTATAAATCCCTTTTCTACATTAATAATATCAGCCCTAACTTTCAGAGGTACTCCTAGCATTTCGGAGAATAGTGAAAACTCACTCTTTGCTCCTTTCACTAGATCAACAGCCTCTGGACGTTCTTTATAAGATTCTACCCATCTCTCTACTCTTAGTTTTTGAGGTTCAGATAGAATTATTTTTTTTGATTCTTTATGCTTTTCTTCAAATGCTTTCCAATCTTTTCCTGCTTTTCGATTTCCAGGAAAAAATTCATATTCCTTTTCAGTCATGTGCGGTTCTAGGATTAAAGTATGAGCATAGTTACCTTCATCTAAAAACGCCCCTTTTAAAGGTTCTTTTTCCCCTAAGATTTTTTCTTTATAAAATTTCTGCGTGTCTTTAAGCAACATCTTTAAGTTAGATGAACTTAAGTGTTTTTGTTCAGCATGATAATCTTCATTACTTAAAGTTTTATAAATCCCTTTGTGTTCCATCCTACCCTCATTTTATTGGACATATTCCAGTAGCACATTCGAAACTACCTTTTATATCTTCTTCGTTTACTTCACAATTATCTATTGGTTGAACCAATTGTATCATACTTTCATATTCTTGTCTAGTTATTTCTTCAAGCGGAGCTTGGTCAAAACCATGATCCGAGTGTAGTAAAAACGAAACTGTTTTTAAGTTATTGTTATAGTTAGCCTTTAACCATGCTTTTATCCCACTAAGCTCTTCTAATCGGTAGTAAATTGTTACAGAAACTGAGTTGTCAGACCATTCTTCTTGTAATTTTTTCACTAACTCTAATTGAGCTAAGGCACAAACATCCTTTGATACTAAAGTATTCTCAGGAAATTTAGAAGGAAATTCTACAACTACTGTATTAGTGTCGTCACTCCCGTCAAAATTTCTTTGAAACTCCACTTTATATCCCTTTTGCCTACATACGTTGACTAGGGCGCTATTTGAAGCCATTCGGATTCGTCTAATGTGGTAGTGACTAAAACCTGGATGCGCTCCTGGAGTTACTCCTGATAACAAGCTTAAAGTACCAGATGGTTTTACGGTTGTCAACTTAATACTTGGTGGAAATCCTTTTTGTTTGGAATAACTCACATCAAACATTCGCAATCTCTCATAAGTACAACTTAACCAAGACTTTTGCTCCTCGGTCGCCATGCAATACCCTGTTATACCTATGCCCATACGCATGTTTTTATGAACTATGGCTTGAGTCTCCTCGGCATGGCAAGGCAAAGCTAAGGAGTGTTTATTTATTCTATAAAGAAATGTAGCTACTTCATATAACTCGCCCCTGGATTCAATGTTAGGCAGGTGAATTTCTGCCAAACAACATGTTTCATATGGAGCTAAGCTTTGTTCAGCACATGGATTAAATCCCTGAACGTCTGGGTCAGGATATTGCGTATCTCCTGTACGTCCAATTTCTCTAGCCAGTTTAAGATTGATGAGACCATATGGTTCACCAGTTCCATTATATCCGTCCCAAAACTGTTCGGGTAAAAGTGAGATATCGTTGCAGACAACACTATTATTAGACATAGCCCTCCAGTTAGGTATGCCAAGGTCCCAACGCTTCGCTTGAAGAAATTGAGTATCATCATAATCCCCTATGGCTATTTGTGCAGACCGTCGAACGTTTCCTGCCACTACTATATAACCTATTATATTCATTACATCTAAACAATCTATTGGTCTAACTTTTTTCCCTGATCTTGAGTTGAGTAATTTACTAATTTCTCCAATTCCCCAACACAATTCTTCAGGTCCTGAAGCAACTCCTCCAAAACCCTTGATTGCAGATCCCTTACCTCTGACGCAGATGGTGGAATAAGTAAATCCTTCCCCTGTGATAAAATGAGATTCGAGAGTTTTTCTAAGGAGTGTGACCCAGCCTTCTCTTGAATCCGGCACAATAAAGTCTGCATCATTTGTATCCTTCCTAATGATTCTAACTTTTCTTTTAAGCTTAGGCAATTCATAAACGTGTTCCCTTTGAATATTAAAACCTACACCTGAACCTAGCATTAAGGCATCCATTGTCCATGTAAATGGTCGTACAGGTTCATTTACTACTGTAAAAGCACAATTTTGCAAAGACATCAAACCTAATCGGTCTACTGTTTTTGTCCCTAATTGCCACATAAACCTACCAGCAACAGATCCTTTTAGACTTATTAAAATTTCCTTAAGTCTTTTGTTCTCACTATCAGTAAAGCCAACTTTTAATTGCTTATTACAAGATCCAACTATTCTATCAATTGTATTTTCAAATTCTTCTGTTTTCGAATTTGCATTATTTTCATTCAATCTCCTTGCATATGTTCTTTTATATGTTACATATCCTAGTGGACCCCAAGGTGTTTTTAACTCCATGCCACCGCCTTTGAAATAATTGGCAATTCTTTCTTTAAAATTTCTCTTATAGCTAAGGCTATATCTCTATGTTCTTTTTGCGTGTCAATGTGACATCTTAGGTCTAGATAATGAATCCATGATCTGACATTTCCTGTCATGTAGAGTTTAGTTTTTGAACTTAAAGGTAGCAAGAATCTGGCTTGTTCTTTAGCTATTCCACGTTTTAAAGCATCCTCATATAAACTACTGCAAACATCTTTTACCTCATCTTGTGCGTTCCAAAACCAAATTCTATCTTTACTACTCATGTCGTTTATAGAGTTTTGCCTATTCTTAGAATCTTGTCTCCTAGCTGGATATGTTTCAAAATCTGCTACTGCAGCGTACCTTTGAGAAAATTCTTGGAATGTAAAGCTTCTATGTCTTAGTATTTGTGCGCTTATAGCTCTAGAAGTGTTAATCTCTATAGTAATATAAGGCGTTTCAAATACAGACCAATGCCCATGATCAATACAGTATGTTAACAACTTAGAAATGTTCGGGTTAAGCTGATCACTTGAACTAACTCTAGCACAATAAGCTATTAACTCCTCTGCTTTTGGAGTTATAGCTATTAAACTAACTGCCCCTTCTTCTTTTTTTTCTTCTTTGTCTACCTTGAATGTCTTGCCCAATTCTTCGTCCTCCACTATCGTTACGTAGTTAAACACATCTCTAATGCTTTTGTCAATCAATTTGTTTAATTTCTTTTTTATTATTTTTTTTAGTTTGAACATGTGAATAATCTAGCCCCCATACTAATCCGAAAAACTCAAATACTTTTAATGTCATCCATGCGGTGTCTATTTCCCACCATTTGTGACCCATTTTGCAGCTCTTAGGATACTTGTGGTGATTGTTATGCCACCCTGTACCGTGAGCTATTATTCCTACCATCCAATTGTTTACACTATGATCTGGAGTGTCGTAGGTTCTATAACTCCAGGGTAAAAAGTTTGTATGTGCAAACGAAGCTGTGATCCAAGTAGCGTGCATTGAAACCATTCCTGCCACAAAAAATTGACACACTAAAGTTTGAAACCCATTAGTGCCAAAGTATGGTCCAAAGTATTCTCCCAAATAATACCACATAGGAGCTTGTAAAATAAAGAATGGTGTAAAATATTTACTTAACCAAACTAATTCTGGAAACTTAAACCACTCTTTCATATTCTGTAAAGAATTTTTATGAGTGTCAAAAGCTTTTAACTGCCATGTCATATGGGAATGCCAAAATCCTCCACCCCTATCTTTTCTAGGAGTGTGCGGATCTTTCCAATCATCGGCATGTTTATGATGATCTATATGCCTAGCAGCCCACCAAAGTACTCCACCTTGACCACCACACGTCGCAGCTACAGCCATGAAGAATTGAAATATTCTACCCATTTTAAAGTTTTTATGGGACAGGTAATGATGGTTGAAAAGGCAAATACTCATACCCTTTAACCACCATTGGAATAGCCCTAACCACCAATGAACCTCTACCGTTCCAGTGTAGAAATACAGTAAAGCACCTAAATGCATAAAAATATGAAAACCTAATACTGAGTTTTTAGTCATAAAATTCTGGTAAATCCACTTCTAAATTCATAAGAATTGATAACTTTTCTTCATTTTTCTTTATTTGTTCATCTAAAAAGTCAACAACCTGTAACCGTTTGAAACTGACATGACCTCTAGGTGTATCTGTATGTCTAGCTACAACACTATCTCTATGTAATTCTTTTAACCTAGCATAAATTACTCTAGTAGATCCAACCGTTGCTTCTTGTTCTTTTTTTAAATAATGTAACCATTCTTCAAAATAATCTTTCACTTTAACTCTCCTATCTAAAACTATTTCCGTCTATAAAACCTTGATAGACATACCTATTACCTTTGGTAACTTCTTCTACAGTATGAAGCATATAAGATGGAAATACTACTAAACTTCCTACGGATAAAGGTATAACTTGATCATTAGTTCCACCTAAAAAAATCCTAAGATTCCCACCTTCAAACTCATCATTCAATAATAAAACAAAAGATAACTTTCTTTGAGATGAAAAGTTGATTTTTCCTACATCCATATGCCAAACATAATGCCCTTTTTCTTCATAATGTAGTAAAGTTGGTCTTTCAATTAAACCTTCTATATCAAACTTCCAATACTTAGTATTTAACCTTTGGACAGTTGACCACACTTGGTCTATTAACCAATTTAATTCACCTCCTGGTGTGAATTGGGTAACATCTCTAGCGTCTGTCATTAGCTCTCTAGGTCCATCATTAAATACTGTTCCTTTATTAACATTCCAATACTCTCTATTTTTTATTATTTCTTTACATTTCTCTGGTGGAATGTAGTTATGAACAACTTCCCAGATATGTAAATCTTCAACTATATGATCAATTGTTGATCGATTCATTTTGCCATCATACCAAATCATTACTCTTCCTCAAATAGGTTCCAAAGAATAATCAATATACCTAAAATTAATAATACTTTTAACATATCTGCCTCATAAGGTAAAGGTTTATAAACAATTTGGGGGGCTTTTTGAACTAAGGTCATATCTCTCTCTTAATTTGTTTCTGTTTTGGTCCATTATTACCTCTGGTTTTACTCCTAGCTCATGGCATACTGCAAACACATAATACAACACATCCCCAAGCTCTTCTTCTAGTCTTTTTTGAGGGAAAGATCTGCCGTCATGGTAGAATCTCCACTTCTTAAATTCATCCATTAATTCACCTGCTTCTGCGCTTAATCCCATAATAGCATGAGTTAAACTATCTCTTGAACCAAGTTTCCACCCATCATGATTTATAGGTTGTCGTTTCCATGTTGATTTCATTGACTTCATAAATTCTTCATTTGTCATTTTTTATCCTTTTGGTTAAAACTAATATACCACTCTCTTTTCCCATTGGGAAGTCTTTTTCTAACAAGTGAGAATTTATTAGGGTAAACTTTCTCTAATTTTCTCATGGCATATGTAGATGGTCTAGTTCTTGATCCAAATTTAGATTCTATTAAATCTGACACATCACTTAAAGGCATTTCTGTGCTTGCCTTTTCCCAACATAAGTCATGAATAACCCAATGTTCCCAAATTTTCAAAGAAGCTTCTCTAATTTCCTCAGTCAGTAATGTTTTCAATGGCTTAACCATTTGTTTAGTATCTACTTTTTTATTCATTAAGAAATTTCCTAATTGTTTAATATTTTTTAAAGCAAAAAGGTCTGGTATGCTAGTACCGTTTGAAATATTTTCCCAATACTCAGGGGTCATTTTAGTTTTTGTTAAATTTACTATAGAAAACCTACGATCATCTGCCGTTAACCTAAGAGCATCTTCATTATTAGTTGAGATGTAAAGGTTGGCGTGATTTTGAATAGTCATGGCATCCACATGTTTAGCTTCAATTTCCACTGTTTCATCGATATAGCCTTTCAACCTATTTTCGTCTGAAATAGTTTTAACTTCTATCTCATTTATATAAACTACTAATTTATATAGTAGTTGTTTGTTAAACGTTCCCGATATAGCCTTTTGAGATGTTCCACTAAAGTTTTCGATATTGACTAGGTTCATCATAATCTCGCCTAGAATACCTTTACCCACACCCTGTTGACCTATAGTAGTTAGTATGCAGAAATTTCTTTTATTAGGTTGAACCACTTGTGCCAACCAGTTAAGAATGTAATTGAAAGAATTCCTATCGTTATCAACCAAATGCATAAAAAAAACTTTATAGATTTCTGGTAATTCATTGTCAGGGAATACGAAATCAGGTGTGTAAAAGTCGTCACCCATCCATTTAGCTGGCTGATATTGGTTAAAGTCCCAAAGACCGTCTTTTCTTTTTGATAACTTAATCTTTGAATAAGGATTCCAATCAAATTTACAATGGTATAATTTTTTTTTAATTTCAAATGGAGACAATAAGTTATATAATGACCTATGAGATATTTTTATTTGATCTAGTTTTAAAGGATTATAAACTAAAAACCCTTTATTTTCACTATCTTTATTAACTAAAAGTTTTCCAGCTCTTAACTTTTGCCTTATTGCATAGTTAGGATGATTTATGCAAATATCCTCTATAATGTGTAATATCAATTCTTCGGTTTCTTCAGATAGTTTTCCATCTAATTTCCAATTTCCTAGTTGTTGTTTATCTTGTAATTGAAAAAGTATATCTGAATAAATTTCTCTTGATGAATGATTGTCCATTATTTCTTTTTGAGTAAAATATTCTACTGCCCTACACATTTTGGCATTAATACCTAACATTAAAATCTCCTTTTATAAAGAAAAGCATCATTCACACCCTTTTCTGGATCACTCCTATACCCCTGCTTATCAAGCCAAGGAAAGGTATGCGTATGCAAAATTGATAAAAAAACATCTTTAGTCACATCGGTGGCGTCTATAGCCCACAAAGTTAATTTATAAATTTCAGAATAATTTCCAGATGGTCTAGCCCAATTAACATATCTTAATTTACGTCTTAAACTTGTAGGACATAAAGCCCAAAACTTTTGTTCGGTGTCTGCAGAACATTCTGGTGGAGCTATGACTGTTTTTCTAGTAGTTATCAAAGGGCATCTTTCTAATAAGTCCCCAAAATCATTAGAAGATATCTCATCCCCAACGTGCAGTACTTCTTGTTCCTTTCCATTTCTTAAACTTCCAGGGAATCTACTAAAACGTGCTGGATCTTGAGTAGCATTATCAACTTCCCAAAGCCCAGCTTCTAACTCTCTGACTTTTTTATTTAAATAAGCTGAAAGTCTTTGATGGATGATCTTATATCGTGCTACTCCTTCAATAGTATGGGCGCCTTCAATAGGTTCAGCCAAGCTTAATAAAGCATGATAACTCTTCCCACCGCTAAATACTATTCCTGTCCATGGTATGTTGCAATTTTTTAAAAATCTTAATTGGTTTTTCAAAGGCATATCATCGAACTCAAACATGAAGGTCTTTAGTTTGGTCACGTTTATAGACGCCCTAGATCCTGGTTTTGACGCAATAGGAGTCCTAAAGTCTAAATCTGGATGAATGGCGTTGATAGTATAGAATTCTGGATTATCATAATTGTTTAGAACATTCCCCATTAATTCAGGGTACTTACTGAACCTATCACCAGCTACTATTCGATCATCCCCATGGAATAGTTTGGAAAACAGTTGTTTATTTTTCACGTTTCACTCCTTGGTCTCTATGGTCTTTAATGACCGACCAGTTTAATATTATTAAGAGGGCGCTTCTTTATTTTTTTTCTAGAAATTAAATTATGATAGAGACCCAAGACCAGCCCAAAAAGCATACCTAACTTAGTAAAATTATTAAGTTTGCATGGTCTCTATTGGTCCCTATTTTAGAGACATTTTCATACTATCCCAGTCCAATCTAGCTATATTTCTGCAATAGATTAACCTATCATGATCGGAGTAACAAGCGTGATATCTATCGTGAGTCGTAAACACATCAAAGGTTTCATAGAAATTCTTATATTTTGCCGACGCTTGACCTATATACTCTATAGGAGGGCGCTTTGGGTCAAAGTTTTCATGACTTTGCATTAAATCTAAGACCCACCTAAGCGTTCCTTTTTCAGTTTCAAACTCATGTTCTAAAGCTATTTCGTCTCTACTACAGTAATTAAACTTTGTTTTAGAACCCTTATTTTTCTTCATACTTTTCCAATGCTTCAACCATATCTTTCAGCTCTAAATAATCTACGGTTAAAGTTTGAACCTCATTCTCTAAATCTTTAATTGATTTTACCAGTTTTGCGTGTTCTTTAATAAGTGTATTCATGTTAAACATTGTTGTCTCCTATAACATACTAAGTCTTGCTTCTTCAAATTTTGAATTCTTTGGACTTTCAACCTTTTCTTTCAATATAGCCATTTCTGACTTTAAACTTTCTATTAACATTTCGATAGTGTCAATTGCTTCTTCAATCCCTGCTATTCTTTTCTCAGTAATCATCTAATCTCCTATAGTTTTAAGTACAACAAAAGTAGTAAAATATTGCAGATTCCCAGCTCAATAGCTAGCAACGCATGATACCATACCCACCTAGTTTCGTATTGCTTTTGCCTATCAACATCTACTTTAGTAAAATCAACTCTCTTTGTTTTCATCTTTAACCTCAGAGACTACTTTAATCCCCGTCAACTCTTTCAATCTCTTATGATCAGCTCTAACCCAACGTAATTGCTCAAGAAATTGCTCCATTACAACAACTTCCAAACCCGACGAATCTTTATGGTCCTCAGCCGCCTGTAAATACTTCTCTAAAAAATATTCCAAAGTGTCTAGAACCTTATTTCTATTTGTTTTGATTTTCATTATGTTTCCTGATCGTACATTAAGTCCTTGTAATCATAGTCAGATGAAACATAAGGCTTATCCAACTCTTTTACATACTCGTTAATAACATTCATTTGAATCTTTGTCAACTCAGCACTAACAATTTTCATATCAAGCCAGTCATTTTCTTCATCGCTCCACTCTTGAACATTTAAAATGCTCCATTCATCATGGTCATAAACCTCTATAACCACGTGATAGTCTTTACCTTTGTGCTTGTAATCAATGAATTCTGTATAATATCCATTTGGTCCTGTCATTTTAACTCTCCAAAAATTTTATTACTTCTTTAAATTTCAATAATCATCCCACTCTCCAAAAACTCTATCACTTCTATAACTTTTTTACTTGTTATAGGACGATATTCTTCTAACTCTTCTATCACTTCTTTCAGTTTTTCAATTGCTTCTTCTCGTTTAAGCATACTTTCCCCTAATGTCGCTTAACAGTCGACCTTTAATAGTTATTCTAAACCTAAAATGGTATGTCGTCATAATTGACGCTACTTGGTTCATCTTCTAAAAAACCAGCTTGAGCCATTGGACCGTCTGGATTAACATAACTCTCTTCTCTCATGTCTTTTTCAATCATTAACTCTATTCTAATTAGTTGTTCATAGTCCATTAAGTGTTCAAAATCTATCATCTGTAGTACTTTACTCATTATTCCCCCATTAATTGAGCTATGACAAACCCAATTATAAACATTGTTATAAAAATTAATAAATTCTCAATCATTGCCTATCCCCTTCAAAGACTACACTTTTTAAGGTTGCACCAGCTACTAAAGCCCCACTTTCATTCAAAATTTTACAATCAAAAACCCCAAGCGGTCTTCTATTTTTAACATATTTTGTGTGGATTGTCAAGGTTTCATTTGGTCTAACTGGCATCCTAAACCTAGCATTATCAACACCCACCAAAGCACTACCAAGTGATTTTATATCCTCATAGCTCCATTTCCTACATAAAGTAAAGGCACACGCTTGTCCCATCATTTCCAACAATATGACGCCTGGTACAACAGGATCCCCCGGAAAATGTCCTTTAAAGAAGTCAAGATTTTCATCCGTGAAAAACTTGCAAATGACTTCTGAACCGATTAAATCGGAGGGGGTAATATCTTTTCTCTTCTTTTCTAATATTGGGTATTTAATTTCTACCACTTCGTCTATAAATAAAAACGGTTTCTTTTGTGATAACCACCTGCCAATATCTACATTCATTTGGTATTTAATCATTATTTTTCTCTATAAATATTTTTACTTTTAATAGTGTGTCAATGTCTAACTTCCACTTCTCATGATCATCCATGCTCAATGCTAGTATAACATTTGAAATTGCGTTTAAAGTTTCTTTTTTTGTTGTTAAGTAATTATTAAATGTTACCATTTTTTTCCTCGAATTCTTGATCCTCTATAATATAAAAACCATCATGCTTTAACTTAACCCACTGATCATTAACCATTCCATATCTAATATGAGGTTGTTGTCGTTGACTCATATCTTTTAGTACTACGAATCTTTTAATGTACCCATGTTCGGGTTGATAGATCCATGTGTTATTGCCAACGTAATTTATATTTAACTTTTTTGGATATGTCTTTTCTAACCCTCTGTTAAGTTTTATAAACCATTCTAAGAACCCTCTTTTTTCAGAGTTTTCTTCAGATATGTTTTGTGGGAAAGTGTGGCTAACATCTTCTTCTTCACTAGTCGGCTTTTTTTTTTTGAAGCCAAACATAGCTTTAAT
>Ga0255047_10001272_pt1 | contig 18690 bp, 14 predicted proteins | sample JV7_2_1_MG_FD_183640 | JGI IMG/M metagenome (GOLD analysis project Ga0255047, IMG submission 183640) | Seawater microbial communities from Jervis Inlet, British Columbia, Canada - JV7_2_1 | ecosystem: Environmental > Aquatic > Marine > Inlet | place: Canada: British Columbia | collected 2016-10-06 | reverse complement strand
AACAAGCATGCTTTCGTAGCACTCAAATTCAATCGCGCAGGAGGGATTAAGAGGATCGGAACTCGGGGTCATGTCATCGAGCAGCACAGGGGCGGGCGGCGTCAGACCGGCGCCTTGAACTGTGACAGTCGGGCCGTTCGTGAATTCTGTGAAGCCGAAGAATTCAGTGACCTCGCCAAGTACATCGACCATGTCGCCAACCGATACGCCCGGTGCTTCGCCCGTGAAGACGAATATGCCATCGGAGGTATCAACGTCGCCGTCAGATCGTGACGCTGGCGTCTGCATGAAAAAGCCGTCCGACGCGACAGCACTAACGACATTTGCCAGTGATTCCACAGTGTCTCCACTGAACGGGCTTTGTGCTCCGGAGCCCTGAATCTCAAATATCTCGACGACTGGCGGGGGCGGTGGTGGCCCGAAACCTTCGGCAATAATGATGTTCTGAAATACAAACGCTTCCGTGCCGCCGTTGGTGCTGGCCGTTAGTGTCAGTTCAAGTTGGCTGCCGGTGCCAGTCAGTGGTGTTGTGAACTGTGCCAATTCGTTGGTCAAGACCGTGCCTTGAACGATCATTGGATCGTTCAAGGTAAACACTGTGCCGCCGGCCAGCGTGTAGGTGTTCGCACCGGCTTCATCAACGGTGCTTGCGAACGCCGTCATGCTGGTGCCGCCATCGATGCTGTAGCTCCAGGTAAAGGAATCGCTGGACTCGAAGTCGCCCATCGCACCCATGTCGATAGCGAGGCCGAGGCCGGTGCTACCGCTGACGTCGAATACCCAGCTCGCAGTGACATCGCCGCTGTTGTCGTTATTGACGGTGTCGGTGACGCCGAAGAAAACGTCCAGGTTGTCTTCCCGGATGATGCCGAGCGAATCGCCGGGGAAGATACTCGCGCTGTCGTCCAGCACAGAGAATGGAATCGATGCCGAGACGCTGCGTTGATACTTCTGGAAGCCGTCGGCACTCGAGCTAAATGCGCCGTCGAACGCGTTGGTAAAACTGCTCAGGTTTTGTGCGTTGCTACCGACCATGTCGAACGCCACAACCTGCAACGGCAGGCCGCCCGTATTGATTTCGATGTTCTGGAATGCAAATGCTTCAGTGCCACCGTTGGTACTTGCAGTCAACGTTAGCGTGAGCTCGGTGCCGGTGCCCGAGATCAGTGCGCTAAACGTCTGAAAGTCGTTGTTGATGATCTCCCCGTTCATGGTCATCGGGTCGTTGAGCGTAATCGATGCACCGCCCGCCAGCGTGTAAGTGTTGGCCGCCGCTTCGTCGACAGCGCTTTCGAAGGCCGTCACGCTGGCGCCGCCATCAATGCTGTAAGACCAAACGAATGTGTCGCTGGATTCGAAATCGCCCATGGCACCCATGTCGATGGACAAGGCCAGACCGGTGCCACCGCTGATATCAAATGACCAGGTGGCACTGACAGGTCCGCTGGTGTCGTTGTTGACGGTGTCCGTGGCTCCGAAAAAGACATCGGTGTTGTCTTCACCGACGATGCCAAGCGTGTCGCCGGGGAATACTGTCAGGCTGTCGTCCATCAGCGAGAACGGAATCGAGCCGGAAATGTTGCGCTGATACTTTTGAAAACCGTCAGCAGCGGAAGCAAATGCGCCGTTGCTGGGATTGCTGAACGAATTCAGATTCAAACTGCCGCTGCCGGTCATATCCGAAGCGATAACCGCGGCGTCGACGCGTGCGCCAGCCAACAGAATAATAATTGAAGTGCAAAAGATTGTGACTCCGTTCGTCCTGCACACAGAATGCGTTTTCATTACATCGCTCCCCACTACGCGACAAGGGCTTGTTGCGTAGCAAATTGTTATTGGTTCTGGTTGCGCTCAGTATAGCTCGACGTTCATCGCTCAAGAAGTATATTTCCGCAGACGCTCGTGCTTCTGCTAGATTGTGCACAATTAAAAACAGGCACCCTCCGACAAGAAACAACAGCAATTGGAGCCAAACCAATGATCGATTTCAGATTCGCGTCCGTCAGTGCAATTCTTCTGGCCCTTGCAAGCAGCGCCATAGCCCAGGACGCGCCCATTATCCAACCGGGCGCCCCGGGCGATGCCACGCGCGAACTTAGTGCCGAGGAAGCGATAGAAATTGCCAATACCAGCTACTCGCCGGACGATGCGTTGTTCATGCAGGACATGATTCCGCACCATAACCAGGCCGTGCAGATGTCGGCACTCGTGGCCGAGCGAACCAATCGGCCGGAACTGGTCGATCTTGCCGGGCGTATCGACGTGTCACAGGCCGACGAGATCGAATTTATGCAATCCTGGTTGCGTGAGCGCGGCGAGCGTGTGCCGGATCCCACCGCGCACGAGACGATGCACACCACTCACAAGATGGCCGGCATGGCCTCACCGGAACAGATGGCTGAGTTGGCTACATTGAAAGGTACCGACTTCGATCGCTTGTTCCTGCAGCTGATGATTCCTCACCACGAGGGCGCGGTGACGATGGTTGAGGAACTGATGGAACAGCCGGGTTCAGCATACGACCCGGTACTGTTTAAGTTCACGACTGATGTCACTAATGACCAGGCTGCCGAGATTGAGCGCATGAATGCGTTGCTGGTCAGCTTGTCTGCTGATGCCCGTGCCGGGCTGGCGCCGGGCTTCGAAGACGCAGGCCAGGCGCTTCAGAACATGGAGCTTATTGCTTCTCTATCAAAGCCGCCCGGATTTTTTGATCCGGAAAATCCGTCCGAGATGCAGCCAGAAATGCCAGAGGATGAGGCGGATGACGATGACCGCGGCGACGATGGTCAGAGTAACGATGACACTGAGTGGAGTGAGCGTTCGCCACTCTTGAGTTTCTCCAATACCGACATGGCCTTCTCCGGCGATGTGCTGGTGACCGGTAGCTACCATGGCTTTAATGTTTACAGGCTGGCCGAAGACGGTGTGCCGAATCTTCTGAGTTCCGTGGTTTGTCCGGGCGGTCAGGGCGACGTTTCCATCGTTGGCGATCTCCTGATCATGTCGGTGGAACAAACACGTGGGCGGGTTGATTGCGGGCTACAGGGTATTAACGAAGATGTCAGCGCCGAGCGTTTCCGCGGGCTTCGCATTTTCGACATCAGTGATCTGGCACGGCCGATTCAAGTGGGCCAGGTGCAGACCTGTCGCGGCTCGCACACGCATTCAGTTGTCTCCGGTCCCGGCAAGGACGGCAAGATTATCGTTTTCAACTCCGGTACCTCGTCCGTGCGTGAAGAGGATGAGCTGCCAGGCTGCATCGACGAATCACCGGGCGATGATCGCACCGCCTTATTTCGCATCGACGTCATCGAGATTCCGGTCGACGATCCGTCCAGTGCACGCATCGTTAGCAGCCCCGCTGTGTTCGCCGATCCCGAGACGGGCAATCTGGCCGGCCTCTGGAAAGGTGGCGATCACGGCGATGATACGCAGGAGACCTCGCAGACAAATCAATGTCACGACATCACCGCGTTTCCCGAACTCGGTATCGCTGGCGGCGCGTGCTCAGGCAACGGCATTCTGTTTGACATCTCCGACCCACTGAACCCGAAACGCATCGACGAGGTTGTCGACGAGGGTTTCGCCTACTGGCATTCGGCGACATTTAACAACGACGGCAGCAAAGTCATTTTCACCGACGAGTGGGGCGGTGGCAGCCGGGCGCGCTGTCGTGCTTACGACCCGATGAATTGGGGTGCAGACGCGATCTACGACATCGTCGACGGCAAGCTCGAGCACCGTGGCACTTTCAAGTTACCAGCACCGCAGGTCGAGCAGGAAAACTGCGTTGCTCACAACGGTTCCATTATTCCGGTTCCGGGCCGCGATATTTTTGTGCAGGCCTGGTACCAGGGCGGCATCTCGCTGATCGACTTCACCGACTCCGCCAACCCGGTTGAGATCGGCTATTTTGATCGTGGCCCCATCCACGAGGACCAAATGGTCCTCGGTGGGTTCTGGTCATCCTATTGGTATAACGGCAAGATTTACGGCACCGAGATCGCACGCGGTCTGGATGTGCTGGCGCTTACGCCCAGCGAGTACTTGTCCGAGAACGAGATCGCTGCAGCGTTGATGGCGGATGAGGGCGGCGTGTTCAACCCGCAACAACAATTCCAGGTGACCTGGCCGGCGAGTCCGGTCGTGGCGCGGGCGTATATTGATCAGCTCGTGCGTGATGATGCGTTGTCGGATTCGATGGCGGCTGAGCTCGCTGCAGCACTCGGCCAGGCTGAGAGTGGCGATCGCGATAAGAAGCTGTCGCGCGAGCTGAAATCACTGGCGAAGGCGCTGCAAGAAGAGGGCGGTGACGGCGTTACGGCGAAGCGAAGGGCTGGGCTGGCTGAGACCTTGAGTGGGATTGCGGCGGGGTTACGATAGGAAGTTGAGTCATGGCGGCCAGGAAGCCCTACCTCTCCAAGTCGCGTCTCATCTCCGCCTGGCAGTGCGCCAAGAAGTTGCACCTGGAAAAGCATCATCCTGAGTTAGGTGAAGTGTCTTCACAAACCGAGTCCCTGTTCGCCACTGGCAACCAGGTCGGTGACATCGCCCAACAACTATACGGCACAGCCGACTCGGTTGAGATCGCGTTCGATTTCAAAACGATGCTTGCTGAAACCGAGCGACTCATCGATGGTGGTGCCGACTTCCCGATCTTCGAAGCCACATTTCGGCACGAGGGCGTACTCATCCGCGCTGACGTACTGATTCCCGACGGAGACGGCTGGCATGTGATTGAGGTTAAGGCTTCCACGTCGGTGAAGGATTACCACGTGCTCGACTGTGCGATTCAGGATTGGGTGCTGCGAAATTCCGGTATCAATGTTCTTTCGATATCGCTGGCGCACATCAACAACCAGTTCGTGTATGCGGGTGACGAGAACTACGACGGGCTGCTAATCGAAAACGAACTGACCGATGAAGCGCGAAAGCTGGAGCCTGCAGTTCTCGACCTCGTTGCGAAGGCGCGTGATGCAGTCACCGGCCCGATGCCGGCAATCCAGGTGGGTGCACATTGCACCAAGCCCTACGACTGCCAGTTCCAGTCGCATTGCTGGCCAAGTGACACGGAGTATCCCATCTCGGGGTTAGGCGGCAGCCGGGCGAAACTTGGAAACTTCGTGGCTCTCGGTGCACATGATATTCGGGACGTTGCCGCCCATGACCTTACCGCGGCAACGCAGCAGTGGATTCATCGCGTGACCGTGGCTGGTGAGCCTGAGGTAATACCCGGCGCAAAGAAGATCCTGGAGGCATTGCCGTATCCACGCTACTACCTGGATTTCGAGACGATCGGGCCTGCTGTGCCGATCTGGGCGGGGACGAGACCGTACGCGGCAGTTCCTATTCAGTGGTCGTGTCATATCGAGGAAGAGGGTGGCGCGATACGGCATGAGGAGTTCCTGGACCTGTCCGGGGAGCCGCCGATGCGGGCGCTGGCTGAGAAGATGATTGAGTGTCTCGGAGAGTCTGGGCCGGTGTTGATGTACACCAGCTATGAGAAGGGAGTGATCAACGGATTGATTGCGATGTTCCCGGATCTGGAAGAACCGCTCACAAAAATTGTCAATAGACTCTATGACTTACACCCGATAGTTAAAACACATTACTACCACCAAAAGATGCTCGGTTCGTGGTCGATCAAGGCTGTTTTGCCGGCGATGGTGCCGGAGATGAGCTATTCAGGGCTTGAGGGGATTAATGAAGGGATGGGGGCTAGTGATGGGTTTCTGGAGGCCATCAATCCCGAGACCGACATGGTTCGGAAGCTGGAGCTTGAGGAACAGCTGCTGCGTTACTGCAGGTTTGATACTGAGGCGATGGTTGCGATTGTGCGTTTCTTTACCACTAATTAACGCAGTCGATTAGAGAACCGCCGGAATGTCCAGCAAACCCCGGATTATTGCCTATACTCAACTTGAGGGTGTGCGCTCTAATCACTATTAGGAGGCTCGCAATGAAACACTTATTGCACTTAATTGCTGTTTTTCTACTGTTATCGTTCTCTGTAGTCGCTCTTGGCGATGGGGGCCACAAGGGCCACAAGGGCCACAAAGGCCTAAATCGCGAGGCAAAACAAGACATAGTCCGATCGGGTATGACGCAATACCTCGGACAGTTCTCACCAGCAGCGTCATCGGACGTAGGGGATGGCTGGACCAAACACACGTACGCGCAGAACTTTGCTGGTGACGGCCCACTGTGTATCGCAGGCACACCGTACTCGGTATTCACAAAAGCGAAAGATCCCAAGAAGCTGCTGGTCTTCATGCAGGGCGGCGGGGCGTGCTGGCAGGACTTCTACAACTGCAATATCGTGGCTGAGGATCAGGAGGCGCCGCCACCACCGATAGGCATCTGGAGTGACACATCGGACTTCAATACGGGCGATCTCGAAAATCCCCTGGCTGACTATTCCGTGGTCTATATGCCGTATTGCGACGGCTCGGTCTTTACGGGCGACAGAGACGTACCCGACCCTAACTTCCCATTTGGCGATATACGTTTTCACAGAGGACTTGAGAATGCGTCAGCCGGTATCGACATGGCCAAGGAAATGTTTCCTAAAGCCAAACGAATTCTCGTGGCGGGTTCCAGCGCAGGTGGAGTTGGTGCATCCTCATTTGCGCCGTTACTAACGCGCATGGTATTCGGTAATAAGGTCCAGTTATCTGTATTCAACGATGCCGGGCCGGTGGCGATTGACCTCAACGATTTTCGAGGCGGTATTCCATTGCGCGCAATGGACTGGGATTTTGGGCAGTTCTATCCGGCGAGTTGCACGGACTGCAGCGATATGGGACAACAGACTGCGATCATCAAATGGCGGCTCGATAATGACCGTTCGATACGTGAGTCGTTTTACTCTACGGACGGCGACGCAACTGATCGCTTTTTCTTAGGTATTCCCACACAGCAAATGTACCGGGATCTGATCGTAAATGAGCACGGCAAATTGAATGCTGCGCACCCGGATCGATACAAGCGTTTTATCCGCAGTGGCAGCGACGTGCACACGGCCTTGCAGGATCCGTTCCTGTATTACTTCGGTACTGCGAATGGCGTACCGCTGTTCGAGTGGGTTGAGGATTTCCTCAAGCCGGGCAAGCGAAAACACCGTGAGCGTGATGACGATGATAAGCATGGTCCGAAGAAGAGCGAATGGGTCGATATTGTTGAAGACTTTGTACCGCTACCCTGAATTGAAAGCGTAAAAAATGAAGACAGAAAACCCGCCTCAGGTGGGTTTTTTTTTGGAATACGTCGGCGACACAAGCATCCATTCAGCTTACGTTCAAGAAAATTTCAGCTTCAGTTAAGCCAGGACCGAATATTCTACCTGTGAACGACAAAGGAACGTTCTCAAGGAGGATATTATGGATATCGTATACGCAGCAGAAAAGCCCAGCATTGCCAAGTTACTGGGCGAGCACATGAAGCGCCGGGTTGCACCGGAGGAGATCAGGGTTTCTGAGAATCCCGATGAAACGGGCAGTTTCTATATCGGTTTTCAGTTCGACCATTTTGTGATGTCTCCCGATGGGAAGATCCAGTCGGAGAGAAACCGGTAGCAGGCAAGCACCTCGAAGCACCGCACAATTCCTGCTACCGGAAGCCGTATCTGTCAGGCTTACTTCGCCTCGATCCTTGAATCGTCTATTCGCCGAAGTAGAAACGGCCATTCAATATATAAGCCGTCGCGTCGCTGCTCCAGCTACCCTCGAGACCCAGTGCGAAAGCATCGGAGAAACTGTAAAGCGCGCCAAGTGAGAAAGCAGTGTCGTCGCCGCTGTTGCCACCAAAATCGACATAGTCGATTGCTGCGTCCACCTCGAGTACATCACTCGCAGCAAACCGCATGCCAATGCCAAAGCCTAAACCGCTGTCGTCGCCGCCACCGATTCCTCCGGGTGCATCGAAGTCAATATATTCATAGGAAAACCGCGCAAACGCATCAACAGTCGGTGACATCTCCGTGTTGTAGCCGATACCCGCATTAAATGCGTTTACATCGACGCCGCGATCGAGACCTGCGGATTGATAGCCAACGAACACGTGCCAATCCGGGTTAATAGCAAGCGAACCTGAGAGACCAAGGCCATCGCCATCAATATCGTCAAATTCAAAATTTCCATAATCCAGTTGTAAATAGTTGTAATCAAATCCTTGCGAGTTGGCAGAAGCCGACAACGCCAGGACCAGTAGTACCAATGATGAACGCAACATTACGTTCTCCTCTTATATGCCCAATATGTGCGCATGCTAGTCGTGTCCACGAACAGAATCGTGTTGTGGTTCACACATTTGCGACGCGTGCGCATATTGTCAAATAACGTATGTGAATGCTAGCTGAATTGGTGGTCGCGGCCTTGGCACCCACATGGGCATAAAGCCGCTCCTACAGGGTTGGTCGCGGCCTTGGCACCCACATGGGCATAAAGCCGCTCCTACGGGGTTGGGGGTGTTCGGCCTGGGCCGTGTACGGCGCGGCCAGGTGTCGCACCGGTATGTTCACCGTCCTTTAGCACTTGCTCACCGTTGACGAAAACGTGGACCATGCCGGTCGCATACTGGTGTGGTTTGACGAAGGTTGCGTGGTCCTGAATTGTGTCAGGATCGAACACGACCACGTCAGCATAAAAGCCTTGCTTCAATTCACCGCGACGATCGATTCTCATGTTATGAGCCGGCAATGCTGCCAGCTTTCGAATCGCATCCTGCAATGTAATGACCTGCTCTTCGCGAACGTATTTTCCCAACACGCGGGCGAAGCTACCGTAAGCACGTGGATGCGGGTTGCTGTTCAGGAACACGCCTTCGGGAGCTTGTGATGCCGCGTCTGAATTGAAGCTTACCCAGGGGAGGGCGACCGCTCTGCGTACGATGTCCTCGGACTGTGTGAAGTAGACCGTTCCTATTCGACTGCCATCTTCGATGATGAGGTCCATGATCGTTTCTTCGGGTGTTGTGCCCCGCATGGCCGCAACCTCGGCAACTGTCTTGCCGGTTAAGTGTCTCAATGCTTCATTCTTGAAGCTGACCATAAGAATGTTATCCGGTGTTCCCGGCGCGAGGAACATGTTTTCCCAGTCATCGGATGGCGTGTTCATTTCACGAATGATTTGCTCGCGTGTTGCGGGGTCGCTCATGCGTTCCAGCGATGCCTCGAAACCGCCTTCCTGTACCCAGGGCGGTATCGTGACGTTTAAACCGGTTGAACCGGCCGGGTAGGTGTAGACGTCGGCCGTTATCTCAAGGCCTTGTGATCGGGCATCCTCGACCATTGTGATGGCCTCGTCGAAACGTGGCCAGTTAGCTTGTCCCGACGACTTGAGGTGGTAGATCTCTGCACGAATGTTTGCTTCTTGTGCAATCGTTAACAGCTCAGCGACAGCCGTAACCATGTGCGCGCCTTCGTCACGCATGTGTGAGACGTACATACCGTCGTACTCAGCGGCCACCTTCGAGAGGGCAATCAATTCTTCTGTTTCTGCAAACAGGCCAGGCGGATACATCAACGACGACGCTACGCCCAAAGCTCCGTCTTCCATGGCGGCTCGTACGAGCGCACGCATTTCGTCGAGTTCTTCGGGTGTCGGGGCACGGTCTTCATGTCCGATGACATACTCGCGCGGTGTTGCTGAACCGATGAAAGAAGCAACGTTGGGTGAGATCCCACGTCGTTCCAGATACTCGAGGTATTCCGCGAGCGTCGTCCACTCGACGTCGTATTTGATATCGCCCTGGTCGCTGCCCATCTCTGCTTTCATCGCATCGTTGAGCGGCCCCATGGAATGACCTTCGCCCATGATCTCCAGGGTCACACCCTGGCGAATGTCGCTTTGTGAGCGACCGTCCTCGATCAACGATTCGTTCGACCAGGACATCATGTTCACGAAACCAGGCGCGACAGCGAGGCCGCTCACATCGATTTCCATGGCCGCTTCAGCTTTGCCGATATCGCCGAGCGCAACAATCTTGTCGCCATCGATGGCAACGTCGCCGATAAACGGGTCTCCACCACTGCCGTCGTAGATAGTCCCGCCACGCAAGATGACGTCGTGTGACGCTGGTGGCGTACAGGCCGTCAGCATTCCACAGATCATTAAGGTGCTGGCAGTCAGCCGGACGATGCGATTGTTCGAACTCATGGTTATCCCCTGTGGTTGTGGGGACATTGTACGATCATGGAGCCAGTAGCTCACCCGTTTTCAGGTAATGATTCATCGCCGCTTCCCAGCCGCGCATGAAGTTTTCGTACCATTCAGTTGTGAAAGTCTCCAGGAATGCATCACCGTCAGTTCCCAGCGAAGTGAATTCGTAGGATATTTTAGCCTTCGTAGTGCCAGTACCTGATGCAGCTAACGAGATCGCCAACTTCCCAACCGTCAGGCCCGGTGTCACTTTGTACATTTCCACCCGAAAATCATGAGGGTCGTGTCGCGAGACGATCCAGATAGAGGCGCTCTTCGTGCCGGCTGCCGGTGGTGTCTGGAACAGGCACTCCTGCTCAACCAGGCCCTTTGTTGAAATCACCCAGTCTGTTGACCAGCCCGGCACCCAATCGAGCTCACCGACGGGACAAAGTAACGGAAAGACCTGCTCCGGTGTGCCATTGATCGATTGTGTGTAGGAATGTTTGATGCGATTTGGCGTATGAATACCGGATAGCGCGGTTTGCTTGCTCATTTCATGACTCCTTGCTTGGATTCTCGGGCCCGGTTGGCCGCGACGAACACAAAGGCTAAACTATGAAGCTATAGACAGGTCAAGACGGGCAGTGCATCAATGCTAACTATCAGCAAGCTGGGAAAACGGTTCGGCCTGTCGCGTGCCACCATTCTCTACTACGAGCGCGAAGGTCTGCTCGAACCGGCGAGTCGTGCGGCTAACGGTTACCGCTGGTATGGCGACAAGGAGGTTGATCGGCTAACGCAGATCGTAGGCTTTAGATCTTATGGGGTTCCGGTACGCGATATTCGTGATCTGCTGGCAAGGGATGACGACCAGGCGCACGAGCAAATACTTCGCAAGCGCTTTGCACAGATGGAAACTGAGATTCAGGATTTGCGGCGCCAGCAGCAGGCGTTGTTGGCTATCATCGAACAGGGTCAGGTCGAGCAGGGTCAGGTCGAGCAGGGCCAGGACTCACCGCAACCTGCGATGAGCAAGGAGCGGTGGTCTGCCATTTTGGCTGCCGCCGGTATGAGCAACAACGATATGCGGAACTGGCATTGCGAGTTCGAAGCACGTGAACCGCAGGCTCACCAGGAGTTCCTGGAGATACTCAATCTCGACACTGTTGAAATTGAGCGTATCCGTCGGTGGTCGCAAGCATCCTCTCGCTAGGTGCCTTGGTAGGCGTGACATCGGTGCGACGCGTCTTGAGTACGAACACATTACCCGCCAGCACGAATGATGTGCCGATGATAATCGTCGCGTCGATCTCGAGTCCTTCAAACAAGGCTGACAATATAAGGGCGACAACCGGGAACATGATGGTCGCATAACCTGCCTTCGGCGCACCGATTCGACCGAGCAAAGTCAGGTACGCGCCGAACGCTACAATCGATCCAAATACGGTCAGGTATGCCAGTGAGACGACATAGCCAGTTGTCCATTCGAAATTGAACTCCTCGCCGTTGTAGAGTGCGATAGCAGCGATTATCAGGGATCCATAAAACATTCCCCACGCGTTCGTCTGGACAACAGGTAACTTCTCTTTTTGTGTTGCCTGGGACACCATGTTGCCGAGTGAGGCTATAAATGCGGCGAGCACTGCAATGAATGAACCGAAAAATACCGTGTCCGAGAACGAGACTTCCCTGATCTGTGGCGCAAACAGGTAAAACATGCCGATTGCCCCGAGCAGGGCACCGAACAAAACACCGCGGCCCGCCTTAATTCCAAAAAACAGTCGCGCATTGATGATGTTCATCCACACCATTGACGAGAATGCGATCGCAGCCAGTGCCGAGGTAATGTAGAACATCGAGCGATAGGACAAGATGTAGTTAACACCGAATAACAAGAGTCCGAGAAAGAAGAACGCGACGTGATTGCGCAATGGAAAGCGCAGACTATGGCCGCGGTATTTACTCCATGCAAATAACAACAACGATGCGGCACCGTAGCGATACACGAGTGACACCTCCGGCGCGACAACACCAAGCTGGAACTCGATGGCGAACCAGGTGGAACCCCAGATCAGTACAGCCAGTGCATAGAGTGAAGTGTTATTCATTTGGATTCCCGGCAATATTTCTCACACAGAGCGTCTTCGACGATCCGTCTGCTCAAGTCCCGGTAACGATGAATTCGCATTGGCGATGCCAGAACGCGATCCACCAGGATGCTCCACATGGAGGGATGTTGAACCGGCAAGTTGAATCGCGCTGTGCGACTTTCAATGTCACATCGGTTTGTTGAGTTCATGATTGTTGCCTCCGGTTTGTTTGCATCTGGAGTTGACTGTACGGGTTTTTTGGTGATATAACAGATACAGTTTTTACGAAATAAGACCTATACAGTTATGCTAAACGTCGACAAACAGAACGACACCTTCCTGTACCGCCAAGTCATTGAGTTAATTACGGAAAATATGGACGCTGGGACGCTACTTCCGGGTGACCGCCTGCCGTCTTTACGAAAAATGAGCAAGACGGCAGGGGTCAGTATCCCCACGGTTCGACAGGCATATGTCGAACTCGAGCGCCGCCGACGCGTTGATTCACGGCCTCAGTCCGGTTTTTATGTGCGACATCAGGCCGCCAATGACATCGTCCGTCCCATGCGTACAGCAGCATTGAAGCCGGTACCGCTGCGCTGTCGCTCATTGATGGAGCGCGTTTATGACGGCATCAATAATCCGGACCTGGTGCCGCTGGGAATTGCTAATCCATCGATGGCGAAGCCGGCAGCCAAGACGCTGCATCGCACCATGAAAAGAGTCATGGCGAGGGCCGAAGAACGCAGCCTTGGCTACGCATCGACCTTGGGCGAGCCAGCATTGCGCCGGCAGATCGCTTATCACTACCTCGACGCGATAGGAGTGCAGGTTGAGCCTGACGAAATTTGCATCACCAACGGTGGGCAGGAAGCATTGCTATTGGCATTAACAGCAGTGGCGTCAAAAGGCGATGTCATCGCTGTTGAAACGCCGACTTACCATGGAATGCTCGAGCTCATCGACAGTCTCGGCATGCTGGCAGTCGAAGTTGAGACATGCCCGGAAGAAGGCGTAACAACTTCTCAACTGGAACGTACCTTAATAAAGTACCCGGTCAAAGCGTGCATGTTCTCCACTACTCTGGGCAATCCACTTGGCGTAACCATGCCGGATGTTGATCGCGAAAGACTCGTGGAAATACTGGAGAAGCACGACGTTGCATTAATCGAGGATGACGTTTACGGCGATCTTCGGTTTGATGGCAAACGCCCGGTTCCGGCACAGTTTCTCGGCAGCAACGCCCGCATCCTGACTTGCGGTTCGTTCTCGAAAACGGCTGCTTCTGGTTATCGAATCGGTTGGGTCGTCACTCGTAATTTTATCGACGACGTCGCACGGCTAAAACGCGCGTTCTCGTGCTCATCCGGTTTATTGCAGCAGCTAACGCTGGCAGAGTTCATGGCATCGGGAGACTTTGCGCGCCACCTGAAATCGCTAACCCCTGTCTTGCAACGCAACTCGGAACGCATGCTGGCATTAGTCGCCGAACACTTCCCATCGGAAACGCGAACATCCAGACCCGTTGGTGGTTCTGTCCTTTGGCTAGAGCTACCGAAGAAGGTGAACGCCGAACAACTTTTCGACGACGCGATAGGGGCCGGCATCAGCATTGCCCCGGGTCATATTTTCTCGCCCTGTGCGTGCTACAAGAACTTCATACGCCTCAGCTTCGGTCATCCCTGGGATGAGAAAACTGAGACGGCCCTCCAGTGGTTGGGCCATCAGGTCTGCAAGCGCGCTAGTACCTGAGCGAAAATTCCAATCCAAGCTGCCTGGGTTTGCTCGGCCATGCGATATCCGCTGGTAAGCCAATGAAGCGAGCAGCGAAGAACCAGTCGATGTACTCCTCGTCAAATACATTGTTGACGTACAGCCGTGTCGTCCAGCGTTCGCTTTCAAGTGCCACACTGAGATTCGTCAGGTCATAAGCGGGCTGGATGTCGAGATTGTCGAGTGTCCAGTACGTCTTGTCGCGATGCTCGTAATCGATGCGGCTGACAAGATTCAGGTCGTTCCCTAACGATTTCGTGTGCTGCGCAGCGAGATTCAAACTCCAGACTGGCGCGCCCGGGACCTTGCGGCCGAGTATCTCACTCGCCGGAACCAGGACGCCTGGAATATCTTCGTATTCCTGGATCTCACTTTCCGTAAAACCGTATCCGAAGCTGAGCTGCAATGAGTCGACCGGCAGAGCCGTTATCTCAAGTTCACCGCCCGTGATTTCACTCTTCTTAACATTGATGTTCGCCTGAGTACCGGTCTGGTCGAACAGGAAGTATTGTTGGTCGGTGTAGTCGATGAGGAACAAAGACACACCGGCTCGCATGCGCCCGTCGAACGCGGTGCCTTTCAAGCCGGTCTCGTAGCTGATCAGTGATTCCTTATCGAACCCGGGCATGAAATTACTACCCGGCGCCAGGTTGTTGAAGCCGCCAGCACGGAATCCTTTGCCGACCGTGACATAGCCGAGCAATCCTTCGCGGAAGCTGTAAGCCAGGCTCGCTTTTGGTTGCAGTTCGTTGAATGTCTCGCTCTTCCCTTGTGTTGTGTCTTTCGGTGTTTCCTCGTCGTAACGAAAGGCGAGAGTAAGCTCCAAATCGTCGAGGATGTCATAACTGAAATTACCGAACGCGGCAAAGTTCTCGAGTTTCAAATCCTGCGCGGCAGGTGGCACCGGAAAGCCGAGGAATGTCGTTGCCAGTGAACGGAATCGGTCCTGGCTAAAGTACTGCACGCCTGCGACCCATCGAAACGCGCTGTCGGAGTTTGAAACCAGGCGCACTTCCTGAGCGAAGGTTTCAGACTCGTCGATTACGATGATGTTGATGGCCTCAACCAGTGTCTGGTCGAGATCCTGATCATTGCCAGAGTCGACATCCGTAAGTGAGGTGATAGAGGTCAGCGTGCCCCATCCGAAGTCATAATCGATCTTGGCGGACATTTCTCGCGAGTCTACGAATGACTCGCCGATCCGGTTTGATTGAATGATATACGTTGGGTTGCCGAACAGAATCGGATCGGCTGGCGGAGGTAGTGGCAGGAAACCTTCGCTTCCCGGCATGAAGTAACCCGAACCACCATCCTGATCCAGCACCTGGGCACGTAAGTCTATTGAGAGTTTTTCGCTGGCCTTGTAGAGCACGCGGCCACGAAATGCGGTCGACTTCTTGTAGTCTACAAATTGATTGTCGAGGAAGGTGTTTCTAAGTTGACCTTCGCGATCCTGAACACGAAATGACGCGCGGTAAAGCAAATTCTCATCTGTGATCGGCCCCGATGCGCTACCGCTAAGCGCGTAATCCTGTCCTTCGGCAGCGCTGAGTCGAAATCCATACTCCGGCTCAATCGTGGGTTGTCGCGTTGATATAAGAATTGCACCGCCGATCGCGTTGCGGCCATACAGTGCACCTTGTGGGCCTCGCAGTACGTCAACGCTCTCGATGTCAAAGAGTTCCTGCGTCGTCAACAGATTATTGGTTGCGCTTACGCCGTCAATGCGAAACGACACAGGCGGTTGTCCTGTGCCGCGGTTTTGCCGCACACCACGAATAACGAGAGTACTGACACCCACTTCCTGATCATCAGAAAAACGCAGGTTCGGCGTCAAAGACGCGACGCGATTAATGCGTTCGATACGATGTTGTTCTATCGCGGCGGCCGTGAATGCCGTAATCGAGTCGGGCACGTCCGAGAGTTTTTCAGCTCTGTATCGTGAGCTTACGATGATCTCTTCTATATATGAATCATCGTCTACATCCGATTGGGCATAGACCAGGCTGGTTGGGAGGAGGGTGGTGCAAATAAGTGTTAGCGCGGCACGGAGCGCACGGGCCGGTTCGTTGGACACGAGATATCCTTTTGTCTTTGAATCTAAATTGGCGTTGAAATTACCATTATGGTCGGTTGTTTCTATACTTACATTCCGCATTTTAGTGCGGGACAACCCGGTGACTTTGTCTTATTCGGGCAGGTACCGGATCAGCATGGCGAATTCGTCAATCATACCGGGTGCTGCTTCTGCCGGCACCGGAATTCTCACAACACGGCCAGAACCCGCCGCCGCGTCGAGCGACTTTCCGTCCTGGCTCGAAATGTCGGTCATTTCAAAAGACAAGTTACCGGATGGCGTGATCATCTCCATTTTGTCACCAACCTCGAAACGGTTCTTAACATCGACGTCAATCCAGTTGTCAGAGATTTCCTGGACTTCACCGACAACCCGCTGCCGGTCCGAGCGTGAAGCACCTTGCTCATAATTCTGGAACTCTCCCGGCGGATGGCGGCGGTAAAAACCCTCCGTGAAACCCCGGTTCGAAAGGCCTTCCAGTTCATCCATCATGCCCATGTCGAACGGTCGGCCAGCGGCAGCATCTTCGATTGCGCGGTGGTAAACCTGGGTCGTACGTGCGGTGTAATAGGCGGATTTCGTGCGGCCTTCGATTTTGAGTGAATCAATACCCAATGACGCCAGCTCATGTACATGTTGCACGGCTCGAAGATCTTTGGAGTTCATGATGTACGTTCCATGCTCGTCTTCGTATGCCGGCATAAACTCACCGGGACGTTGTTCTTCTTCCAGCATGGCGACGGGCACTACATCACCGGTACTGGTTTCGCGACCTTCGTAGGTGTTGTATTTCCAGCGGCACGTATTGGTGCAAGCACCCTGGTTGGAATCACGATGTGCAAGGTAGCCGGATAACAGGCAGCGACCGGAATAGGCGATGCACAAGGCACCGTGAACGAAGACTTCCAGTTCAATATCCGGGCATTGTTCGCGAATTTGTGTAATTTCCTTTAAGGACAGTTCACGCGACAGGATAATTCTGCGGAGCCCGAGACTCTGCCAGAACTTCACCGCGGCGTAGTTGACGACATTCGATTGCACAGACAGGTGTATCGGTACGTCCGGGAAGCGTTCCCGTACCATCATGATGAGTCCGGGATCGGACATGATCAGCGCATCGGCGCCCATTTCGATAACGGGTTCCAGATCGCTGAGGTAGTTCTTCAACTTGTTGTTGTGCGCTGCAATATTACTGGCGAGGAAGAACAGTTTACCCGCTGCATGGGCCTCTTCTATGCCCTGGCCCAGCACTTCTTCCTTACTGAACTCATTGTTACGCACCCGCAGACTGTAACGCGGCTGGCCGGCGTATACTGCATCGGCGCCGTAGGCAAAGGCGTAGCGCATGTTTTTGAGCGTGCCGGCGGGCGACAGGAGTTCAGGTTTTTTCATTTGTAGAAATCGTGATAAAGGGCGGCGGCAAGTATATATTGGTATGTCCCTTATTGAGGAGAAAACTATGGGAACTACCTTTCAGGAAATTGAGGTCAACGCACCGGTGGATACGGTCTGGCAGACCATCAGGAATTTTCAGGACGCGAGCTGGGCCCCAAACGTCATTTCCGATTTGCAGGTTGTTGGCGACAAACCAGGTGATGAGCCTGGCGCGGGTCGAATTCTCAATGGCGTATTCCACGAAACGCTGTTGACACTTGACGACGACGCAAAAGTATTCACGTACAGCATTGACGATGGCCCACCGCCACTGTCCAAAGGCGAGATGAGCAACTACATCGGCCGTGTCCTTGTTGAGCCTGCAGCGAGCGGTGGTACACGCGTCGAGTGGACGTCATCCTGGGAGCAAAACGACGAACCGATTCAGGAATTTTGCCATGGCATCTATGTGGCGTTGCTGGGTGACATGAAGAAGAGTCTGGAGTGACTATAAGAACGTTCTGATGGCAGGATCGTCGTCGAAAGCTAATGGCGCGATCTCACCACTTTCCTTCAGCGCGCGTACGCGTTGTGCCTGTTCGGCAAGGTCGGCTTTCAGAATCGCCATAGACTCGGTGAATCTTGGAAGTTCACGAAGACTGTCGACATTGGGGTCGATCTCAAGGTAAAACCAGGTCAGCAGGCGCCATCCTTCATCGATGGCTTGTTGCAATGCATCGAGTGCGCGCTCTGGTTGGTTTTGCAGAGCGTAAATGTGTACGTCCGTTACAAAATAACCGTTGACGCCCAATCTCGGCGCGGTCTGGATGAGTTCAAGGCTCTGCTGGAGTATGTCGTCGGCACGACCTTGTTCACCGAGTTCGATGAGCAACGGCACCAGGTCCACTGCTGGCATATAATTATAGGCATTCACCTGTGGGATCTCGGGTTCCACGAGTTCCCTGAATGCCCTGGCGTATCGATCCCGGGCGACTTGATGCCGGCCGGCTTTCATGTCGTGGTTTCTCAGCACCTTTAACGCGCCCCAATTCTGTGGATAAATTTCCAGCAGATGCCGGGCGTCCTGAAGGGCCAGATCCTCTTGATCGGTATACAGGTTTAGCAACAGACTGGCCCACATCGTCCAGAATGTATCAGGATCAAGTTCTTTGGCTTTTTCAACCCAGTATCGCGCCGAGACCGCATCGCCAATTTCAAGATAGCTAATGACTTG
>Ga0255047_10001271_pt1 | contig 18703 bp, 25 predicted proteins | sample JV7_2_1_MG_FD_183640 | JGI IMG/M metagenome (GOLD analysis project Ga0255047, IMG submission 183640) | Seawater microbial communities from Jervis Inlet, British Columbia, Canada - JV7_2_1 | ecosystem: Environmental > Aquatic > Marine > Inlet | place: Canada: British Columbia | collected 2016-10-06 | reverse complement strand
GCGGCTCGGAAGGAGCTGGCGAACCGAAAGCCTACCGACGATAAGAAAACGGGGGCGTAATGAAATTCAACCCCGACGACGCCCTACGCGCCATGATCCTGGCTAACGCCGCCTACAAGCCGTGGTCGGAGTGCGAGGACATCGCCGGGTCGCTCGGCTTTACGCGATTCAAGTCCTTCGAGAATAATAATACCGAGGCGTACGTGGCGGCCAACGACGACGAGGTCGTTTACGCCTTCCGCGGGACGACGTCGGTCTGGGACGTCCTGAAGGATATCCGGGTCATCAAATCCCCGCTGACAAAAAACCAGCTTGCTATCGATAAGCGGCGAGTTCATAGTGGGTTCCTCTCCGCGTTCAACGACGTCGCGGACGAGCTATCTGCCCAGATATACGAGTGGTGGCGGCTAGACGATACCGACAAAAAAGTAATGGGAACCGGCCATTCGCTCGGGGCGGGAATCAATGTTCTGTTTAGTGGCATCAAAGTAGGCGGACTCAAACCCGACGTCTGGCTGTTTGGATGTCCGCGGGTCGGTAACCGCCACTTCGCTCGCGAGTACGATTACGAGTTGGGTACGCGGACGTATCGGGTAGTCAACAACAACGACGCCGTCTGCTCGCGACCGCGGCTGGGGTATCGCCACGTCGGTCGCGAGGTCTACATTGACTGGCGGGGCAACGTCCGGCACAACCCCGGGCTGATCCGGAAGGGCTGGAATCAAGTAGCGGGGCGGTGGGCGTCGTGGAGAAAAACTAAGCTCGACGGGGTCGGGGACCATTTCGCGACGGCGTACCTTTCCGTGTTGGGTGGAATTCAGGGGAAATGAAAATATCTTTAGAGAAAGAGAATGAGTCATGGCGCAAGATTACATTGTGGTTAACAGAAGCAAGCAGCCCGGCAATCAATTAGTTCGGCTGGCGTCGATACTGACCGAGGCTCGGGCTATCGCGGAGAACATCGTAAACATCGGCGGGCATACGATTGCCGGGGCCGATCATACGCAAATGGAAAGCGTGTTTGGTTTGGTCGCGGGCGACGGCTGCGACGTAGTGGGCATGGTCGTTGATATCAATAACATGCTCAACAAAAACACGACGGTCGCGGGGGCCGATAGACTCGCCCAGATCGAGGAGTTTACCGGGAGGCTTGGGCTTCAGTAATGTCTTTGATCGATGGTCTGATCTCATACTACAACGCGGATGAAGCATCCGGTGATCTAATGGACATCCACGGCAGCCACGACTTGACCGATACGAATACGGTTGGGTCGGGTACGGGGATTCTCAACAATGCCCGCGACTACGAATTAGATAGGTCTGAATACCATGGAATTACCGATCATTCGGATTTCAGTTTTGTGGATGACGACTTTTCAATGTCCGTCTGGGTCAAGCCGGAAACAGCATCACCGGGTGCTGGTGGTTCGTGCATCTTTTCAAAGTCGGCGTCGGTAGTCAGCGGTAATACCGGCGATGAGTATGCGTTAGGGATGTCTCAGTTCGGCGGCGGTAGTTTATCGTGGACGGTTCGGTCTGCCTCGGCGGTTACTCAAAAGTTCTGGAACGCCGTACTTACTACGGGAAGTTGGTTCCACATTGTAGTCTGGCACGACTCTTCGGCAAACGTGATCGGAATAAACGTCAACGACGGCACTGCACTTACGGCGGCCCACACCACAGGTTGCCAAGATGGGGCGAACAACTTCTTGGTCGGGGCGACTCACGGCGGTGCAAACTTCTTCGATGGTTTGATTGATGAATTTGGAGTGTGGAACAAAGTTCTTAGCTCGGCGGAGATTACACAATTATACGGATCGGGAACGCCGCCACCTTATCCGTTCGGAGATCGTACTGGGATCGGTCTAACACAAAGCAAATTGCTGCATAGAATGAGGCTGGTGTCATGACGGAACATTTTGGAACAGTAAAGCCCGGAACAAAATTGTATATTGAATTCGACTCGTTCGGAGCCGACGGTGAGTCGCTTACGCTTACCGGGTTGGCTACAACTATCATTGAAATTTACAAGGACGGCAACACAACGCAACGGGCGTCAGATAGTGGCTACGCTCTAGTTGATGACGGCATCGACTTCGACGCAACTACAGGCGTGCATACCTTTACAATCGACCTCGCCGATAATACGACGGCGGGTTTCTACTCGGCTGGGTCACGTTATCGTGTCGTACTTAAATCCCTGACAATCAACGGCCAAACAGTTACGCCTACGATAGCCACATTCGATATCGGCTATCCTGCGGCGCTTGTCAATACAACCATCGCAAGCGTTACTTCACAACAGATATTTACGCTTACGGAAGGCCCGCCGGACGACGACGCTTTAAATGGATTATGGCTAATAGTCCACGACGTGGCATCCAAGGTCCAGTGGGGTTGCGCGTTTATCTCAGACTACACGGGGTCTACCAAAACCATCACGCTCACGAATGCAAATATCCCCTTCACGTTTGTGGCTACTGACAATGTTTCCATAATGTTTATTGCCCCGTTAGTATCCTCGATCCCCGGCGGCTCGCTTACTGTGACCGCGGGCGTGGCTAGTGCCAGTATTGTGCAGGTTGACGGCAGCGCCCCCGCCGCGGTTAATCTGAAACAGTCTAGTCTAGCGATCCAAGTCGTGACGGTACAAACCGCCGAGGGCGACGCCAACACGAACACAATATTCGATACCGACCTGCCGCTGGAGAACGCGAACTACTACGGGTCCGGGGACGGGGGTATGGTAATCGCGTTCATTGCCGGGGCCGCGCAGAAATTTCAAACGAGGCGTATTGTGGCGAGCGTAACCGGTTCGTCGAATACCCGAATTACGCTTGAGGAAGCGCTAGACGGCACGCCAACCGACGCCGATGTGGCGGTGGTCCTCGGGCGTATAACTGAGTTGACGTAGGAAACGGCCGTGCTTCAATTCTGGCAATTCCATCTGCAAGGGGTCATTGATAACGAATCGTCGAGCAGTAGCCCGTCGAGTTCGTCTTCTGTTAGCTCGTCGTCTAGCTCATCCGTGTCGTCCTCGTCTTCGGATTCCAGCTCGTCTGCGTCGTCCTCGTCTTCGGATTCCAGCTCGTCCGTATCATCGATGTCGAGTTCGTCCAGCTCCTCTGTTTCCTCGGCGTCGAGTTCGTCGAGTTCGTCGGTATCGTCCGCGTCGAGTTCAAGTTCATCCTCAGTATCCTCGGTGTCCAGCTCGTCCAGCTCATCTGTTTCTTCGGCGTCTTCGTCTTCGGTATCCTCGGCAAGTTCCGACTCGTCCAGTAGCGTATCCTCGGCAAGTTCCGACTCGTCCAGTAGCGTATCCTCGGCAAGCTCCGATTCGTCATCCTCGGTATCCTCGGCGTCGAGCGATTCAAGCTCATCAGTTTCATCCGCCTCGTCGGATTCTAGTTCCTCGGTTTCATCCGCGTCCTCGGACTCATCATCGTCGGTGTCGAGCGACTCTAGTTCATCAGTTTCGTCCGCCTCGTCGGATTCATCGTCGTCAGTTTCCTCGGCATCAAGCGACTCTAGTTCATCCGTATCGTCCGCCTCGTCGGATTCATCATCCTCGGTATCGTCGGCGTCCAGCGATTCCAGCTCATCAGTTTCGTCATCGTCCGTATCGTCCGCCTCGTCGGACTCCAGCTCGTCCGTATCGTCAGCGTCGTCGGACTCATCATCATCGGTCTCGTCGGTGTCCTCGGACTCCAGCTCGTCGATCTCATCCGCCTCGTCGGATTCATCGTCGTCCGTATCGTCCGCGTCGAGCGATTCCAGCTCATCAGTTTCGTCGGACTCCAGCTCGTCGCCGTCATCCGTCTCCTCGGATTCTAGCTCGTCGGCTTCATCCGTGTCGTCCGCCTCGTCATCTTCAGTTTCATCCGCGTCATCGGACTCGTCCTCGTCGGTAAGCTCCGCGTCCTCGGTAAGCTCATCGTCAGTTTCCTCGGCATCAAGCGACTCTAGTTCATCCGTATCGTCCGCGTCGTCTAGCTCGTCTCAGTCGAACTCAACGTCATCATCCGTATCGTCCGCCTCGTCCTCGTCGGTCAGTTCGTCTTCGGTAAGCTCATCCTCGGTAAGCTCATCCTCGTCCGCGTCGTCCAGCTCGGCGTCGTCCAGCTCGTCCGCGTCCTCATCGTCGGTAAGCTCCGCCTCATCCTCGTCCGCGTCGTCACAGTCCGTTAGCGACGGGATAGTGGAGTTTCCTACAGGTAAGTCCGTTGCGTCGGTCGGCCCCTCGTCCGCGTCTGTGACGTCGGTCGGGGCCGATGATAAATCCGTGGCGTCGGTCGGCCCGAGCGGTGACCTGTTCGAGGGCGTTGGCGCGGGCGGTAAGTTTCTCTCACCGTCGGGTCCAAATAAATCCGTATTTTCCAATCCTTAGGAATTTGATACTATGGCACTTATTAAGGCATATCAGAGTAGAAACCTCACGAAGGACATTACAGTTCAGGACGGGTCGAGTAGCACGATAACGCTCGGCGACGACGATAAGCTGCGCATCATTATCGGCGTCATCGGACAAACGGCTAAGCTCACGCTAGTATCGGGGACCGCGTCCGCGGCGGGGAGTACAATCACGAAAAACTCGCCGTCAAGCGGAGTCAATCGATTGAACCTAAAGCCGGAAGATTTGGCATTCGACCCGGGAACATATACGATGTTAGTTGATATGTTTGACAACGCGGATTCTGAGTGGAAAACGGTAGACCGTCAAGTATTTCATTTAAGTGAAACGTAATGGTACGCATAGCAGACCCGAGCGAAATCATTCTGGAAATCGGCTTATCCTCGGCGATTACGGAGGAGCAGCGGGCCGTTGTTGAGACGTCCCTGACGAAGGCGGAGGGGGCCATACGCCGCCACCTCGGGTACGATCCGGTGCAGGCGGCCCGAACAGAGTATTACCCGAACATGGACGTAGACGCCGCGAACCAGGCGTTCCAATGGGACGCTAACGACTCAACCGCGTTCCAAGCCCGTATCTCGTCGGCAATCTTCGATGAATTACAGTTACGCCATATCCCCCTGCGCGCCTCGACGGCCCCGCGGGTCTTCATTGATACCGATGGGCGGTTCGGCTCGAAGTCGGGCGCGTTCGCCGCGGGGACCGAGCGCACAATCGGCGACGACTGGTGGCCTCAGTACGACGGAAACGACGACGCCTCATCCGCGATATGCCGAGACGGTATCCTGCGGAGTCACGGACTCTGGCCAACGACGCCGGGCAGCGTGAAGGTCATCTACACCGCGGGCTACACGTCGGACGAGCTACACGGCAAGGACGCGCTGGTTGACGCCTCACCTATCTTCGACGCGGTCGTTGATGAGACGGTGCGGCGAGTCATCAAGGCCTTCAATCGCCGGAAGTCATCCGCCGGATTTATGGCCGGGCCGTTGACGTCCGAGAAGCTGGGCGATTACTCATACACATTATCGGGCGCGGGTACGGCAATCCTTAGCGGCGGGGAGTACGACCTGATGCCGGAGACGCAGGAGAAACTGGCGGCCTTTATAAACATGGGATGGATGATAGCATCGTGAGTCTACTTGACTACCTACCGCACACCGCGACGGCGAAACTACGGACCCGCACCAACGGCGAGTTGAGCGGTAGTCGTGACTCGTTCTCCGCGGTCTTTACGGATCGAGAGTGCTGGCAACAATCCGCGTCGAGTCGGGAAATACTGGAGTTCGAGAAGCGGGGCGTCGTCGTTACGGATAAGATTTATTTCACAACAAAACCCGAGTTGGATACGCGGCATATTTTGACGGTAACTAATGCCAATACGGGAGACACCCAAACGTTCGAGGTCAAAAGCCGGGCGGTCCCCGACGCCGCCGCCGGACTCGGGGCCGTCTATAAAATAATGGCCGAACTGAAAACGGGCGGCGGGACGGGAGTGGCCTCATGAGAATTACGTGCGAGACAATCGGGGACTTTCTGCAGAACATAGGCGACGGCGACCCGCACCGAAAAACGATCCACTTTAATCGTAGTCGAAAGGATATGAATTCGGATGGTAGTTCGCAGGAAGTCTACCTGCAGATGTCGGCGGTTTTGCGGTATGAGGATACGACGGAAGCGTTAGTTGAGTGTGGCTTTAACTGTGGTATCGACAGAGGGGAGGATGACGTCAAGGCCGGGACGAAACTACAAACAGAATTGACACAAATGATGGAAGAGTACTGCGAGGCGAACGGGTTGAGATTACGACCCGGTGTTTTAGACTTTTAAGGAGAACCTACGGATGGCAGACACCCCCAAAATTGCAAAGGCCCTCGGGCACGATACCGTCGATAATGCGGCGGAGACCTTCGATGCGTCGTTTGTCCAAGCGACCGACGCCGAGGGCTGGCTGGCCGCGGTGTGGACGTTGCGCGACGGGCGGATTACTCTTGAGCAGCGGACGTCGTGGAACTTTCCGAACGGAGACCTACCGACTGCCGAGAATCAACTACGGGAAGTCAACGCCCGGATGGTGCTAGAGGCATCCCGACGGCCCGATAGTGACTCGCCGCCCGAGCACGCCCCGTTGCCGGAGGCCGACGCTCTTGGTGGCATACCCGTTCCTGTGGACCCAAGTGTTTTTGATAAACCTGTTCTTCACTCAATACCAATCGAGTCACTACCGGCGAGTATGCCGCCACGTACAACCTACAGACCTCTGGCGGGGCCGGAACCGGTCGAAGAAATACCGCCGACAGAAATACCGATGGAACAACTACCGGCCAATCGAGAAGCCGTTATCGAAACAAAGTCATTCGGCGAAGGGGTCGTTGAGGGATTGCAGGAATTGGATGACGACCTGAAACAGAAACTGGATGAGGCAAAATCATGCGACGAGTAATCTGGCATTGGATTGCGTCCTGGTTCGCAACAACTAAAACTGTTCGTGACCTACTTGGCCGCCTACGTGATAGGACGGACCGCGAGGCCGCGTTAGAGGCGTCCGTCTCGGCGGCCCTGACGGAGCTAGACGCCCGGGCGACGGCGTACGGGAACTCGTCGGATGAGCTTCGTTCATCTTTGCGTAACGCCGAGGCGGTCATCAGCCAGCAGTCCGAGGCGTTGTCCGAGATGAGGTCCGAGCAAAAAATAATGGAAACGGAACTAACGAATCTATCCGCCGCCTATGAACGGCAGTTGAAACGATACGACCGCGAAACGTCAATAGAGGTGGCCCGGATTACCGCGTCACAACCCTCACAAGTTAGGGATTACGAATAATGTCAGTAGCTCTTGAGCGGGCGATGTCCCGAAACAGAAGCGTCACTACAACCGCCTACAATAACGCGGAGCGGAACAAGGCCGCCGGGGTACTAGGCGGCGCGGGCGGTGGTATCGGTGGCGGTATCGGACAGCTGCAGTCGGGGGCTAAGGCTCGGCGTCGGTACGCGATGTTTCGTGGATGGACCTACGCGGCGATTAATGCGATTGCGCAGGAGGCCGCCGGGCAGCCGGTAAACGTCGCGCGACTACTCGGGGCTGAAGCGAATCCGGAGGAGCGTTCCTCACCAACGCGAATTAAAAGCCACCAGCGTATGCGGATGACGTCCGCCGCCCGGGCGAAGGCCGTGCAAAATGAGATGGAGTTGATTGTTGATCATCCGCTGCTCGACTCGCTGGAGAATCCAAATCCAATTCAACACCGCTGGCAGTTTACGTACACGTTTGTGGCCAACTTAAATTTGACGGGCATCGCCTTTATTATAGCGGGCGAGGGCGAGGATGGGCGTATTGAGTTTTACTCATTGCCGACTACGTGGATTGTTCCTATCCATCGGGACGGTCCTTACTCGGCGATTAAAATTGTTGATCCAAAAAACCCGACGGCAGCAGCGGACGCCGCGGAAATTGGGCGTGAGAACTTCGGCGTTTCTATCATGCCGAATCCATCCGATCCTATGGCCGCCCTAGCCCCCGCGGCCACTCAGTCCTCGGCAATTCAAATTGACGATCACATCCAATCCTCTCAACGGGTATTCTTTGAGAACGGTGTATTCCCCTCGGTCGTTGTGACGGTCGGGCAGAATCCGATGGGTCCGTCGGGGACTAAGACCCGCCCGCGGCTGGACGGGACGCAGAGACGTCAGATTTACGGAGCCATCCGAAAGTCGATGTCCGGGGTCGCCAACTACGGTAAGCCCGCAATCGTAGACGGGCTGATTGAAAAGATCACGCGGCTATCCGCGACGCAAAACGAGATGGGCTGGGAGAAGTCCGAACAGGCCGTACGAACTCGAATCCTTTCCTCGTTCGGCGTCCACCCCTACATTCTCGGCGAGGCCGTCAACGTCGGGGGCTACGCTCAGGCGGCGAAGATCGAGGAGCGGTTTTGTAAGCGAGTCAACACACACCTTGACATGCTATCGACCGCGATGACAACGCTGGCCGGGCCTATGGTGGATCAGTCCGAGCGGACACTAGTGTGGTGGGAGGAGTGCTCACCGTCCGACCCGTCGCTTAAGTCCAATAACATGCAAGCGGGCCGTAAAAACGGCGACATCTCGAAGAACGAATACCGGGCGTATCTGGGACTACCGCCGGACGAGACCGCGGGGCCGGATAGCCGAAACAAACTACTCGACTCGGTCGGCGGTATCAACGGAACCATTAGCATCCTCAAGGAGATCGCAGCCGGTGCGGTTCAGCCTGAGTCGGCTACGGCTTTGCTGTCTCTCTTTCTCGAAATCCCCGAGGATCAGGCAGCCGCAATTATCGGCTCGTCCGGAGCTACGCCGGTGGCGGAGATCGTTTCCGCCTTGTCCGCGATTTCTAAAAACATGAAGGAGCCTGTTCGGGTATCCCTCGACGAGTCCGAGACGCCCGGCGTTCTCGCGGAGTCGGTCCTGGCATCGGCTCGGTCGGCGGGACTGTCCCAACGTAACGCGGTGGATACGGCGGGGCTTAAGCACCAAATGGGAAACCTAACGGCTAAGCTCGCACAGGAAACCGCGGCGAGGCAGGCCGATATCGAGAACGTAACGGAGTCAGTCGGGACCGCGTCGAGCGGTATCAAGGACGCGACAACGACAGCCACCGAAAAACTACTGGCGGCTATCGCGACGAAAAACGCGGGCGAGGATCAAACCCAAATGGTGAAGGACGTGCTCGGTGGTCTGACGGGAACTATCAAGGAGTCGCTAGACGGGATACCCGGCCCGAGCAGCGGCGGATGATTAGTGAGATCGTCGCCCTAATTCTTTTAATGCGAGAACAGTGTTGAATACGATCCGACTAACCGCCGACATTTGCAAACAGACCGCGGAGATTATCCACGAGTCTAGGCGGGTCGCGGTACGCCGTCAGCTAGAGCGGGAAATCTGTAAGGCGGTCTCAAAGGAAATTCACGTCAAGCAGTTCGAGGAAACAGAAAACGCGGTTGAAGATGCCGTGGCCCCGATGTTCAACCGCCAGATACAATCCGCCGCGGAGAACCTTTCTCGGATGGCGATACGATCCGCCGAGCTATCGACCAAAGGCGACGGCGACACGGCGGAGGGTCTGGCCGACTCGATATTCAATCCGCCCGACTGGGACGAGGAGTTGGTAAACCGGGCGTTGCCACCGCTGGCGATTGCGTCGGGCGAGGCCGCGATGGCTCAGCTGGTCCTGCTTGGGATCGATCCCGCGGATACTGATAAGGCGACGACGGCGACGGAGTGGTTGGCGACGCAGGACGATATCCCGATTAGTGCTGTTCAGTTCCAGACGCCGTCGGGTATCGTACCGATGCGGATAGCAACGGAGTGGCCGGAATGGATGCGGCGAGATATCAAAGCCAACTTGAAAGAGTCGTTTTCTCAACCGTACTGGCCCAAGGTCAACGAGACGACGAAGGGTGATATCACAGGATTCCTACGCCGCGGACTACTGGACGGCCAGTCGATTGAGACGATGGCCCGAAACATGCAATCGTCGCTACACGAAGAGGGCATCTACGCACGCAGGCGGGCGCGGGCGATTGCGCGCACGGAGTCCGGCAACGCACTAAACGGTGCCCGGGTATCGTCGATGGATCAGCTTCAGGCGGAGGTCGGCCCCGAAGTCGTTTTGAAAAAGGAATGGCTGTCCGTTCTAGGGAACACGACGCGAGCACCTCACGCCCGCCTCGACGGCGTGCTGGAGGACGATAACGGATTCTGGCCGCTGGGCGGTGTTAGAGTTCCGTGGCCGTCTCATATTGCACTACCGGTGGGCGAGCGGGTAAACTGTCAGTGTACAGTAGTTACTTCTTTCGGAGGATGACATGGGGAAAAACCAACACGGCAGAAAACTTCTGCCGAGTTCCGTCGATCTCATCGTATTGGCGATGACGGTTGAAATTAAGTTTGTTGAATTGTGCGGGACGTACAAGCGGATTCACGAGGTCGATCTAATCCCGCCACCCGATATGGACTCGGATCTTTTGCGGTGGCGGCAGATGCGGGTTCGTCACAAATGCAAGCGATGCAAGTCGGGGGTCATTGCGATGGACGCCGAGGGCGGCCCGATGCTATACAAGGATCGGATGCCAATGTGCGGCTCGTGCGGGCGGTCTCGCGGAGACTACCGGCATACCGCGGCGGAGGAGATTTCCGTGCGTAATGTTGCCGAGTGGACGGTACTTGTTGACGGGAATCTGCGAAAGCAAACTATCGATATTAACGCCCCCGTGAATTGGGTGACCTAGCTATGGCGAAGCGGAGATTGGTAGACGTATCCTGTAAGCGGATGCAGTTTTTTCCCGGCGATAGAATCGTGGCCCGTCTATTCGGAACCGCCTCGCCGGGGGAGATCAAAAAAGTAAAACGGATGGTGCAAAACTGGGCCGGTCCGGATGTCGAAGTCCTAGTTTACGACGCAACGAAAATGGAGATTCAAATTGAACGGGGAACAGCGGGAACCTAGCAAAACAAACGGATTTCAGTCGGTACTCAAGAACGACTCGTTGGCCGTATTTATCGAGTCGATGGGCGACTTTGATAAACAGTTTTGTGATCTAATGATGTCCGGTAATGACTTTACGTTACGGATGGAGGTGCACGGGAATTGTAACAAATTGTTACACGCCCGCGTCTACCGCGACCACATAAGACGGCCCACGGAAAAATAATGATGATTGGTATTGCACTTCGTTTTCTCGTCGGCTATCTTCCGACGCATCTAACGATCACGGCCTAAGCGAACAAGCCTCGGCGGTGTTGCGGTTTTGGATTACCAAAGCCGTATCCACCTCTTGGGGTTTTTCTCGTAAAGGCTAAAACAATGCCCAAAAATGTAACCTTTCATCTTGGACCAACCGCCGGACTTTCCGCCCGCACATTAACAATCACGGAAATGCGGAAGGCTGGGCAAGACTCAGCGAACTCTCCCGAGCACAACGCCGACGCTGGCGCGGTCATTTCTGTCACGGTAGAGTTGACGGACAATAAAATCTTCCAAGCGAAATTGGTTGATACCCGGACATCGGGCGAGACGTCGCAGCCGCAACTAATCAACTTCCAAACGGGATCACTTCAGTTCCCCGGCCCGATGAATAGCCACGGCAGTAGTTCCGTGTTTGGTATTTCTGCGATGGAGGATTTGTCCTCGTCCAGCTCGTCCTCGGACTCATCGTCGTCCAGCGCGTCGTCTCAATCTTCGTCGTCCAGCTCATTCTCGGTATCGACAAGCTCGGCAAGCTCCGCGTCCTCGGCGTCCTCGTCATCCTCGTCCAGCTCATTCTCGGTATCGACAAGCTCGGCGTCCTCGGCGTCATCCGCCTCGTCCGCGTCCAGCTCGTCGTCGCTGTCTAGTTCGTCGGGGTCATCGTCTAGCTCGTCTAGTTCGTCCGCGTCGTCTAGCTCGTCACCATCATCCGGTAGTTCCGTCCACCCGTAAGGATGACACAAAATGGCAGACCGTAAAAGTCCGCAAACAGAAGTGGCCAAGCCACGAACAAACGCACAAATCCAGGCAGCCGCCCCGCCTCGAACTGTGCGCATAAACGAACACGCCGTCGCCGATCTCGCGTGCTACGGGTCGCAGGCAAAAATCGAAAGCCTGTTTCGTGAAACAGATAGAACTGTTCGGCGGCTACGGGCGAGAGTCCGAGCCGCGAAGCCGTACGCCTCGCCGCCGCGGGGGCAGGGGGCGTGGCCGGGTATCCAAGACATTATCTTGTGGCTGGATTCTCTGACACGAAAACATGATCTGACCTTCGTCAAACGCCTACACAAAACGCTGGCCGGTCGGGTCGGTCGTGCGTTCTCACGGACGCTGAAAGCCGAACGCGACACCGTCGCCGCGGACGTCCGGGCAGCGGTTGCGAAAGCCGCGGAGGACAAGCTGGTCCTCAGGGCATCCGCCCGGCGAGTCAAAGCGGCCAAAAAGGAAACAGCAGCGAAGGTGAAGAAAAACAGGGCCGACGCAAAGGCTGCGAAGAAAAAGAAAGCGTAGGTTATGGCCTATCTCAAATACGAACAAATTGTAGTGAACGCGGACGTCAAAACAGTTGATGATCTAACGTTCCCGGATTCCGATACGTCCGGAACGGCGGGGGCGGAGCTGCAGGCCGATACCCGCCCCGTCCGGTACACTATGGACGGGGCGGGAGTTCCGGCGCAGGGAGTTGGTATGGTTTTGGCCGTTGCCGATCCCCCGAAATACTTTACAAACGACGATTTGCGGACGATCAAATTCACGCGAGGGGCCGGAACAAACGGAAATCTTAACGTTCACTACGTAGGTGGTAGGCGGGACTTATAATGCCCCTACCGTCTCCGCGATCAAACGAGAATGAGGCGGAATTTATAAACAGATGCGTATCGGACGACGAAATAGAAATCGAAACGGCGGACGCGGATCAAGCCTTGGCGGTGTGCCAAAGCCTATGGGACCAATCGCAGGACAAGAATATGCCAAGCCCTAACGAACAACTTTTAACCGCGATCAAAACCCGCGGACAAAAGCAAACCGGATTCGGTAACGGTATCCTCACCGCGGATCGATATACACAAACACTGCTCGACTGCGTCGGGTCCGACGCGTGCTATAAGTACGCCGCGGCTAAGGGTCAGTCATTCGACGACGTCATGCGGAAGGCCGCGAAAACTCTGACGTATCGCAACCCGGAAATGACCATAGAGGGCGGCGAAAAGGAAGGGATTCTATACGGCAAGCAGCCGGGTGTCTCGGTCAAGTCAATCAAAGCCGCCGACGTCGAGATTGAACTACCGCCAAACACCTTAATGGTCTTTCGTCATATACTCACGACGACGAGCAAGGACCGAGACGGCGACATCCTACGGACGGCGGGGGCCGAAGTCGATCCGTCGATGCTCCTGCTTTGGCAACACGTCCACTCGCTTCCTATCGGAAAAATGCTGGCCGTCGCCGAGCACACCGCGAACAAACTAACACTAATTTCCGCCATTATCGATATGGGTGAGCTGGCTCACGACGCGGCGGTAATGGCCGACAACGGAATGGCTCGGTATAGCCACGGATTCCGAGCGCTGGAATTTGACACACTGAAGGAGGACGAGGGTGAGACGACTTCCCCCGGCGGTTTTGATATCAAACGCTTTGAGATCATGGAAGCCTCGATGGTATCCGTGCCGTCGAACGTTGATGCCGAGACAGAAGAAGTTCTACTCTCAATGGTCGAGGGCGGGAAGCTGACCTCGGGACTAATGAAGGCCCAAGGAAAAGATATCCGATCTCGCCGCAAAAAACAATTTGCTCTGGGCGGAGTCGAGGGCGAGCGTAAGGGCGTCGTTATCCAGAACACGGTTTGGATCGACGACGACGGTAATGTTGAGATTGAGACCGAGGGGAAATCGGATGAAAAACAGTCAGACGCGACCGAATGCCAATGCGGCGGCGGAACCCGTACACCAGAAGAAACCGATGAAAAAACCGGAGACGAAACAGAAACAACAACGACCAAAGACGCGGAAGTAAAACATCACGGCTGCCCGCTAGACGGATCGTGGGAGGACGTCGAGGACAAGCTGCGACGCTCCGCGAAATCCTATCTGGAATCCATGGCCGTCGGTATCGACGAGCGCGACTGGGTTTGGTTGGCCGGTACGTTTTCCGACCACGTAGTTGTATGCGTCGAGAAGCCCGAGAGTGGAGTACCCGACGAGTTCAGGTATTTCAAAGTGGGGTGGGAGACCAAGGACGGCGAACCGAAATACAAAGGGACGCCGGAAGAAGTTGAAATCGTAACAACTACCGAGATCATCGAACGTAGTCCGGGGTTCCCGTCCAAGTCCGGCGAGTTGACGGGCGACAAGGCGGGCCGGGTAATGTCTCAGCGGAACCTACAAGCGGTCATCGACGTCAAGGAGGATATCGAGGAGTTGTCCGAGAAGGAGGACGACATGACGCGCGGGGGTAAGGCGATCTGCGAGCGATGTATTACAAAGCTCACAGGTATCATCGACTCGGCGACTACGACCGAGGAGACGTCCGCGGACGAGATCACAGCCAAGCAAGCAATGGAAATAATCATTACCGGAAATCTCGAAGACCAGAAACATATTTTAGAGGTCCTTCGAGCGATGGATACCGCCCGCGTCAGCGAGCAAAAAGGAAAACAGTATCGTACTCTTGTGGGTACGAACTAGCGTCACGTAAGAGCACGGCGGTCGTGGTCAGTGACTATCTGAAGCCGTCAGTACGAAAAGGTTTTATTATGAATCTGACAGCAAGTTTGAAGAGTTGGCTCGTTGAAAATTGCGACGTGAAGAGCGACGCAACAGACGATGAGTTCACAAAGGCCGCCGGAACTGCGTTAGCGTCTGGCGAATTGTCTCCCGTTAAATTTTCGGAGTTGTCGGTTGATCCCGACGCCGAGAAGTCGTCCGCGATTGAGGGCAAAATCGACAAGCTCACCGACGCTATCGGTAGTATGGTCAAGGGCATGACGGATGCCCAAAAGCCAGCACCCGAGACGACGCCCGAAACCAAAACGGTCGAAACCCCGGAAGTCAAAGCCCCGGAAGTTCCCGCCACCAAGGCGAAAGTTCAACCGTCCGAATTGGCGAAAACAATCGCCCGCATCGGCGGTCAGTCGGCATTAGACATCGACGGGAAGGAAACTTCTTCGGTTCGCGTCAAGGGCGTCATGGAGCGGTACGCCGACACGAAGACTGTCTGCACCTATCCCGCGACGCAGACCACGAAATCGGGCGGCCAAAAACCGCACCCGTTCGCCGGGCAGCCGGTTAAGGACTACGCCGACGGTCGGGTTCTCCATACGGGGTCCGAAAAGGATCTGGCCATCGCCGGAGCCTTCGGTAAGTTCATGGTCAAGTCGGCCCAGCTCGGGTCGAGGGGGCAGGCATTTGGCTTCTTGAGTCCTCACGACCAAGACCTCATGCACTACGCTCTTGAAAACGAAAAATGGGGCGGTGCCTCGGACGGTGGCGACTACGCCGACATCAAGGGCCGCAAGCTGACGCCGCACGAACAGAAGGCGTTGATCGACGACGCGACGTCCGGCGGTTTAGAGGCTGCCCCAATCGCGTTCGATGACCTCGTCATCCAAGTACCGTTCCTTCACGGCGAACTCTTCCCGCAGGTCAACACGATTCCTCTGGATCGTGGACGACGGGTCGAAGGCGTCTCTGTCGGTCGCGTGACCGGAGCGTGGGGCGGGGTGGACGACACGGCAATCAGCCTGTTCAATACCGCGGCGTATGTCTCCGCGTTTGATACTACCATCTTCCGCTGGGAGGGTGCTATCCGCGTCGGACTGGATTTCCTTTCCGATACGCCGATTGACTTCGGCGGGATCATCACGACCCAGTACGGCGAGCGACTGCTGGAAGACCTCGACGACGTCATCGCGGCGGGTAACGGAACGACCCAACCCGAGGGCATCATCAACAAGTCGGGTACAACCTCGGTTGCATTCGGTGCGTCCGAGTCGCTCGGCTCTTACGAGTCGCTCCGCTTTGGCGTCGCCAAGCCGGAACACAAAGGCCCCGTCGGAAACACCGCGGTGTTCTGCGGGACCGAGACGAGCTACCAACGCGCTCGGGCCTTGCCCGTCGGTGCGGCGGACGCTCGGCGTCTCGGCGGCATGGATTACTCGTCTTATAGTTGGATGGAGCGTGACTATAAGATCAACGAGACTCTGACGAACGCCCAAATCTTCTACGCCGTCCTTGGGCGTTATCGCATGTACCGCCGACGTGGCTTCACAATGCGATCCACGACCGAAGGCGATACCTTGGTTCGTAACAACTCAATGCTGATGACCGCCACGGCGCGATACGGCGGGCAGTTGGAGCGGGGCGGGGCAGCGGCCATCACAACGACCGCGACCGCGTAAACAGTAATAATCCGGGCCTCGGCTCGGGTCATCCGGCACGCCGTCGGGTAACTTAGGTTCTCCCCGGCGGCGTGTTTTATTTTTTAAATGAACCTAGCCAGACAAATTGGAGAACCTACCAATGTCAGAAGGCACAACAGTGGCACCATTTATCGTCGAAGCCGATCACCACCGTAACTCGGACTTGCTCATTCAGGCAATTCCCGGGATGCGTATGCGGTCCGCGATAGACGGCAGTAAGTCCGTCCGAGACCCACAAACAGGCGAGTCGGTGGGCGTCCCCGTCGATCAGGTAACGGCGCTCGGCGGATTCCCGAAAACCAAGGGCCAACAAATCCTCGTCAAACCGGCGGATCTGGCATACAAAGTCACCGACCCGCTTCACGACGACGAGAAGGCCCTGGCCCACGTCGCTCGCTTCATGCGGAAAAACGGAACCCTGTCGGGGGACGGCAAGCTGGGCGGCGTACCAGATCAAATAGGGGCGCTTGACGTTGACCGGATGAAAACTCTTTGCCGCGAGCTGCGGCGGATAGTTGACTCGGGCGACGCGAAAGTGATCAAGGGTCCACTTCCGAAAATGGAGCAAATCGAAAACATGCCCGGCAATTTTCTGGTCAATCCGGGGAGTACCGTATACAACTCACAACCTCAGTACGAAAAAGACATGCCCGCATTCCAGCAGGCATTGAATCGAATCACATCCTAGAGGAGTAACATGGCCGGGATACCAAAGCCAAACGCAGCTGTACTCGCCGCCCGGTCTCGGCGAGGCGTTGGTTCCTTTGGCCGTCAGATTAAAGAAAAGTGGTTTATCGAGAAGACCGTAAACAAAATAGCATTGACAATGCGGCAGCGAACAGGAATTGCTACCGCGTTTTTGAAGGATAAGGTCATCCGGAATATAAGCCTCGCGGTAACGAAAGGGACGGGACCACGCGGCGGACGAGTCGTAACCAACAGGAGTAAATCCGGCGAATTTCCGAAGGCCGATTCAACGCAACTGATGAAGACAATTTTTTCGGGAGTGCGTAGTACCGGGAGAAAGCAGTGGGAAGGATTTGTTGCTACACCACTAGACTACGGCTTGATGCTAGAGACAAAAATGAACCGATCCTTTCTGCAGCGATCCCTACGCGAAAACCGCGGAACAATCAAACGAATTTTAACCGGGCCGATCAAGTAGAAATGAGAAGCCGATGACGGCGGAAATTGCACTATATATTATCGGGGCGGCGAGCCTACCCATACTGGGCTGGGGGATAAACTTAACGTGGGACGTAAAAACCACAAAGCGAGCGACGGCTGACCTGATTGATATGCACCAAAACTCGGATGAGCACGGGTTTGGTACGGGTAACACAAATACGAAAATCGACCAGACGCGAGACGAGATGACAAAATGCGTTACGTCAAATACTCACGCGATAAAAACACTGACTCACTACATACGATGGTTTACCGAAAAGCAATCGGGTGAAGTTCCTCCCCCGCCAATTGAGGATAAATGATGGCTGTTGGTTCCGCGGACATTCACAAGGCGGTAACAACGCTCTGGACGGACTCGGGCCTTAACTGGGAATTCCAAAAATTCTGGGCGGCGGGGGATCGTACAAAATTCACGGCACTGAACGACGCGGAGGCGACGCCGGACGGCCCTTGGCCTTACTGCGTTTTCGAGCAGGAGGCGGGGGCGGTACAAACGAGGATGACATCAGCAAACGACGACGCGGACGAGGGCGGCGAGATACAAGACGTGCCGTTTCAATTCCGAGTTCACGCGAGACAAGTAGACACGGACGCGAGATCGGCGAAGGGAATCGCGGCGGCTTTGATCGACTTAATTATGCAGAAGTTTGGCGGGCATCCCTCGATCAAGCCGCAAGTAATGGAGCTAGACAACGGGTCGGTAATGACCGTTCAAAAACTAAACGACTTCGGAGTGCGGACGGGAGACACCGAGTATGAGTGGGTTCTTTCGTACAATTTCAAAATAGCTGTTCCGGTAATGTAAGGTGAAACAATGGCGAATCGATCCGTAGAATCGACAAAGGTGACAGCTAAGGTCTCTTCCACTCTTCGTAATACGATGGACGACGGTAAGGTTACAACCGCGTCTATCCTTACGGAGGTTAGTGACACGCTCGACAGCGGGGTTCAGGTTGGTGAGATCAACCGTTCTTGGCAGTGGGCGCATACCGCATCAAGTCCCAAAACAATCGCCTCGGGCGGTACGTTTACCATCGACGTCTACGACTTCGGGGTTCTCGACGTAGGCGCGGGCGCGGGTAACGACGCCGTCGGTCAGTCGCTCATCATGCAGGAAGTCGTTTCGGTCTTTATCAAAAACGCAAACGCCGCGGGGGAGGATGGTCTGCTTGAGATCG
>Ga0255047_10001268_pt1 | contig 18714 bp, 19 predicted proteins | sample JV7_2_1_MG_FD_183640 | JGI IMG/M metagenome (GOLD analysis project Ga0255047, IMG submission 183640) | Seawater microbial communities from Jervis Inlet, British Columbia, Canada - JV7_2_1 | ecosystem: Environmental > Aquatic > Marine > Inlet | place: Canada: British Columbia | collected 2016-10-06 | reverse complement strand
GCTGTTCTTGCCGTTACACTTTACTTTAATTCGCCCGCCTTTGCATCCTGGTCAACTCAGGACCTTGTGCTGGAAGGCGTGTATCTTGGCCTGCTGTACATCGATTGCGGCCAGACAATTTATCGCAAACAGAGTTTTCCACGCTATCGTGAAGCTAATCCACTAATTCGCTATGCTTCAACTGATGACTTCCGCCGCGTATGTACCTCTTTACTAATTTTCCACCCAATCATTGCTAGTCACCTTACAGAATACACCCGTTCCACGTTTCAGATTCTATCAATTGCGTTTGAATTAGCAGCAGTCAGGAAAAACGCTTCTATACGACCATCAGTCGCTTTTCGCCTATCATATTAGTCTAGAAACTTATGCTGTTGGTAGATATTCAATAAGCATTACCTCTTGAGTAACAACATCATTTGTAGCATCAGCTAAATTTTCCCCAGTGAATTTTATCACAATCGTTCCTGCAAAAGAGGCTGTTGAGGCAAAAGATGTAGCAGCAGTTGTCGCAGTACTTGTGTAGCGAGCATAACCTAAGCCGGTCGAAGCCCCAGTTCTTATCAAGACTATTTCAATCTGCCAATTACTACCAGTCGCGACTGTCTCTAAAGTAGTTCCGCCTCCGTCCCAAAAGATTTTGACTGTTGAGTTCTTATTTCCAACTGCATTTGTGCCTGATGCTCTGATAACGAGCGCATCACCGTTAGCGTCCAACGTGTCGGCTGGGAGAGTGTAGCTCATTAAATCATCTTCCCCGGCACCGACATTTCCAACAGCCGTCCCATTTGAATGTAGTGTTCCGCCAACCCGCGCTGATCCCGAGCCAGTTCCGCCAGTCAGGGTCAGAGCATCAAAGAATCCAGACCCAAACCTAGTAGCCGTGGCCCCAATGTCACTCCCGCCATCTGCCGCACAGAGCAGGTCTTTTCCCGATGCCAATGTGATATGCCCGCCCGCAGTGAGTGTATCGGTCAGGGTCAGCGTATCAATAAAAGCATTTCGCCATCGAGTTCCCGTTAAACCTAGATCAATTGCGGAATCACTTCCCGGCTGAACCGAAGCAGGCTTTAATACCAGTATTGAAGTATAAGCACTCGCCCCGGTTTGTTGTGAGAAGTCGAAGGAAGTTGCGGGCGTAGTTACATTTGTGTTGATAAAATTGATAGCTTGCTGACCACCCGTCCTATTAAAACCAATAGCCACGGCTCCATCTTGATGTGTTGTGTCATCACCCGCTGAATTAGCCAATCTGAAATTTAGAAAATCTCCATCCGCATACATAGATATGTCATCTGGAGTAGCATCCATGTAGAACCTCTCGGCATAGATATTCTCCTGGCTAGAAATACCTCCAGTGACTTTCAGGGCTCCGGTTGTGATTGATGTCGCGCCAGTAGCATCTGTTATTGTTGTGACACCCGCTACACCAAGGGTTGCGCTAAGATCGGCATCTGCAATCCAAAGTTTTTGTAGTCTCGCGCCAGATGCCCCCAAATCGCTTGTAGTGGAACCGAGAAGATGGATGCCTGCACCCAAGGTTGCATTCGCGTTCAGTGCAACAGCAGCGGAGAATGTTGCCGCAGCCGCAAAAGTCGCTAGATTTCCCGTCCCCGCCAACGTCAAGGCCAATACCCTGGCATCCGCTACTGTGTTGTAAAACCTCAAATCTCCGGCACTCGCACTGGAACGCGCACCCGTAATAGCGGGACCCGCATCTTCGGCAATGCTGGCAAATTCCCATGCCAGAGCAAGTTCGCTATTATTTACAGATGATGTGGTGGTCAGTCGCAATAAGTCCTGCGAGGACGCTACCGTTGTATCAATATTTAGGGCGGCTTGGAATGTCGTTACGCCCGCCACATTCAGCAGCCCACCAATCCACGCGGCACCAGCTACACCAAGACCATCCCCAACAGTCAAAGCCCCAGTAGTAGGAGATGTGGATTCCTCGGTGGAAAGGACCGCCACAACGGCGTCGGTTATGTCTGTGGCAGCGGTAACTGTCATCACCGCTACCCCATTCGCGGCAATTCCGACAAAATTCTGGCCAAAGTACAAGCCTTCAACAGTCGAAGTCGTACCGGAAATTGCTGGGTCTGCCGCGGAACCATCGGGGAAAGTCGCGGAACCTGTGTAGACATTGTTCGCTTCCAGGCTGGCCACGATATAGAGATTGCCTGAACCGTCCTTGTAAAATTTCAGTTGGGCTGGGTCGTTGCTCGTATCCGCAAATATCTTTCCTTCTGGCTTGTCGGTTGGTTGGGTGCCCGAGGCATAGTTTTTTTCCAGGTCTGTCATTACTGACAGATAATCGTCAAAGTAGGTCTTTCCGTCAGTCCAAGGCGTATTGAAATGCGTATCGGCATCAATGGTGTCACCATTGTTCGCCGTGGCATGATTCGTAAAAGCTGTTATTGTCGATATGGCTGGCATGATTATCTCTCCTGCGCACCTATCAGATAATGCAGTTCAGCATCGGTGAGTTTCCAGGTCTCACCAGCTTCCAAATTTTCTATCGAAATCGAAAGCAATTCCGAGTAAAGGTCTGTGTCATTGTCGCCTTTGATTACAACAGTGGTAGCATAGACCGCAGTACCAAAAACAGCCGTTCCAAATACCGACGTGCCTCCATCTTGCGAATAGCCCCAGGTTGCCCCAAATGTGGCTTCTGAGCGATCTTCATGGTAACGCACTGTGACCGTATATGTCCCGGTCGGCAATCCCCGTAAAAACGCAACAAGCCATTGCTTGTGATTCATTGGAAAGCCAGCATGAAAATCCGGCATTCTCCAACGGCTTTCAATGGCAATCGTGTCCAGATCGTTGTTCCCCGATTCCGTTGTGTATAATTTGCCACTCTCAAGAAGTCCCAAAGACCCGCTGGTTGTTTTGAATATGCTTTGAAACCAGGTATTTCCTGATTTGATTTTCCAATGCAGGCAATTAATCCGTCGCTCGTATGATTCGGGAGGTTCCCCAATTGCAGGTTCGCCCTTTTTCATATCCAGTACGAATATATCGGTGCCATCAGTAGCAGCGCCAGTGGGCGCCGTCCACATAGCCTGATTTTTATCTTGATCGTAATATCCAAAGGACTTTGTAATTGCGGAAGATTGATTAATCCCCGCTAAAAAGCTGGTGCCCGAATGGGGTTTCATTCGCGATCCGATATTCGTGGAGAATGCCCCATTGATTGCAATAATTGTTTTTTCCTGTGACAAATACATCAACCACGAGAGCGTATGGACAACGCTATTATGATTCATGGGTGCAGGCGCATCTACCCGCTGAATGTCGTCCGATCCGGTAAACCCAGTGACAACTTCTACTCCCTGCAAGGTAAAAATATAGAGTGTCTCTTGTAATGAATCTGTAAATTGCGGGGTCAGCGTTGCCATCGCGATCACTGCGCCACGGGCTTGGAAAAAACCGCCGTTTGTTCTGTTGTAAGGTTGTGTCGCTGCCGTATATTCGATTACAGAATCACCGTTGTTGAACAGTAGACGGTCATGGAACCCAATCACATTCGACATGCCGGTGCCCCAGGTGTCATTGTAATTTGGGGTTCCTCCACCGAACACTTCAATATAATTATTGGAGGCTACTGCTTCTTCGTCTAGGTCTGCGCCTGTGCGGTAAACTTGAATTTGATTTGCACCGCTCAAACCAATAAACAGGTGACCGTCTACCTCCGCGAAAGTTACATCTAGCGCGTCGGCTGCATGAGCATATGGGCTACTCGCTGAATCATTGATCTGGACAAAGGCGCCGGATTGATTGATATAGATTGTTTTGACACTGGCCAAAACTATGATATTCGAGTTTGTTGCGGGACTCTGCCATAAATGCCCGCCGTCATGCAGCAGGGTGTCCCCGTTCAGCAATACCCTCTGCTCAACAGCGACAGTCGCTAAATGCTCATTGGTCAGATTATCGACAGCAGTGATGGACACACCGGCTGATATGGAGGCGATTACAATATTTTCTTCATTCGCATTGCCACGGTCCAGGGTCACAACCCTTCCGGCGATCATGCCGGTTGTTGCCGTGACCTGTACAACCTTTTGGCCGCTGGAACTGGTTCCGTCTACTGTGGTAGTTGCATCGAAAGTTATGGCTAAATCTGTGTCGAGGGTACTGCCCAGACGTTGCTTTATCCCGTCATTATCAAAGTCGCAATTCGGCATCTCAGACGATTCAATGCCGATTTCACCAATAGGAAACCATCCACCTTCAGAGGCTTGGTGACTTCGAGCGATCAGATCATTGGACGAATCCCGTGCATTCAAACCACCGAAATGGGAAATTTGTAACCGTAAAGGCATGGCCCAACTCTCTCATATCAAATCTCAGGCTGTGTCCGTGGACGCGGCCAGAGCCAATTCAGCAATGGTAATTTCCTTGCCGGTCACACGTTGTATTGTTTGTTGTGCGCTGGAAAATCGCACCTGCGCAAGCCCTTGTTGATCCCTGCGCATCAATAAATCCCCAGCGAATAGGTTGGCCAGGGCGTCATCCATATCCAAGGTGCGAAAGGCCGTTGTGTCGCTTCCGCCGGTATTAACCAGCGGAGCGGGTTGAATATAGCCTGTCACACGCACCGTTTTAGCGAAGTTTGGGATTGGGCGGAAATTAATTTGGTGGTTTGATCCATCATGCCCATCAAGCCACATCAAAGGCCATCCGTTCGATTCCGTTGCCATCAAACCCCATTCAAGTTCGTCCCTCGCCTTGGGGATATTCTTGTATTTGTCGCCGTCGTCTGGGTCCTGGATTTCGATGATGCGAATATCGGTAAAGAGCAACACAGGCTTGGTAATGGTCTCCGTATCCGCGACTGTTGATCTTGTTGTATCCTGGCGCCTAAATTCGGGGAAGGATGAAAGCGTGGCAAGCCACCGATATTGCCGGTTTAGCCGCTCAAGACTTGTCGCTTCAGTAAGGTCAAGCCGTTGCCAACGAACCAAATCCTTGATTGTCACCGCTAGGGCTGTCAAATCGGAGGCCATGTTGCCCTTATGTGGCAAGAATGATTTTGATTGCCGCTGTGGACCCTGAATCGTTCCGCACTCGCAATCGCTCGAGCAAGTCCAGAGTTCCGCTGAATGCGTCATCGGCGCCAGGGTTGGCGTAGGTATCATCTGCGCCTAGCATCAACGGAATGTCTTTTACTACTCGGAGCGTGAAGATCACTTTCCCGACTTCGCCGCCATCGTCCCCAACAAATTCCAAGTCTACAGATTGATCCGCTCTGACAATCAGCAGATCAAAGTCATCCAGAACTTCATTGTCAACGGCAAGCGGGTCCCATACGTTTTGCGTCGTAGCGTCCGCGAGGGAAAGATTTCGCTCAACCCACTTGGTTGCAGATACCGTTTTCCGATAAAGCAACGGAGGATCACCGGGCTGTCCGTCTTCAAGCCCATCGATTCGTGTATGAATGCGGTATTTCTTTCCCATCCCATTACCTCGATATAGGGGTTTTGCCCCAACTCAAGGACCGCATCCGACTGGAATTGGCGTCCCTGGTAACCTTGGGTAATTTGGCCATTGCCCGTTGTTCCAAATCGCGGCCCATTTGCATCAACCCGTTTGCCACCGCTATGTCTAGTTCACCAGCAGAGACCCGTAGTTTGCTACGCGCTTCCCGCTGAATTTCAAAGCCCGCGGCCAGTAACGGGACAATCTCATGGTATTCTGAAGGACCCGGCAATTCTCCCAGTCGTTCAATAACCGGCGTACCTACAATGCCGTCGAATCGAACAGCGTAGGTTTGATCAGGGGTCGGGACTACCCGCAATTCTGTGCCTGTCCATGTGAATTCTAAGGGCTGGCGCGTCCGGTCATTGCCGTCTGCATCACGGTTTTCCTGTACTGTCCGCTCAAAACTGACCAAATCCGATTCGTCAAGCGGTTCCCATTTTTCCGAATCAGGATGTTGAGTAAAGACACGCTCAAGGCGCCGCAATTGAATATCCGGCATGGTGTAGGACTGCACACCTTCAACGAATTCCATTGCCGCACCCTCGACTTCACGAAGCCAGGGAAAATCTGTGGCTTGGCAGTATTCACGCAAGGCTCGATTCAACTCGATATACGTGCTAATTCCCGTATCTTGCGCGTGCCAACGGGCCAGATTTATTGCTTCTTCGCCGTTCATTAAAGAGCCGCTTGGTGTTGTTCCGCGTCGTTGGCTTGATCGTCCTCGCTAACGTCGCCGGGGTCTGCCGTGGCGATTCCCGCATCTTCCATCGCACTCAAGGCCTCGATCATTCTGGCCTTGAGTATGCGAATACCCTTTTCGCGAGGCGGAATTGTTACACCGCGAATAGTGAATCGCTCAATGGCAAATCCTAATTTCTGCATTGCGGAATCCTGCGCGGGCGGCGGTATTCTTTTGGAATATTTATACAACGTCCGCACCAATTCCACATCTTCATCCAACATTCCGCCTTCCGGTATGTGGGCAACGGTGATCCCTTGGGCCACCTTAATGGCATCCATAACTTCCTCGGTTTCTTCCCAGAAGGTTTGTCCGCCATTCGCCTTATTACCGCTGTGGTTACGCAAGCATTTGATCAGGTCTTCATCATCGGTAATAAGGGGCTTGTCAGCCCCTTTTATGACGATGGCGGGACGCGCTGCTCGCTTTTTCATGTACTCGTTTGTTGCTCTGTCAACGACTACATCCCCATGGCTGTCGAGTTGCATTTCATCGGTCTCGACTAAGCCGAATTGTTCGGGGGGAAATGATATACGCGCATTCCCAAACCAGCTACAAAAATGAGCCTGAGCCATCGGGACTCTCCGTAAAATTGTTTACATCAACGGCTATTAACCGCCGACCGGGCTTCCTTTCGCCCCACCAGACACACCTGTAATTTTGAAGTGTGCGGCTTCAACTCCCCACTGCAAACCCATATCGCCGTAAAGCGTATTGATTTCACCCAGGTCGTCCTTGTCCTGCGTACCCGAGATAATGTGGAGTTCGCCGGACCGGTTCCCACTGGAGAACACCCGGCGTTTGAGTTCCTGCATGTCGATCCCGTAGGCTTCGCCATTGTAATCGTCTGAGATATTGCGATCCTCGACAATCATCAAGCGACGACCGTTGGGCGCCATGTATTCGATAACCGAGATACCGATCTTCCGCTTTTGTTGCTGGAAATTCACAACATTGTAGGTCAAGCGGTCTTTGGTCATTTGCGTGATGGCGAGAATGAGTTGCGTGGACGCGAACATGATTTTGTTCTGCGAACCTTTCCGCAAACCTTCTTCGACCAAAAATTCGTCGAAGTCATTTTCATACATCACCCCACCAACAGCCCAGGTATATGTCGTGGGTACACCACGGATACCTTGGGTCAGCGTTGTATCGCCGGTATTGGCATCGGTGAAACGCGCTTTCTCGTTGAACAGGAAAGCCCGGTTGATATCCTTCCGCGCATCTTGCAGAGACTTTTTCATCTGATAATCCTTCTCCATGCCGTTTTCAAAGCTGCGCTTGATTTGGCGATTGGAGAACGACAGGTCATAGCGGTATTCCTGCGAATACCCAAAGACCTCCGTGGGAGTGGTGGTCTGGGTTGCCTGCCGCCTGGAATCTTCACCGACTGCCGGTGCCCGTTTCAGCAGCGTGTCGCCGGAATTCATTGCCGCGGCCGCGGTTCCACCGGATGAATTCAATGCGGTCAATCCACGGGTTGCCTTAATGCGCCCCAGGCCGGGAGATACGGTCTGGATATGGATATATTCGCCCGTCCGGCTGTTCTGCCAAGTCTGACCCACGTTGAAATATTTCGGATTGGAGACATCGATATCTTCCACCGTCGCACCTACAGCGGCGGACGTGGTATCGGAAGTTTCCAGATATTCGTCAACATCCCATGGGAATTTTTCCTGTTTGGTTCGCTCTGCCTTCAAACGCGAGAAAAAAGCTAAGAACCCGGCTTCGTTCAAGTTCGCGTCCAGCAGCAGAATCCGCGGTAGTACGTTTGGAATAATCCGCGAGGAACGCACGTCGTATTGGCGCCGTCCTATTTCATGTGTTGCTGCCATTGATCACATCCTTGGTTCGATGATCAGCCGGGTTCCCCGGCAATTAGTTGCCGTCTAGCGGCATTCCAAGGCCCCCCATCAAATCACTGATGGTTTTTTCGGCCTCGCCTGAAAATTCGGTCTGCTTACCCTTGGCGCCGCTCTTGCCGCGTGACCCACCAGTTGGGGGCATACCGTTTTGAGTTGTTGCTGTTTTACGGGCTTCTTTCTTCCCCGCTTTTCTGCCTTTTTCAAATGCACTTTTGACCTGTTTTGCCATGGCTCGATGGGCTTTGACATATCCGTACCGCGCCATCATTCCCGGCAGTTGCACAAACTCAGCGTTGGTTTTCATCAAATCATTGCTGACCGAATAATCGCTGACAACTTTCACGTCCGGCATGTTTTGAATGATTGCAGTTTCCTGCTCCGCAAATGTTTCCGCCCCGTCATCGCCAGCACCGCTGTTATTCGCATTCCCCTGCACCATCTTTTCAATGCGCCGGGTCATTTGCTTTAGGGCTTTATTGACATCCGATCCCATTGCCACCGAATCGCCGTCAATATCAAAATCCTCGTCAGCATCGTCCTGCTGTGTGCCCTTTGGCGGATTTGTCACCACTTTTTGCAGGCGTTTATTTTCTGCTACCAATGCCTGCACTTGCTGTGTGGTCGTGGCGATAAACTTGTCCTTGTCGCCCTGGTACTTGGCCGCGGCATCTTCCGTTTTTGCAAGGCGTCGGAGCAACTTTTCAGTGGATTTCCGTTCACCGGCATCTTCAATTTTGGCCAATCCGAATTCTTTGGACAGGCGTGCGAATTTGCCAGATACCCGGTCCTTGTCGTCCGCGTTATCGTCGCCCTCATCGTCATTTTCCTCGTCAACATCCTCGTCGTCGTCCAGGTCGGAGTTATCATCGGAGGCGTCCAGATCACCGCTATTCGCGTCGTCCTCACCACTCTCACCTTGATCCTCGTCATCGGACCCGTCGAGACCGCTAACGGCAGTGTTGTCAGAATCTTCCTCGCCCGTATCACCATCTATGGTCTGGAATGTTTCGCCTACACCGTATACCGACAAATCGGCGGTTCCTTGGTTTCCGCTGTTGGTTTGCTCCTGAGCCATCTGCATTCTCCTAGCTTGCCGTACACCGCTTGCACGATGTCATGGGCTGGATTTAAACTACTGATTGAGCCTGTTTGAGCCTGCCCCGACTGAAACACTAAGACCCTGCTGCGCAGTGGAAAGTTCCATTCGGAATTCAAGCATCATTCGTTCAATTGTTTGTTGGTGTGCCAACAACATTTGATCGATTTCGGCTCGTTGTTCGGAGGACATGCGGTTGTTATCAACCTGCACGTCCACCTGGGCCTGTTCCTGCCTTCCTTGTTGCTCTCTTTGTCCCTGCGACTGCTGTTTGCTCTGTGCAATGGCTATGTCGGCCTTTGCTCGATTGGTTTGCGTAGCCTGATCCAATTCCAGTTGTGCCTTTACTGCCTGTTGCTGCGCCTGCTGTTGGGTCTGTGTTCGCTGTTGTTGTATTTGCTGCTTCTCTTGTGGCGACCGCTTGATTTCTGTCACGTCCAGACCGGACATATCGAAGACCTTGCCTACCAAAGCCCCCCAGTCGTAATCGTCGCGGATTTCTTCAAACACACCCGGTATTTGTCCAAAGGATGCAAACACGTTCTGAATGCTTTGGGCCAGAAAGGTGCGGGACATAAATTGATCGGCGCCACTGACTGCATTGATAGTGACATCGATATCCATTTCATCGGCTTGGATGGATCGTGCCTTTACATCCGGCCCAGCTTCGACCCAATCAATCGCGGACTCGCGGTATTTGTTTGCCCCGACTACGGTGATAATTCGACTCTCACCAAAAAATTCAGGGTCTTTGAAGTACGTCAGGGCAATATCGCCTACTTCCTCAATCAGCTTCATTACCTGAAGCCAGATTGGGCGGAAGGCTCCCATATTGCGTGTCAGTACTTCCTGTATTTCGCCAAGCGTAGCTTCCTTTTGCGGCGATGATCCTTTGAAGGCGTCGGACGCATGAGCGAGTTGATCCCCTTGTCCCATGATAAATTGCAGGTCGGTAAACAAGCCTTCAGTACTGGTTTTAATTGGCAGCGGAGCGAATTCGTTACCCAAATTAAAATTGGGGGATTGCGCCCGCGCCGCTTCCACTTCATCGCCGTCAAGCCGTACCAGCTTATTTTTGTCCTCAAAATCTTGAATAGTTTGTTTGCTCACAAATCTGTCTGTGGTAGCAACGGGGGCATGGATATTTGCGCGAACATCATCCAGACGAAGGTTGAATAACGTATTCACAACCTCTTGCACCGCCCGATACATTTCCACCAGCCCGCTACCATCCACTCGCCATTCATGCGGATCAAAGGACTTCCCGCGGAATGGATGCCCTTTGTATGGGAATGGATTTTCACCGTACCGTCCGACTTCTCCATCCTCCCCGCCGATGACCACGGCATACACACTGTCCAGTCCCTTTTTCGGGCTTTGCCAGTAATGCCATACTTCAATTAATTCATCTTCCTCGATATCCGTGGAAGCGTTGATTGTCTGGTCTCCAAAGAACCGGCGTAGGGTGTCATCCATTTCTGGACCAAGAGGCGCAATTTCATGCAGCCCCTTGTTCGTCGGCATTCGCCAGTGACCATCATCGATATTCATTTGAACTTCGGCCCTGGTCATGTAGACCAATTCCAAAACCCAAGTTGCGTCTTTCAAATCGTGTGCATAAGGATCGATGTAGAGGAACCCGCGGTCCACCACATCGAACTTTAAATCAGGCTCATAGCTGTCAACCCGCCACGTCACTTTCATAATGCCGAGTGAATATTTCAGGAAAGTGTTGAGCCAGCGCGGCATCACATCATCACGGAAACGCCAGATATCGTCGAAGTAATATAAGAGCATGGCTTCGGCAATTTTGGCTTTCTGCCATTCTTCCTCCAGTGCTTCTATGGACGATACTTGCGGTTTCGCGGAAAGGAGTTGAGGTAATTGGGACAGAAGCATGATCATAAAAGCACGAACGACTTGAACCATTTCCCTGGTTTTGCCCACAAAAATATGATCGTCGTTATCGTCGGTCTGATTCTGCCATTCTCCTTCGTATTGCTTTTCCCAGTTGGCCATCTTGATCGCAATTTCATCAGTTTGGGTCTGGGCTTGATCACGGCGAAAGCGAATTGTATCGAGGATTGTTTCCCGTTGAGTCTCGGTAAGTTCTTCCGATATGTCTTTCGACCCCTCCTTCGATGTTTCACGCGGTAAGGGTTTTTGCTCCCTTTCCACCAAACGGGCAACAGCACGGCCCCCTTGCGTGTTATCGGCTGGGAAGTCGAGAACACGCGCAGTGGATTCCTTGTTGAATCTTGGGGTCCGTTTATGCGGCATTAGGTGACCTGTTCACGCGGGTGAAACAGTTCAATCGTTTCAACTTCGACTTCAAAGGTCGCGCCCGCTGTTGCCGAAGGCATAATGGTGTGGCAAATCAGCGAAGATAGCCGCCCTATATAGATTTCCGGCAATTTGAACGATACGACTTGAGCGCCGGAGGCATTGTCGATATTGGACGAGTTTCCACCGTCCAGATCAAAGATGAACCTATCGCCAACATCGAAACATGGCGCCGTCGCGGTCTTGACCTTCATCTGGTACATCAGTTTGGTCGCTGATGCGGCATTCGCCGTCACATCACCAAAGTATACTTTGCCCAAGGGTACGCGAGTCGTGAAACCCGTGGCCGTGTCGATATACATTGGATTCCCGGTCAATTCCGTTCCACCGCTGGCGTATCGGTTTTTCTTGTCCAGAAAGAAATAAAGAGCAACGCTGGTGGCGGCTGTTCCAGCCGCAACACACATCAATGAAATTCGCTTCGGCACAACGAATACATTTTTCGTGGCCAATCCGCCCGTCGAATTGGCGCTATTGTCGATGACCATTAGTGCTTCAGTCGCAACGATAGCCGTTGGTGTGGCATTTGTCGCAATCCCTGTATTCGGCGTGGGATTGGCGTAATTGAAATGTGCTTGCGCTGGCCGGTCAGTTCCCAAATTGGGAATTCCAACTAAACTGAGAGACATTGTATTTCTCCTGCCTTCAAGGTTGGCTAAGTGTCAGCAGACACAGCAGGGCCACTGCAAGTGCAGGTCGCCCGTTGTCATGCGTTCCAAGGGTCCGGCGATAATTACCGGGAAGAAGGCAGGGGGCAAGCCCCGGAGGTAGGATTAAATGATTGTGATACTTCCCGTGCCTCTACAGTCCTCGCACGGGGTAATTCGTAATCGGCTGATGTGCTTCATTCTTTCTGAAATCATTCCACGTCCAGAACACGATTTGCAACCACCGTCTTTCTGGCCAACCGGCGCCCGCGGTTTTAAATTCCGCTGTATTGATGGCCGCACCGCCGTCCTGTAAGGCCAATCCTCTTTCTTGATTGGCTCCTGGAATGTGTAATAATCGTCCAGATTAATTGGCTTGCGCTGCATCAAATTGCTCCCGCAAAGACGGCAACGTGGAGTCGCATTTCGGGCAACTGTTTGCGTCGGCCCCGATGTAATGGATGTCGGGATGATGTTTCCCGAACATTCCGCCTTTATTTTCGGAACCCTGTTTCGCCCAAACAAATTCTTCAAATGACTCCCAAGGACCCGCCACTACCTCGTCGGCTTCATCTTCCCCAACTTCATCGGGCCGCTCTTGATCGCTCCATTCGGCAAAAGCCTTGTCACGGTCTGCCGCCGATATGTCAAAGCCAACCGTTTCTTCAATGGCCGATACCTTGGGACTTCCATCTGATGTCATATCGCCGGGGTCGCCAAACATCATAATGTTCGCGACTGCTTCTTCAACGAGGTCTTTTTGATCTTGATCCAAGTCAGCCATTATTTTGCTCCTGGCCAATTAAGTTCCTTGATATCACCGTTGAAACTACCGTTTGTCCATTCCAGATTGGGGGGCAAATAGTCCTGTAAAAGTGACACGGGATAATTTGCAAGGTTTGGAATTGCTGTAACTTTGACTTCCGCTTTCCTGACCATGACGGTGATGTTGTATCCGTACTGTTTGATACGTGCGGAACTGCAATCGAACCCCGCACGGACAAGATGATAGAGCAATAGCCCGGCAGTCCAGAGCGTGAAATGTCCGCCCACAACGGCGTGCTGCGCAGGCGGCACCGTCAACACAAACAATCCGCCAATCTTCAAATCACCGTAGGCTTTGCAAAGTAATTCTTGGGGATTGTCAACATGCTCCAGAACATGACTGCACCAGACAGCATCGAACTGTTCCGAAAATATGGTTTCCGAATCCAGATAATCCAAAGGCAACAAAACAGCTTCGCCACCATTGAACTTGTCGTCCAACCCAGCGACCCCGTTGGGATCAACAGCTACCACCCTTTTACCGGCGGACGCCATATGTCTCGTATGTTCGCCTGACCCATAGCCAATATCCAACACGGATTTGATTCCCGGCTCTGCCAGCAAGGCGTCCATGGCCTCATGGCTGATACGTTCATCGGTATCATCGTCGTCGGGTAGTCCTGTTCCGTCTGCGAAATCGTTGGTTTCATATCCGTATCCAGGCCCAGGCATGAATTCGCGATATCCATACAAGCCGGGAACATGGCGATTGATGCCGTCAAGCGGTCCGGTTTGCAGGAGGTTTGAGCCAGGGAAAACTTTGACTATAATGCCTGCTTCCTCCGCACGGCCTATCCAGTATTCCAGTCCAGCGCGTTCCGCTGGCCGGGCGCCGTTATAGTCACAACCGCCAAACGAGATTGACTTGACCCCGATATGAATGGCCCATGCCGTTGCAAAGCAAACTGTTTCCGCAAAATAGAGGCGGAAATTCTTTGCGTGGCCATTTGAAGTCTTGGGACTCAAAACCTCATCAAGCGGATAGGCGACTGTCTGAGGAAATTTGTCTGGGTATGCGACGGATGTAATTATCGGCACGGGACAGGATTTGGTAATTGGCTCCCAAAATTCCCGCGAATATTCGATTTTCTTGTATGTATCGGGATGGATGGTCTTTACAGAATCCCACGCGGGTCCTTCAAGATCATCCATCATCCAACAAAGTTCCGCCCCTGGATGCCATTGCCAGCCTCCAGAGACAACCCAAAGAGGTAAGCCCAAACTTGAATAATCGCGGCGCCCGGTCGGGCCATTTCCGACGATTACAATGTCCTGCCCGCGGTATTTTGTCGCCAAATCACCGATCGATGGAGCATTGACCAACGGTGGCCGCACGGGGGGCGTGTGAGATTGGGTTATTTCTTCCATAGGCTACACAACATCCTTGACGGTCGTTATCCGAACATCGCCCGCACCGCCAGCCCCGGCAATCCCATAGATGGGTGAGGTTGTATCGTTCGGACTCATTCTGAAAGGCATGTACGCCGTCTGCAAAGCCACGTTTGAAGCTGTGACTTCCGCAACCCGCGCTTCCACGCTATACAGAGTCGAAGCGGTATGCGCTCCCAACCAAATGCCAACACCTGCGGCTGTCTCGACGGCTCCCCCAACTTCCGCACCGGCAAAGCCCAGTTTCGGAATATACAGCGTGAGATTCGTGGGCGCAGCCCATGAGGCTGTCGGGATAACCGCGCTTTGTTCTGTGATCGTCCACCAGTACCCGATTTTCAACGCCGCTGAAAATGCCGGGGTTGCAGCCGTGGTACAGATCATGAATCCAACATAAGTCCAGAACTGTGTACGACTTGTGCCCGGATGACCCAACACGCCAGCATCGAATGCACCAGAGGCAAAAGTTACCGGGCCGGTCTGCGATGGTTTCATAACCAGCGAGCCGGTGGAATCATCGTTGATCGAAATATACATATACCAAACACCAAGAACGGAGTCGGCGTCGGTGTCGGCTGCGCCGTCCGAATCCAGAATGGCGTTGCTGGTGTTGTTCCAGGTATATGCAAAATCTTCATCAAGGCAAACAAAATCGTTGCCATTCCAGATCGGAATCGGGCGAGTGACGCCCTTCAGCGTGAATGTGACATTGTTCGCTCCGCTGATTGTCGCGGGAATTGGCCCACTGTAAAGTTTTTCTGCGAGCGGGACCATTGTTGCAAGATGTGTGTTTCCACCTTTTCCTGTGATAGCTCTGGGATGTCCAAAACCACGATTAGGGGTTGCCATATCAAATCTCCCATTAGGAGAGTGCGCAGGTTTTGCCTGCGTCTTCGCATAATTTCAGGGCGGTCACCCTAAAAGCAGCGCGCTATGACTGACAAATGCCTAATTATCAGGCGGGAGTCAAGGAATTTTTATTTTGGTGATTAAAGTTTAGACACTTTTGACGTGGGGAATAACCAATCTTCAGGCTTGCGGTTGTCGTCGTCTGTTTTCTTGGCATTGCCAAATAGCCAATCCATCAGATAACAACCCGCCTTACAGGCGTGTGACCATTCACTATGATCGGGAGAGGATCCAGGGATTGGCCTGCCAGTTTCTTTCGATACGGGAAATGCCCAGTTTTGCATGGCCATAATGAAGTGAGGAATTCCATAACGGCTGAATGCAACGCCGCCAGGGACAGCCAGCATTTCGCGGAATTTTGTGATGGGTTCCATTTCTGTATTGTACCGACCTTTGACAACAACGGGTTTTTCGGCCTGGGTGATAGTCAGTCCCAGATATTCCGAATGCTCGGTTTGAGTGATTTCTCCCTTGAGATATTTGACCCAATGTTTTCCCATGGGATCGCGCTGTTTGCCGGTCCGCATATCTCCGACATGCAGGTCGTATCTGTATCCCGTGTGATTGATAATGTACCGCCATTCAAGGGCGTTGAGGTCTGTTTCCTCTTTCTCCGCAAAAAAGACCAAAGTCTTCTTCGTCCATCGGTGATACTGGACTGGCGCGGGTTTTATCTGCGCGTACAAAATACTTGTGGGGTCGTTGATCCCGAAGTCAATCCCGGTTATTACGTTGTAAACTGGATCGTACTCGACCAACGTTCCATCTTGTATGTGTACCCAGATATTCTCATTCTCCGGGTCTGGAAAGGACCTGAATTTCGGAAACACCCTGCCCGATGTTGAAGTCTCGTATTGAATTTCATGTTCTTGCGCCATGATTTCAGGCGTGTTCGCGGGCTTTGCTGATTCTTTCTTGTGCCAATCCTTTGTCTTTTGGGGATGTTCTGACCAATGCAGGGTTTTCTTTTTAACCGCTGGGTCGTGTGCCATACGGGCGAATTCGTTCCCCATTCCCTTGGGAGTGGAGATATAGAACACTGTTGGCGACAACGATGCGAAAGCTGCCAGAACAGCCTTTGCATCTCCAATATGCGCAAATTCGTCAGGAATAAAGCAGGTTGCGCGTCCTTGGCGCCCGCCCGTTGATTCTGTCTTTTGCCCGCGCATGACCGACCCGGTTGTGGGCAAGATAATCAGGTTTTTGGAATCAGTCCGCAGTGCTTCCTCTTTCCAACCAGACCGAAGCCATTCAGGAAGGTTGCGCTGGATATAGCGGAATTTCCCGAACAGCGAATCTTCCGTTCTATTGTCAACATCTTCTTCCCGCAAGGACGATGGATAGATGACTGTGCCGGGATAGAAGTTGCACATCCAGGATGCCAGGGCCATGAAACACCACGTCGCGCCCATTTCTCGGGATTTTTCTATCAGCCCGGAATCCCGAATATGCAAAAGCCATACGGCCCAGGTCAATAAATCATCTTGAAAGGGGAATGTGACAAATGGTATATCCGGCTTGTTCCCATCAGCAATTCGCCGCGGATCGAATGTCCAACAGAACGTATTGATATAATACAGGATTGACGACTTGCAAAGTTGCCATTGCAAGGCTCGATATTCAGGGGAAGTTTCTGCATGTTTCAGGATGTTTGCGCGAAACAGAATATTTTCCGCCCAATCCAACTCATAGCGTAAATCCGCGTTGCGGATCAATTCGCCTGGCTTGGCTGGTCTTTGGCGTACCAAAACCCCAATATCAATCGTGGGGTCAATTTCCCAAGTCAGTTGCGTTGCATCGCCTTCAGACGAGGCTTTGAGAAAATCGTAGGAGGGATATTCGGGAATACTTTCAGCGGGGATTGCGTCCGGCCAGATCGAAAGTTTATTGCCTGTCGCTGAATTTATTAGCGTATTGGTTTCTGTCATATGGCATAATAGGCGGTCTTACTTTAACCTGCTAGTAAATTTGGCCATTTTTCACCCCTGTTTTTTCAAGTGATATTCTTCTGGAATATTCCCGGTATGTACCATTTCCAAAATAGCCGCCGGATCAGACCTTCCTAAATCACGGATTTTGTCATGGTCCAGAACCCCGTGGATTGTCAGATTGTTGGTAGTGGAGTTGTTGATATTGAGTTCTGGCTTTGTGTTCAATAGTGGAACTTGCCCTGCCGCCGCCGTTTTCGCGTACACTTCAGCCGCCCTCACACGGGCATTTGCCGTCCTGTCTTCTATGTTTGTCCCCTTCGCCACATCGATAAGGCCCTGGGCAATGTCTGGAGCCGCGGAGGCAAGAGCCATATGGAAATCCATGGTACTACCGGCCACATATCGCTGATACATTTTGGCCCACCATTCTTTATGCCTCCATGTGCGGATAGTGCTTTTCTTCACACAGGCCGCATTGGCCGCGGCTAAACAGGGATATTTTTTGTTTTCGGGATGGTAATACGCGAGGAATCCGGCTTGATGCCGTGGAGTGATATTCAGTAATTCCAGAAATTGCCGTTCATCTTCATCCATACCCGGCAATGGAGGATTATCGGCGTCGCTTCTTCCGCCTCGGGTTTGGAATACAAATGCCCCAAATGGGGGAGTCGCAGCCATCACTTAATCCTTTTCAGGTGGACAATATTCGGGCTTGTTCTCTTAACGATAATACGCGCTATCTCGTCAATAGCAAAAATGGCGTCTGATTGGATTAGTTCCATAATTTCTTTAGCCGCTTCCATTGCATTTGCAAACTCGTCTACTTTGGCTAACTTACTCTCTCCGAATTTCATGCGCCCTCATTTCAATTTCGCCTTCTCATTAACCCGCAATCGCCCTCAGTGTGTTCTTCGCAAAAGGCAACTTCGCAGACATAGGACTGAACCCAGAGCTGGCACTTGTTCCGAATACACCACTTGTCCGTGTCCCGTAACGGGGACTCCGACGCCAATAAAGCCCCATACAATATAGGGCAGGCTTTCATTTCAACTGACATTTCCAAGTCTCCTATTTTTCACCCAAGGAGGAATTGCCTTCAACCGAGCAAGAAGTCCTGGAGGCCTAGCCTTAAATAAAAAACCTTCCGGCCCACAATCCCCACCTGCATACCTCGTTGGATGACCAGCCATCGTGCCCATTACAGGATCAGTCCAATCCGCCAACCTGCAACGATGGCCAGTACTCCCGCCTAGAAAAACAGCCTCCGAGTCCCAACGATAATGCTGACACTCCCTGCAAATTTTCATCCAGTCTCCGTTGTGGATAGTGAATATTTATACCCAGATAATACTAAACAACCAGCATATGCCAAATATTTTATATATGGAAACCAAAATAACACCGAGTGTAATAAAAAGACACAACCCTTGCAGCCGTGGCGCACAAACCAATAAAAAATTAGAATGGAGCCATGTTAAGGGCT
>Ga0255047_10001267_pt1 | contig 18734 bp, 24 predicted proteins | sample JV7_2_1_MG_FD_183640 | JGI IMG/M metagenome (GOLD analysis project Ga0255047, IMG submission 183640) | Seawater microbial communities from Jervis Inlet, British Columbia, Canada - JV7_2_1 | ecosystem: Environmental > Aquatic > Marine > Inlet | place: Canada: British Columbia | collected 2016-10-06 | reverse complement strand
GACTCAGCCGAGACGGTCGGTGGGGGCAGGGTGGCGGTCCCGGCCACCGTGACTGCTGCCACCGTGGCGTTCGACTCAGCCGAGACGGTCGGTGGGGGCAGGGTGGCGGTAGCGGCCACCGTGACTGCTGTGACCTCTGCGTTCGACGTAGCCGAGACGGTCGGTGGGGGTAAGGTGGCGGTAGCGGCCACCGTGACTGCTGTGACCTCTGCGTTCGACGTAGCCGAGACGGTCGGTGGGGGCAGGGTGGCGGTAGCGGCCACCGTGACTGCTGCCACCGTGGCGTTCGACTCTGCTGTGACGGTCGGTGGGGGCAGGGTGGCGGTAGCGGCCACCGTCGCCGGAGTGACTGTGGCGTCGGTTGCCGTCACCGCCGGACGCAACGCCAGCGTCACATGCGTCGACTCGGCCACGGCGTTGTTCGACGTGTAACCCGCCGCGCCTGGCGTCTCCGTCCCAGCCGAAGCAACCGTCTTGTCGTCTATCAGGATCTGACGATGCTGATGCCCGGCGTGCCATACCCGGTTCGTGTACCCGGACGGCGAGATCGCACCCGACGTGATGTCGTTGTGCGTGACGACCTCGATCAGGACGACCTTCGCGAAGTCGGTCACCGTCGTGATCGGCTGCGCCACATCGACGTTCGTCGTTGCCTTGTTGCTGAACGTCAGAGCGTGCGACGACGTAGCCGCCAGGTCGAGCGGGGTCGTCGTATCCACACCCCGATATGCGACGATCACAGACGCCCACTGCTCGGACGCTGTGTCTGTGTGCGTCACCGCCGGTGCGCTCTCGCTCGCACCGGCTACCCGATAGCAGACGAGCGACGAATGGGCTGACGCTGCGACCTCCCAATCATCCGACGACAGGGCGTCAATCTTGGTCCACCCCGACGGCGTGTCGAACGCACCCACGTCGTCGTTGCGATGCGACACCAAGATCATCACGTCGTCTTCTGCAAGACCGTCGGGCAGACCAGGCGTGTGGCCGGTCGTCCCGACAAGACCGCTGCTGTCAGCGACAGTGCCAGCACCAACGAACAAGATGTCGGGATCAGAGTAGATGAACTCGAACACCATCACGAACGTCGTCGAGTTACCGCCCGTGTTGTGCCAGAACCCTGGGGCCTGATCCGTTGACGCGTCGGCGTTCAAGAACCCGTAGGTGATCGCCCCGGTCGGCGACGAACCGTTACCGACCGACGTGCCCGACGTCCACGTCGCCCCAGGATCACCAGAGTCAGACGACAACTCCATGCGGGACGTCGCCGCGTTGTTGGTGTTGCCTTCAGCGAGAGCGCACAGACGTGACGCCGTGGATTGCGGGGTGACGTTGAGCTGTTCAAACAGGGTGCTGGCAGCCCACACCGTGCCCTGCACCGGGCCGCCCCATACCTGCCCGATCCCGGTAGCTGTCGTATCCGACCAGCCGGTGAACCCAGCCCACGACGGAGCAGACCCGACAGTCGCAGTCAGAACACCGGAACTGGACGATCCTGGGGTGCCGACGAACAGTGACACCTTGCGCATCGACGACGCCGTTTGATCCCAGTACCCATTCGGGACCGGAACCTCAACCCATGTTGCGTCCCAGCCTGCGAGCGTCGGATCGGGCGGCTCTGTCGAGTCGGTGCGGTACTGCGTGACTGCTACCGCGTACAGAACACCAGACGTGTACGACGTGGACGCCGACGTCGGCGTCGTGCCGGGAGTCGTGTCGATCGAGTTTAGAACCGCCGCTATGGTCACGGCTTCGTCCTACGGCGTCAGGTCGATGGCGAAGACTCCGGTGGCAGCCCAGGTGATGGCGAACGTGCCTCCCACCGTCGAATACGCCGTCGTGAAGTCAACTAAGCAGATGGCGTTATTCCCGGCGAGGGCGTCGGCGTACAACAGGTAGCATTCGGCGTTGGTCAGCGTGGTGACTGTCTCGCTCACGTCGGTGGCGTCGAACATGAGCGACCCGGTGGGGGACTCGCTGAGTGCTGTCCCTACCAGGGCGACTCCGCCCGATGCCCAGCCGGTGCCGGATACTTCGTTGGCGTTGTACGGGGCCACAGCGTAGGCGGTGTCCGAGCTGAAGTTCGGCGTGACCGTATCTGAGAACAGCGCGCCCTTATGTGTCTCCAGGTCGAGGTCGATGGCCAGCTGGGTAGTGTCCAGGAGGTCACGGAAGGTGGGGAGGAACAGGCCAGAAGCGGTGACGGTCATGACGACACCGCCACAGCATCGCCACCGACGACCGCGCCCGCAGGCCGGTCGACTCGCACGACGGCTCGGGCTGCCTGTACAGCGGCCACAGCTGCGTGGTGGTGTTCTTTCAATACCGGGTCGTCCGGGTCAGCTCGGCGTGCCTCTTTGGCAGCCCGCAGGGCGTCGGTAAGGTCCAGCTCCTCTAAAGCTGCGACGAGCTCGAGTCGAGTCTGCATTGGTGTCTCCCTATTGGACCAGCCGTAGCCGGTGCGTACGTGGGCGGATGTGGGCGTGCAGCGAATGGTCGGTCTCGAACTGACTGCCGCCTTCGGGTAGCTCGATGATCCGGAACGACTCCCCGTTGGGGGCCAGCAGTACCCGCTCGCCTGCGGAGTGGACGACGGCTCGGCCAGCCGGACCGAAGATGATCCGCTGCTTGAGGTCGGCCCGTAGTTCTTTCATCGCTGAGTGGATGTACTCGTCGGCGTCCGGTGTCCTCATGGCGACCACGCTAGCAGGTCAGCCCACCGGCTGTGGTTCGTCTTGAGTGAACTGGACAGCGACCAGCAGGACTGCTTCAGCTGCCAGCTGGGTGGCGGCCACCTGGGCCTGGGTCCAGTCGAGGCCGAAGGCCGTCCCACAGATGACGGCCGCACGGAACAGAGCCCGCAGGGCAGACACTCGGGAGTTGGTGAGTTTCTTGATCATTGGTGTTCTCCTTCTGTTCGGCGATCGAGGCCGTCCCAATCGAGATCGTGGACTTGGTTGCAGTGTAGCTCGATCCGGTGGATGGCGTCCCGGGTGGTGGTCCCACCATTGAGACGCATCTCCGATTCGACGTACATACCAGCCTTCTCTATCCGACGCAGCATCCGATAAAAACCCCAGGCCATACGGCCCAAGACACCCAGCAGGACAAGCACTCCGGCTATTAGACCCAGAACCTCCGTGGCGTACATCACAGGGCCCTATACAGTCGACGTGCGGGCTCGCCCATCTTGTGGAGGGTGGCTTCGTCCCACCAGGCGTGGTCCTGGTCGATGATCGTCAGATCGACGCCTAGCTCGGCGTACAGCTCGGCCGAGATCGGGTGGCCGTCGACTGTGAACAGTCCGGGGTTGAGGTCTGGGTGGGCGGGTCGGATGGCGAGCATCTCTGGTATCTCCTCTGGGGTTGTCGGCAGTGTAGCCGTAGGAAGTGGGAAGTCGGGGTCTGGGTCGGGGCGACCGGCTCGGACCCAGGCATCATAAGAGTCCATCTCGATGCCTTGGATGTGCCAGCTTTCGTAGCCTCTCACGCCGGGGATGCCGATATTGGCGTGGAGGCCGAACTGCACGGCCGTGGCGGCGAGCTCGGCGGTCATCCCGTCGTGGCTGTTGTTGGCGTCGGGGCCGTCCCGGACCACACAGTCGATCGCACACCAAGCGGTTAGGCCCGATGCGAACAGCTGCCACTGGTGGAACGACTCGCCGTCCCGGGACGCCTGCGACACTGGCGAGGGGGTGGGCCGCCAGCCATCGCCCACGCCGACCTCACCCTTCAGCCAGGCGATCCAAGCCCAGAACCGACGAGCGATAGCTGGGTGCAGCCCGTCGCCTTCCCGACGAATAAGCTCGGCCAGGTCGACGCTCTCGTCTCGATAGCCGATCGGGTACAGAATCATGCCACTCCTATTCGTTGATCAACAGTAGACCACCCAAGGTGATCTTCTCGCCGATGGCCACGTCGATGACTCCGCCAACCGCTGACAGGTACAGCTCTCCCGTCGACGCCTGATAGAACCCGGCCGCCAACCGCCCCGAGATCCCAGAGCCGACATTCTGGTTCAGGGTGATGTCACCTCGCAGCGACGCCGGGAGGGTCGCAACCAGTGTGTTGGCGATGTCGCCTGTCGTGGGCCAGGTGATCGCCGAAGTCGTACGTGTAGCGATCAGCCGGAACTGGAGCATGTTGTGTGACACCCGAGCGTTCAGACTGTCGATGGTCCAGTTGGTTGCGGCCGACGCACCAGACGACACGAACTCCCACCGGCTGTCAGACACCCTCGTTTCGACCTCAGGGTCGGTGCGGTTGATCCGGCCGTAACTCGGGGGCGACCAATCGCCCACCGTCCAGCGGGTTTCGGACCGTTCCCACGTGACGTAGTTCGTCACGTCGATGTAGGTGGGGGATGCCTCGTTGGAGCGGACGTAGACACCCAACCCCGACTCGATCGGCCACGTGTACGACAGCAGCCTGACCAGCGCTGGTGTGAGGAGTTCACCCCGAAACTGGATCTGGTTGGACGTGTCGTAGATGCCCCCGGCCAGGTCGTAGACGTAGACCTCATCGCCGGGGCGCACGTGGCGCGGTAGATGGTGTGTCCGTGTCGACACGCTGACGGCTCGCTGTTGGCCCTGCTGCGCCAGCACGTTGGTGGCCAGAGTCGATGCGTTCCCTGACTCTTCACCTGGAGCCGAGACGACCGAAACGAGGGTAGGGGCTGAGCCTAGCGGAGCGTTCAGGTTTGGGGTGTCGGTAGCTGACCCGACAGCGATAGTGGTTCCCGCCCCTGCAGCCAGGGCCACGACTTTCGACACGACCTGGCTAACATCGATGGCCTGGTCGATCATCCCACCGTCCACGCCCCGGAACTCGCCGTCCAGCCCTTCGGCCTTGCGAGTCACCACCACAGTGGGCGGAGACACGAACAGGCTACCCTCGTCATGGGTGTCGACCGTGAAGTCGGGGTTGATTCGGTACTCCCAGCCGCCGATGCCGCACACGGCGTCGAGGGCTTCCCGAGCCGTGGTGACGTAAGCCGGGAAGGTCTTGGTGACTGTGCCGGTGCCCGATGCTGTCCCAGCTGATAGGTCGTTACGGAGCAGGTCGGCCAGCCAGTTAGCCGGGGTGCCAGAGGTGCGGGTCTCTTCGGTGTCCAGGTAGGTGCTGAGCCACGACCCGAGACCGACGAACTGGAGCGCCAGTCGAGACGGTCGCTTCACGATCCGCCCGACGTAGCTGGCCGTGGCCAGCACAGCATCATCGCCGATCTCGTCAGGACGCACTCGGGTCGGAGTGATGACGATATGCGCCCCGACCCCAGCGGCCGTGTCTTCATTCACCAGGTCGAAAATGGCCTGAGTCATAGACAGCGGAGCGTCTGGGCGGAGCAGGACCGAACCGCTGCCCGGTCTCATGAGGTGTTCAGTGATCACCGGGCTACGACCTCAGACCGCCACGACGTGACGGCACAGTACTGCTCGGCCAGGTCGAGTCCGGCATCGCCTACGGCAGCCGAACTACCGGCCAGGATCGCGCCGATCCCGAACGACCGTGTGACTCCGCCCGTACCGACATAGATCCCTTGCGGTGACCCTGAGTACTTCGTCCACGAACCGTCGTCCGTGTAGAGCAGACAGAGCCGGTTGCCGTTCCCGTCGTTGCTGTTACTAGAGATGCCGGGGTCGTAGCTGAATGGGGCGGTGGCGCCGAGGCCGCCTGATACCCACGCGCTCCGTGACTGGATCGCGTGGACGAAACCTGATCCGATCGTCGACCGGAACTCGGCAAAGTAGTGAGCCGCATCGAGCCTCAGCGTCTGGAAGTACCCCGCTGCCCGCTGGAACCCGAGGATCACGGTGTCTCGGTCGTTGCGGATGATGTGGGGCTCGACCCACTCGACCTCTGCGTTCTCCTGGTCGTATCCAGTAAAGAAACCACCCTCGCTAGTGGGTTGACTGAACGTGCCACTGCTGTCCTGGCCGTAGCGCAGCTCGGTTTCCATCGTCACCCACGCTGACGTGTCGTAGACCTCGATCTTGAGGTCGCCTACATTGGTCGAGGATGGCGTGAAGCGAACGAGGCCGTTCGTGATCCGCCAGTTCCCTGCCATCCCGGCTGGGGCCTGATCGTTGGCGACCGGGTACCAGGTGCCGCCGAGCGAGACTTCTATCGTGGCCGCTGCCCGATAGAAGTCGGTCGGGGCTAGCACGGTCGACGCGACGACCGGAGCGAAGTCGGCTGTGTCTAAAGCAACCCTGATGTTGCCATCCTCGGTCAGTCTGGTAATCCCAGCGGCCACCCCGACTACGCCCCCGTAGGCTGGCGCATCCCGTATCCGCCAGTCTGTGATTCCGTCAGGCTCAGTGTCGACCACCCCGACTCCGTTGGTGCGAACCGACAAGGATACGGCCGTCTCGACGTTGGCCCTGGCGTACCCGCCACCCACTCGCTGGAGGAGGATGCTGCCGTTCATTGTGAAGGTCACGAGGTGGACGTCTATTGGGGTAGTGGTGGCTGACAGGACACGGTAGAACCCGTCCAGGTCGGTGTCGGCCGACCAGGTGACCGGGACGATGGGCTCATCGGCGTTGCTGGCCAGGCCCAACACCTGCTGGCGTAGTACCTTCATCTCAATCAGGGTAGCGCCCGACATCTCGAACTCGACAGCCACTCTGGGTCCGTCGTAGGTGATGGCCGACGGGTCGTCGGCGAAGGACGCCCGGCCTACTGTGAAACTCATCTCGCTCCTGCTTTCCGGCGTTCGTGTTCATCAACAAACTGGACGAAGTGTTGGTACGACTCTTCGCCCCCGTCAAACTCCGGAGAATAAACGAAAGTGTTGGTGGGGCCGAGGGGCTGTTGAGCCAGCGCCGCTGTCTGGCCTGTGGTCAGGACAGTCTCGTCTCGGCGCAGCAGGGCCACCACTTCGGTGTCGGCTAGCCCCTTGAAGGACTGGCCGCCAACCCGGCCGCCATCGTGCAGCCGGGGGATGTTCGGCGTGCCGATAGTGAACCCGCCGAACTTCGGCCCAGGCCCGGGCGGGTCGAAGCCGGGCAGTTTGAACTCCAGACCGTTCCACCCGTCGATGATCCAGTTGATGGCCGCCTTGAAAGCGTCCTTGATCCCGTCGAATGCTCCCTTGGCCACGTCGGAGATGCGGCCGGGGATGGCCGCCACGAAGTCGACCACAGCATCAATGCCACCGGACACGAGGTCTTTGATGCCTTGCCATGCTGCGCCGATGAGGTCTTTGAACCCGTCCCACGCAGCGCTAGCGAGGTTCTTGATGGCTTCCCACCCAAGCTTGAGCATCACCTCGAGCTGGGCGATGCCGAGCCGGACGATGCCCTTGATGAGGGACCACACTCCGCTGAGGATCTCTTTGATGCCTTTCCATGCTCCGTCCCAATCACCACGGATGATCGCCAGCGCTGTCTTGAGGATGCCCTTGATCGTCTCGATCGTCCCTTCGATGATGGCCAGCACCGGGGGCCAGATCGTCGTAATAACCAGCATGATCTCGTCACCCCAGCGGGCCCACACGTTCTGGAACCACTCGGTGAACCCGGCCACGATTTCGGTGATCTTGTCGATGACCTGGACGATGGTGTCCCGGATCTGGGGCCAGTTCTCCTCAACCCAGGTCGAGACGACCTCCATCGCTTCGGGCAGGTTCTCGCCCATCCAGGTGGCCAGTTTTTCAATGAACGGCAGGGCCGCCTGCATTGCCGGATACAACGCTTGGACTAGCGACTCTTTGACCTGCTTGATCGCAGCGTCGGACTGCATCTGTGCCTTCATGGCGTCCATTGAGCCGTCTGTCCACGCTGTCTGGGCGTCGGTCGACTTCTCCATAATGAGCTGCTGGGTGGCGATGGCTCGAGCCTGCTGTAGGGCCGCCCCGGTCAGGTCGTTAGTGCCGTTCTCCAACAGACGCTGTTTCACGTCCGACTCCAGAATCGAGATACCCAACGCCTTGAGACCCTCACGCTCGCCGAGCATGGCCTTCGACAGGATGTCGGAGACTTCGGCGGCGTCTTTGGTGCCGCCAGTCCAGGCCGCCAGCGCCCCGGCCAGGTCGGTGGTCTCGGCCGACATCTTGGCAGCCTCTGCGGAAGTGAAGCCCATCGGCTTGAGAAGGTCACCCATGTTGGCAGCCAGGCCGATGGCTTCGGTAGTGGTGAGACCCATCGACTTGGCGCTAGCCTTCGCCCAAGCTTCGACATCGGCCTTGGCATCCTCAAAGACGGTGGCGCTCTTGATGGCAACGACCTCTAACTTGCCACCTAGCTCCAGCACCTTGGGGCCCAGGATGACAGCAGCGCCGATACCGGCTGTGGCGATGCCGCCCACGGCGAGAGCAGCACCTTTAGCAACCTTGCCCAGCTTGCTGCCCATCTTGCCAGCGCTCTTCTCGATGTTCTTGAACGCCTTCGTGGCGTCCTTCTCATCGCCCAGGATCTCGATTGTTAGCTTCCGCTTGCCTGCCACTTCTCACCTGCTCCTGTTGGCTTCCTGTATGTACTGCTGATAGAAGCGCACGTATTCGACTAGTTCTTCGGCGGTCAGTTTACCAGTGTCCCACGGCATCAGCCCGTAGAATCGGGTTAGGGCTGGCCATTGTGACAGCAAAGACCGCCTTACGACGGGGGGTTCTCCTCTACCTCCTCGGCCGGTACGGGCAGGGCGTCCTCGAGGCTGCCTACCGTGATGGCATCACAGACTTCCTCGAAGGTCAGCGCTTTGTCGTCTCGGCGCATCACCACCCAGATGGTGGCGACCAGCGAATCGGTGGCGTCGGGCTCGTAGCCGAGCTTGGCTAGCTCTCGTTTCATGACCGACCGCTCGCCCATCGACAGCGTACGCGGGTCGACCAGCACCTGTTCACCATTGACCTCGATGGCCAGTAGGTCGGCTTTACTGGATGCGGTCACTCCTGATCGCTCTCGTCCTGTACTCATGGTTTCCTCTCCTCTTAGTTTGGGAACGCCTTACCGGTGATCCGCTCGATTGCGTCGCCGTAGACTTCGATAATGCGGGCCTCGTTGGCTCGGATAGCCGGGTACAGAAAGTACCCCGCGTTCCTGTCGTTGCCCCGCCAGCCTTCGAACTGGTTGTGGCCGGTGTAGGATCGGCCCGACGGGCCGACACGTGACTGGTTCCGCTTGGCTCCGAACTCTGCCCCACCGAAGAACGGGAACCGCGCCCCGCCTCCAGTTACGACGACCTTGCGTAGCTGGCGGCCAGACTTCAGTGATTTGGCCGCTTTCTGCTGTAGTCGAGTGGTGGCCTTGAACTTGGCCGCCCGGACCACGATCTCACCGACCTCTTTGTTGACATCCTTTAGGTCGTCCGTCAGGTCGAGCTTCTTTAGCTCTTTCCGCAGGGCGTCCATCCCGGTGATCTTTAGGGTGATGGACTTGGAGGTCACGGGGTGGCGTCGGTGGAGGTGTAGGCGATGGTGATGGGGCTAGCGGACCCGTCCCACATCGCCACACCCGAGATGGCGTCGACCAGACCTGCGGGCCCGGCGATGTCGTGGTCACACGTATCGACCCGGCCCAACGGGATAGTGACGACCAGTGACGGGAGGGTGGTCCCACCGTGGGCGACTGCGCCATTGAAGGTAGCCACGATGGCCATGGTGGTGTCGACTCGGGCGGCCGCCCGGAAGATGTCGTAGTTGGCCAAGGAGCTGTGGTCGACCAGGAACGAGAACGGGTAGGTTCGCAGCCCGTTCTCGGTGGGCTCGCTCTTGAGGGAGGACCCCTTTAGGTAGCGCCGGTCGACGTTCATCGGGATGGTGGCCCCGAACTTCACGTCCCGCACCTCGGCGGCCACGGTGTCGATCGTGGCGGATGCCCCGACGAACGAGAAGACCCGGTAGTCTGACGGATAGCTGGCCGTGGCCAGCGCGACGCTGGTGTCTTCGTCTTCGGCATCGATCTCGCCAGAGAACATCAGCACCCCGTCGATGTCGCACGCCAGTTCCCAGGATGGGATCTTGCACCCGTGATAGGTGTGGGCCTGGGCGGTCCCGGCTGGGTGGAAAGGCTTGTTGACCTGGGCGGTGAACATGTCCCCCAGCAGCGAGCCTTCGGTGCCGGTGTGCGTGTAGTTGGAATCGACGATCGAGCCGGTGGCTACCACGCCGAGCATGTGCTTCAGCCAGAAGCCGAAACCCTTGGTGGGCACGTCCATGGCAAAGGGACCAGCGGCCCCGATGCGGTAGGGTTCGAACCGCTCCACGTGCGGGGTGCGCCCCCCGGGCCGCATGGCGGCCGAGACAGTGCGCCCCTGCTGGAGCTTCACTCCCCAGGTGTTGTACTCGAAGAACTTAGTGACCGTGACGGGGGTCCCGTAGGTCACCTCGTCTACGACTCCGAGTTGGGTGTCCATGGTTGTCATTGGGAACCTCCACTAGCGGCCTTCTTCGTGGCCTTCTTCTTGGTCTTGGTGGGCTCGGGGGGCGCTGGGGCCTCCCGGGTCTTCTGCGGTCCAGGGGCGGCCACGGAGGGGGCTCCCTGGACCTTCTCCCAGGTGGGCTGCGCCAGCAAGCCCGTCCCGGGGTCCGTCCCGCTCGGCGCGGTGCCAGCAATGGCCGCTGGCACGCTGAGGTAGTCGCCTCGCTCGACCGTGCCCACGCCGGGCACGTCTACTGCATCGTGAGATCCGACGTAGCGGATGTTAGTCACTTGCTGGCCTTTCTCATAGGAACCTAGCATCGAAGCTTACTCGAAGTGTGGTCCGGGTGCCGCATCCGGTTGCCGTCATGCCACGCTCGGTGGCCGTGGCGATCAGGCTGGCTGAGTCGATCAGCTCCGGCGAGTGGAGATGCTCTTCGGTGGCGATGTCCAGGTCGATGATCGACCGGATGGTGTCGGCGTACTGGTCGCACTCGAACTGCAGGGCCGTCATGCTGTCTTCTGTGTCGCCCAGCAGCTCGACCCCGATGATGATGCTGAACTGCGACTGGATGAGACGACGCCGGACCACAGCCCGGAGCGAGTGGGTTTCGTACTCGTCATCGATGTCGTCGAACCAGACCAGCGCCGAGCCCGCCCACCGGTCGCCGGGGTGCGAGTAGAAGACCGGTAGGACGACATCTTCCTGAGGCTGCATCGGCACCTGGGTGGCCAGCCACTCCTGGTAGGTCTTGATGACCCGATAGGTGGGGTTGCCGCTCACGCTATGCCTGGTAGCCGCTGGTCGGCATCGAGGATGGCGGCATCTACGAAGTCGATGCCGGTCGGGTGGTTGAGGCCCGGGAACGAGAAGGTTTGGGTGATGCCTAGGTCGTTGGTCTGCGTGCGGGTACGCTCGGACAGGCCCGAGCCGCCCCGGAGCAGCAGGTCTTGGGCGGCGATCAGTCCGGCTCGGCGCAGTGGCTCGGTCGGTGTGTCGTATCCGTGGTCGTAGGCGACGGAACAGGCTCGGTAGTAGTGCAGCCCGTAGATCACCCCAGCATCGAGGTCTGTCGTCACGTCACCTAGGGCGGCTGCTGTCCCGTCGATGGTGATGGACTGGACGGTGCGGACCGGCCGGAACTCGGTCACGTGTCGGTCGCCGCTGACGCCGTAGCGTCCGCTGCTCGCTCGGTACGATGCCGTGTCCCGTGCGACCCACACGTCGACATCGTGGCGAGGGGACCAGGCCGCTCCGGTCTGGTGTTCGATTAGAGTGGTGATCCACTCCCGGGCCAGATCGACCTGCACGTCGGGTAGGTTAGCCGGGATGCCTTTCATGTCTCGTAGTTCGCCACGGGAGAATAGGAACCCGCCGACAATGCGGTGCCAGGTCGAGGTCCGCAGAACCGCATCCTCTTTCCAGTCGACCCGCCACACGGCCAAGCTGGCAGCTTCGGCAGTTGTTAGGGCGACGGTATACATGTCGATGTCGGTGTCGTGGGTCGCCGCCCGGCCAGCTGTCCCAGACACGACACCATCGAGATCGACGATATCTGCCGTGATGGTGCCGGAGGCTACCCCCGGTTCGCCGTCTTGGTCACGCAGCACACCACGGGCGACCGGGGTAGCCGATCCTTGCAAAATCCGCTGAGTGTTCGCCCGTGGCGTGGTCTGCATGTTTGGTCAGCTTTCTGGCGTCTCGGTGTCGGGGCCTGACTTCTCTGGAGTCTCTCGGTCACCGACCTTTCGGATGGCGGCATCGACCTCCTTGACCCGATCGGGCAGCTTGCGCCGCTTGTACCCTTCCCGCTCTTGCTTCAGAGCGGCCAAAGTGTCTTTCTGCTGTTGGTTCATGGTTCCTCTTCCCTAGCTAGCGAGGGCGTAGCCTTCGCAGGTGAATGTGTGGTCGATCAGGCTTGTGAGATCGTCGTTAGCCGTCAAGACTAGCTTATCTCCGGCTTCTAGGACGATCCCACCTTCGCTGTCATGCATCGACTTGGCGAAGGTCCAGCGGACAGCCAAGAACTCGTCACCGATTCCCCACGTCAGGATCTGGGCGTCGTAGCAAACCGATGTCCAATCGGCATTTCGAACGATCGGAGTGGGAGTCAACGAGTAGAGCAGCACGTCATCGGCATCGGCCACGTGGAGTGTCAGCCCGTTGGGGAGTTCCACACCGTTGCCGTACAGCTCAGCGTCGAACGCTCCCGAATCTCGGACCGTGACCAGCATACGCCGGACTACCAAGCTGGGACTGGCCGGACCAGCCACTAGCTCGAAGGTTTCAGCGGTAGAAGCGTAGTTACCGATGGCCGATGTGGTCCCGGTACCGTCGCCATTGGTCGAAAGCATCTGCACAAACGGAGTGTGACGATTCGACATAACGACGGTACAGAAACTCTCAGGTCACCGCTACGTACGGCATCACTGCCGTGACAGTGGGCGTGGCGATGGTCGCCGGGGCGGTACCGGCTACGGCCGACCCGTGCGATTGTACGAGAACTGCCGTGGCCGGAGTCGTCCCGATGTCGTCAGCGATCGCCGCATTGTCAAGTGCGAGACCGACCAACGTCGGGACGGTGGTCGCCGTGAAGCTGATTGACACCCAATAGATGCCTGCCACGGTGACGAGGTAGGGCGTGGTCATCGCCACGGTGTAGGCGGTGTCGGCCGCTCGAGCCGTGGTGGCGAGGTCAGCCGAGGATGCGACCAGCGCACCGGCCGCGTTATAGATGCCGACCACTCCGGCCGTGGGGGTGCCCGCTCCTGTTCCACCCGTCACGAAAGTGACGTTAGAGAGCAGGTCGCCCACCTGGACCGGGACCGCTACAGCGAGGCAGACGCCGGTAGCGGCGATGGCCCCGTCTGTGCCGCCCAGATACCTGGGGATCGACTCCACGAACGTGGTGTTGACAGGGCTGCCCTGACGAAGGTGGTCTTCGTCGAAGTGTGGGCCGTTCTGCTTTGTCATGGCTTGTGTCCTTTCGTCGGACCAGCGGTAGGGCGGGCGGGGAGTTGGGGTCCCCGCCCGCCCTAGGCCGATCAGAAGGTTGGGGCCGCCTGGCCGGTTCCGAGGATCTCACCGGTGGCCAGCGGGTAGCGCCCAGCCGTGAAGGCCGAGTACCCGTACACCACGAACTTGACCTGCAGGCTGCCTGCACCGGGCTGCTCGGCCCGGATCAACAGCGGAGCGCTGGCATCCTCCCAGAGGTGGCACTCGCTGGCGTCGACGCCGACGAGCGGATCTTCGGTGCCAGCACCCGAGTCGGTGGGGATGTTGCGGTCGAGGACGACCGTAGCACCCAGGACAGCTGCACCGGCTCCGGCGTAGCTGCGCTCGCCGACCTGGCCGACCTGCTGCGGACCATTGATCTGCAGCAGCGGGAAGGTGGACGCCAGCTGGGTGGCGAACCACCACCACCGACGAGGATGCATCACGAAGTGTGACAACCCAGCATTGGTGGCTGCCTGGATCTGCTGGATCAGATCGGCCAGCTTCGGATACAGCTCAGCAGCAGTCGGGCTGGCGTCGGTGTACGTGACCGCCACGTTGCCTACCGTAGCGATGACGCCCAGGTGGGTGCCACTGGTACCCGCTCCATTGAGGATCTGCGAGTCCAACGTGGTGTGGTACTCGCCCATGAGGTCCTGCACCACGATCGAGTCGATGCCGGTGCCACGGTCGATCGCCTGACGGGAGATGTCCTGCTGGCCCGAGATGGTCCGAACCGGGACGGACAACAGCGTGTCGTCCATGTCGGTCTCTTGGACGGTAGCGCCTTCAGTCGCCTGAACAGCGGTGCCCGAAGCGGTCGTGACCCGAGAGATCTCGACCGTCATACCGTCGCTCCCGAGTGGATGGCGTGCGCACACGTCAGCAAAGGGCCTCATGTTCTTGGTCGCCGGGGCCACCATCTCCGTGAGGTACTGCGGGACGGTCAGCCCGGCGAAAGCGCCGGTACCCACGTCACGAGATTCGAGGCTCGCCAAAGCATCGGCACGCTCGATCCGCTCTTCCTGCATGTGACGGGAGAGCCGCTGTTGGGCTTCCCAATCGCCACGAGTCTGAGCGTTCATCACGTCCCGGAGGAACGACACACCGCGCCGCTCGTTGGCCGGGCCGTACTGTCGCTCTTCCTTGCGGACCTGCACCGGAGCGACTGCCCCGGCTGGAATGGCCGCCGAGATGGCGTGCTGTCGTGCCTCGATGGCGGCCAGCTCGGACACTCGGGCCTGCAGCCCGGCGATCGAGTCGGCGTAGCCGTCGGCCGTCGGGTCATCGAGGTCGTAGCTCAGGATGCGGGAGCGCACCTCTTGGAATGTGGCCTGCTCTTCAGCAGTCAGATCATCGCCACGCTCGGCCGGGGACGCCAAGATGGCGTCCAGTTCGGCTTTGGCAGCGGCACGGGCATCGATGCGCTCTTGAAGCTTCGCCCGCAGTTGGACTAGGAAATCCATCGCGTTCTCTCTTTCGTTCGAAGTGGGTGTTGGGAGCTGGTGACCTCAGGTGGCTCCCGGATGGTGCCCAGCTTTCGGGTCCGGTGCGAGAGTCGGCGTGTAGGTCGGCTAGCCGTTACGCTCAGCCTACCAGGGCCTGCGCTTGAGCCAACGCCAAACTCAAAGAGTGGCGAGGCTCGGGAGATGTGTCCCGGGTACCGATGATCGTGGCCGTGTTAGCCGGGAAGGTCACAGCGGACACGTCGAACAGTCGCAGCTCCAGAATCTGGCGCTCGGTGAAGTCGGCGTTCCACTCCTGCCTCACGGCACGGAAGGCAAACGACATCTCGTCTACGTCGCCCCGGTCGATGGCCGACTCCAGGGCAGCGGCGAACACATTGCGCTGGACATCCAGGCTGGGGAGTTCGACCAGCAGGCCGATGTCGTCGCTGGTCAGCGTCATGGTGGCCGACTTATTGCGGGCCATCGGGATGCCTTCGTGATTGAACAAAAACCGGGTATCGTCCCGCTCAGCCAGGGCCTTGCTGGCAGCACCCCGGGCGATGCTCTCGGACCAGCCGAAGGGCGGGCCCCCGGCCACGTCGTACCAGGTGCCCCAGGTGGTGGCATAGCCGACCAACGAGACGGTGCCGTCTTCGTTGACCCGCTTCTCGAACTTGCGGGAGCGCAAGTCGACGAAGGTGTTGTTACGTCGGCCGATCAGGTGGGCGTCGACCAGCTCGACATCTGTGTCGGCTAGGCGTCGGCGTACGACTTCGGGTAGGGAGTGCAGAATCTCAGGCATGGGAGGCCTCTCTGGGTTGGGGTGTCTGTTGTGTGCGGGCGAACTCGTCGCCGCCTTCCAGGGGCGGGAGCCCTTCAGCGGCTCGCATCTCGTTCGGCAGCATGACGGGGGTCCCCGCCAGCTGGCCGATCTCGGCCCAGATCTTGTAGGCGGAGGCCCGCCCGGCCAGGTCAGCCCGCAAGAAGGCGTGGAAGTTGAACCGGAGCGACCGGCTCCGGCCGCCGGGGATGAGCCGTGTGAGGTTCGCTTCTAGTGGCGTGACGTACCGCGTCAGGCCCGACACCCGCCAATCGGCGTTGGCGTCGGTCACGTTCGAGTAGGTCACGTTCTGTCCCGACACGGCTAGGCCGATCTTTCCAGGCGGCACACCGAAGATCCGAGTCACGTCCTCTCCAGAATAGCGCATCGTGTCGAGGAACTGTGACTCGTCGGGGGATACCTGCCACCGCTCGAGGGAAGTACCTTTCGGCAGTACGACCGGCTCCCGGTTGCCCCGGGTCACGCTAATGATGAGGTCCTTTAGTGCCTGGGCACCTTTGATGCCGGGGTCCTTCTCGGACTGGACCACCATCGTCGGGTGGCCACCATCGCCAAAGAACCGGGCCCCAAACTCCTGGGCGGCCAGTCCGACACCAATAGTCTCGGCATGGAAAGCAATCGGGGACATGCCTTGTGGTCGCCCGGGCAGCGGGTACAGCGGGCAGTGCCATAGCGGGCCAAGAGGCCAGCGCTTATGCTCCACATTCTCGACCTTAGTGACCCACCGGTTGTGGCGTCTGTCGAAGTGCCAGCTCACCGACTCGTCGGGGATGGGCACCATCTCTGTCGGCCAACCGTTGGCGTCGAAGTCGGTCAGCATGGCGTAGCAACGACCCTTGCCAGCTAGCGTCCACACCTGCTGCCAAATCCAGGACTCCCAGGTCTCGTGGGGGGCAGGCTGGAAGAACAGGTCGGGTGGGTCCTTGTGGATCACCGACGATCCGCTCTTCGTGACCTCCTCAAGGGGCAACCCAACCAGGGCTTCGGAGATAGCAGCTAGGCTGCCCCAGACAGCTGAGTGACGGAGAGCCCGCTCCGACGTGACCGGGATACCGGAGGATGTCCCGTGGTGCCTGCGCACCAACTCCTCCAGCACCCCTAGACTGGTGCGTTTGGAGATGAAGCTCACCGTCCAGCCGCCAGGACTGAGAACACAATCAGCAGGCACCCGCCCACGACCAGCCCAGCCGGGGGGGATGCCAGGGCAGCGCCGGTAGTTATCGAGGCACCACCGGCTATCTCCATCAGGTCAGTGACCGTTCGTTTCCGCATCGTGACCTGCATCCTAGTAGGCGAACCAGTCCCCGTCTTTCTCAGGTTCCGGCTCGAAGATCCCGCCCAGGGCGACCGTTACAGCAACCAAAGCGTCCAGCGGGGTGTCGGCGTCTCGGATTGCCCAGATCGGCACCCCGTCGGTAGAGACACGCAGCGTAGCAGCCGCCAGCTGCGCGGTCAGCGTGTTTTGCCCCAGGTGGCGCAGTTCTCCATTCTTCGCCCCGTCGATCAAGTTAGCGGTGTACTGCGACACCTCTGCGGTCGACACCGGCTCCACCTTCACCCCGGCTTTCTCCAGCCTCGGGATGAAGGAACCTTCGGGGCCACGCTCCCAGACTCGCAGTGGGAGGTCCAGCGTGGCCTGTGCCGTGATCACTTCTTGGACCACCCAGCCGAGACCCGGCTTTCGAGTCTTCCACTCCACGTGGAAGAGGCCGTCCGTGCGCCGACCGGCCACCCCGAGTGTCGCCCACTTACGGTCAGCCGACACGGCCAGAGCCCAAGCCCGGTCGGTGGCCACGGCCGAGCTGGCCTCGATGAGGTTCAGCCAGATGTCTTCCGGGATGGGCACTTCGGCCATGTCTTCGGCTTCGTCGGGCACGCCCAGATGCTCCCGAATGAACCCGCCCAGCGACATCAGCCGCAGGTTCTCGTTGATCGACTCGTGCGTCATCCGGCCCAGGCCCAGGCTCGGGTTGACTCGGGCCTGGGCCTCCCTGTCACGGGAGTCGACGCCCGGCTTATTATTCCAAGAGATAGCAAAGAACCGCGTATCTGTCTCGTCTTCGGTGGATGCGGCCCGGCTGCGGAGACCGTGCGCCACCCCGCTCGAACTCAGGGGTGCAGAACTAGTAAACACCACCTGGTTGCCAGCCTGGGCGACGATGGACGGCACCTGGGCGTCGACTGCATCCTGTGGCAGGATCAACGCCTCGTCGTAGTACAGCTTCTGTGGCCGGGGGCCTCGACCCACCTGCTGGGAGCGTGTCTTGAACAGCAGCCGGGAGCCGTTGGCGAACTCGATCGCCTCCTTACCGTTGGCCGAGAAGAATCCCTGGTTGGCGACCGGCTTCACGTACTCTCGCAGCAGCGGCGAATCTAGGATGTGTTCCTGCATCGACAGGAAGTGCTCGTGTACCGTGTCGGCTCGATATCCCGAATGCGTGAACAGCCGATAGCCGAACAGACATAGCCCGGTGATCTGGTCGCCCTCGAGCCAGATGTTCTTGCCGTTCTGTCGAGGCACCTCGCCGTAGATCGTCTTGGCTGCTAGATCCCCCGTGCCGGGGTCCCGGGCGTTCGACCACCAAGCCATGTATGCCTGCCAATCGTCGAACACATATCCCGCCTCGGCCATGAAGTCGAGAACAATCTGAGATCGACTGAAGTCGAAATCCCCGTCAGGTAGACGGAGCAGGGTTGGTGGTACCGACACGCTGGGCCCAGCGCCCTGCCGCATCAATGACAACACCTCCGGCCCCTCCGCCACCCTTGCCAGCGTTGCTACCATCCGACTCTCCTGTCTCCGGGGCCTCGCCCTTCACTACGGCGACCTCTGCCAATACCGACTGATACCGAGACGCTACCTGGGCCACCACCGTGACTGGGGCCGTGTCCACGGCGTACGCTAACTCGTCACGCAGCGCCTCCAGCGCCTGGAGGTGGTTGCCGGTCACAGCAGCCCCAAGGTTAGCGAGGAAGCCACGCCGATTCAGCTCCTCGAGCAGAACATCGTCTGAGAGCTTCGCCAGCCTCGCCGCCACAGCTTTGGTCACCATGAGGCCACCTTAGGCTTCCGGGGGGAGAGAAGGCGAC
>Ga0255047_10001266_pt1 | contig 18737 bp, 13 predicted proteins | sample JV7_2_1_MG_FD_183640 | JGI IMG/M metagenome (GOLD analysis project Ga0255047, IMG submission 183640) | Seawater microbial communities from Jervis Inlet, British Columbia, Canada - JV7_2_1 | ecosystem: Environmental > Aquatic > Marine > Inlet | place: Canada: British Columbia | collected 2016-10-06 | reverse complement strand
AGGAAAGCCGACTTTGGCGGATGGGACCGCGCATCGATAGTGCGCCGCGAGCGCTGTTTCGAACCCGCCGCCCAGTGCCGTACCATGGATCGCCGCGACCACCCGCTTGGATGACGCCTCAATCGTATCGAGCAGCTCGGGTAACCCCGGAGACTGCAGTGGCTTGCCAAATTCCGTGATATCGGCACCGGCTATAAAGGTCCGACCTTCGCAAACGATAACAACCGCCTCGGATGCATCGCCCTGGGCGGTGGTTATCGCGTCGAGCAAGCCCTGACGCACAGCATGGGAAAGCGCATTTACGGGCGGATTGTTGACGCTGATGACGCCGATATTGTCTTGCAGCGAATAACTAACGGTTGATGACATCTTGATTCCTTTTTTCGAGCGTACCTGGGTTATAATGCGCGGATGTACCGCCAACTCACAGACCAGGCCGAGACGTATCTCAGGTCCCTCTATAATCAGGACGATATCGCAGGCGAGCTGAAACGCAAGCTTGCTGACCTGATGGCCTGTGGTGAGGCCAATGCAGATGCCGCTTGCCGAGCGTTGAAACTTAGCCGCCGCACCCTGCAACGCCGCCTCAAAGCCGAGAAAACCAGCTTCCAGAAAGTGCTTCGGGAAGTTCGGGCCGTGCTGGCAGTCAACTACCTGAGTGATGAGCGCCTCAAATCACTCGAGATCGCGATGTTGCTGGGCTACTCGAATATCAGCACCTTCACGACCGCTTTCAAATCCTGGTACGACATTCCACCGGCCGAGTATCGGCAGAGGTTCCTGGGGGCGTAGGTTTGTCCGCAGCCATAGGGCGCCCCCGTAGGAGCGGCCCCAAGGCCGCGAAGCGAAGCGGCAGCCGCAGGCTGCTCGAAATTTCAGCTCTGGCAGAGGTCGCGGCCTTGGCACCCGCTGGGCATAAAGCCGCTCCTACACTAGTATGGTAGCGATTCTGCTGCTGTTATCCATTTCCCGCCTTTAACCTGATACAGGTTCAGGGAATCGCCCGCCATGTGTTTGCTGGCACTGAACGAAATGGATGGCCCACCAAATGGGTTGTCGTATTGCCCGATGCCCTCAAGCCCGGCAACCATCTTCTCCGCCGTGACATCAGGTCCCGCCGCTTCAAGTGACTTCACCAGAAGATCGGCCATCACGTAGCCCATGACCGACTGAGCCGCGGGTTCTTCGCCGAAATTGTCGACGTACATTTCATGCCATGCCGCTATCCATTCGTCGCCAACGTCACCCGCAAAATCGGGTACAAAGAACGGCGCAACCGCATATAGACCTTCCATGCCTCCGTCCGCCGCCGAAGCAATGTCGGGCACATACGGGACCATATTCGCCAACACAGTACCGTCCCAGCCAGCATCCCGCGCCGCCGTGTATATCAGTATGGTGTCTTTGATAAACGGTCCGAGTACCAACAGTTCGCAGCCAGAGTTCTTGATACTCGTAACGGTTCCGGTGAAATCAGTTTCAGTGCCCTTGTGGCGGCCAACATAAACAACCTCGAGATCATTCTCTTCGACCGACTGTTCGAACCCTATCTCGACTTCCGCGCCATAATCCGTTGCCATTGTCTGCAGGCATGCATTCTTGTAACCGTGCTGATCGACCAGGTAACGCATTCCGCCACGCGCCTGATCGCGGTAACTGACGAAGTAGCTGAACTTCAGCGGATGCAGCGGCTCGTACATGGAGACCGCCGCGGTAAGGGGAAAAAGACTCGGCACATTGAGCTCAAACATGCTGTCGAAAACGGCGTTATTGTGCGGGGTTCCCATCGCACCGATCATTGCGAAGATCTCGTCGACGTTCAGGAGCTTATTGGTCGCTTTTACCGCCAGCGGTACCTGGTACTGTGAATCTTCAACGACGAAATCAATAGTCCGGCCATGAATTCCACCCGCGATGGCAACCTCGTCGAATCGTTGTCGCATACCGTTGATCATTGGCACGCCCCAGATCGCTATCGGACCGGAAAGGTCCGTGTGCGAACCAATTTTTATGGTATCGGCAGTGATGCCGCGTGGATAATTTATACCGCTCGACTCTCCGCCATCACCGCATGCGGCGAGACCCAGTAGCAGTGACATTACAGCGATGGCTATCAACTTCGTCATGTGTGAATCCCTTGTCGTCGCGAGTACGAATCATTCACCGTACATACTTTCGATAAGATTACTGTATTTTTCGTTCACGAAGCTACGCTTCAGCTTCATGGTGGGCGTCAGCTCCTCGTCCTCGGCCGTCAACAGTATATCGATGAGACGAAATTTCTTGACTGTTTCGACCGACGAAAATCCCTCATTGACGCGCTCGAGCTCCGTACCGATCAGTGCAACGATTTCCTTACTGGCACATAAGGACTTGTAGTCCGTAAAAGGAATGGCATGCGTCTGTGCGTAGTGTTCGACGTTTTCCTGATCGATCATGACAAGACACGTGAGGTACTTTCGCTTATCGCCGATAACAACAGCGTCGGACACATACGGGGAGAACTTCAGCTCGTTTTCGAACACGGATGGAGTAATGTTCTTGCCACCTGCCGTAATGATAATGTCTTTGAGCCGATCGGTAATCGAGAGGTTGCCCTCTTCATCGAGAGTGCCAATATCGCCTGTGTGTACCCAGCCATCAACCAGCGTTTCGGCCGTTTTCTCGGGCTGATTGAGATACCCGGAAAAGTTGCCCGGTGAACGTAACAACACTTCGCCCTGATCGGATATCTCGATATCGACGCCAGCTGCAGCAGGGCCAACGGTGCCCAGACGAATCACGCCTTGCCGTGTGGCGGTAACTACTCCCGCCTCAGTTTGACCGTAAGCCTCATCAACCGGAATTCCCATAGCCAGAAACCATTGGAGCAGGCCCCTGGAAATCGGCGCCGCGCCCGAAACCAGGCCTTTGATCCGGTCGAGCCCAAGTGCCTTCTTTATATTTCGGAATACAATTCGATCCGCTAACTGAAACTGCATATTCAATAAAGCTGTTGGCTGCTCTCCAGCAATCAGAACTTCGGCTCTTCGCATACCAACACGCATTGCAGCATCGAAAACCTTGCGGCCGATCCAGGTTGCCTCTGACATGGCTGTCGTTATTCTGGAGTAGAATTTTTCCAGAACCCTTGGCACCGCAAACATGTAGGTTGGCGATAATTCAACAAGGTCCTGCGCCACAGTTTCCGAATTTTCTGCGAAATTAATTGTCGCGCCCGTCGAGACCGGAATCCACGCTGAAAATATCCGTTCTGCCACGTGGCACAACGGCAAATAGGTTAACAATTCGTCGGTCTCGGTTTGTCGTACAGCGTCGGGCGCAAGATTAATTTGAAACAGAATATAACGCTGCGAGATCATTGAACCTTTCGGCATGCCCGTGGTTCCGGACGTATAGATAAGGATCGCCAGATCGTCGGGTCGACCATCCGCAACAATTCGCTCTACCCTGTGTGGATGTTGCGTCCCGTATGTCTTACCGGCTTCGTACAACGTCTCTATCGGCACTACCTTCTCGTGCTCAAAGCCGCGCAAGCCCTTCCAGTCAAAAACGAAAACCTTGCTTATGTCGGGCAATTCATTTTCGATCTCGAGGAATTTGTCCAATTGTTCTTCATCTTCAACAAACAGATAACGGCAATTCGAATCAATCAGCGTATGTTCGACCTGACGTGCCTGATAAGTCGGGTAGACACCGTTTACGACACCCCCAGCTAGCTGGCCGCCGAGATCCGCAAATAACCACTCCTTGCAGTCTTCACTCTGGATTGAAACAACATCGCCTCTTTGCAGCCCTAGCGACAACAGGCCGTTTGCTATTGCCAAAGCGTATTCACGGTAATCGTTCCAGGAATAGCTTTGCCAGATACCGAAATCCTTTTCGCGCATCGCGATTCGATCACCACGTACCGCACTCATCTTGAGAAACAGCTTCGGCAGCGTGTCGCAATCGTGGGATTTTACTTCGGGCATGGTCATCGCCAGGTCTTCCGCTTCTTCCAGCGCCGACGTCCTCGTACACCTTCGTCTTTCTTGCCGAGGTAGAATTCTCTGATGTCATCACTTTGCAGTAACACGTCGCTGTCACCGTCCATGACCATACCGCCAACTTCCATGACATAGCCTCGCTGTGAGGCGCGCAATGCGGCGTTCGCATTTTGCTCGACGAGCAAAATAGTGAGTCCTTGCTCCTGATTCAGTTTCTGAATGATCGCGAAGATCTCGCCGACCAGCGCCGGGGATAATCCCAGTGACGGCTCATCGAGCAACAAGAGGCGGGGTTTCGCCATGTAACCACGACCAATCGCCAGCATTTGTTGCTGGCCACCCGAAAGATATACGGCCAACTTGCCACTGAGCTTGCGCAGCACAGGGAAATAGTCGTAAACCGTTTCAAGGTCCTTGGCGACTGCATCTTTGTCTGCGCGATTGAACGCGCCCATTGCAAGATTATCGGCGACACTCAGGAGAGGAAAGACCTCACGCCCTTCCGGCACATGGGCGATACCCTGCCGCGCGACCCAGTCCGGATCGCGATTCTGGATTTCGTTGCCATCGAGCAAGACCTGACCCTTGCGGCTATCCAGGGCGCCACTTGCAGTCTTCAAAAGCGTAGTTTTCCCCGCACCATTCGCGCCTAGCACCGTAACGACCTCACCTTCCAGTACCTTCAGGCTGACACCACGAATTGCCATGATGGGTCCGTAGAACGTCTCGATGTTACGCAGTTCCAGAAGCGGCACGGTCATTCTGAAACTCCGAGATACGCCTGTTGTACTTCGGGATTGTTGCGTACCTCATCCGGCGTACCGATCGTGATCAACCGGCCGTCGTTGATCGCCATAACACGATCCGCAATCGAGCCTACAAGATTCATGTCGTGTTCAACCATAACCAGCGTCACGCCGAGATCATGCTTGATATCTTCGAGCCAGAAGCCGACATCGTCGGTCTCTTCGTTATTCAGACCGGAGGCAGGCTCGTCGAGAAGCAACAAGCTTGGTTCAGCACACAATGCCCGCGCCAGTTCAACATTCTTGCGAGCACCGTACGGCAGATCGGCGATGCGCTCTTCACGATACCGGGCGAGCTCCAGAAGATCGATGATGTCTTCAACTTTGCGACGGTGTTCAAGCTCACTTTTCTTAACGCCCGGAAGAAACGCGAAGTTCGAGAATGGATTGCGCGACATTTTATTATGACGCCCGACCAGCAAATTTTGCAGCACTGTTGCTTGCTCAAACAGCTCTATATTTTGAAAAGTACGTGCAATACCTGTTTGCACGACCCTGTGAGCTGGCAACTTAAGCAAGTCGTGATCACCGTAGTGAATGCTGCCGGCGGAAGGTTCATACAGGCGCGAGATCAGATTGAATATCGTACTCTTGCCTGCGCCGTTCGGACCGATAATAGCGAACACCTCGCCAGAATTTACATCGAACGATACGTCTTCAACAGCATGCACTCCGCCGAACATGATCGACAAGTTTCGAACGGAAAGTGTCGCCGCCGAGTTCATCGCATACGCTCCGTTTTGAGGTAGCTCTTTTGGCGGACAAACGACGATTTTCGGTAGTACGGAAATGTTTCGAAGAAGAAGCGCAGCTTCACCCAGCGACCATAAATACCCTGCGGTTCGAACAGCACGAATAGCACGATAATTAATCCGAACAGCAGCGGCTCAAGCCCTGCCTGCTGGCCAATCACCGGTGGCAATATGTCCTTCAGGAAGCTGATCGCAATCGGCAATAACGACACCAGGATCGCCCCAAAAATCGCGCCCAGGATACTGCCGAGACCACCGACGACAATCATGAGCATTAGCTTGAGAGATTCGAGGACGCCGAACACTTCCGGTGACAGATAGCTCAAGTGATGCGCCAGCAATATGCCCGCCAGTCCGGTGATAGTGGCACTAATCCCGAATGACTGAATCTTCACCCATTCGACATTGACGCCGAGACTGCGAGCCGACAATTCCGAGTCACGTACCGCCAGGAACGACCGACCTGTCGGAGAACGGAACAGATTCGACGCACCGAGCACCACGATGAAAATGAAGAACAGATCCACGTAATACTGCTGCCACACTGCCTTCATGGGCTGTCCAAATATAGCGAGTTTCGGCACTTTGAAACCGGCGTGCCCTCCTGTGAGGGTTTCCCATTCACCGAGCAGCGTTTCGACCAGGATCAAGAACGCCATCGTTGCGATGGCAAGGTAGAAACCGTGCATCCGGGACGCAGAACGTCCCAGTGCCATGCCGACCATCCCGCACAGCAGCGCCGTCAAAATCACTGACAAAGAAAATGGCACTCCGTGCGACAACAGTATGGAATGACAATAGGCACCGATACCGAGAAACGCTGCGTGACCGAAGCTCACCTGCCCTGTATGCCCTGTGAGTATCATGAGTCCGATACCGGCGATTGCGTACACCAGCAGCAAACCCAGCTCGCCGAGATAGTAGTTTGGAAGATAAAACGGCGCTGCCAGCAGGAGCGCTACAACCAGTCCAACACGCACCTTCTCACCGGTCTTGGCGAGAAACCTGATGTCATCCTCGTAGCGAGTTTTGAACAGTACCTGCATGTGCCCTATACCTTCTTCAGATAAGTCTGGGAAATGAGCCCTTCGGGCCGCACGAACAGCACCAGCAACATGACAACGTACGCAGAGACTCCTTTTATGGTCGGGAAATAATAATCGGCAAATGGTTCGATGATGCCAATCAACAGGCAACCGAGCAGCGCGCCTGGGATAGAACCGAACCCACCAACGATGGCCCCGGCCAACGCCTTAATGCCAAGAAAGCCAATCGTCGTATCGATCTGTGTCACCGGCGCAAGCAAAGCACCGGCCGCCGCCGCAATCATCGCGCCGATGGCCCAGGTCATGGAAACGAGGCGTTTGACCGGAATGCCCATGTAATACGCCGCCAGCTGGTTTTGCGAGGCCGCCTGCATCGCGATACCGAAGCGTGTTCTGGAAAAGAACAGGTACAAGACACCGCAAAGAATTATCGTCGCGCCGACAATTGCGAGTCGATCCGCGCTGATCGCAACGTTCTCTGTGATCGCAACCTTGCCGCTAAAAGGGGTACTCAATGAAAGCGTATTCCAACCCCAGATCATTCCCGCCAGTGAACGAAAAATAAAACCGAAGGCGACGGTCATGATGAAAATACTGGCCGATGACTGACCGATGATACGACGCATGATTTGCGCGTCAATCAGGTAGCCAACTACACCGATCGACAGACAGCCCAGAATGAAGGCAGGCCAGAAGCTGCCGCCCATGGCCTCCGAATACGCGAGCACGGCAAACGCGCCGAGCATCATGAACTCGCCATGCGCGAAATTGACGACCTCCGTCGCCTTGTAGATCAGTACAAACCCGAGTGCGATGAGTCCGTAGGCGCAGCCTTGTGCCAGACCAGTCACAGCCAGGTGAATGATGTCATCCACCGGCAGCATAGGTCCCCCCCTTTAGTTAGCCTTTCTTGCGAATAATATCGCCTATTATTGTTAGTGCTTCTGCGAGCATTTCTTCACTGATGGTCAATGGTGGCAGGAATCGAATTACGTTTCCACGCGTACCGCATGTCAGGATGATCACACCCTGATCGGCCGCTTCGGCCGCCACCGCCCTGGTTATGTCTGCTGCCGGACTGTTTGCGTCGCCATCTTCGACCAGTTCAATGGCGCTCATCGCGCCGTTAATTCTGATATCTCCGATACAACGGGTCGCGCTTTGCAGCTCAAGCGCCCAGCTTCGAATCTGCTCTCCTATTCTTACGGCTCGACCGCAAAGATCGTCTTTATCGATAATGTCTAGTACGGCATGAGCCGCTGCGCACCCTATTGGTGAGCCACCGAAGGTTCCACCGAGTCCGCCAGCATGAATGGAATCCATGATCTCGGCTTTGCCGACGACACCCGCCAGCGGGAATCCACCTGCAAGACCTTTGGCCAAAGTCATTAAATCGGGCTCAATACCAGCGTGCTCGACGGCAAACAGCTTGCCCGTGCGGGCGAAACCGGTCTGGATCTCATCGGCGATCAGTACGATTCCATGCTCGTCGCAGATATCCCTGAGCTCTTGCAGAAAACCCTCTGGCGCCGGGTAAAAACCGCCTTCCCCCTGCACCGGCTCAATGATGATCGCCGCGACGCGGTCCGGTTCAACATCGGCTTTGAACAATTTGTCGAGCGCCGCGATGGAATCCTCAACCGTAATGCCGTGATATTCGATCGGGAACGGGACGTGATAAACCTCGGCCGGAAACGGGCCGAAGCCCTGCTTGTAAGGCATTACTTTGCCCGTCAGTGCCATCGCCATCATCGTCCGGCCGTGAAAAGCGCCCGTAAAGGAGATAACCGCGGTCCGCCCGGTATATCGACGAGCGATCTTGATGGTATTTTCCACCGCCTCGGCGCCCGTCGTCAGAAAAATCGACTTCTTCGGTGTGTTACCCGGAGCCATCTCGTTCAGACGCTCAGCCAACCTCACATACACGTCGTACGGTGCAACCTGAAAGCAGGTATGGCTGAAGCGATCGAGTTGATCCTTAACCGCTTTTACGACGTCAGGATGGTTGTGACCGGTATTACAAACAGCAATTCCAACCGCCAAATCAATGTAGCGATTACCCTCTACATCCCAGATTTCGGCATTCCTCGCTTTGTCCGCATAAACTTTGGTCTGAATGCCCACGCCCTGAGGTGTTGCCACATCACGAATCGCTTGTAATTCCTTGTTCGTTGCCACCCGTTTTCCCCATTTTTTTCAACGATTTACGCGGTGATTTTCGCCGCCTGGCTGCGCCATACGGCGATCATTGTCGCATTGAATCAGGTCCACTCGTCAATAGCCCATTTTCGGCAAGCCGCAAAGCCCGATATACGTTATGATGCGCGGCTCGTTTGAGGAAGACAGGCATGCTCAAGAAACTGCAGTTTTACATTGATGGCCAATGGGTTGATCCGATTGAGCCGAAGTCCATGGATGTTGTGAATCCCGCGATTGAGGAAGTGTATGGACAAGTCAGCATCGGCTCTGCTGCCGACGTTGATATCGCCGTAGATGCAGCGTCGCGCGCATTCGAGTCTTTCTCGCAAACCAGCCGTGAAGAACGGGTTGAGCTGCTGCAGAAAATTCTCGACGTATTTGTACGACGTGCAGATGAAGTAGCAGAAGCGATCATGGATGAAATGGGTGCTCCCTGGGGCCTTGCCAAGTACGCACAGGCCGCGAGTGGTACGCAGCACATCGGTGCCGCACTGCAAACGCTGAAAGACTACGAATTCGAAGAAAACATCGGCACCGCGATTGTCGTCAAAGAGCCGATCGGTGTGTGTGGGCTCATAACGCCGTGGAACTGGCCGATGAACCAGATCGCCGTCAAGGTCGCACCGGCTCTGGCGGCCGGCTGCACGATGGTTTTGAAACCCAGCGAAATAGCACCGTTCGATGCCATCCTGTTCGCCGAGATACTCGACGAAGCCGGCGTTCCCGCTGGTGTATTCAATCTGATCAACGGCGACGGTCCAGGCGTTGGTACTGCGCTTAGCCAGCACGCCGATATCGCGATGATGTCGTTTACGGGCTCGACCCGCGCAGGCATCCTCGTTGCCCAGAATGCGGCACCGAGTGTCAAGCGCGTTGCTCAGGAACTGGGCGGCAAGTCAGCAAATATAATTCTCGATGATGCGGACCTCACGGCAGCGGTTACGGAAGGCACTGCGACCATGTTTGAGAATACCGGGCAGTCATGCGACGCCCCGTCCCGAATGCTGGTGCCGAAGGACAAAATGGATGCCGCAGCAGCGATTGCCGCAAAAGTTGCCGCTGAGACAGCCGTTGGCAATCCACGCGAAAAAGGCACGCGTGTCGGCCCTGTCGTATCAGAATTGCAATGGAACAAGATTCAGGACCTGATCCAAAAGGGTATTGATGAAGGCGCAACCCTTGCCGCCGGTGGCACCGGACGACCTGAAGGACTCGAAAAGGGTTATTACGTGAAACCAACGGTATTCGCGAATGTCAGTAATGATATGACTATCGCGCGCGAAGAAATTTTCGGGCCGGTGTTATCGATCATTCCCTACGAGGATGAAGAGGAAGCTATCCGCATCGCAAACGACACACCGTACGGTTTATCTGGCTACGTCTCCTCTGGCGACCTGGAGCGGGCCCGACGCGTCGCGTCGCGCATGCGTACCGGCATGGTGCATATAAACGGTGCGGACCTCGAGGCCATGGCGCCTTTCGGCGGCTTTAAGCAGTCGGGTAACGGACGCGAATGGGGCGCACACGGAATGGATGAGTATTTAGAGGTGAAGTCGGTCTACGGCTACGAGAAGTGAATCAATTGATGAAACGAACAGGTTTATTACTGGCGCTCACAACCGGCTTGTTGCTCGGCGCCTGCGGTGGTGGTTCGCAACTCCCTGTTGCGACTGGCAAGGCCAGTATCACGGCGATCAACGCGATCCAGGGGTCGCCGGAAATGAATTTCCTGATCGAGGAGCGCGCAATCGGGCAGGTTCGCTATCAAAACACGACAGCGCCAGACAGCTACGACGATCTTGATTACACCTTCAGCTTCGAAGTCTTCTTTGCCGGCGATCTTACGTTGACTCGCATCGCCAGCCAGCATATCGACTTCGTCGCAGACCAGCACTACACGATACTGGCGGGTGGCACGATCGCTGCCCCTGTTTTGACAGTATGGGACGTACCGCAACGCACGTTTGTTGATACCGATACCGTATTTCAAGCGCGCTTTTCACACGCCAGTAATTCGCTCAGCGCAACTACCATCGACGTATATTTCGCTTTGGACGGCGTAGCCCCGGTTCTTGGGGAGCAGGTAGCGACTCTCAATATTGGTGAACTTTCGGACGCGCTGGATTTTGAGGCCGATGACTATGTTGTCACTATCACGACCAGTGGCGACCCGACCGACGTTCTTTTTACATCCAGACCTACCACCCTTTTGCCGCGCACTATTATGGTTGTTACACCGTTTGACGGCGACGCAAATGATACTTCGCCACTAGTCGTGCGTGGATTGGGCGTGCTCGGCGGTGCAGTACCGTTTCACGACTCACTAGCATCATCAACCGTTCAGTTCCTTCATACGGCCAAGGAAATGAATACATCGGACGTTTATGACGATGCGGCATTAAGCTCTCAGATACTGGCCGACCACGCGTATCGCGACCTGACTGCGGATGCTGATATCGCGGTAGGCAACTATGAGTATTTCTATACGCCAGCCGGTGACACCACGATCGTATCGCTGGATACAAATTTTTCGGTCGCATTGGGTTTTCACTATCGCGTCACCGCAGTTGGCTCAGGCGGCGTCTACTCGACAATCAATACGATAATGGACCGCCGATCCATCGATACCGCGGCAAAGTTACTCTACTTCCCGTCATCGAATAATTTTGAGTTAACCAACTTGTATATCGTCGAGGCCGGCACTAGCATTGATGACCAATTTCCGTTTCGGGCAGGCATTGTTTCCAGACTTCCCGGGCCGTCGCTTGAATTGGAACCCGGCAATTACGACGTCTACATAACGGAATTTTTGAGTAAGGTAGCACTTGCGGGACCCTTCCCTTTGAACGTTGCACTTGGGGATGTAGTCGACATGGTCGTCTACGACACCGACGATCCGGCCGTGCTGGATATCGTCGTATACCCAATCCCGTAGGAGCAGCCTGTAGGAGCGGCCCCAAGGCCGCGACCTCACTCTGTAGGAGCGGCCCCAAGGCCGCGACCTCTGCCAGGGTTGAGATCTCGAGCGGCCTGGCGGCCGCCGCTTCGCTTCGCGGCCTAGGGGCCGCTCCTACCGGAGCGCTCCTACGAAGCGGTCGCTTTTTCGACATAGGCAGCGGTGTCGTTGGCCGCTTCCTCTTCGGAAATATTTTTGGCGTCATACATCGCCCCATCCGCCACGCTGATGAGGTGCCACAGCTCCTCTCCGTGCTTTGGCATCAGCGCAATACCGACACTTGCCGTACAGGTGATTTCCTGACCCTGGATGATGTACGCCTCTGAGGCAGTTTGCACAAGCCGCTCGGCGATGTGCTTAACATCATCGACGGGAACACCGGGCAGTACGATCGCGAATTCGTCTCCGCCGAGTCGGCCCAGAATATCCTCTGGCCGCAAGCAGAACTCCAGTCGGTGACCGAATGCTTTCAATAGCGCATCACCTGCCTGGTGACCGAATCGGTCATTAATCGCCTTGAACTGATTCAGGTCGAGATACAGTACTGCGCCAACACTGCTGCGTCGGATGCAAGATGCACCTTCCTGCTCAAAACCACGACGATTGAGTATGCCGGTTAGCGGATCTCGTAACGCATCAGCGAGCATTTTGTCTTCGTTACGTTTGCGTTGCGTAATGTCGACGAGCGTTACCGAAAAGTCGTCACCAACGGGTTCTCCGACGATGCGTAACCAATTGTCTTGCAGCCCCGATTCCGCGGCTATTTCGAAACTCACCTGCGATGTCGCGCTCTTCTCTCCGCCAAAGTGTTTCAATAGTTTTTCGGGATCGAGTTGCTGCAGTTTCTCGAGCGGCATTCCAACAAGCGTTCCGAATTCTTCCCCTACAAACGATTCTGCTGCGCGGTTTGCAAATACGCAGCGGAACTTGTGGTCGGGATCGTTTTCATCGCGTGCGAACCTCAAGATTCCATTAGACGATGTCTCAATTAGAGTGCGGATCAGGTGTTCGCTTTCCGCCAGCTGACTCAAGGCCGTACGTCGTTCCGTTACATCACGGCAAACCACAACCATGCCCAGGTTTTGTCCTTTTGGCCCGGTCAGTGGCCCAACGCTGACTTCATAGACGTTGTTCGTATCCATTCTGAGCGTTTGCGTCAGATCCAGTTCTTTCGCTTGTTCAAGTATCGCGCGAGCCGCCGGAAACTCTTCCCATAGCTTGTGACCGATCAATTCACTTTCACGCCCTCCCAGCAATTCCTGTGCGGCTTGATTCGCACAAATAATACGTTGCTCGTTGTCAACGACAAAAATCGGATCACGCACGTGGTCAAACAATGTCTGATAGGCGACCGGACTGAATTCATGCACCCGCAGTTTCAAACTGGCATAGGCGAAAAACGGCCAGACCAGAGCGAGAGTTACCGACGTAAACGGAAACTCCGGCGGGCCCATGTTAAAAAACGTGTTGCCGATACTGATGGCGAACGGCAATACAGCACAGATGAGCAGCAATGAAATCGTTTTGCGATGAGCCGGCGCGATACTCGGCAGACGCCCGGCCAGCATAACTGCGGAGTATCCGAACAGTCCGTAGGTAAATGGCGCGTAAATCTGCCTATACCATTCATGATCCATTATGTTGCTGTGAGTAAGTCCACCCGCAGTTTCATTAACGACCCAGATGAGGTTGTGCATTGAATTGGTCAGAGCCAAGGCCGTGGTCGCAACTGGCACAATGCTGAGCACGACAATGATCAAGGTATTCGGTGGGCCTACCGTGTACTCACGATAGACGATGTAAAACACAACCGGAATAAATCCGGCTGAGAAGAAGCCTAAGGTGCGGCCAATGCCGAATAGATTTGCATCAGTTGTGCCGTATGAAAATGCAGACCCTGCGATCATGCCGGCGATCAGGAACAGGAAAAAGCTGACCATGTTGTTCGTATGCTGCGCACCGGAGCGTGACACACGCACCGCAAGACCTGCGTAGGCAACCGCAAAAATCGCCAAAAACGGCGTGACTAAAGGGCTAAGCATTGACATACGACAATGCTAACGGGGTCCGGTGATACATAATGCGACGTAGGCCGCATTCCGGCAGCCAGAGTGCGAATCACGTCACATTTCCAGCCCTTCAGCCGTATCTGTGATCAATGTATCGACAACTGCTTTCAGGCTGTCCTCAGCACTTGCCCCATTCGCTCTTTCCAGTGCGTAGTCTCTCAACTGACGATGCGCACTAGTGCCCCTTGAGAGAATTTGCCGCACGTCCGCCAGTTCTTTTTCACAGCCCAGCGCTTCGGCATCTTCGGCAACATGCCCGAGCATTTCGTCGATAAGATCTTCGAACGGCACGACGACGCCCTTGGCAAGGTCGATCATGCCTTCATCAAAGCTGTAGCGCATCGCGCGCCAGCGGTTCTCGCGAATCAGCATCGGTGTATAAATGCGCCAGCGTTGATTGCGTGTGCGCAGTCGATAGAGCATGCGCATTATGCAGACCAGTAACGATGTCAAAGCGATCGTATCCTCAATCCTGGTGCACACATCCATGATGCGCGTCTCAAGCGTTGGGAAACGCTTGCTCGGCCGGAGATCCCACCAGATTCGTGACGAGTCTTGAATGAGACCTGAATCGATCAGGATATTGATATGGCGTTGATACTCCGCCCAACTCGCGAATCGTTCCGGCAGACCGGTACGCGGTAACGCATCGAAGATCGTCAACCGATAACTCTTGAGGCCAGTGTCCCTGCCCGCCCAAAAAGGTGACGAACATGACAAAGCGAGCAGGTGCGGTAAGAAATAGGAGACCTGATTCATCAGATCGATCCGCAGTTCGTCATCGTCAATACCAACATGGACATGCATGCCGCAAATGACGAGTCGCCGCGCGGCGCCCTGCATTTCATGGGTCAGTTCAGAGTAGCGCTCTTTATCGGTGTGTTTTTGTTCTGTCCATTTTGAGAACGGGTGCGTCGATGCCGCAATGGGTGCAAGACCGTGACGATCAGCTACTTCAATAATGTTGCTGCGCAGGCGCGCGAGATCCTGCCGCGCTTCCTGCACATTATTGCAGACTTTTGTGCCGACCTCGATCTGCGAGCGTAACAACTCGGACGTTACTTGTGTGCCGCACTTCGCTTCGGCCTCAGCCATCAGGGTTTTCGGTGGGTCGACGACAAGAGCACGCGTCTCTTTGTCGACCAGCAAGTACTCTTCTTCAACCCCGATTGTGAACGCTGGTTCTTTCTTCCTCATCCCCGGACCCCATTTCTTGTAATCGTTTCGGTATCGATTCAACGATCTTGTGCATTACATTCGCGATGATCTCAACACCCGCGTTATCGTCGATCAAGTCCTGGCGAATTTCAATACCGATGTGCGGCAATCCGACCTCTTCGGCGTGGTGATCAATCGTAAAATCCTGCGGTGCTTTGCCAGAGTACGGTTGATTATCGCCGACGAGGTAACCGGCCGCAGAAAAATCCTCAAGAAAAATGTCACGTAAGCGTGTATCCGTATCCCACAGCACTCCCATCTCCCAGGGGCGTGCTTCACCATTCATAACCGGCGTGAAACTGTGTATGGCGATAAATGCCGGTGCGGGACCTATGCCACGCAAGCGCTTAACCTGTTTGTCCACGGCTTCGTGATACGGCCAGTAAAGCGTTTCCGCCCTCAGGTCCTTATCAGATTGATGCAGGTTGCGATTGCCGGGTACCAGAATGCCGTCGCCGAATTGCAGAAACGCGCTGGGATCCATTAACTGGCGATTACAATCCATGACAAGGCGCGAGTACTGTGCAAGGATCGCCGTAACGCCAAGACTGTCCGCCAGCTTCTCGGTGAGTGGTCCTGCACCAATATCAACGGCCAGGTGGCAACGTCGGGCAAAAGGATCGAGACCCATATCGCCCAGCGACTTCGGAAAGCGGCAACTGGCATGATCGCAAACCAGCAAGATTGGGTCTTCTGCCAGCGGATTAAGTACCTGGAATGGGCCCGGTTCGTCCGCGGATAATAGCCGCGCTGGACTTGCAGGGTACTCTGTGGGGGTTGCGCCGTTGGCCATTCAAACAGTGTACCGTATCGATGGCGCGACGCCACCCGTGGACATTGCGGACAGCGCCTAGGCCAGGAGCGCACCTGATTTCTTGCCCCAGGGCTCGAACGACTGCACTGATGCAGGTCTCGCGATGTAGTAGCCCTGTGCGAACTCGACTCCCAGCGATCCGAGTTTATCGAGAACCTGTTTGGTCTCAACGCGCTCCGCTATCGTCTCGATGCCCATGGCATGACCGACGTCACTGATCGCCTTAACCATACTCTCGTCAACATCGTCATCAGCGACGTTGCTAATGAACTGGCCGTCAATCTTGAGGTAGTCCACGGGCAGGTTCTTAAGATATGTGAACGATGACAGGCCGCTACCGAAGTCATCAAGCGAGAACATGCAACCGAGCTTCTTCAACTCCTGCATGAAATGCACGACGCGCGACAAATTGGAGATCGCCGCTGTCTCTGTAATTTCAAAACAGATCGCTCCGTTCGGCAAATTTTGTTTGCCGAGTTCATCAATGACGAAATCGAGGAAGCGGTCTTCACTCAGAGATGTACCTGAGAGATTAATCGCCAGCGTATAGCGTGCTTCGCCCTCGTCATTGCGATCGGCCAGTTCGGTAATGGCTTCGTGGATTACCCACCGGTCCAGCGTCGACATCAGGTTGTAACGTTCCGCGGCTGGAATGAACTGGTCCGGCCCCACGAGCTGACCATTTTCATCGCGCATGCGAAGCAGGATTTCGTAGTGGCCACGGTCACTGTTGCTCTTTTTGCCAATGCCAATGATCGGCTGGAAGAACAACTCGAAGCGTTCTTCTTCAACGGCGCTCGTAATTCGCGATACCCATTTCATCTCTTCGTGACGAAGCGATGCGTCGGCGTCTCTGTATAGGTGAACCTGATTTCGTCCCATGTCTTTGGCCGAGTAACAAGCGACATCTGCAGAGCTCATCACACCTGCAACGTCAGCGTTTTCACTTGAGATGATAACAACACCAATGGAACATCGAACCGTCGTAAACGATTCCTGCCATTCGAATCGATAGCCCTCAATCGACCCGCGAATATCTTCAGCGACTTCTATTGCACGCTCTTCACTGCAGCGCTCAAGAAGAATGCCGAACTCGTCACCACCTAGCCGGGCCAGCATATCCGTCGAACGTATTTTGGATTGAATCTGCTCGGATAATTGCCGCAGTAAAGCATCACCGGCAGTGTGCCCGAAGGTATCGTTGACGACCTTGAACTGATCGAGATCGACGTATAACAGAGCATGAGTTTCTTCGGCGTTGTTGCGCGTTTTCTCAAGCGTACCAATCAAATAGTTTTCGAACTCGCGCCGGTTGATCAAGCCCGTTAGCGTGTCGTGCGACGCCTGGTAGCTCAGCTGGCGGAATAACCGCGTCTCTTTGCTGACGTCATGGAAGACCATTACGGAACCGATGATGTTACCAATGCGATCTCGAATGGGCGCCGCCGAGTCCTGAATTGGCACTTCGTCACCGTGTTTCGTAATCAGGACGGAATTTTCGGCAAGCGTGATGACGCGGCCTTCCTTAAGGCAACGAATCACGGGATTCTCTACCGTTGCACGCGTGTGTTCGTTCACTATCATCATGATATCTGTGACGCTCGTACCGCGAGCGCTACGCATGTCCCATCCGGTAAGATCCTGAGCAACCGGGTTGATGTAATCGACGTTGCCGTCTGCGTCCGTCGTAATAACGCCATCACCAATAGACTGCAACGTAACCTGTGCGCGCTCTTTCTCCTCGAAAATCCGGGTCTCGGCGCGTTTGCGATCAGTAATATCGGTAATGGTGCCTTCATGGGCAACGACTTGCCCATCGTCATCGATTATCGCGCGTGAGTTTTCCAGCACTACAATCTGGCTTCCATCCTTGCGACGCAGGCGGTACTCGAAGTTCTTTACAACACCCTCCGCCTCCAGGCGAGCGAACACGCGCTCCCGGTCGATGGGGTTAACGTAAAGAACCGTCGTCTTACCGGCGGATTTCATGTCTTCAGCGTTGTCATATCCGAGCATCTCGACGAGCGCTGGATTCACTGTGATGATGTCACCCTCACGCGACGCAATGTAGACGCCGTCGATGACGTTCTCGAACAGACCGCGATAACGTGCCTCGCTGGTCCGTAACAGTTCCTCGTCGTGCTGGCGCTTGATAGCAATACCGGCCATTCGCACCATGCCGCTCAGCTTGTCGAGTTCATCTGTCGTCGGCGCGCGTGATTCACCCAGGTAGACATCCAGCGTACCAAGAACGCTTCCGCCAGAGCCGTAAATCAGAAATGACCAGACAGCAACGATGCCACTCTCGGCCGCAACTTTGCGTTTGCCTTCCCAGGATGCATCTTTCGCAATGCTGGTCGTTATACGATCCTGAGCCTGGAAAGCAGCAGAGCCACAAGTGAGGCTGTCCGGGTCAACCTTGATAAAGTCGAGACCGAGCTTGAATTTATCCGACAGGCTCGGTGCCTGTTCGACAGAAAGAGTCTGGCTCTTGGTATCAAGCAGCATGATCGCGGCTTTGAAATCACCGCCCAGTTTCTCGACGAAGCGGCAAATAGCACGCAGCGTTCGATCAAACGGGGTGCTGGCAGCGATCATTTCCAGAACTTTATTCTGCGCATACGCCAGCGATTCTTCACGCTTGCGCTCCGAGATATCGGTAATACTGACGCGAATCAGACGTTTTTCGTCGGATGGCAACTGACTGAAACGTACTTCGCACGGAATTTGTCGGCCGGTAGAGTCCTTGTGCATCCATTTGAATGTCGGGTGTTCGCCCTGAAAAACTCGATCAATGTAACCACGATGCACGCCAAACGATGGCGTGCCATCGGGCTGTGTCTTGGGGCTGATCGCTTCCGGACCTATTTTCAGTAAGCGTGTGCGCG